>Ga0247818_10000553_pt1 | contig 23544 bp, 18 predicted proteins | sample 13C_Glucose_Day1_FD_192424 | JGI IMG/M metagenome (GOLD analysis project Ga0247818, IMG submission 192424) | Soil microbial communities from agricultural site in Penn Yan, New York, United States - 13C_Glucose_Day1 | ecosystem: Environmental > Terrestrial > Soil > Agricultural land | place... | reverse complement strand
CCATCGCCGTTGCCATTCCGCTTCGAACCACCTGCCGCCTGCGCTGTTTGAGCAGCAAGCGGCCTAATGCTCCTACAGAGTGGTTCAAAAAAACTGAACCACTACACCGAAGGCTGCGATCTTTTGATCTTTGTACCTATTCAGGCGGAAGCGACCTGCGCACAGCCACCAACCCGTGTAGGAGCTGAGCTTGCTCGCGATGGCGGAGTGTCAGCGACATTAATGCTGACTGACACGACGCCATCGCGAGCAAGCTCAGCTCTTACAGGTTTTGCGCGCACTTTTAGCGCGATGGCTGGCAGCGTGCACCAGTGCGAAGCGGTTTACTGAACCATCCCTGCCTGCGTCACCAAGCGCTGACAAACCCACCAACTTCGTCGGAAGCCCTTGTCTAGAAGGCTTAGTACGCATGTTTCCAGTCTCCGCGCTCGACTGGCACAAACACTGCATTAACCCCCTCAGCGCCATCTGAAAAAGATGGACCGCCCACTCGGTCAACGACGATCGATCAACCGCACAGGTCGTGGGCACTCTCGGTGGATCAGGCATGGCCGTCTGGTTTCAACACCGCAAAAGAACAGGCAAAGACGCCTGGAACCGCAAGGTTTCAGGCGTTTTTTTTTGCTTTTTGAACCGTGATGGGCTTTGGGCAGGGTCGTTTATGAATTCCAATGTAGCCGCGTTGAACAAGCATCAAACGCTGATCGTGATCGGCAATGGCATGGTCGGTCATCATTGTGTCGAGCAATTGATCGAGCGCGGCGCCCTTGAGCGCTATCGCTTGCACGTTTTCAGCGAAGAGCCGATGCGCGCTTACGACCGTGTGCATTTGTCCGAATACTTTTCCGGCCGCGATGCCGAGTCGCTGGCGCTGAGTGACGCGTCGCTGTACCAGACGCCGGGCGTCACGCTGCACTTGGGCGTGCCGGTGCTGGAGATCGATCGCGAGCGTCGCCAGGTGATCACTTCGCAAGGTTGCTTCACTTACGACAAACTGGTCCTGGCCACCGGTTCCTACCCGTTTGTACCGCCGATCGAAGGCGCCGAAGGCGATTCACGGCTGGTGTACCGAACCCTCGAAGACCTTGATGCGATTCGTGCCGCAGCGGCCAATGCCAAGCGCGGTGTGGTGGTCGGCGGTGGACTGCTCGGCCTCGAAGCGGCCAATGCCCTGAAAAGCCTGGGCCTTGAAGCGCACGTGGTGGAATTCGCGCCGCGCCTGATGCCAGTGCAACTGGATGACCTCGGTGGGTTGGCGCTGAAAGCGCAGATTGAACGGCTGGGCGTCGGTGTGCATCTGTCCCGCGCTACACAGTCGATCAGTGCCGGTGAGCAGTACCGCTACCGGATGAATTTCGCCAACGACGAATTCCTTGAAACCGACCTGATCGTGTTCTCCGCCGGTATCCGCGCGCAAGATGCACTGGCCCGCCAATGCGCGCTGGAGATCGGCCCGCGCGGTGGCGTGGTGATCGACGACACCTGCCTGAGTTGCGACCCGAACATCTACGCCATCGGCGAATGCGCATCGTGGAACGGCAGCCTCTTCGGCCTGGTCGCTCCGGGTTACCAAATGGCGCGTAGCGTGGCGGCACGGTTGTGCGATGACGCCGCCGAACCGTTCCAGGGCGCCGACATGTCGACCAAGCTCAAGCTGCTGGGTGTCGACGTCGGCTCCATCGGCGATGCCCACGCCAACACGCCGGGCGCACGCAGCTATCAGTTTATCGACGAAACCACCGCCAGCTACCGGCGCCTGGTGGTCGACGCCAGCGGCAAGCACGTACTCGGCGCGGTACTGATCGGCGACAACAGCTATTACGACACGCTGCTGCAATACATGCAGAACGCGATTGCCTTGCCGTCCGAGCCGGCCGCGCTGATCCTGCCGTCGTCGGAGGGCGCGCCGACCCTCGGCCCAGGCGCCTTGCCGGAAGCGGCGACCATCTGCTCATGCCACAACGTGACCAAGGGCGCGATTTGCTCAGCCATCGACGGCGGCTGCACCGACCTTGGCCTGCTCAAGTCGCAGACCAAGGCCTGCACCGGTTGCGGTGGTTGCGCCGGGTTGCTCAAGCAAGTCTTTGAACATGAGCTGATCGCCCGTGGGGTCAGCGTCGACAAGAGCCTGTGCGAACACTTCGCCTACACCCGCCAGGAACTGTATGCGCTGGTTCGGGTAGAAGGGGTGATCACCTTCGAAGAACTGCTGGCCAAGCATGGCCGTGGCCACACCGGTTGCGACGTGTGCAAACCGGCGGTGGGCTCGATCCTGGCGTCGTGCTGGAACCAGCCGATCATGGACCCGTCGCTGGTGCCGTTGCAGGACACCAACGACACGTTCATGGCCAACATGCAGAAAAACGGCACGTACTCCGTGGTCCCGCGCATTCCGGGTGGCGAAATCACCGCCGACAAACTGATCGCCATCGGCGTTGTAGCGAAGAAATACGACCTCTACACCAAGATCACCGGCGGCCAGCGCATCGACCTGTTCGGCGCGCAGTTGCATGAGTTGCCGGACATCTGGGCCGAGTTGATCGAAGCCGGTTTCGAAACCGGGCATGCCTACGGCAAATCGACCCGCACGGTGAAGTCCTGCGTCGGCAGCACCTGGTGCCGTTACGGCGTGCAGGACAGCGTGCAAATGGCCCTGACCATCGAGGATCGCTACAAGGGCCTGCGTTCGCCGCACAAGCTAAAATTCGCGGTGTCCGGATGCACCCGTGAATGCGCCGAAGCGCAGAGCAAAGACGTGGGCGTAATCGCCACCGAGAAAGGCTGGAATCTCTACATCGCCGGCAACGGCGGCATGCGCCCGCGCCACGCCGAACTGTTCGCCACCGATCTGGATGACGCGACCCTGATCCGTTACATCGACCGCTTCCTGATGTTCTACATCCGCACTGCTGACAAGTTGCAGCGCACCTCGGTGTGGCGCGAAAGCCTGGAGGGCGGTCTGGACTACCTCAAGGACGTGATCATTCACGACAGCCTGGGCTTGGGTGCCGAACTTGAATCGCAAATGCAACTGGTGGTCAACCGCTACGAATGTGAATGGGCCAACGCCCTCAAAGACCCGGAAAAACTCAAGCGCTTCCGCACCTTCGTCAACGATAAACGCCCGGACCCGGACATCCATTTCGTCCAGGAGCGCGGCCAACGGCGCCCGATCATGGCCGCCGAGCTCAACCTTATCCCTGTCACCGAGGAGAGTGTCTGATGAATCAGTCCAATACCCAACGCGCTGCACCTTTGGAAAATATCGACGTCTGGCAATCGGTGTGCAGCCAGCAGGATCTGGTGAACGATTCCGGGGTGGTGGTGTGGCTGGACGGCGCGCAGGTGGCGCTGTTCTACCTGCCGGGCGCAGAGGGCAAAAACCTCTACGCCATCGACAACCACGACCCGCAATCCGGGGCCAACGTCATCGGCCGCGGCCTGATAGGCAGCATCAAGGGCGACCTGGTGGTGGCATCCCCCATCTACAAGCAGCATTTCCGCTTGGAAGACGGCAGCTGCCTGGAATACCCGCAGCAGCGCTTGCGAGTTTGGCCGGTGCGGTTGAATGAAGGGCAGGTGGAAGTCGGGGTGACCTGAGGAGGGCGCATGTAGCAGCTGGCGCAGCCTGCGTCCGGCTGCGCAGCAGTCGTAAAACCTGCATATGCGGTTTACCAAACAGACCGCAGTGCCTGAATTTACGACTGCTACGTCCGAACGCGGCCCGAACCGAACGCAGGCTGCGCCAGCTGCTACAGAATTTGTCAGAATTTAAAGGCTTGTCGTCCTACCAGTAACCATTTCCCATCCTGTTTCTGCCAGATCTGGAAGTTCTCGATCTCGGTCGGAACCACTTCCGTGCCTTTCAAGGCCTGAGCGGAAAAGTGATGGCGGACCAACGCGACATCGCCGGAAACGGTGATGGTCTGGTTCTGCATCTCAAGGGTCTTGAACGCGCTTTTGCCGGTTTCGATGTCGGCAATGAATTCCTTCTTGTTCTGGATCTTGCCGCTGGAATGCCCGTAGGTCAGGTTATCGGCGGTCAAGGTCTGAAGCTGCGTGATGTTTTTGTGCAGCATGGCGTCGGTCAGATGATCAACGGCTTGCGCTACATCCTTGTCTGCGGCAGCGGGGGCGGCAGCGACATAGCCGCAGAACAGGCACAGAAAACCGATCAACACTTTAGCTTTTTTCATGGGCGTTTCCTTATTGTTGTAGAGGTGGATTGACGATCCATATTTGATTCGTCAGTCGTCGTACAACCTAGCATGAGGCTGAGGAAAAAAGCGACGTTCGCCACAGGTTTTTCTGTCGGACGGCCAAGACTTTTTCTTGAGCTCTCAGGTTTGGCGTGCAGCGCTGCGGGTGCCAGCGAATGCGCTCGTGCCAAGCCAGCGCCAGAGGTTTTGCGCATCCTTCACTGCGCCGTCGACACGCAGCTCCCGCGACTGAAGGACCTCGTGCGGTGTGCGGTCGCCAGCCCACACCTCGGTCAAAGCGCGCACGCTGGAGTCCACGACCAGCGTCAGCTCGCGTCCGGGATCGTCGCGGCACAGGTCGGCCACTCCCTGTTCGACCACAAGCCACCAAACTTGCTCGCCGGGCCGCGCGTCGTGGAACTTGAAGTGGATGACTACGGGTCGGGAGGGGAATTCTTCGACGCACACGAACCGTCGAACGTCCCACATCAGCAGGCCCGCGTCGAGTTCATCATCGCGAAGACGACTGCCGATCCAGCGCGCGCCCCAATGGCCGAGCGCCATGATGATGGGGCGCAATTCCTCGCCTGCGTCGGTCAGGCTGTACTCCCAGACTTTGCCGACGGCCGTGCGGTGCACGACGCCGATTTCTTCCAGATGGCGAAGCCGCTGTGCCAGCAGTCCGGTGGACATCCGTGGTACGCCGCGGTGCAGTTCATTGAAGCGTTTGCTGCCGCACAGCAGCTCGCGAACGACCAAAGGCGTCCAGCGCTCGCACAATGCTTCGGCACCGCGTGCGACTGTGCAGAACTGACCGTAGCTTTCTTCCATCACCTGGACTCCACGCTACAACGCTTCAGATTCTGAACTAGCCCCGCCCATTCGTCACGCGCACGCTCAATCCTCCGAAAGCCAATAACAAACGGAGAACATCATGACCAAGATAGCCATCATTCAGTGTCCGCCAGTGCTGCTCGATCGTAGCGCGACCATCGCCCGGGCCGTGCAATCGGTCGCTGAGGCAGCAGCGGCGGGCGCCATGCTGATCGTTTTGCCCGAATCGTTCGTTCCCGGCTATCCGTCTTGGATCTGGCGACTGGCGGCGGGTAAGAACGGCGCGCTGATCGGCCAGTTACATGCGCGGCTGCAGGCCAACGCCGTGGATATCGCCAACGGTGACCTCAGTGAATTATGCGAGGCCGCCAGCGCTCATGCCGTGACGATTGTGTGCGGCATCAATGAATGCGACCGGCGCCAGGGCGGCGGCACGCTCTATAACAGTGTGGTCGTTATCGGCGCGAACGGCGAATTACTCAATCGACATCGCAAGCTGATGCCAACCAATCCCGAGCGCATGGTGCATGGCTTCGGTGATGCATCCGGGTTGCGCACGGTGGATACGCCGGTCGGCCGCATCGGCACACTCATCTGCTGGGAAAACTACATGCCGCTGGCGCGCTATTCACTGTATGCCCAAGGGGTGGAAATCTACATCGCGCCCACGTACGACACGGGCGAGGGCTGGATCAGCACGATGCGCCACATTGCACTCGAAGGCCGCTGTTGGGTGCTCGGCAGCGGCACCGTGCTTCGCGGCAGTGACATCCCGGACGACTTCCCGGCGCGTGAGCAGCTGTTTCCCGATCGGGACGAGTGGATCAACGACGGTGACTCGGTGGTGGTCGATCCCCAAGGCCGGCTCGTGGCCGGTCCACTACATCGCGAGGCCGGCATCTTGTTCGCGGACATCGACGTCACACTTGTGGCGCCGGCAAGGCGCACGCTCGACGTTACCGGACACTACGCGCGCCCGGACATTTTCGAACTGCAAGTACGACGCACACCCGCGACAGCGGTGCGCTACATCGACGAGTGAAGGCAGGCAGCGACGGTATCGCCTGACAATTGATCAAGGAGTCATTCCATGAGTATTCAACGGTCGTACAAGGGCAGCTGTTTTTGCGGTGCAGTCGAGTTCACCGTCACCGGCGAGCCGGCTGCAATGGGCTATTGCCATTGCTCGTCGTGTCGGCATTGGTCGGCAGGACCGGTCAACGCCTTCACACTGTGGAAACCCGAAGCGCTGCAAGTGACACGCGGGGTCGACCACATCGGCACCTACAGCAAGACACCGCAGAGTTGCCGCAAGTGGTGTAAGACCTGCGGTGGGCACATCTTCACCGAACACCCAGGGATGGGACTGATCGATGTGTACGCCGCCCTCATCCCCGGCCTCGCGTACTCGCCAGGGGTGCACGTCCATTACCAGGAGCGCGTGCTACGCATCCAGGATGGATTGCCTAAGTTGAAGGATGTCCCCAGTGAAATGGGCGGATCGGGTATCAGCATGGATGAATAGTTTCGGGAAGGTTCGCATGGGCGCACGACCGCATGTCGTTAAAGAGACAAACTGCAGGTGACTGGTCTCAATTCGCCCTCTTATCAGCCGATAACCTGCTCAGCAATCAGACTTTAGTCGATCAACGGGCGTGCGAAGAGAGGAACCACAGAGTGTCCATAAAACTGCGTTTACTGTTGTTGATCGGTACCGGTGTGCTCACGGCGTTGATCATGGGGCTGGTCAGTTACCTGGGTAATGGCCAGATGGCGCAAGCGGTGCAGGACAATGACGTCGGCATGAGCGCGCTGCGCAATCACCTTGAAGCGGACATGATGCACGACGCCCTGCGCGCCGATGTGCTGTCGGCGATGCTGGTGGGATTGGGCAAAAGCACCAGCAGCCAGGCCGAGGTGCGCAGTTCCCTGGAGGAGCACACCGGGCATTTTCGCGAGATGCTCGGGGACAACCTCAAGCTGCCGGTCAATGACACCCTGAAAACCGCGCTGAGCCAGATCAAGCCCAGCCTCGACACGTACATCAGTGCCGCCGAGCGCATTGTCAGCCTGGCACTGGAAAACCCCGACGCTGCGCAAAAGGAACTGGGCGCCTTCAACAATGCCTTCAGCCAACTGGAAGACCAGATGGCCGCCCTCAGCGAGCTGATCGAAAGCAACACGCAACAGACCAGCCAAGGCACCGCGCACGCCATCAGCAACGCCAACCTGACCGTCGGCGGTGTGCTGATTGCCAGCCTGTTGTTGCTGCTGGCACTGGGTCGCTCGGCAATCGTGAGCATCATGGGGCCATTGCAGACTGCCAGCCGCATCGCCGACAGCATCGCCCATGGCAACCTGAGCGAACCGATTGTCGAGACGCAGCGCAGCGACGAAGCCAGCCGATTGATTCGTAGCCTGGCCACCATGCAGCGTGATCTGCGCGGCATGATCGAAGTGGTGCGCAGCAACGCCCATGGCGTCAGCGGCATGAGCGTGCAACTGAGCAACGGTTGTCACGAAGTCGCCGGCAGCAGTCAGCAGCAAAGCGCCGCTGCCAGCACCATGGCCGCTGCCGCCAGTGAAATGACTGCGAGCATCGAGGAAATCACTCGGCACGCCGAGCGCGCGCTGGACATGGCCAATCAGGCCGAAGCCTTGGCCAAGGACGGTGGGCGGGTGATCCATCAAGTGGTCAACGACATGGATGGCATCGCCCGTTCGGCGCAGCAGTCGGCGCAGGTGATTCGTACGCTGGACAAGGAATCCGAAGGGATTTTCAGCATCATCCAGGTGATCAAGGGGATCGCCGATCAAACCAACCTGCTGGCGCTCAACGCCGCCATCGAAGCAGCCCGCGCCGGCGAGCAGGGCCGTGGTTTTGCCGTGGTCGCCGATGAGGTGCGCAGCCTGGCCGGGCGCACCAGCGCCTCGACCCAGGAAATCGCCACGATGGTCGCGCGCATCCAGCAAAGCACCCGCGAAGCGGTGGTCAGCATGGAGGAGGGCGTGGCCCAGGTCGACAAAGGCATGGCCGTGACCGCCGACGTCGAGCGCGCCATCCGCGAAATCCTTGAGGCCACGCTGAACACCACGCAACTGGTCAACGACATCAGCCGCACCATTGGCGAACAAAGCCTGGCCAGCAACGAAATCGCCCATCAGGTGGAGATGATTGCCGGCATGTCCGAAGGCAACAGCAAAGTGATCGGGCAGACGGCGTCGACGACAGATGAGTTGTCGAGTTTGGCGGGGCAGTTGTCGCAGTCGGTGGATCGGTTCCGCCTGTAAGGTTTTACTTCGTCTGATCTATCGCCATCGCGAGCAGGCTCTCTCCCACATTGGAATGCATTTCAACTGTGGGAGCGAGCCTGCTCGCGATGGCGTCCTCAGTAACCCCAGAAATCTCGAAGCCTGCCACCTGCGCGATGATTTGCTGCGCCCTAAAAATGACTATCAGTGTTTTTATATGCTTAAAAAAACATTGCAATGCAGCCTTCATGCTGTGAATATGTCCGTGCGAATTTAAAAAAACATAATCGCATGCGGCACTGACCAAGGTCAGGCCATAACAAAAACGACATAAACACAGGCTTGAAGCCGGCTCTGCCCCTGGCCGGACTTTTCAGCGAAGGAGAACCTCTCCCGTGAATCGCTTACTGAACAGATCTCTTTGCGTCACCCAGCAAGCGCTCGGCGTTGTCGCGCTCGGTGCCGTCATTGCACAGGCCCAGGCCGATACCACCTTGCGTGTTGGCCTGAATGCCGACATCCGCAGCACCGAGCCCGGCGTCAACCGCGACGAAAACACCGATACCGTCATCCTGCACATTGTTGAAGGCCTGGTGGCCCATCGTGAGGACGCCACAGTCGGTCCGCTGCTGGCCAAGGAAGTTCAGGTTTCCGAGGATGGTTTGACCTACACCTTCAAACTGCGCGAAGGGGTGCGCTTTCACAACGGCGCGACGCTGACCGCCGCCGACGTCAAATGGACGTGGTCGCATTACCTCAACCCGCAAACGCAGTGGCGCTGCCTGGCGGAGTTCGATGGTCGCGGCGGGGCTAAGATCACCGGCATCACCACACCTGATCCGCTGACCGTGGTGTTCCAGCTCGATCAGCCTAGCGGTTTGTTCCTGGCGTCCATGGCCCGTCCCGATTGCGGCGGGGGCGGTATCTTGCACCCGGATTCGGTGGCGGCGGACGGACGCTGGAAGGCACCGATCGGCACCGGCCCGTTCACCCTTGCCGACTGGAAGCCCGGCCAATTTGTACAGTTGGCTCGCTTCAAGGATTACAGCGCCCGTGACGATGCCGGGCCGGATGGTTTTACCGGCAAGAAGCAGGCACTGGTCGATAACGTGCGCTTCATGATCATCCCGGATGCGGCTTCGGCCAAGGCAGCCTTGCTGTCGAACAACATCGACCTGCTACCGGACGTCACCGCCAGCGATGCGCAGGAACTCAAGGCGTTGCCGGGAATTCAAGTGTCGGTCAGCCCGATCATGGCGATCTGCGGCTTGTTGTTCCAGACCAACGACCCGCTGCTCAAGGACGTGCGCATCCGCCAGGCCATCGCCCATTCGCTGGATTACGGGCAAATGGTCACGGCCCTGTCCAATGGCTTGTCCGAACCGAACAACTCGGCGATCCCGCAAACCAGTGCGTTCTACGATGCCACGGCAAAACAGGGATACAAGTACGACCCGCAGGAGGCGCAACGCTTGCTGAAAGAGGCGGGCTATCACGGCCAGCCGATCAAGATGATCGTCAACAAGCGCTATCAGCAAATGTTCGACATGGGCGTGTTGAGCCAGGCCATGGCCCAGGCCACCGGGCTGAATATCGAAATGGAAACCCTGGAGTGGGGCACCCAACTGGAGCGCTACCAAAGCGGCAACTACCAGATGATGTCGTTCTCCTATTCCTCGCGGCTGGACCCGGCACTGGGCTTCGATTCGCTGATGGGCGACAAAACCAAGGAACCGCGTAAAGTCTGGGATAACCCCCAAGCCCAGGCATTGCTGCGTGATGCGGTGCGCGAGCGTGACACGGGCAAGCGACAAGCGTTGTTCGACCAGTTGCACCGGATGATGATCCAGGACACTCCCATGGTGATCATCTACAACGGCACCATTATCGGTGGGTTGCGTGACAGCGTACGCGGCTACCACTCCTGGCCGGTGGCCAAGCCGCGACTGTGGGGCGTCAGCCTCGCGGCCAAGTAACGCGGAGTCTGATCATGTTGCGTTTTATCCTGCAAAAACTCGGGATGGCGATACCGACGCTGTTGCTGATTTCGGTGATGGTGTTCGCGTTGATTCGCCTGATTCCCGGTGACCCGGCGCTGTTGATGCTCGGCGACATGGCCGACCCGCAAAGCCTGGCCGACATGCGGAGCAATCTGGGGCTGGATCACTCGTTGGTGACCCAGTTCCTGATCTGGTTCAAGGCTGTCCTTAGCGGTGACCTGGGCTTTTCCATCAGCACCAAACAGGCAGTGTTGCCGCTGATTCTGGAGCGTTTCAGTGTCAGTGCGATCATCGTGTTGGTGGCGGTTTTGCTGGCCACGCTGATTGCTGTGCCGGTAGGGCTGGTGGCTGCGTGGAAACAGAACAGCGCGCTGGATCTGGGGCTGGTGACCACCGCCACATTGCTGCTGTCGATCCCCAGCTTCTGGCTCGGTTTGCTGCTGCTTCACGCGTTCGGCATCAAGCTCGGCTGGCTGCCGGTGGTGGGTTACGTCAGCTTCGCCCAGGCCCCGTGGCAAGCCATGAGTTTTCTGGTGCTGCCGGTCATCACCCTGACCCTGGTCGAGCTGGGAGCGATTACCCGAATGGCCCGTGCCAGCACCATTGAAGTGTTGCGCCTGGAATACATCGCCCATGCCCGCGCCAAGGGTTTATCCGAACGCGCGGTGTTGTGGCGGCATGCCTTGCCCAACGCGTTTGCGCCGACCTGGACCCTGGTCGGGCTGATCCTCGGCAACCTGCTGGGCGGCATCGCGGTACTGGAAACCGTGTTCACCCTGCCGGGCATCGGCCGGCTGATGGTGGATGCGATTTTCGCCCGTGACTATCCGGTGCTGCAGGGCTGCCTGTTGCTGATCACCTTCATCTATGTGCTGGTCAACCTTTGTGTGGATCTGCTCTACCCACTGTTCGATCCAAGGGTGAAGTTATGAGTTCGAATATCCCTGTGGCGCCTTTCGTCGGTGCTGCGAGCCCACCCGCCAAGCGCCGTCGTGCCTGGCCAGCGGCCAATGCGCTGGTTGGTGGCGGGTTGTTGATTGTGTTGATTGGCCTGGCGTTGCTGGGACTGGTGTGGACACCGTTCGACCCGCTGCGAATCGATCTGCTGTCGCGCTTGCAAGGCCCTTCAGCCCTGCATTGGCTGGGCACCGACGAATTCGGTCGCGATGTGTTCAGCCGGCTGTTGATCGGTGCCCGCACCAGCCTGTGGATCAGTCTGTTGACGGTCAGTGTCGCGGTGGTCGCCGGTACGCTGATCGGCATGCTCGCCGGTTACCTGCGCGGCTGGACCGATCGCTTGCTGATGATGTTCAACGATGCACTGCTGGCGTTCCCAGGGATCCTCATGGCACTGGGCATCATGGCGATCATCGGTGCCAGCAAGTACGGCATCGTCCTGGCACTGGGCATTGCCTACACGCCGTCAGTGGTGCGGGTGGTGCGTGGCACGGTGCTGTCGCTACGCGAACTGGAATACATCGAGGCGTCGCGGGTGATCGGCAACTCGGAGCTGTACACCATGCTGCGGCATATCGCGCCGAACTGTCTGGCACCGCTGTGTGTGCTGGCGACCAGCATGTTCGGTTGGGCATTGCTGTCGGAAAGTGCCCTGAGCTTTCTCGGCCTGGGCGTGCCACCGCCCGCGGCGACCTGGGGCAACATGCTTGCCAGCAGCCGTCCGTACATCGCATCGGCGCCCTGGCTGGGGATTTTTCCGGGGCTGTTCATCTGCCTGGCGCTGTTGGCTATCAATCTGTTTGGCGATGCACTGCGTGATCGTCTCGACCCGCGGATGAGGAAATGAGCATGTCAGCCACCAATGTTTTGTTGAACGTGGAAAACCTGAAGATCCGCGTGGGTGAGCATGGGCCGTTGGCCGTCGACGACTTGAGCTTCAGCGTTGCACCGGGCGAAATCGTGGCACTGGTCGGTGAATCCGGCAGCGGCAAGACCATGGCCGCACGGGCAGCGATCGGCCTACTGCCGATGCCGATGCAGGTCTGCGGCGGGCGCCTGGATTTCCAGGGCCGCGATCTGGTGACCCTCGACACCGCCGGGCTGCGGGCCATCCGTGGCGCGAGCATCGGCATGGTGTTTCAGGAACCGATGGTTTCGCTCAATCCGGCGTTGAAAATCGGCCAGCAAATGAGCGAAGCGTTGCAACTGCACACCGACCTGAATGCCGGGCAGATCCGCGAACGCTGCCTGACCATGTTGCGGCGCATCGGCATCAAGGATGCCGAGGGTTGCCTGGAAGCCTATCCGCACCAATTCTCCGGCGGCATGCGCCAACGGATCATGCTGGCCTCGGTGATGTTGCTGCGCCCGGCCCTGTTGATTGCCGACGAGCCGACCACCGCACTCGATTGCCTGGCTCAACTGGATGTAATCGAGCTGATGCTGGAGCTGACCCGCGAGCAGGGCACGGCGATTCTGTTCATCAGCCATGACCTGTCTCTGGTGGCGCGCTATGCCCACAAAGTGGTGGTGATGCGCCACGGCCAGTCTGTGGAGCAGGGCACGATCAACGACATTCTCCTGGCCCCCAAGGCCGAGTACACCCGCCAGTTGCTGGAGGCGTTGCCACGGCGTGGCGAACTGGCGGCGTTGCCGGCTAGCAATGGCCCGTTGGTAGAAGTGGATCAGGTGTGCATCGAGCATCCGGGGCCACCCTCGTTCTGGGGCAAGCGCCAGTACAAGCGGGTGGTGCATTCGGCCAGCCTGGCCATAGCGCCGGGAGAAACCCTGGCGCTGGTGGGTGGCAGTGGTTCGGGCAAGACCACCCTTGGCCGTTCGCTGGTAGGTTTGATCAAACCCTGTGCCGGGGCGATTCGCTTCAAAGGTGTGGACATTCTCAAGGCTGCCAACCGCACCCATCGTCTGCAATGCCAGATGATATTCCAGGACCCGTATTCGTCGCTCAATCCGCGGATGAAAATCGGCGAGATTCTGGCCGAACCGCTGCGTCATGAGCCCGGCATGAATGCCGCCCAGCGCAGCGAACGGGTCGCGCAGACGTTGCGAGATGTGGGCCTTGGCGAGCAGTTTGTCGAGCGCTTTCCTCATCAATTGTCCGGTGGCCAGCGCCAGCGAGTCGCCATTGGCCGAGCGTTGGTGCGACACCCGCAACTGGTGATCGCCGACGAGCCGATATCCGCTTTGGACATGACCATCCAGAAGCAGATTCTGGAGTTGTTCGAGCGCTTGCAAGCGCAGTACGGCTTTGCCTGCCTGTTCATTTCCCATGACCTGGCAGCTGTGGAGCGCATCGCTCACCGGGTAGCGGTCATGCACCAGGGTGAAGTGGTGGAAGTCGGCGCTCGCGAGCAGGTCTTCGACCATCCGCAGCACCCCTACACGCGCCAGTTGCTGGCGGCGGCCAGCCCACTGGAAAAACTCGCTGACGGTGGTTATCGAATACGACCGGCCAGCGTTTGATTTAACACCCTGATTGCACCCCGCGCGCCAGTCCCGAAACCGGCGCGAAGGGGGAAGTCATGTCCGAAAAACAATAAGACCAACTCACTCACGACGACTGCCAGGAGCCAAGCAATGAGCAACAACAGCAATCTGAACCTGATCATGACCGGTGTCAGCCTGATGGGCGGGGGCCTGCTGAGCGTGCCTGCCCAGGCCGATTTCATCAAGGACAGCAAGGCCGATCTGGAGCTGAAGAACTACTACTTCAACCGCGATTATCGTGAGGATGCCGGGCAATCCAAGCGCGAAGAATGGGCGCAGGGTTTCATCCTCAACCTGAAGTCGGGTTTCACCGAAGGCACGGTCGGTTTTGGCGTGGATGCGGTGGGCATGCTCGGCTTGAAACTCGACTCCAGCCCCGACCGCTCCGGCTCTGGTTTGCTGTCGCGGGACAACGAGGCCGAACCGGGTAAACCGAGCTACGCGAAACGCGCGCACGACGAATATTCCAAGCTGGGCGTGACCGGAAAAATGCGTATCGCCAAAAGCGAGTTGCGCACGGGTTATCTGTTGCCCGACCTGCCAACCCTGCAACCGAACACCAGCCGACTGTTCCCGCAGAGCTTCCGTGGCACTCAAGTGACATCGGCGGACATCAAGGACCTGACCTTGATCGGCGGCCAGATCGACCGGACCAAGCAACGTGAGTCAACCGACTACGAAGAGATGGGCCTGACCAGCCAGAGCGGCGCTTACAAAAGCTCGGCCAAAAGTGATGAGTTCAACTTTGTCGGCGGCGATTACAAACTCAATCCGAATTTGACGCTGACCTACCACTTTGCACAGCTGGAAGACATCTATCAGCAGCATTACGTCGGCCTGAAAAACAGCTTTGCCCTCGGTGGCGGCACGCTGAAAACCGACATCCGCTACTTCGACGCGGACAAGGCAGGCGCAGGTCTGGCGGGCAAGGTCGACAACCGTGCGCTGAGTACGCGAATGGCTTACAGCTACAAGGGCCACAGCCTGGGTGGCGGTTATCAGGAACAGTACGGCGACACGCCTTTTACCTATGTGGACGGAACCAACACTTACCTGTTTTCCGAGTACCAACTGAGCAACTTCTCCCAGACCAACGAGCGGGTCTGGCACGCGCGCTACGACTTTGACTTTGCCGTGCTGGGGGTTCCGGGGCTGACGTTTTCCACGCGCTGGGCCAAGGGCGATCAGGCTGAAGTCCTGGGTTTTGCTGGCGAGGGGCGTGAGTGGGAGCGGGATATCGACCTGGGCTATGTGTTTCAGTCCGGGGCGCTCAAGGGTGTTTCGTTGCGCTGGCGTAATGGCTTGAGCAAGGCCAACTACCTGCGGGACATGAGCGAAAACCGTGTGATCGTCGGTTATACCGTGGCGCTTTGGTGATGAGCAGGGTGTGTACGCTAAACAACTGTGGGAGCCAGCCTGCTGGCGATGGCGGTGTGTCAGCCAACCTGATTTCACGGATGTCTTTCGTCAAATGCGGGAGCTGCCAAAGGCTGCGATCTTTCGATCTTGCTTTCAAGATCGCAGCCTCGTTGCACTCGACGGCTCCTACAGGGGCATGTCCAGCCTTGGCTGGCCATGATCTAGAGGTATCAGGCCTTATTGCGCGCAACACCCATCTTGCTGGCCACTTCCAAATGCCGGTGGAGCAAGGTCGAAGCCCATTCGTTATCGCCTTGCTCCAGCGCATCAAGAATTGCCAGGTGCTCACGGCAGGACACTTTCACCCGCTCGACATTGCTCGCCGAATGAAACTCGGTCAGCCGACGCAAACGGTTCTGCTGCTGGATCGCCTGAAGGATGTAGGTATTGCCGGACGCTGCGGCGAGCAGTTCATGGAACTCGGCGTTGCATTCGAAAAAGCGCTGGCCGTCGACCTGGCCTTCGAGCAATTCGAGTTGGCGTTCCCGGCAGCGCCGGAACTGTTCGGCATTGATTTTGAACGTGGGCTCCAGCAGCCCGGCGGGCTCGACCAGCATGCGAAAACGGTAACTCTCGAAGCGCGTCTGCGGGCTGCTCAGGGTGGGCAGGAACATCCAGCCATGCCCGTGTTTGCGCTGCATGACGCCTTCATCGGAAAGCCGCAGCAGGCAGCGGCGCAGCACGCTTTTACCGGCACCGTACCTTCGCAACAAATCACTTTCGGAGATCTGGTCGGGCAAGACCTGGTTCAGCCGGTCGTCGATCAGCCGGGTGTAAAGCTCGTCCTCTTCGTTATGCAGCTCATCGAACTGTTCGGCCAGGCCCGCAGAGGTTTGCAGCGGTACGCGAAAGCCTTGCTGGGGCAACGGTTCGATCAGTTGCTGTTCGGCCAGGTACGAAAGGGCGCTGCGGATCGGCGAGCGCGACACGCCCAGCCGTTGGCTCAGTTCCACCTCCTTGAGGTGGGTACCGGGTTGCAGGTCGCCGGACTGAATGGCGGAAAGGATCTGGCCGGCGACTTTGGTCTGCAGCGAGGTGAGTTGAGCCATGGCGCGTTGTCGTTCCTGTGACAGGGGAGGCAAGGATACCCGAAAAGGCCGGAAAGCTTTGGAGCGGCCTGAAACTGAATTATAGGGACTGCAAATACATTTATGCAGCGACCAGTAAAACCAAGTCTGTATTATTTGAAATATAAAAACATTGCCAAGCAGAGAAACGGCAGTTTTGAGGACGTTAGTCATGACCTATGTACCCCTGCCCAGAGCCTTGCCCCATGAACGAGGCGTCGACCCTCAAGGCATCGTTGATTTCCTCTCGGCGGTGGACAGCGCCGGACTTGAACTGCACAGCTTCATGCTTTATCGCCAGGGCGCGGTGGTGGCAGAAGCATTCTGGCGGCCGTACTCGGCGCGGCGCCGGCATGTGCAGCACTCGGCGACGAAGAGTTGGACCGCCACGGCCGTGGGGCTGCTGGTCGATGACGGACGCCTGAATCTCGATGACAAAGTGGTCAGTTTTTTCCCCGAACTGTGCCCGGTCGAGATCAGCGAAAACCTCGCGGCCATGACCGTGGAAGACTTGCTGACCATGCGCACCGGCCACCCGCGGGGCATTTCCGGCGGCGACTGGCGCAACCTTAAAACCAGCTGGGTCGAAGCTTTTTTACACGAGCCAGTGACGGTGCCGCCGGGTAAAGACTTCATCTACAGCAGCGCTTCAAGCTTCATGCTGTCGGCGATTGTCACCCGGGTCAGCGGGCAAACCTTGCACGCCTTGCTGCAAGAGCGGGTGCTGGATTACCTCGGCATGGACGGCCTGGAATGGGACCTGGCACCCGGCGGTTTCAACTCCGGCGGTAATGGCTTGAGTTGCACCACGGAAGACTCCCTGAAGTTCGGCGTGTTGCACCTGAACCGGGGTCAGTGGCAGGGGCGGCAGTTGCTGAGCCCGCAGTGGATTGCCGATGCCACGCGCAATCAGGTGGACGATGTGTGGATGGGGGAGTTCGACGGCAAGCAGTACCTGCCGCGCAGCAAAGACAGCCACACCGAATCGCGTCAGGAAGGCTACGGCTATCAATGGTGGATGACCGAACACGGCGGTTACTACGCGTCCGGTGTCTTCGGTCAGTACTGCATGGTGCTGCCGGACCAGGACACGGTGATCGCCTTCACCTGCGGCCTGCGCCTGGGCGAGAAGCGCCTGAAAGCAGCGATCTGGGAGCACCTGTTCCCGGCACTGGGACGTGAGGCCTCGGAGCCGCACACCATCCAAACGCAACTCGACGGCCTGATCGACGCCCTGCGCCTGCCGACCCTGCAAGGCCTGAGCGAGTCGCCGCACGCCGCTGCCCTGCAAGGCCGTTTCGCCGTGGCGCCAAACGAGGACGGCGTGCTGGAACTGGGCTTCGACTTTCACGATGACTACTGCGATTTCACCCTGATCGACCACCGTGGGCGACACAGTTTACGTGTTGGCCTGCATCAGCCCATTGAGTCGCAGACCAGCCTCACCGGCAATTATCTGCATCACCAATACCAACCGGAGCAGACCCCGGTCATTGCCCACGCTCGCTGGAGCGCGCAAGGCGAGTTGCGCATGGATTGGCGCTTTGTCGAAACGACTTTTGGCGACCACGTTTGCTGTCGTCTGGAAGAGGGCCGCTTGCTGTTCGATCGAGGCGTCAACACCAACGCCGGATCGATGCAACGCCCAACCCTGACCGGCACCCGGATCTGATCCCAGCCAGTTTCCTCGCAGGTGAACACGCTTTGCGTAGCAGCTGGCGCAGCCTGCGTTCGGCTGCGAAGCAGTCGTAAAACCTGAGTGCTTGATCTTCCTGAAGCACCGCGTCGGCTGACTCCACGACTGCTGCGCAGCCGAACGCACGCTGCGCCAGCGGCTACAGATCACCGTTACCTTATTGTTTGGAGCAAAAAAATGAACCCGATGTCGACTTCCGCGCTGTGGGCGCCTTTTACCCCCATGCGCCAGTTCAATCGTCAGCCGATGCTGTTCGAAAGCGCTGAGGGCATGCATTACACCACCACCGAGGGGCACCGGGTGCTGGATGCCATGGCCGGACTCTGGTGCGTCAACGCCGGCCACGGTCAGGCACGGATTGTCGAGGCGATTCGTGAAGCAGCAGGGCGGCTGGACTTCGTGTCCTCGTTCAAGATGAGCCATCCGGCGGCGCTGAGCATGGCCGACCAATTGGCAGCGATTGCCCCGGCGGGGCTCGACAAGGTGTTCTTCACCAACTCGGGATCAGAGGCTGTCGACACCGCGCTGAAGATCGCCCGCGCCTATCATCAGGCCCGAGGCGACAGCCGTCGAACCAAGTTGATCGGCCGTGCCAAGGGCTATCACGGTATGGGCTTCGGTGGGTTGTCGGTGTCGGGTATCGGTCGGCAGAAACGCGACTTCGGGCCACTGCTCGGCGATGTTGCGCACCTGCCGCTGCCCTATGATGCCGGTCTGCGCTTCGGCAACGGTCAACCGCAACAGGGCGCCCACTACGCCGACGCGTTGTTGCAATTGCTGGAGGTGCACGACCCGGCGACAGTGGCGGCGGTCATCGTTGAGCCGGTGACCGGCTCCGGTGGCGTTTATGCGCCGCCCGTGGGTTACTTGCAGAGGCTGCGCGAGATTTGCGACCGCCATGGCGTGCTACTGATTTTCGATGAAGTGATTACCGGTTTCGGGCGCCTTGGCCACTCGTTCGCCGCCCAGGCATTCGGGGTGACGCCGGACCTGATGACCCTCGCCAAGGGTTTGACCAATGGCGCCGTGCCCATGGGCGCCGTACTGGTCAGCGGTTCGGTGTATGACGCATTCATGGCGGGCCCCGAGCAAGCCATCGAGCTGATGCACGGTTACACCTATTCGGCGCATCCGCTGGCGTGCGCGGCAGGGCTGGCGACTCTGGCGGTGCATGAAGAATTGGGCATCAATGCTAATGTCCGGCAAGTCGCCCCGGTCTGGCAAAGTGCTGCGTTGGCGTTGCGCGAGCAAACATCGGTGCAGGACATTCGGGCCATCGGCCTGTTGTGCGCCGTCGAGCTCAAATCCCGCGAAAATGCGCCAGGCGCTCGCGCCGCTGAAGTCGCGCAACGCTGCTTCGACGCCGGCCTGCTGGTACGAGCTTCAGGCGAAAACATTGTGCTGTCGCCACCGCTGATCATCAACGAAGAGCAAATCGCGCTGATTTTCGACACCTTGCAGCGCGTGCTCGATCAAGTCGCCTGAGGAGACCCGATGAATTACCTGGACTTCTACATTGATGGCGAGTGGGTCAAGCCTTTGGGGGGCGAATCGCTGGAGGTGATCGACCCGTCCACCGAGCGCGCCATCGGTGCGATCACGCTGGGCACCCGTGCTGACCTCGACCGCGCCGTGGCGGCGGCCCGCCATGCGTTTACGTCTTACGCGCAATGGTCGCGCGAAGACCGCCTGGAGCTGCTGGCCGCGATCATCGAGGGTTACCGTCAGCAAAGCGAAGCGTTGGTCGAACGGGTGCATCGGGAGATGGGCGCGCCATTGTCACTGGCGCGCAGTGCCCATGTGCCTGCGGGTCTCGGGCATCTGCAACGGGCCTTCGACGTGCTGCGCAGTTATGAGTTTGACCGACTCCACGGAACGACGCTGATCAGCCGCGAGCCGATTGGCGTCTGCGGGCTGATCACGCCCTGGAACTGGCCGCTGAACCAACTGACCTGCAAACTCGCAGCGGCATTGGCGGCGGGGTGCACCATGGTGCTCAAGCCCAGTGAGAAGGCGCCGTTGTCGGCGATGTTGCTGGCTGACATTCTTCACCAGGCCGGCGTACCCAAGGGCGTGTTCAATCTGGTCAATGGCGATGGTCCGACCATCGGCGACGGCATCGCCCGGCATCCTGAAATCGATATGGTTTCGTTCACCGGATCCACCGCTGCCGGTATTGCCGTGGCCAAGTCCGCCGCCGATACGGTCAAGCGGGTTTCGCAGGAGTTGGGTGGCAAGTCGGCCAATCTGATTCTCGCCGACGCCGATATCGACGCGGCGGTGCGCCATGGCGTCAGCAGCTGTTTTCGCAACAGCGGACAGTCCTGCAACGCGCCAACCCGCCTGTTGATTCCTCGAGCAATGCAAGCGCAGGCCATCGAGATCGCGCAGTCCGTCGCCGGGCAAATCTGTTTCGATGACAGCCAGCCCGCCAATGCCATGGGGCCGCTGGCGAATGCCGCGCAGTTCGAGCGAGTGCAGGCGTTGATCGGTGAAGCCATCGATCAAGGTGCGCGGGCAGTGTTTGGCGGCGTCGGCCGTCCCGACGGTGTGACTCAGGGCTATTTCGTCCGGCCGACGTTGTTCGCCGACGTCGATCCGGACATGCCGATCGCCCGGGAAGAAGTGTTCGGACCGGTATTGGTGATCATCCCCTATGACACGGAAGACCAAGCCGTGGCGATCGCCAACGACAGCCCTTACGGCCTTTCGGGTTATGTCACGGCAGGTACGCTGGAGCGCGCCCGAGTCGTAGCGCGGCGCTTGCGTACGGGCATGGTTCATCTCAACGGCAGCAAGGCCGATAACGGCGCACCGTTTGGTGGCTACAAACAGTCGGGCAACGGCCGTGAATGGGGTGTGTACGGGTTGGAGGATTACCTCGAGGTGAAGTCGATGTTCGGGTATCAGCCGAATGTTTAGGTGACTGTGCAGCCCTCATCGCGAGCAGGCTCGCTCCCACAGTTGATCTTCAGCGAACACGAAATCTGTGGTCGCCGGAGATCCCTTGTGGGAGCGAGCCTGCTCGCGATAGCGTCAGAACAGACAACATAGAACTACCGGTCAAAGATACTTATCGGTAACTGCCCCCTCCGAAGCACTCGAAACCGTTTTCGCATACTTGGCCAACACCCCGCGCTTGTACTTCGATTCCGGCCGCACCCAGCGCGATTTGCGCTCGGCCAGTTCTGCATCGGACACATCGACCGTAATCTGCCGGGTTTCGGCGTCGATGGTGATCTTGTCGCCATTTTCGATCAGCGCAATCGGCCCGCCTTCAAAGGCCTCCGGCGTGATATGCCCCACCACGAAACCGTGGGAGCCACCGGAAAACCGCCCGTCAGTGATCAACGCCACATCCTTGCCCAACCCTTTGCCCATCACCGCCGACGTCGGTGAAAGCATCTCGCGCATGCCCGGCCCGCCCTTGGGGCCTTCGTAGCGGATCACGATCACTTCACCGGGTTTTACTTCGCCGTTGAGAATGCCCGCCAGCGCACCTTCCTCACCGTGATAAACCCGCGCCGTGCCTTCAAAACGCAGGCCTTCCTTGCCGGTGATCTTGGCCACCGCGCCGGTGGGCGAGAGGTTGCCGTGCAGCACCACCAGGTGCGAATCCTTTTTGACCGGCCGGTCGAAGGGCAGGATCACGTCCTGGCCTTCGGGGTAGTCGGGCACGCTTTCGAGGTTTTCGGCGAGGGTCTTGCCAGTGACCGTCATGACGTCGCCATGCAGCATGCCCGCCGCCAACATGCGCTTCATCAAGGGCTGAATACCGCCGATGGCCACCAACTCGCTCATCATGTACTTGCCGCTGGGGCGCAGGTCGGCCACCACCGGGGAAATCTTGCCCAGCTCGATGAAATCGTCCAGGGTCAACTCGACATCCACCGCATTGGCCATGGCCAACAGATGCAACACCGCGTTGGTCGAGCCGGCGAGGGCGATCACCACGCGGATGGCGTTTTCGAAGGCTTTGCGGGTCATGATATCCCGCGGTTTCAGATCGAGCTTGAGCAGCTCCATGACCTGCTGGCCGGCGCGATAACTGTCCGAGGCCTTGTCGCCGCCGACGGCATCCTGGGAGCTTGAGCCCGGCAGGCTCATGCCCAACGCTTCGATGGCCGAGGCCATGGTGTTGGCGGTGTACATGCCGCCGCAGGAACCGGGGCCGGGGATCGCCACTTCTTCGATCTGTTTGACCTGGATTTCGCTGATGTCACCACGGGCATGCTGACCGACGGCCTCAAACACGGAAATGATGTCGGTGTGGCCGGCGCCGGGGCGGATGGTGCCGCCATAGACGAAGATCGACGGTCGATTGAGCCGCGCCATGCCGATCAGGCAGCCCGGCATGTTTTTGTCGCAACCGCCCACGGTCACCAACCCGTCGAAGCCTTCGCAACCGACCACGACCTCGATGGAGTCGGCAATCACCTCGCGGGACACCAGCGAATACTTCATACCTTCAGTGCCGTTGGCGATGCCGTCGGAGATGGTGATGGTGTTGAAAATCACGCCTTTGGCACCCGCCGCGTTCGCACCTTTTTCCACTTCCAGCGCCAACTTGTCGATGTGCATGTTGCAAGGCGTCACCATCGCCCAGGTCGAGGCAATACCGATCTGCGGCTTGTTGAAGTCATCATCGGTAAAGCCCACCGCACGCAGCATGGCGCGCGCAGGGGCGGCCTCGACGCCGTCGATCACTTGAGAAGAGTATTTGCGCAGATAGTCTTTATCGCTCATGACAATGCACCCATTGAGGCAAACAGGATCAGTATAGAGCTCCCACCGCGCCTATCCGGACTAACGAGTCGGGAACAGACGCGCGGGTTAGCCATGTCGTGATATTCTTGGCGCAACTTGGTTTGACCTATTCAGTTTGCCTGTCCACGAGACAGGCGAACAGAATCACTGTCGCTCAAGCAGCTGAAGCCAAAAAAGATAAGAAGTCAGTTCAGTAGGGACATATAACTGGGGTCGATGCAGTCATGTCGGCCTTGTGTGCCCACCCTGTAATCCTGCTGTGCCGCACCCATGATCTGCCGTGAAACATGGGCCGTGTGCGCGAGGATGGAAGGGCGGATGGCGTTTTATCATAGGTGCTACAGATGTTTAAAAAAGTGAACACAGCCCTGCTGGGGTTGGCGTTGTCGTTGGGGATGACGACGGCCCAGGCCGAAGAGGCCAAGAAAGTCGATGTGCTGCTGATTGGCGGCGGCATCATGAGCGCGACCCTGGGTGTGTGGCTCAATGAGCTGGAACCCGGCACCTCGATGGAAATGATCGAGCGTCTCGACGGCGTCGCCCTGGAAAGCTCCAACGGCTGGAACAACGCCGGTACCGGCCACTCCGCCCTGGCAGAGCTGAACTACACGCCGGAAGACGACAAGGGCAATGTCTCGATCCCTAAAGCCGTCGAAATCAACGAAGCCTTCCAGATTTCCCGTCAGTTCTGGGCCTGGCAGGTTCAGCAAGGCGTGCTGAAGAACCCGCGTTCGTTCATCAACTCCACGCCGCACATGAGCTTTGTGTGGGGCGATGACAACATCAAGTTCCTGAAAAAGCGCTACGAAGCCCTGCAAGCGAGCCCGCTGTTCGCCGGCATGCACTAC
>Ga0247818_10000551_pt1 | contig 23587 bp, 20 predicted proteins | sample 13C_Glucose_Day1_FD_192424 | JGI IMG/M metagenome (GOLD analysis project Ga0247818, IMG submission 192424) | Soil microbial communities from agricultural site in Penn Yan, New York, United States - 13C_Glucose_Day1 | ecosystem: Environmental > Terrestrial > Soil > Agricultural land | place... | reverse complement strand
CTCACGCACAATAAAAACAAGACGGCGAGAGGCGCAGCTAACTGATTCTTTTGGAGAGGCGTTGTATTTGGGGCTTGCCCCACGACCAGGCCGAGAACAACAAAAAACTGTCTTAAGACAGAGCCTGAACTGGTTGGATCGCAAGATCACTGCAGCACAGCGACCAAAGCAATCCGTTTGCTCTTGGCTCCCGATTGGGAGGGTCATGAAGGAAAGCTTCATGGCGAGGGCACTCAACAAAAACAAGAAGCCCGAAACCAATAACAAAAATAGAGCATGCAACTACTTCTTGGGGAGCTTCGGCTCCCCTTGTAGTTTCTGCGATTTGCCTGCCCCGCCTCGCTCCTACAGCTCAAATCTGCTGTGTCCTACACCATCCCCCGACTAAATGCTAGAATCCCCGCCCATCATGCGGTCATTCTTCGTTTTTGGCCGAACATTCCTTCAAACAGTGCATCCCATGCTGAAGAAGCTGTTCCAGTCATTCCGTACTCCCGTGCGTCGTACGCAACACATTCGCAGCACGCCTGAAGTGCTCAACAGCGGTCAACATTCGCTGCAAAAGGGGCAATTCAGCCGTTACGCGGTGAACATCGTCGAACGCCTGCAGGGCGCCGGTTACCAGGCCTATCTGGTTGGCGGCTGTGTGCGTGACATGCTGCTCGGCATCACGCCGAAAGACTTCGACGTCGCCACCAGCGCCACCCCTGAACAGGTACGCGCCGAATTCCGTAACGCACGGATCATCGGCCGCCGGTTCAAACTGGTGCATATCCACTTTGGTCGCGAAATCATCGAAGTTGCGACCTTCCGCGCCAATCACCCGCAAAACGACGAAGAGGAAGATCAAAATCAATCCTCGCGAAACGAAAGCGGGCGCATCCTGCGCGATAACGTCTACGGGACCCTGGAAGAAGACGCGCAACGTCGCGACTTCACCATCAACGCCCTGTATTACGACCCGGTCAGCGAACGCATCCTCGATTACGCCAACGGCGTGCACGACATTCGCAACCAACTGATCCGCCTGATTGGCGACCCCAAGCAGCGCTACCAGGAAGATCCGGTGCGGATGCTGCGCGCCGTGCGGTTTGCCGCCAAGCTGAATTTCGGCATCGAAAAACACAGCGCCGCGCCTATCCGCGATCTCGCGCCCATGCTGCGCGAGATCCCGTCGGCCCGCCTGTTCGAAGAAGTGCTCAAGCTGTTCCTGTCCGGTCACGCGGCCGACACCTTTGAAATGCTGGTCGACCTGCAATTGTTCGATCCACTGTTCCCGGCCAGCGCCGAGGCCCTGGAATACAACCCGACCTACACCCACACCCTGATCAGCGAAGCCCTGATCAACACCGACCTGCGCATCAAGCAGAACAAACCGGTGACCCCGGCGTTCCTGTTTGCCGCCCTGCTCTGGCCTGCCCTGCCGGCACGCGTATTGCGTTTGCAGGACCGTGGCATGCCACCGATCCCGGCGATGCAGGAAGCCGCTCACGAACTGATTGCCGAGCAATGCCAGCGCATCGCGATCCCGAAACGCTTCACCCTGCCGATCCGCGAGATCTGGGACATGCAGGAGCGCCTGCCACGGCGCAGCGGCAAACGGGCCGACCTGCTGCTGGACAATCCACGATTCCGCGCTGGCTACGACTTCCTGCTGCTGCGCGAAAGCGCCGGCGAGCAGACCGATGGCCTGGGCGAATGGTGGACGGACTACCAGGATGCCAATGACAGCGAACGTCGCGACATGATTCGTGACCTCAGCGGCAAGGACGACGGCACCGGCGGCCCACGCAAACGTCGCCGCAGCGGCGGCTCCAAGCGCAAGCGCGCAGCGGACGCATCGAGTACCACGGGCGAGTAATCCATGGAACGCATCTACATCGGCATGGGCAGCAACCTGGCTGACCCCGCCGAACAACTGCGCAGCGCCGTAGAGGCGCTGGCACAGTTGCCGCACTCGGAGCTTGTCGGGGTTTCAGCCTTCTATCAAAGCGACTCGTTGCTGCCCGGCCAGCCGCGTTACACCAACGCAGTGGCCGCGCTCGACAGCACGCTGCCCCCCCTAGAGCTACTCGACGCCCTGCAGTCAATCGAGAACGGCCAGGGCCGCGAGCGCCTCGAGCGCTGGGGGCCGCGTACGCTGGATCTGGACATCCTGCTGTTCGGAGCCCGCCTGATCGACGAGCCTCGCCTGAGAGTCCCTCATTACCATATGCAGGAACGGGCATTCGTGCTGTATCCCCTGGCCGAACTGGCTCCCGCCGACTTGCGCCTTGCCGATGGCCGCACACTGGCCGACTTGCTCGCTTCGTGCCCGTTCGTCGGGCTGGAACGCCTCCCTTCGAGCTGACCAAGCCCCCCTGTGGGTGCGGGCTTGCTCCGGGCGGCGTTCCGACGAAAGCGGTGCATCAATCAACACAGATGTTGAATGTCAGGCCTCCTTCGCGAGCAAGCCCGCTCCCACATTGGATTGTGTTGCTCCTGCAGAATTTGCTGAAACGCATCAGTCAACCCGGTAACACCCCACGCGTAACAATGCGGTAACACACGCAATTGACTTCCCACGTTCTCCTCACGACTATAGGCGTCCCGCTGCCGTCACCGCGGCATCAAGGGCGCAATCCAGGCCTTAAAAGCACGACAAAAGACCGTGCGCCTGTATTCAACGAAGAATCACGCGCGTTACTCGCAGTAGTTTCCACAGCGCCTGAATGAGGAACTTTTCATGCCAGCCATCACCCTGACCACTCTGCAAGGTCTCAAGCAAAAAGGTGAAAAAATCACCATGCTGACCTGCTATGACGCGACCTTCGCCCACGCCTGCAACCAGGCCGGCGTCGAAGTGCTGCTGGTGGGCGACTCCCTCGGCATGGTTCTGCAAGGTCATGACAGCACCCTGCCGGTCACCACCGCCGAGATGGCTTACCACGTGGCCTGCGTCAAACGCGGTAACACCGACGCCCTGATCCTGGCCGACTTGCCGTTCATGGCCTACGCCACCACGGAACAGGCCATGACCAACAGTGCCCTGCTGATGCAGGCCGGCGCTCACATGGTCAAGATCGAAGGCGCGTTGTGGCTGGCGGACTCGATTCGCCTGCTGGCGGAACGAGGCATTCCGGTGTGTGCCCACATGGGCCTGACGCCGCAATCGGTGAACATCCTCGGCGGCTACAAGGTCCAGGGTCGCAACGAAAACCAGGCGCGGCAGATGCGTGCCGATGCGATTGCGTTGGAACAGGCCGGCGCGGCGATGCTGCTGCTCGAATGCGTACCCAGCGACCTGGCCGAAGAAATCACCCAGGCCGTGAGCATTCCGGTCATCGGGATTGGCGCCGGCCACCGCACCGACGGCCAGGTATTGGTCCTGCATGACATGCTGGGCCTGTCCATTACCGGACGCGTACCCAAGTTCGTGAAGAACTTCATGGCCGGCCAGGAAAGCATTCATGCGGCCTTGAGCGCTTACGTCACTGAAGTCAAAGCGGCGACTTTCCCAGGCATCGAACACGGATTCTCTGCATGAACACCGTCAAAACCGTACGCGAATTGCGGGCCGCCGTGGCCCGCGCCCGCAGTGAAGGCAAGCGCATCGGCTTTGTGCCGACCATGGGCAACCTGCACAGCGGTCATGTCGCGCTGATCACCAAGGCCACCCAACGGGTGGATTTCGTGGTCGCGAGCATTTTCGTCAACCCGCTGCAGTTCGGTGTTGGCGAAGACCTCGACAAATACCCGCGCACCCTCGCCGCCGATCAGGAAAAGCTGCTCGAGGCCGGTTGCGACCTGTTGTTCGCGCCAACCGTTGAAGAGATGTACCCCGACGGCATGGCCGGCCAGACCCGCGTCAGCGTCCCGCAGCTTTCCGAAGGCCTGTGCGGCGCCAGCCGTCCGGGGCATTTCGAAGGTGTGGCAACGGTGGTCAGCAAGCTGTTCAATATGGTCCAGCCGGACCTGGCGATCTTCGGCCAGAAGGACTATCAGCAACTGGCGGTGATTCGCGCGCTGGTGCATGACCTGAACATGCCGATCCAGATCATCGGCGAGCCGACGGTACGGGCGGCCGATGGCCTGGCTCTTTCGTCGCGCAATGGCTTCCTCGACGAGGATCAGCGCGCGGTGGCTCCAGTGGTGTATCGCACGCTGAGCGAGATCGCCGAATCGATCAAGCAAGGCGAGCGCGATTACCCGGCCCTGATCCGCACCAAGCTGCAACAGCTCGAAGCGGCGGGCCTGCGCCCCGACTACCTGGAAATTCGCCATGGGTTGAGCCTGCGCCCGGCAACCCCGGAAGATCGGGACCTGGTGATCCTGGTGGCGGCGTTCCTGGGGACGACGCGCCTGATCGACAACCTGCACCTGAACCTCGACACCCCCGCCTGACTCCCCCACGACCGCGCCGGTACAAAAAAGTACCGGTCGCAGGTCCGACAAAGCCAAGACAGATCGTCTCTCTGGGTTTACTGTTACCGGTCTGCGCTATTTAATCGTGTGCACGCAGGCTAACCGGGTTACCGCCAGTCAGTGGTCAGGACATTCCGGTATTTTCAGTGTCTTAAAGGCAGTTCAAGTAAAAGGAAACCCGCAGCGATGGCGTATTACCGCACCCCCCACGACGTGACCACCCTGCCCGCCTGGCAGGCGTTGAAAGACCACCGCCAGGCCATGCAGGATTTCAACATGCGCGAGGCCTTCAACGCCGACCCGCAGCGCTTCAACCAATTCACCCTGAGCAGCTGTGGCCTGTTTCTCGACTATTCGAAAAACCTGATCAACGCCCAGACCCGCGACCTGCTGGTGGGCCTGGCCGACGAAGTCGACCTCAAGGGCGCGATCAAATCGCTGTTCGATGGCGAAATCGTCAACGCCTCCGAAGGACGCCCCGCCCTGCACACCGCCTTGCGTCGCCCGGTCGGCGACAAGCTGTCGGTCAACGGCGTCAACGTGATGCCTGAAGTGCACAAGGTACTGAACCAGATCACCGACCTCGTGGGCCGTATCCACGACGGCCTGTGGCGCGGCTACTCCGAGAAGCCGATCACTGACGTGGTCAACATCGGCATCGGTGGTTCGTTCCTCGGTCCGGAACTGGTGTCCGAAGCCCTGCTGGCCTATGCCCAGAAAGGCGTGCGCTGCCACTACCTGGCAAACATCGATGGCAGCGAATTTCACGAACTGGCCATGAAGTTGCGCGCCGAGACCACGCTCTTCATCGTCTCGTCGAAATCCTTCAATACTCTCGAAACCCTGAAAAACGCTCAGGCCGCACGCGCCTGGTACCTGGCCCAGGGGGGCTCGGAAGCCGAGCTGCATCGCCACTTCATCGCGGTATCGAGCAACAACGCCGCCGCCGTGGCGTTTGGCATTCGCGAAGAGAACATCTTCCCGATGTGGGACTGGGTCGGCGGGCGTTACTCGCTGTGGTCGGCCATCGGCCTGCCGATTGCCTTGGCCATCGGCATGTCGAACTTCAAGGAATTGCTGTCCGGTGCCTACACCATGGACCAGCACTTCCTGAATACCCCGTTCGAACAGAACATGCCGGTGCTGCTCGCCTTGCTTGGTGTGTGGTACGGCAATTTCTGGGGCGCGCAAAGCCACGCGATCCTGCCGTACGATCACTACCTGCGTAACATCACCAAGCACCTGCAACAGCTGGACATGGAATCCAACGGCAAGAGCGTGCGCCAGGACGGTACGCCCGTCAGCACCGACACCGGCCCGGTGATCTGGGGTGGCGTGGGCTGCAACGGCCAGCACGCTTACCACCAGTTGCTGCACCAGGGCACCCAACTGATCCCGGCCGATTTCATCGTGCCGATCGTCAGCTTCAACCCGGTGGCCGACCATCACCAGTGGCTGTACGCCAACTGCCTGTCGCAAAGCCAGGCACTGATGCTCGGCAAGACCTTGGCCGAAGCGCAGGCCGAGCTGCGTGACAAAGGCATGAGCGAAGAGCAGGTGCAGAGCCTGGCGCCGCACAAGGTGATCCCGGGCAACCGTCCGAGCAACACCCTGGTGGTCGAGCGCATCAGCCCGCGGCGCCTGGGTGCGCTGGTGGCGATGTACGAACACAAAGTCTTCGTGCAAAGCGTGATCTGGGGCATCAATGCCTTCGACCAATGGGGCGTGGAGCTGGGCAAGGAACTGGGCAAAGGCGTCTACAACCGCCTGGTCGGCAGTGAGGAAACCCCGGCCGACGACGCATCCACCCAAGGCTTGATCAACTACTTCCGCGGGCGTCACCGCGGATGACTTGACGCTTGTACTAACCTTTGTAGGAGCTGGCTTGCCAGCGATTGCGGTGTGTCAGTCGACATAGGTATTGACTGATCCACCGCTTTCGCTGGCAAGCCAGCTCCTACGAGGGTCGCGCAGCTCCCCTCTTCGCCAAAACAAGAAGAAGGAACCGTCATGTTCGATATCAGCACGTTTCCCAAAGCCGATGCCGTGCGCCGGGCTGCTCAATTGAGTCAGGACGACTATCGCCGCCTGTACCGCGAATCCATCGAACACCCCAGCACCTTCTGGGCCGAACAAGCCACCCGCTTCCTCGACTGGAGCACACCGTGGCAGACCGTCCAGCGCTACGACCTGAAAACCGGTGAAGCCCACTGGTTTGCCGGCGCAAAACTGAACGTCAGCTACAACTGCATTGACCGTCACCTGGCCACACGCGGCGATCAAACCGCGATCATCTGGGAAGGCGACGACCCCGCCGAATCCACCCAGATCACCTACAAGAAACTTCACCATTACGTCTGCCGCCTGGCCAACGTGCTCAAAAGCCGTGGCGTGAAAAAAGGCGACCGGGTGTGCATCTACATGCCGATGATCCCTGAAGCAGCCTATGCCATGCTCGCCTGTACGCGCATTGGCGCAGTGCATTCGGTGGTGTTCGGTGGATTCTCGCCGGATTCGCTGCGCGACCGGATCCTCGACGCCGACTGCCGCACAGTGATCACCGCCGATGAAGGCGTGCGCGGCGGCAAATTCGTACCGCTCAAGCACAATGTCGACAAGGCGCTGCAAAGCTGCCCGAATGTCAGCACCGTGGTCGTAGTCGAACGGACCCAGAACCCGGTGAACTGGGTCGAGGGCCGCGACCTCTGGTATCACCAGGCGCTGCGCGACGTCAGCGACGACTGCCCGCCCGAGCCGATGGACGCCGAAGACCCGCTGTTCATCCTCTACACCTCCGGCAGCACCGGTAAACCCAAGGGCGTGCTGCACACCACTGGCGGCTACCTGCTGCAAGCGGCAATGACCTTCAAATATGTGCTGGACTACCGCGACGGTGAAGTTTTCTGGTGCACCGCCGATGTCGGCTGGGTCACCGGCCACAGCTACATCGTCTACGGTCCATTGGCCAATGGCGCCACCACCCTGATCTTCGAAGGCGTGCCGAGCTACCCGAGCACGTCGCGGTTCTGGCAGGTGATCGACAAGCACAAGGTGAACATCTTCTACACTGCCCCCACTGCGTTACGCGCGCTGATGCGCGAAGGTGCGCAGCCATTGAAGGAAACGTCCCGCGCCAGCTTGAGATTGCTCGGCACAGTCGGTGAGCCGATCAACCCGGAAGCCTGGGAGTGGTACTTCAATGTCGTCGGCGAACAACGCTGCCCTATCGTCGATACCTGGTGGCAGACCGAGACCGGCGGCATCATGCTCAGCCCGCTGGTCAGCGCGCAGCGGATCAAACCGGGCTGCGCGACACAACCGATGTTCGGCGTGCAACCGGTGTTGCTGGACGAGCATGGCAAGGAAATCAAAGGTGCCGGCAGCGGAGTGCTGGCGATCAAATCCAGCTGGCCGGCACAGATCCGCAGCGTCTACGGCGACCCGCAACGAATGGTCGACACCTACTTCAAACCCTACCCCGGCTACTACTTCACCGGCGATGGCGCTCGCCGCGACGAAGATGGCGACTACTGGATCACCGGGCGCATCGACGATGTCATCAACGTCTCCGGGCATCGTATCGGCACCGCCGAAGTGGAGAGCGCCCTGGTCGTGCATGACAACATCGCCGAAGCCGCCGTGGTCGGTTATCCCCATGACGTCAAGGGCCAGGGCATCTACGCCTTCGTCACCCCCATGAACGGCGTCGAGGCCAACGAAGAACTGAAAAAAGCCTTGCTGGCCCACGTCAGCAAGGAAATCGGCAGCTTCGCCAAGCCCGACCTGATCCAGTGGGCGCCGGCCTTGCCGAAAACCCGCTCAGGCAAGATCATGCGGCGCATCCTGCGCAAGATCGCCTGTAACGAACTGGACAGCCTGGGAGATACCTCGACCCTGGCTGACCCGAGCGTGGTCCAGGGCTTGATCGACAAGCGCTTGAACCAATAACGTACTGCTTCTGAAGTCAAAACCGGGACACCATGGAATACATTCGTACCCGCATCGAAACCCAGATCATGAGCCTGACCGGCCTGTCCCTGGGCAAGCTCGACCTGGAAAACCCCAAGGGCGACCCCGGGCTGTTCGGGCCGGATTCGGTGAGCTGGCAAGTCCACGGCGACTTCAGCAGCATGTTGATCGGCGGCATCAGCGCCCTGATGCTGCAGGCCCTGCACCCGCTTGCCCTGGCGGGTGTGTGGGACCATTCGAATTTTCGCGAGGACATGCTCGGTCGCCTGCGCCGCACCGGGCAATTCATCTCCGGCACCACCTTCGGTTCACGCCAGGACGCCGACTGGCTGATCGAGAAAGTGCGCACCATCCATCTGCAAGTGACCGGCACCGCGCCCGACGGCCGGCCCTATGCCGCCAGCGATCCCGAGCTGCTGACCTGGGTGCATGTGGCCGAGGTCAGCAACTTCCTCGCCGCCCACTTGCGCTACCGCAACCCTCGCTTGTCCCTGGCCGACCAGGATCGTTACTACGGCGAAATCGCTCTGGTAGCCGAACGCCTCGGCGCGCGCGAGGTGCCGCGTTCCCGTCAGGAAGTCTGCGATTACCTTGAACACATCCGCCCGCAACTGCTGTGCGACGAACGCAGTCGGGAAGTGCTGCGATTGTTGTTGAACGCCCCTTCCCCCAGCCGCCTGGCCAGACCATTCGGCGGTTTGATGATGCAGGCAGGAATCGATCTGCTGCCGGACTGGGCGAGTGACATGCTCGGCGTCCATCAAAGTCCGCTGCAACGCAAACTGATCCGCGCCAGCGTCAACCGCAGTGCGCCGATGCTGCGCTGGGCAGTGCGCAATGGCTCGGTGCAGCGTGCGAAAAGACGTATGGGCTTGTTGTAGGCGCGAGCCTGCTCGCGATGCTGTTAAACTCCCGCGCCCAATTCCACCTGCAAGGCGCCCGGCATGTCCTCCTTGAATCAGGCGCTGCGCGCCGCCCTTGAAAACCGCCAGGATCTGCTGGCCGAGTTGCACAGCCAGGGCACCGACTGCTATCGCCTGTTCCATGGCAGCCAGGAAGGCGCCGGCGGCCTGACGATCGACCGCTATGGCCCGCAACTGATGGTGCAGAGCTTCCACCAGTCGCTGGACCGCGAAGCGTTGCTGCAGTTGCACGAAATCGTCAATCAGCACTTGGGCTTTGAAACCCTGCTGGTCTACAACGACCGCTCCCGTGGCAACTCGCGCATCGACCGCGAAGACACCGTCTACCGCAACGACGACGCCGCGCTGCAAGACCTGGTGGGCCATGAATGGGGCCTCAATTACCGGGTGCGCGGGCGCCACGCCGGGCAAGACCCGCTGCTATTCCTCGACCTGCGCAACACCCGCGGCTGGGTCAAGGCCCACAGCCAGAACAAAAGCGTACTGAACCTGTTCGCCTACACCTGCGGGGTCGGCCTCAGCGCCGCCGCCGGTGGAGCCCGCGAGGTATGCAACCTGGACTTCGCCGAAGGCAACCTGGCGGTCGGTCGCGAGAATGGCCTGCTCAACCCGCAATTGCCGACCATGGAATTCATCCAGTCCGACTACTTCCCGGCCATTCGCCAGTTGGCCGGCCTGCCCATTAGCCAGCGTCGCGGGCAGAAACTGCCGAGCTATCAACGCCTGGAACAGCGTCAATACGACCTGGTGCTGCTCGATCCACCGGCCTGGGCCAAGAGTGCTTTCGGCACCGTCGACCTGCTGCGCGACTATCAGAGCCTGCTCAAGCCGGCGTTGCTGGCCACCGCCGACAATGGCGTGCTGATCTGCTGCAACAACCTGGCAAAAGTCAGCATGGACGACTGGCGTGAGCAGGTTTTGCGTTGCGCCGAGAAAGCCGGTCGGCCGGTACGGGAGTGGACCGTCATGAAACCAGGCGCCGACTTCCCGTCCATGGACCAGCAGCCACCGCTGAAAACCCTGATTTTGCAGTTCTGAAAGTCGCCGTTGTTTTCAGACAAATCCGGCCGGATGTGAGGACTTCGGAACCGAAATCGCGTGCCATACTCCAAGGCACTCCGATCCAGACAGATGAAGCCGCACATGTACAAAGGATTGATTCGCGCCATCGGCGCCTTGTTGACTGCTCTGGCCCTGTACAGTCTGCTGGGCTTTCTGATTTTGCCCGGCATCGCGTTGCGCGTTGCCAACCAACAACTGGCCAACTACGCCACGACGCCCGCCACCCTCCAGCGTATCGAACTCAACCCGTTCAGCCTTGAAGTGACCCTTTGGGGCCTGAACATCGGCGAGCCCGGCAAGGAACAGGTCGGCTTCGAACGCCTGTACGCCAACCTGCAGCTCGACAGTCTCTGGACCAAGGCGCTGCACCTGTCCGACATCGAACTGGAAAAATCCACGACCGAAATCCTCTTCAGCAAGGACGGCAAGCTCAATCTGCGCGGGCTGTTCAAACTGCCAGCGAGTGAACCCACGCCGGCCGACCCGAATGCCAAGCCGTTCCCGTTGCGCATCGACCGGATCAAACTGGCCGGCGGCGCCTTGCACTTCAAGGATGAGCGCCCCAGCGAACCGATCGAATTTCTCTACGACAAACTCGACTTCGAACTGAAAAATCTCAGCACCCTGCCCGAAGACAGCGCCGACATGGAGCTGGTCGCTATTGGCCCCAACGGTGGCCAGATCGACTGGACCGGCAACTTCAGCCTCATTCCGTTCGCCTCTGAAGGTAAGCTGAAAATTACCGACGGCAAGATGAAAGCCTTCTGGCCCTATGTTCGCGACGCCGTGCCCCTGGACCTCGAAAGCGGGGTGATGAGCCTCAGTACCGACTACAAACTCAGCCTGGCCAAGCAAACCGAACTGCTGCTGAACAACCTCTCTGTCAGCGTCGCACCCTTCGCGATCAAGGCCCCGGACGGACGGCCGCTGGCGAAGCTCGAGCGTCTGGACATCAGCGAAACCACGGTGGACCTGGCCAAACAACAAGTGGTGGTCGGCAAGATCCGCAGCCACAAGCTGGAAACCTGGGCCGCACTGGAAACCGATGGCCAACTCGACTGGCAGAAGCTGTTTGCCAGCCAACCGTCCAAGCCGGCGGCCAAGGCCAACGCCGAACCGCCGAGCACCCCGGCGGCGGCCGATTCGCCGAAACCTGAACCGGCAGTGCCGAGCAAACCCTGGCAAGTGCTGCTCACCGATGTGCAATTGCGCGATTACAAAGTGCATCTGGCGGACCGCAAGGCACAACCCCCCGTGGAAGTGGAACTGAGCCCGCTGAATCTCGACTTGCAGAAGTTCGACAGCCTCAATGGCTCGCCCTTCGCCCTCAAGCTCGACACCGGCGTGGGCAAACAAGGCAAGCTCACAGCCGATGGCGAGGTCAACCTGGCGCCGGTCAGCGCCAGGCTCAACGTACAGACCAAGGACATCGACTTGCGCGTCGCCCAGTCCTATATCAGTCCGTTCATTCGCCTGGAACTGCGCAGCGGCATGCTCGGCAGCGACCTGGCGGTCAATCTGAAAAGCACCGAGCCACTGGCCCTCAGCGTCACCGGCCGCGCCCAGGTCGATCAGTTGCACACCCTCGATACCCTCAAGACCCGCGACTTCCTCAAGTGGCAACAGTTGGTGGTCGAAGGCCTGAACTACCAGCACGGCGACAGCTTGTCGATCGACAAGATCAACCTGCTGCAACCCTATGCGCGCTTCATGATCAACGATGACCGGACCACCAACATCGATGATCTGCTGATCCCGCAACCGCCGGACGCCGGCGCCAAACCCGCCGCCAGCAAACCGGCCGCCAGCAAGGACAAGCCCCTGGGCATCCATATCGGCGGCATTGCCATCAACGACGGATCTGCGAACTTCGCCGACTTCAGCCTGACCCCGAACTTCGCCACTGCCATCCAGCAGCTCAACGGTTCGATCGGGACCATCGACAGCCGCCAGGCGAAACCGGCCAGTGTCGATATCAAGGGCAAGGTCGACCGTTACGCACCGGTGACCATCAAGGGCGCAGTCAACCCGTTCGACCCGATGGCCAGCCTCGACATCGCCACCAGTTTCAAACGCGTGGAACTGACCACGCTGACCCCCTACTCCGGCAAGTTCGCCGGTTATCGCATCCGCAAGGGCCGGCTCAACCTCGAACTGCATTACGTCATCGTCAAGGGCCAGCTCAAGGCTGAAAACAAAGTGGTGGTGGAGCAGTTGCAACTGGGCGAAAAAGTCGACAGCCCGGACGCCGTGAGCCTGCCACTGAAACTGGCGATTGCCCTGCTCAAGGACGTCGACGGCAAGATTTCCATCGAACTGCCGGTGAGCGGCGACCTGAACAATCCGCAGTTCAGCGTCATGCCGATTGTCTGGCAGACCCTGCGCAACCTGATCGTCAAGGCTGCCGCCGCACCGTTCAAACTCATCGGTGGCCTGGTGAGCGGAGGTGGTTCGCAAGACCTGGGTACCGTGTCATTCGCGCCGGGCTCGAGCGACCTGAGCAAGGACGCCGAAGCGGCACTGGTCAAACTGTCCCAGGCCCTCAAGGAACGCCCGGCCCTGCGCCTGGAAATCGAGGGCACCGCGGCCAAGAGCAGCGACGGCCCGCTGCTCGCCGAGCAACGCCTGGAACGGGAATACCAGTACAACTACTACAAAATGCTCCAGCGCCGTGGCGACAAGGTACCGGCGAAAGCGAGTCTGCTGGAGGTGCCCGACAGTGAGAAAGGTCCACTGCTGGAAGGGATCTACCGCACACGCCTGAAAGTCCAGCCACCCGTCGAATGGAAAGATCTGGGCAAAGAAGAACGCACCGCAAAAATGCGTGCGGACGTGATCCAGTTCTGGAGTACCAGCGAAGTACTGTTGCGTGAGCTGGGTCAGGAACGCGCCAGCAGCATCAAGGATTATCTGGTCGACAAGGGGCAGTTGGCCGATGATCGGGTGTACTTCATCGATGCCCAGTTGGGTGAAGCCGAGAAGGACGGCAAGGTCGTCACCCCAATGCACCTGGACGCTGAGTGAGGGTGTGGGAGCCAGCCTGCTGGCTCCCACAGTTGTTCCCCAGGCCCGAAATAGAACAGGCCCCGACACGAATGCCGGGGCCTGTAATGACCACATCCTTGTGGCCGGTCGCATGAACTTCATAAGTTGCGGCAGACGTATGGCTCAGCCCGCCTACCGCGCCTTCTCCCAGTCCAGGCGAGAAGTCTTGCCTTACTCGGCTTTCAGGCCGTCAGCGGAGACCGCCTTGACGCCTTTGATTTTCTTGGCGATGGCCACCGCGGTGGTTTTCTGAGCGTCGGTTACCGCAACGGTGGACGACAGGGACACAACACCTTTATTGGTTTCCACTTTGATATCGGTACCTGGAATGCCTTTCTCGGTAACCAGGTCAGCTTTGACTTTGGTAGTGATCCAGGTATCGGAAGTAGCTTCTTTTGCTTCAGTCACTTCACCGGCAGCCAGCACCATTGGCGACTGGGTAGCCTGGGTGGTTTGAGCAAACGCAGCGTTGGCCATGGCCAGGGTCAGCGTGGTAGCAGCAGCGGCAGCAATAGCGAACTTCTTCATACGAGTAACTCCTGTTTTTCTGGAAAATCTGCTGATTGTCTTGTCAGCAGGCTTACCGTAGATATTGCGAACGCTGTGCCAACTTTGAAACACATATAAATAGCTTAAAAATCAATAACTTATAAAATCAGTCATTTTTCACAATCATGCAAATTGCATGAGTTGGAAATTATCTACATGCAAGTTGCGGGTTTTGAAGAAGGCCTAAGGCCATGAATTGTGGGAAGTTTTCTCAGACACCCGACACCGCTGAACATCTAGAAAAAAATACCCCGCATAAGCGGGGTATCCGGTAATAAGCGGATGTATCAGGCTTTCGGGACTACGCCCGTACAGCCTTTTGGCGCGTATTCCTGATCGACGGTGGTGGCACATGTCCAGCCTGTTGCCGTACGCGAAAGGGTGATGGTTTTGTTCAGCACCGGAGCCGGCGCATTAAGGATCGTGCAACCGATGGTCCCGCTACCATCAGTGGCTTTACCGCTGGCCGAGGTCGTGCAGTTGGACGTTGATGGCGTGCCGCCGACCTTGGCCAGATCAGGGTCGTCGCCCTGATTGATCACATCCTCGAACGCCACCTTCAACGCCGATATCTCGGCCAGCCCGGCCGTCACCTTGGCCCGCGCCTGGTACTTCGAGTAAGCCGGTATCGCAAACGTTGCCAGAATGCCGATGATCGCCACCACGATCAGCAACTCGATCAGGGTAAAACCTTTTTGATTGTTCAAGGACAGCCTCCGTGCATGAGTCGAATTCTCATGATCTGCACCTGCAACAGCACAGCCCATGCCAAGCCCTGCGTCCCCTGTCCGCGGGGCGCGCGATCGCCACGAAGCCCCTTTTTTTCCCTCAGGAACCGCACTATCTGACACTTTTTGTCACCTCAACGGCGCTGGATTGGTTCTGCCGCTTGACTAGGCTATAAGTCGCTTCCCGAGGAACGCATCGGCACATTCACGATCTATGAGCCGATCGGCTGCGATCAACGCATCGGCGGTTACAAAGGGCTGAACATGGCAGTCAAGGCAGCAAGCACCAGCGTCTACAGCTGGGAAGGCACAGACCGGAAAGGCGCGAAGATAACGGGCGAGTTGAGCGGCCAGAACCCGGCGCTGATCAAGGCGCAATTGCGCAAACAAGGTATCAACCCCGGCAAGGTGCGCAGGAAGACCACGTCGATTTTCAATCGGGGCAAGCGCATCAAGGCCCAGGACATTGCCCTTTTCACCCGGCAGATGGCGACCATGATGAAAGCCGGCGTGCCGTTGCTGCAATCCTTCGACATCATCGGTGAAGGCTTCGATAACCCGGCCATGCGCAAGCTGGTCGACGAGGTGAAACAGGATGTAGCGGCGGGCAACAGCTTCGCCGGCGCCTTGCGCAAGAAACCGCAATATTTCGACGAGTTGTACTGCAACCTGGTGGACGCCGGGGAACAGGCCGGCGCACTGGACACCTTGCTGGAGCGGGTGGCGACCTACAAGGAAAAAAGCGAGCGTCTCAAGGCGAAAATCAAGAAGGCCATGACCTACCCGCTGATCGTCGTGTGCGTCGCGATCATCGTGGCCGGCATTCTGCTGATCAAGGTGGTGCCGCAATTCGAATCCGTATTCAAGGGATTTGGCGCTGAGCTGCCGGCCTTCACCCTGATGGTCATCGACCTGTCGCAATTCATGCAGGGGTGCTGGTGGATGCTGCTGGGCGCGCTGACCGCAGGCATTTTCGCTGTGCGCCACGCCTTGAAAACCTCGCAAGGCTTTCGTGATCGAATGGACACCTGGCTGCTGAAACTGCCGCTGGCAGGTACCTTGATGTACAAGTCCGCCGTGGCCCGTTTCGCCCGCACGCTTTCGACCACTTTCGCCGCCGGTGTGCCGTTGGTAGAAGCCCTGGAGTCGGTGGCCGGCGCCACCGGCAACATCGTGTTCAAACGTGCGGTGCTGCGCGTTCGGCAGGACGTTGCTACGGGCATGCAGCTGAATTTTTCCATGCGTACGACCGGCGTTTTTCCCAACATGGCCATTCAGATGACCGCCATTGGCGAGGAGTCTGGCGCACTCGACGACATGCTCGACAAGCTCGCCGGCTTCTACGAGGACGAGGTCGACAATCTGGTCGACAATCTCACCAGCCTGATGGAACCGTTCATCATGGTGGTGCTGGGTGTTATTGTCGGCGGCCTGGTGGTTGCGATGTACCTGCCCATCTTCCAACTCGGCTCAGCGATCTGACATGCCCTTGAACGAAATTCTGATCCACTTCCCGCAGGCTTTCGTCGTCATCGCCGGGGTGGTCGGCCTGCTGGTCGGCAGCTTCCTCAATGTACTGGTCTGGCGGCTGCCGAAAATGCTCGAGCGCGAGTGGCGCATGCAAGCCCATGAGATCCTCGGGCTGCCCGGCGAAACACCGTTGCCTACTTTCAACCTGATGCTGCCCCACTCCCAATGCCCATACTGCGGCCACCGGATCCGTGCCTGGGAAAACATTCCGGTATTGAGCTTCCTGTTCCTGCGCGGGCGCTGTTCGGACTGTGCGACACCGATCAGCAAACGCTATCCATTGACCGAACTGGCCTGCGCGCTTCTGACGGCGTTCATTGCCTGGCACTTCGGTTTCGGTTGGCAAGCCGGCATGGCGATGCTCCTGACCTGGGGCCTGCTCGCCATGAGCCTGATCGACGCCGAGCATCAACTGCTGCCGGATGTGCTGGTGCTACCGCTGATGTGGCTGGGGCTGATCATCAACAGCCTCGACCTGTTCGTGCCATTGCCTGAGGCGTTGTGGGGCGCCATTGCCGGCTACATGGCCCTGTGGACGGTGTTCTGGGTGTTCAAGCTGATCACCGGCAAGGACGGCATGGGTCATGGCGATTTCAAGCTGCTGGCGATGTTTGGCGCCTGGGGCGGCTGGCAGATCCTGCCGCTGACGATCGTCCTGTCGTCCCTGCTGGGCGCGATCATCGGTGTGATTTACCTGCGCCTGCACAAGGCGCAAACATCGACGCCAATCCCTTTCGGCCCCTATCTGGCCATTGCCGGCTGGATTGCCCTGCTCTGGGGTGGTCAAATAACCGACTTCTATTGGCAGTTTGTCGGTCTGAAATGAATACCCCTGTGGAAAAACCCTGGATTCTCGGCTTGACCGGCGGCATCGGCAGCGGCAAAAGCGCGGCGGCCCAACACTTCATCGACCTGGGCGTGCACGCGGTCGATGCCGATCATGCCGCTCGCTGGGTGGTGGAACCCGGTCGGCCGGCGCTGGCGAAGATTGCCGAACACTTCGGCCCAGGCGTGTTGCTGGCCGACGGGCAACTGGACCGCGCCGCATTGCGCAAACTGATCTTCGAAGTACCAGAGCAACGCCTCTGGCTGGAAGCCTTGCTACATCCGCTGATCGCCGAAGAGATTGCCCATCACCTGGCGCTGGCAAAATCACCTTATGCGATTCTGGTTTCGCCGCTCCTGATCGAATCCGGCCAGTACGCCATGACCCAACGGGTCCTGGTGATCGATGCCCCCGAACAGTTGCAGATCGAACGCACCCTGCAGCGCGACCAGACCAGCGAGCAGCAGGTCCAGGCGATCCTCAAGGCCCAGTCCAGCCGCCAGGATCGCATAAGCCATGCCGACGACGTGGTGGTCAACGACCGCGATCTCGCCTGGCTGCACAGCGAGGTCGAACGCCTGCATCACTTTTACCTTACTTTGCGTGGAGGCCAGTCATGAGCCAACCAACAACCGTCGAATGCCCAACCTGTGGTGCCCCCGTGGAGTGGACAGCCGAGAGCAAATTCCGGCCATTCTGCTCTGATCGCTGCAAACTGATCGACCTGGGCGCCTGGGCGTCCGAAGAACACAAGATCCCAGTGGCTCCCGATGCCGAGGACGAGATGTTCAGCGGCGACTTCGACCCGCGTCACTGATTCTCGATGGCGTCGACGATCTCAAGCATGCGCTGCATCAAGGCTTGGGATCGTCGTCTTTCCAGGGCGCCGACAGATAACGCGTACGGTTGAAGGTCTCCAGCCATTCCGGGCAGAACACCACCAACGCGCTGACGACCATGCCGTTGATGAACGCCTCGGGAAAAATGATCAGCCACAGGTAACCGACAAAATCCTCCAGCCAGTACGGCATGGCGAATCGTTCGTCGTACCACAACAACGTCAGCGCCAGCACCAGGCACAGCAACGCTGAAAGGGCTGCGGCAAAGAAACCGGAAACGAAGATGTACACGAAGAGATTTCGTGGCTGCGCGCGCTCCACCAGAATCGCACAGCATTCGGTGATCAACACTGGCAACAAAATGAACAGTGCGCCATTGACCCCCATGGCCATCAGGTCCTGACGGCCCAGCAGCACCAGGCCTGTTTGCGCCACCAGACCGCCGACGATCGCCAGCGGCCAGTCCAGCAACAGCGTCACCGCCGTCATGCCGATAAAGTGATAGGACACGCCGGTATCAAAGTCCCGACGCACCAGCCACAGCATGAACAGCGCAAACACCGTACCGAACAGCAGATGCTGGCGACGACTGTCGGTGAACAACTCGACCCAGGGTGCGCGCACAACGGCCCAGAGCAATACCGGTAGGTAGATCAACCACCCCACGTTCAGGGTCTGGAATGACAACAGCTCGACACCGATCATGGCTGGGCGCACTCCCTGTCTTGCCGAAAGAGAAAGACCCTCAGTCTACACCGCACTTCGCCGGCCCTTCGACCTCATGCCCAATGCCGTGGATCGTTCATCACCGCGTCATGTTCGGCAAACATTTTTGGAAGCTCTGCCTTGAGAAAATCCACCCAGGTACGCACCTTGGCATCGAGAAAACGCCGCGACGGATACAGCGCATAGACATTGCGCTCACGCAGGCGCCAGGCCGGCAGTACACGCAACAAGGTGCCATCGCTCAAGGGCCGAGTGGCGGTGTGGAACGGCAGCAGGCTGATGCCCATGCCAGCCTCCGAGGCCTTGACCATCGACTCGGCGACATTGCACTGGAAGGTCTTGGCCGGACTGATGGCATGTTCGCCGTGTTCGTCCTGGAATATCCACGGGTCGCCATACATGGGATCAAGCAGGCGCAGGCATTGATGCTCGTTCAGCGCCAGCGGCTGCTGCGGAATACCCCTGCGCCGCAGGTAATCCGCTGAGGCGCAAGGAACGCTGTAGATCTGCCCGATGGCCTGGGCGACCAATTGCGAATCGGCCAGTTCGGGGGCGATCGAAATCACCACGTCGTGCCCTTCCTCCAGGGGATCGGGATTGCGCTGCGACAAAGTCAGTTCGAACACCACCTCGGGATAAAGCTCACTGTAGCGGGCGATCAGCGGCGTAATCAGCACGCCCAGGCCAGTCATGCTATGCACCCGCAGACGCCCGGCCGGGTTGATATGTGCGCCTCGGGCCTCGGCCGTCGCCTCGTCCATTTCTTCGACAATCTGCCGGCTGCGCAACAGGAAGCGCTCGCCCGCTTCCGTCAGGCTCAACCGTCGCGTGGTGCGTTGCAGCAGGCGTGCCTGTAGATGTACTTCCAGATCCGCGACCAATCGGGACACCTGTGCCGTCGACAGGTCCAGCGTGTCGGCCGCGGCGGTGAAACTGGCGCAGTCCACCACACGGATGAACACGCGCAAGTTGTTAAGCAAATCCATAATCCCCCCTCGGACTATTACATTATCCGTAACGCTGCATCAGCCGCTGGCCCCTTTATCCCCGGGTGGCGAAGACTAAAATCAATACATCAAAACCCACCCGGAGCACGCCAGCATGAAAACGTTGATCAGCCTGTTTCTGACCGTCATCGCCACCTCGGCGATGGCCGCTGACAACGAGCCGCTCGCTGTCTTGTACAACCCGGCGCAGCCGCTGGACATCGCCAAGGTGGTGTCTGTGTCGGACACCGCGACCGCTTGCGGGGTTGTGCCGGCGACCATGGTGTATGTGGATCATCAGGGCCAGACCCGCCGCGTGACGTACAACGTGATCGGCGATTGCACCAGCAACCTGTAATTGGCCGCTGCACTCACAGCAGGGTCCAGGTGTAACTGAGGATCAGGCGGTTTTCATCGATATCACTGCGGTAATTGGACCGCGCCATCGCGTTACGCACGCGGATGCCCAGGCCTTTGAGGCTGCCGCTTTGCAGCACATAGCCGATGTCCAGGTCACGCTCACGATCCTTGCCCTCATACCCCTTGCCGGTATCGACATTGTTGCCGCGGATGTAGCGCAGGGTACTGGTCAAGCCCGGTACACCCAGGGCCGCGAAGTCGTAGTCGTAACGCGCCTGCCAGGAACGCTCATCGGTGTAGGCGAACTCGTAGGTCGGCACCTCGTTACCCAGTGGCGAGATGTTGGCGAATACCCGCGGGAACGCGCTGTCGCCGAACATCCCCTGATAGCCGACATAAAAAGTGTGACCACCACGTTTGGCCGATAGCAACGAATAGAACGCCTGGTTGTCGATGTTGCCCAGCAGTTTTTTGCCGTCTTCGCGCGAATCGAAGTACCCGAGGTTGGCGCCCAGGACCCAGTCACCCAAGGGTTCGCTGTGTTTAAGGCCTAGAAAGCGCTGGTTGTAGATGTCCTCCAGTTGCCCGTACCAGGCGCTGACCGAGGTGCGCTTGTCGTTGAAGGCATAATCGCCACCGGCAAAATTGAACCCGTCACTGCTGACCTGGCGCTGCGGCACATGCCCGAGCATGGCCTGCATTTTTTCGTCGCCAGCCTCGTTGCGCAGGCTGGTTGAACTCAAGTGTCCGCCCTGCACGGTCAGGCCATTGATCTCGCTGGAGCTGATGCTCGCCCCCTGGTAACTCGGCGGCAGCAGGCGAATGTCACTGAACACCAGCACCGGCAGATTGGGTTGCAACTCGCCGACTTTCAGCTCGGTTTTCGAGTAACGCATCTTCAACGCGCCTTCCAGACGGCTGTAATTGTCCGCCGCGCGACCGTCATCCTGCACCGGCAGCAAACCGGTATTGACCCGGTCCGGGCTGCTGTCGAGCTTGAGTCCGAGCAAGCCGATGACATCCACACCAAAACCGACGGCACCCTGGGTGTAACCGGACTTCACGTTGAGGATGAAACCTTGGGCCCACTCCTGCGCCTTCGATTGTTGGTTGGCGCCGACGATGTCGGAATAGTCGCGGCTGAAGTAGTAATTGCGCGCCTGCAACGTCGCGGTGGTGTCTTCGATAAATCCACTCTCGGCGGCCATTGCGCCGGTGGAAAAACCCGAGACGACAGCCAGGGACAACGCCGAACCGGTTGTTGGAAGAATCTGTTTCATCGGTTTTTCTCTTATTGTTATTGATCGACAGGTTGAACAACTTCAGTCGCAGTGGATGTGTGAAGGGGAACGGGCCGACGCGCGTTTAACAGCACATGGGTGACCATGCCGAAAATCAGACCCCAGAAGGCAGCGGACAAGCCGAACAGCGACATGCCCGAAGCCGTGATCAGAAATGTCACCAGAGCGGCTTCACGGTCGCTCGGCACCGCCATCGCCCCCGTCAGCGCCCCGGCGATGGCGGCAAACAGCGCCAGCCCTGCCAACGCCGCAATCAGCTCCTTGGGGAATGCCGAAAACAGCGAAACCAGGGTGGCGCCGAAGATGCCCAGGACCAGGTAGCACAGGCCCCCTACCACGCCTGCGACGTAGCGTTTGCGCGGATCCTCGTGGGCTTCCCGACCGGTGCAGATGGCCGCCGTGATCGCGGCCAGGTTCAGCCCATGACAACCAAAGGGGGCCAGTAGCGCAGTGCCCAATGCACTGCTGGCGATGATCGGGCTCGCGGGCGTCGGGTAACCGCTGGCGCGCAGCACGGCCATGCCGGGCACGAACTGGCCGGTCAGCGCCACCATCACCAGTGGCAAGGCGATGTTCAGCGTCGCGCCCAGGCTGAACTCGGGCGTGATCCACACCGGAGTAGCCAGGCCGATCACCAATGCCTCGCGATGCAAATCACCGCTGAGTGCGGCAATCGAACAGCCCGTCAGCAGCACCAGCAACACCGCGTAACGCGGCATCAGCCGTTTGCCGATCAGATAGACAGCAAACATGGCCAGCACCAGCAACGGCTTGTGTTGCATGGAGACGAACAACCCGGTGCCGAAGCTGAACAGGATCCCGGCCAGCATCGCCGCCGCAATCGCGGCGGGAAGCTTGCTGATGATCCGGTCAAAAGCCCCCGAGACCCCAACCACAAAGATGATCAGGCTGCTGACCAGATAAGCCCCCACCGCTTCTGCCATGGAAATATCAGGCAACAACGCCACCAGCAACGCCGAGCCCGGTGCCGACCAGGCGATGATCACCGGTACCCGATAGCGCAGGCTCAAACCGATGCCCAGCACCGCGCTGCCGATGGAGATCGCCCAGATCCAGGACGACAGCAGTTCCCGCGGCAGATGGGCCGCTTGCGCCGCCTGAAAGATGATCACCAACGGCCCGGCATAGGAAATCACCGTGGCGATAAATCCGGCGACAGCGGCTGACAGGGAGAAGTCCTGGAAAAAAGCCCTCATGGCTCAGGCGCCCGTTGGCGACAGCGCCGGGCTGACGGCCATGGCGCTGCGTCGGTTGCTGATGGCGAACACCGTCATGGCGATGGCCGCTACGGCACCGGGCAAGGCGAATGCCATGAAGTTCAGTTGCAGCGGCAGGCTTATGCCAAGCAAGGCGCCGCCCAGCAGAGGACCGACGATGGCACCGTTGCGTCCGATGCCCGACGCCCAGCCAAGGCCAGTGGAGCGAATGGTCATGGAGTAGAACTGGGCGGCGCAGGCGTACAGCAGAATCTGCGAGCCGATGGTGGTGGCGCCAGCGATGGCGATCAGCAGGTACAGCACCGGCATCGGGCTGTTGAAGCCCAACAGGGTGATCGACACTGCCGCCATGGCGAAGAACACCGACAGCACACGCGGCAGGTTGAGCTTGTCACCCAGCACACCGCCGCCGACTGCACCGAAGATCGCCCCGAAGTTCAGCACCAGCAGGAACGACAGGCTGGAGCCCAGGCTGTAACCGGCGTTGGCCATCAGTTTGGGCAACCAGGAACTCAAGGCGTAGACCATCAGCAGGCAGCAGAAAAACGCCAGCCACAACATCAGCGTGCGCAGTGCACGCCCCTCGCGAAACAACTGCAGCACCGGGGTGCCCGTGCCCTTCACTTCACTCATGTGCAACTGATCATCGGCCTGCGCGACATACACCGGGTCAATCCGCTGGAGAATGTTGCGGGCTTCTTCATTGCGCCCCTGGCGCAGCATGAAACCCACCGACTCGGGCAGGAAGTACATGATCAGTGGCAACAGCAGCAGTGGCAGGGCCGCCACGTAGAACACCGACTGCCAGCCGAAACTCGGAATCAGGACGATGCCCAGCCCGGCAGACAGCATGCCGCCCACCGAGTAGCCGCTGAACATGATCGCCACCAAGGTGCTGCGGATTTTTTTCGGCGCATATTCGTTCATCAACGCCACGACATTGGGCATCACACCACCAATGCCCAGGCCGGCAACGAAACGACAAAGACCAAATTCGGTGGGGTTGCGAGCGAAACCGTTGAGCACGGTGAAACCGCTGAAGAGCATCACGCAGATCGTGATGGCTTTCTTGCGTCCGATCTTGTCCGACAGCGGTCCGAA
>Ga0247818_10000550_pt1 | contig 23589 bp, 17 predicted proteins | sample 13C_Glucose_Day1_FD_192424 | JGI IMG/M metagenome (GOLD analysis project Ga0247818, IMG submission 192424) | Soil microbial communities from agricultural site in Penn Yan, New York, United States - 13C_Glucose_Day1 | ecosystem: Environmental > Terrestrial > Soil > Agricultural land | place... | reverse complement strand
GGTATTGACCAGGTTGTTCAGCGCCACCGTGATCGGTTGCGAATCACCGCTGGAGAACACCACGCCGAACAGGAAGTCGTTCCAGATCTGGGTGAACTGCCAGATCAGGCAGACCATGATGATCGGCGTCGACATCGGCAGAATGATGCGGCGGAAGATGGTGAAGAAACCTGCGCCGTCGAGACGCGCAGCCTTCACCAATGCATCCGGAATGCTCACGTAGTAGTTGCGGAAGAACAGCGTGGTGAACGCCAGGCCGTAAACCACATGCACGAATACCAGCCCGGTGGTGGTGCTCGCCAGGCCCATCTTGCCGAGGGTGAACGACGCTGGCAGCAGCACGGTCTGGAACGGCAGGAAGCAACCGAACAGCAGCAGGCCGAAGAACAACTGCGAACCACGGAAGCGCCACATCGACAGCACATAGCCGTTCAACGCGCCGATCGCGGTGGAGATGATCACGGCCGGAACGGTGATCTTGATCGAGTTCCAGAAGTAACCGTTGACCGTGGCCCAGGCCTTGACCCAGCCAATGCCGCTGACCACAGTCGGCCAGCTCAGCAGGTTACCGGTGCTGATGTCTTCCGGGGTCTTGAAGCTGGTCAACAGCATGACTACCAGCGGGATCAGGTAAAGCAATACGGCAAGGATCAGCACCGCGTAGATCGCGATACGACTCAGGCTGATGGAAGGTTTGGCAGCGAGACTAGTCATGACGCTTGGTCCTCAGCTCGGAGTACAGGTAGGGCACGATGATTGCGAGAATCGCACCGAGCATCAGAATCGCACTGGCCGAGCCCATGCCCATCTGGCCGCGACTGAACGTGAAGGAGTACATGAACATCGCTGGCAGGTCGGAGGAGTAACCCGGGCCACCGGCTGTCATCGCCGCCACCAGGTCAAAACTCTTGATCGCGATGTGCGCCAGAATCATCACCGCACTGAAGAACACCGGGCGCAGGCTTGGCAGCACCACTTTCCAGTAGATCATCGGCATGCTCGCGCCATCGATCTGTGCGGCACGTATGATCGATTGGTCCACACCGCGCAGACCGGCGAGGAACATCGCCATGATGAAGCCCGAGGCTTGCCAGACCGCCGCAATCACCAGGCAATACACCACGCGGTCCGGGTCGATCAGCCAGTCCAGACGGAAGCCTTCCCAGCCCCAGTCACGCAACAATTTGTCCAGGCCCATGCCCGGGTTGAGCAGCCATTTCCAGGCCGTACCGGTGACGATCATCGAGAGCGCCATCGGGTACAGGTAAATGGTGCGGATGAAGCCTTCGCGACGGATACGCTGGTCGAGGAACACCGCCAGCAGCACACCGATGACCAGCGTGATGCCGATGAACATGCCGCCGAACAGCGCCAGGTTCTTGCTCGCCACCCACCAGCGGTCGTTGTCGAACAACCGTGCGTATTGCGCCAGGCCTGCCCACTTGTAGTTCGGCAGGAATGTCGAGGTTGTGAACGACAGAACGAACGTCCACAGGATGTAGCCATAGAAGCCCACCAGAACGATGAACATGCTCGGCGCCAGCACCAGTTTTGGAAGCCAGCGTTGCAATGCATCGAACGGCGAGGCCTTGCTGAACACAGCAACAGAACTCATGGGGAAATCCAGAATAGGGAATTAGGATTACAAGTGCGTCCCCTGTGGGAGCCAGCCTGCTGGCGATTGCGTTGTGTCAGTCCACGCATCAGGTGTCTGACAGTCCGCCATCGCGAGCAGGCTCGCTCCTACAGGAGCCAAGCATTACTTGGCCGACTGGACCGCCGCGCCGAGTTTCTTGGCGGCATCAGCCGGGTCGGCTTTCGGGTCGTTGATGTAGTTGGTCACCACATCGAAGAACGCGCCCTGTACCGCCAGCGTGGTCGCCATGTTGTGCGCCATGCTCGGCTGCAGGCCACCGGACTTGGCATCGGCCAGGAAGTCCTTGGCGGCAGTCTGGGCGCAGGAATCGAAACCGTATTTTTCCATGTCCGCCAGCATGTCGTTACGCACCGGGATCGAGCCCTTGTTGATGCTGAAGACTTTCTGGAAGTTCTCACCCAGCACGACTTTGGCGATGTCCTGCTGACCGGCAGCCGTGCCCGCATCTTTTTGCTTGAACACTGCCAGGGAGTCGATGTTGTAGGTGAACGCCTTGTCGGTGCCCGGGAACGCTACGCACTGGTAGTCCTTGCCGGCGACTTTTTTGGCGGCGGTCCATTCAGACTTGGCCCAGTCACCCATGATCTGCATGCCGGCCTTGCCGTTGATGACCTTGGCCGCTTCCAGGTTCCAGTCCTGGCCTTTGCCATCGGCGTCCATGTAGGTCGCGACTTTCTTCAGCTCGGTCAGCGCCTTGACCATTTCCGGGCCGGTCAGCGCTTTGTTGTCGAGATCGACCAGGGCTTTCTTGTAGCCATCAACACCCATCACCGAAAGCACCACGGCTTCGAAGACGGTGCTGTCCTGCCAAGGCTGGCCACCGTGGGCGAGCGGAATGAAACCCGCAGCCTTGAGTTTGTCACCGGCGGCGTAGAATTCTTCGAGGGTGGTTGGCGCTTTTTCGATCCCGGCTTTCTTGAAGACTTCCGGGTTGATCCACAGCCAGTTGACGCGGTGAATGTTCACCGGCACGGCCACGTAATCGCCTTCGTACTTAACGGTATCGGAGACTTTCTTGTCGAGCAGGCTGTCCCACTTCTCCGATTTGGCCACGTCCTTCAGGACGTCGGTGTCGAGCAGACCGGTCGACGCCCACTCTTGAATATCCGGGCCTTTGATCTGTGCCACGCCAGGCGGGTTACCCGCTACGGCACGGCTTTTCAGCACGGTCATGGCCGTTGCGCCACCACCACCGGCGACTGCGCCGTCCTTCCAGGTGAAGCCGTCTTTTTCGACTTGAGCCTTCAGGACATCAACCGCCGCTTTCTCACCACCCGACGTCCACCAATGCACGACTTCCACGGAACCTTTGGATTCGGCGGCCAGGACACTGAGGGGGAGCGCAGACAGGGAAGCGAGAGAAATGACAGTAGCGAGGCGAGAAATCGCATTCATCTAGGAGTACCTTTCTTGTTGTTATGCATGCAAGTCTGGTGCTTGCGCTGCATAGGATTTTAAACAGGGGATGCCCCTTCGCAGGTAACGAAGGGACGCGCGAATGTCACCGCATGGTTACATAGAACCGCTCTGGGACACCCTTGCCAGCGCACTGGCCATACTCGGCGCCAGCGGCAGACGCGGGATCAACAAGGCTTGCCAGGCATGATAAAGGTCCGGTTTACCGGCCCAGATGTCGGCACTTGGGCGGTTTAGCGGATCGAGTTCGTGATGCCAGCTGCCATCGCAGCGGTCGATGAAATGACTGTCACAAAATTCCCAGAATAGTCGGTACCAGCGCTCATACTGCTCATCACCGGTGCGCTGCAGTAACGCACTGGCGGCGGCACTGGCTTCGCAATGGGTCCAGTGCAAACGATGGCGCACGACCGCTTTGTTGTTCCAGTCCAGCGTATAGACAATGCCCGGCGCACCGTCGACGTCCCAGCCGTGGCGACAGTTTTGTTCGAACAGTTTTTGCGCATCGGTGGCCAGCCATCCGGGCGTGAGCATGCCGGCCTGAACCCGCGCCGCCTCCAGATGCAACAGCAGCCGTGCCCATTCAAAACCGTGGCCGGGCGTGGTGCCGTAAGGACGGAAACCGTCGGCCGGGTTGTCGTGGTTGTACTCGCGCAGCGGTTGCCAGTCGCGGTCAAAATGCTCGACCACCAAGTAGTCATTGGCGGCGGCATGGCCGTGGATCACACGTTCGACAATGCGCTGCGCACGGCACAGCCAGCGGTTGTCGTCGGTGACATCGGCCAGGGCGAGAAAGGCTTCGGTGGCGTGCATGTTGCTGTTGGCGCCACGATAGGCTTCCTCGGTGCTCCAGTCGCGATTGAAGGACTCGCGCATCGCGCCCTCTTCCTCGCTCCAGAAATAGGTGTCGATGATGTCGATAGCATCATCGAGCAACGCCTGTGCGCCGGGACGTTGCGCCACCACCGCGGAACTCGCGGCCAGCGCGACAAAGGCATGCAGGTAGGCGTTCTTGCCGGTGTTGCCGTCGCGGTGTCCGGCCACTGCAAACCAGCCACCGTGCACCGCATCGCGCAGCGGCCCGCGCAGGGCTTCGACGCCATGATCGACCAACTCGGCAAATCCCGGCAGGCCTTGAATATGGGCCATGGCGAAGCTGTGGGTCATGCGCGCGGTGTTCATGGTTTCAGCTTGCGCGTCGGCCGGCAGATGGCCGCGCTCATCGAGATTACCGAAGCCTTCAGGCAGCTTCGACGCCTTGGCGAACGCCAGCATCCGCAAGCCTTCGGCGGCGAGCCATTGCTGGTGTGCAGGTGCGTTCAGCCAACTGCTGAAAGCAGGTTGGAAGGTGTGCATGGGAGACCTTTTTTGTTGTTATGACTGAGGGGCAGCATAAACAACAGGCGGTGGCGGGCTTGTAACGAAGGGGGCGGGTTTTGTCACCGGGTTGTGACATTTGCAGCGCAGGATCAAAAGATCGCAGCCTTCGGCAGCTCCTACAGGGATCGGTGTAGGAGCTGCCGCAGGCTGCGATCTTTTGACTTTCAATCTATCGAACGGGGCAACTGCAGAGTCACTCGCAACCCGCCTTCACGCAGGTTTTGCAGGCTGACCTCACCGCCATGACTATGGGCAATGTTGCGGGCGATCCCCAACCCCAACCCATACCCCTGCTGCTGCCCGGCCAAGCGGAAGTGCGGTTCAAACACTTGCTCCAGGCGCTGCTCTGGAACGCCCGGCCCTTCGTCATCGACATGCAGCACAAACGCGCTGTCGTCATCATCGATGTGCAGGTGCGCGTTTTGCCCGTACTTGAGAGCGTTGTCGATCAAGTTGCCGATGCAACGCTTGAGCGCCAGCGGTTTGCCTGGATAGGCCGCCAGCGCCCGCCCCTGCTGGGTGACGCGGCCATTGCCGTTGGGTGCCAGATACGGTTCCACCAGACAATCGAGCACGTGATTGAGGTCCACCGGTTCGATGTTCTCGTGGATGTCGGTGTCTTTCACGCATTGCAGCGCGCCTTTGACCAACAGCTCCAGCTCGTCCAGATCGCGGCCGAACTTGGCCTGCAGCTTTTCGTCTTCGAGCAATTCGACGCGCAGGCGCAAGCGGGTGATCGGCGTGCGCAAGTCGTGGGAAATCGCGCTGAACAATTGGCTGCGCTCGGTGAGGTAGCGGCTGATGCGCTCGCGCATGGTGTTGAAGGCGCGTCCTACTTCGACCACTTCACTGCCGCCGCCTTCGGCCACTGGCTCCACATCGGCGCCCAATGAAAGATCCCGCGCCGCCCGCGCCAGGCGCTTGAGCGGACGGCTCTGCCAATGCACCAGCAGGCCGATGAACAACAGCAAGAAACCGCTGGTGAGCACGATGAACCACACCTGCTGCGATGGCAGGCCCTGCTCTTCGAGACTGGTGTAGGGCTCGGGCAGCAACGAAGCGATGTACAGCCACTCACCCGGCGCCATTTGAATCTGTGTCACCAGCACCGGTGGGTTCACCGGTTCGAGCGTCAACGCGTAATGCGCCCAGGACCGTGGCAGCTCATCGAGCTTCAGGCCCGCATTGAAAATCCGCAGATCTTCTGGGCTCACGAAGGACACCGAGATATCCGTGTCGTGACCCAACGTCTGCCTCAGCACCTCGTCGACGGCCTTCATCACCGCCGCCTTGCGCGGCGTCGTCGGCAGCACTTCCATGCCCAGGGGCTTGTCGTTGAGCGTCACCACAAACCGCGTACCGCCCATGCTGCGCAACTGGTCGAGAACCAAAGGGCGATAGGCGACCGGCAACGAACGGAAGTAGCTGACACTGGCGGTCATCGAATGCGCCAGGCTGCGGGCGCTGGTGACCAGGCCTTCAAGTTGCGTGGCGCGCAGTTGCGAGACCCAGATCACGCTCGACAATGTCTGGGCAAACAGCACCGCGAGCAGGGTCAGCAGCAACATGCGCCCGAGCAACGAGCGCGGCATCGGCACCTTCGCCGCGATGTTGCGGAAAAATTCAGTGGCCATTGCTGGCAATCACATTGGCTGCCAGTTGGTAACCGCTGCCCCGTACGGTGCGAATCAGCCGCGGTGGTTTTTCCGTGTCGCGCAAACGCTGACGCAAGCGGCTGACCGCCATGTCGACGATGCGATCGAGCGGCATCAGTTCACGACCTCGGGTGGCATTGCCGATGGTGTCGCGATCGAGGATTTCCTGCGGGTGATCGAGGAACAGTTTCAGCAAGGCGAAATCGGCGCCCGACAGAATCACTTCTTCGCCGTCGATGTGAAACAAGCGGTGGCTGACCATGTCCAGCCGCCAGTCATCAAAGGCCAGCACTTCACCACCGGAGCGCTCCTGGCCGAACTGCGCGCGACGCAACAATGCCTTGATGCGCGCCTGTAATTCGCGGGGGCTGAAGGGTTTGCCGAGGTAATCGTCCGCCCCCAATTCCAGGCCAATGACGCGGTCGGCCTCGTCGGAGCTGGCCGTGAGCATGATGATCGGCACTTGCGCCCGACGCGGGTGCTGACGAATCCAGCGACACAAACTGAAGCCATCTTCATCCGGCAACATCACATCGAGGATCACCAGATCACTCGGTTCGTCGTTCAAGGCCTGGCGGAAACCGGCGCCATCGGGCGTGGTACGCACCTGAAACCCGGCGCGGGTCAGGTAGGTGTCCAGCAACTCGCGTATCTCTTGATCGTCATCGACCAACAAAATCGACTTGTTGACTGAGCTCACTTCGAAGGCATCCTTGTTGTTGGAATTGGGGCGGATTATGCCTGATGAACCTTGGATATTTGTTGCCTGTTCTGGCCTTATCGCTGGCAAGCCAGCTCCCACAAGGGTCTTTGTCGTTCACAAAACCTGTGGGAGCTGGCTTGCCAGCGATGAAGGCGACACGGTCTCAAGCCTGCTCGAGCGCTACTCCCGCGCCAACGAGGCCCGAATACGGCGCCGTCACCAGCCACACCGGAATCCCCTTGAAGTAATCACTCATGCATCCCTTGTCGGCGAAGCAACGGGCGAAACCGCTTTCGAGGAAGAAATCGGCGAACCGTGGAATTACCCCGCCCACGATGTACACGCCGCCACGCCCACCGGTGGTCAGCACGTTGTTGCCGGCGACACGGCCGAGCCAGCAGCAGAATTGTTCGAGCACTTCCAGAGCAATCGGATCGCCCGCCAGACCGGCAGCCGTGATCGCTTCCGGTGTATCCAGCACTGGCTCATGCCCGTCCACCGCACAAATCGCCCGGTAAACGCGCGGTAAGCCACCACCGCTCAACGCCGTTTCGGCGCTGACATGCCCGATCTCATTGGAGATGTGCTGCCACAACTGGGTTTCGCGCGGGCTGCTCAATGGCAGGTCAACGTGACCGCCCTCCCCCGGCAACGCAGCAAACCGGCCTTCACCCAGATCGAGCAGGGTGCCGACGCCCAAACCGGTGCCCGGACCAATCACCACGGCTGGACGCAACGGCTCCGGCGTGCCTTCGCAGACCACCCGGAATTCGCCGGGCTGCAAGCGGGTCATGCCCAACGCCATGGCCGAGAAGTCGTTGACCAGCAACAACTGATCCACCTGCAAGGTCTGGCAAAAGCCCTTGCGGCTCAGGCGCCAGTGATTGTTGGTGAACTTGAATTCGTCGCCGCTCACCGGGCCGGCTACCGAGAGGCACACCGAACCGATAGCGCCTGGCGCCAGACCGAGGCCACTCAGGTAGAGGCTGATCGCCTCTTCCGGGCTGGCGTGGTCGGCCGTCGCCAGCACCTGGACGCTTTCCAGTTGCTGGTTTTTCCACAACGCGAACCGTGCGTTGGTCCCACCGATGTCACCGACCAAAGCCAGTTTCAATTAAGCGTCTCCAGGGCAGAAGTGAAGGCGCTGGCCCCCTGCTCTGCGGAGCTGAAGGCCATGCGCATGAAACCAAACAGTTCGCGACCGGTGCCGATGTTGTTGCCCAACAGGCCTTTGGCCGGCGTGCGCGCTGCGAATTCTTCGGCGTCCACCTTCAACTCCAGGGTGCCTTTGACGCCATCGACGCGGATGATATCGCCCTCTTGCACCCGAGCCAAAGCGCCACCGACATAAGCTTCGGGGCTGACGTGAATCGCCGCCGGGATTTTCCCCGACGCGCCGGACATGCGTCCGTCAGTCACCAGCGCAACCTTGAAGCCGCGATCCTGCAGCACGCCGAGGAACGGCGTCATCTTGTGCAGCTCCGGCATGCCGTTGGAGCGCGGGCCCTGGAAGCGCATCACCGCGACAAAATCCTTCTCCAGCAAACCGGCCTTGAAGGCATCGGCCAGGTCCTGTTGATCCTGGAACACCATGGCTGGTGCTTCGACGATCTGGTTTTCCAGAGCCACGGCGGAAACCTTCATCACACCGCGCCCGAGGTTGCCTTCCATCACCCGCAAACCGCCCTCGGCCGAGAACGCGCGTGCGACCGGACGCAGGATGCTTTCATCGAGGCTTTCGGTAATGCCTTCACGCCAGACCAATTCACCGTTGTCGAGGAACGGCTCCTGGGTATAGCGGCTCAAGCCATGGCCGAGCACAGTGTTGACGTTTTCGTGGAGCAGCCCGGCTTCCAGCAGTTCGCGGATCAGGAACGACATGCCGCCCGCGGCCTGGAAGTGGTTGATGTCGGCTTTGCCGTTCGGGTAGACATGGCTGAGGGTCGGTACCACTTCGGAGAGGTCGGCCATGTCCTGCCAGGTCAACTGAATACCCGCCGCCATGGCAATCGCCGGCATGTGCAGGGTGTGGTTGGTCGAGCCACCGGTGGCGTGCAGCGCCACAATGGAGTTGACCAGCGAACGCTCGTCGACGATTTCGCCGATCGGCATGTAGTTGCCGTTCTGCTTGGTCAGGCGCGTGACTTGATGCGCCGCTTCACGGGTCAGGGCGTCGCGCAACGGCGTGTTCGGGTTGACGAAAGAGGCGCCCGGCAAGTGCAGGCCCATGACTTCCATCAGCAACTGGTTGGTGTTGGCGGTGCCATAGAACGTGCAGGTGCCAGGGCTGTGGTAGGAATTCATTTCCGACTCCAGCAGCTCTTCGCGGCTGGCCTTGCCTTCGGCGTAGCGCTGGCGCACGTCGGCTTTCTGCTTGTTGGAAATGCCCGAGACCATCGGCCCGCCCGGCACGAAGATCATCGGCAGATGACCGAAACGCAATGCGCCCATCATCAGGCCCGGGACGATCTTGTCGCAGATGCCGAGCATCAGAGCGCCGTCGAACATGTTGTGGGACAGCGCCACGGCGGTGGACAGCGCGATCACTTCACGGCTCGGCAGGCTCAGTTCCATGCCGGGCTCGCCCTGGGTCACGCCATCGCACATGGCCGGGGTGCCACCGGCAAACTGGCCGACGGAGCCAATTTCGCGCAGGGCTTTCTTGATCAGTTCAGGGAAGACTTCGTACGGCTGGTGTGCCGAGAGCATGTCGTTATATGACGAAACAATCGCAATGTTGGCGGAGTTCATCATCCGCAGGCTGTTCTTGTCGTCGCTGCCGCAACCGGCCACGCCGTGGGCGAAGTTGGCGCATTGCAGCTTGCCGCGCATCGGACCGTCGCTGGCCGCACCGCGAATCAATGCAAGGTAAGCCTCACGCGTGGCGCGACTGCGGGCGATGAGCCGTTCGGTGACCTCAAGGACGCGGGGATGCATGTGTAGAACTCCAGGCTAACGGATGTGGCGACCTGATTGTCTATGCTGATCAAGGACCGGTGTCGATGGGATGACAGACGGTTTTCTTGATCGGTTGGACCAGTTGATTCAGGTCACTCGTTGTAGATTGAACAAAATATTGCCATCAAAAAGGCTTGTTTTCTATTTTTTTGCGAATAATCTTGTAATTCCAACAACAAAACGACGGTAGCGCAGACATATGACTCTTCGAATCGCAATCAATGGCTTTGGCCGCATCGGCCGTAATGTTCTGCGCGCACTCTATACACAGGGCTACCGTCAGGACTTGCAGATCGTTGCCATCAACGATCTGGGAGACAGCGCAATCAACGCGCACTTGCTCAAGTACGACACCGTTCACGGCACGTTCGATGCCGATGTCCAGCACGATCAGGAAAGCCTGACCGTCAACGGTGACCGCATTGCCGTCAGCGCCATTCGCAACCCGGCCGACCTGCCCTGGGCCGCGGAAAAGATTGATGTGGTGTTCGAATGCACCGGCCTGTTCACCGACCGGGCCAAAGCCGCCGCGCATATTACGGCCGGCGCACGCAAAGTGATTATCTCGGCTCCGGCCAAAGGCGCCGACGCCACCGTGGTCTATGGTGTGAACCACGACATTCTGCGCCAGTCGCACCAAATTATTTCCAACGCGTCGTGCACCACTAACTGCCTGGCCCCGGTGGCCCAGGTGCTGCACCGCGAACTGGGCATCGAAAGCGGTTTGATGACCACGATCCACGCCTACACCAACGACCAGAACCTGACCGACGTCTACCACACCGACCCGTACCGCGCCCGTTCGGCCACCCAGAACATGATCCCGAGCAAGACCGGCGCTGCTGAAGCAGTGGGCCTGGTATTGCCGGAACTGGCCGGCAAACTGACCGGCATGGCGGTCCGTGTTCCGGTGATCAACGTGTCGCTGGTGGACCTGACCGTACAGCTGAAAAAAGAAGCCAGTGCCGAAGAAGTCAACGCACTGCTCAAGCAAGCCAGCCAGCACTCGAAGATCCTCGGCTACAACACCTTGCCGCTGGTCTCCAGCGACTTCAACCACAACCCGCTGTCGTCGATTTTCGACGCCAACCACACCAAGGTCAGCGGCAAGCTGCTCAAGGTACTGGCCTGGTACGACAACGAATGGGGCTTCTCCAACCGCATGCTCGATAACTGCCTGGCGCTGTGCAACGCCGAATAGGGCATTGATCCGCCCCTGTAGGAGCTGCCGAAGGCTACGATCTTTTGATCTTGATCCTGTAAAAATCAACATCAAAAGATCGCGGCCTTCGGCAGCTCCTACGGGTATTTGCGACATCGAGGAGCATGCAATGATCGGTATCAGCTTTACGCAAAAAACCCTGGCGGCGCGCAAGCGTATCGCCTTGGTTGCCCACGACCACTGCAAAGTGTTTTTGCTCGACTGGGCCGCACGACACAAAGACACACTGGCGCAACACAACCTGGTCGCCACCGGCACTACGGGGTTGTTGTTGCAACAACGTCTCGACCTGCCGGTGGAGAGCATGATCAGTGGCCCGCTGGGCGGTGACCAACAGCTCGGAGCGCGCATCGCCGAGCAGCGGGTCGACATGCTGGTGTTCTTTTGGGACCCGTTCGAACCACAGCCACACGACCCGGACATCAAAGCTTTATTGCGGGTTGCAGCGGTCTGGAACATTCCGGTGGCGTGCAACGAATGCAGCGCTGATTACTTGCTTAGCAGCCCGATGATGGATCAGGCGCACGCGCATCGTATTCCGGATTACGCGACCTATTTGCAGGGCCGCGCGTAAACCTTCACAAATCTGCACTTGACCATTCGTGTGGATGATAAGCATTATCATTCACTCGAAATGGATCAGGTCCTCCCGTGAGTCAATCGCGCTTCAACGACGTCTTCATCACCCAGCGAGTATCCCTGCTGCGTACGCTGGAGCGGATGGTCAACAATCACAGCACCGCCGAAGACCTCTTGCAGGAGACCTACCTGCGAGTCACGCGCGCGCTCAGTGAACGGGCCATCGATCACCTGGAACCCTTTGTTTTCCAGACCGCCCGCAACCTGGCGCTGGACCACTTGCGTGCGCGACGCATCCATTCACGCACCATGGTCGAAGACGTGCCGCTGGACGTGGTGCAAAGCGTTGCCGCCCCCACCAGCAGCGCCGAAGACGCCGCCCATGCCGAACAATTGCTCGAGCGTCTGAACGTGCGTCTGAGTCAACTCAGCCCCCGCCAGCAACAAATTTTTATCCTCAGCCGCCTGCACGGTCACAGTTATCTGGAGATCGCCGAAAAACTCGGCGTGTCGCTAAGCACTGTGCAGAAAGAGCTGAAACTGATCATGACGATCTGCATCGGTGTTGCCGAACGGGCAAACGGCCGCTAAGTCGGCCGCATCTCGACGGCTTTGACCATCAGGGCTACCCTTGCCGCTCTTTTCAGCTTCACTCAAAAAAACAGCCGTGCGTAGACACAGCCGAGGAAACACCGTGACGGACACCCACCGCTCCCCTTCGCCCTCACCGGCGCAGGACACTGCAGACGCGATGGACCAGGCCCTGGACTGGCTGATCGTGCTGGACAGCCCGAGCGAAGAACAGACTCGCCAGTTCCATGAGTGGCTTGTCGCCGACCCGGCACATGCCGATGCGTTCGCCAAGGCCCAGGCGATCTGGAACGGTCCGCAAGTCACGCAATGCGCGCAAAGCCTGGCGGCGCAGCCCGCGAAGGTTACGGTGCTGGCGCGCCTGCGTCCGCACTGGAAACCGTTAGCCACCGCCGCTGTGTTGATCCTCGGCCTGTTCAGCTTCAGCAATCTGCCCATGCGTTTGCAGGCCGATCACCTGACCGTGGTCGGCGAGCGTCAGCGCCTGCAACTGGAGGACGGTTCGAACGTCCTGCTGAACACCAACTCGGCATTTTCCAGCACCATCAACGACAAGCAACGCGAAGCCCGCCTGTACCAAGGCGAGGCGTTTTTCGAGGTTCAGCCCCATCGAGGCCAGCCGTTGGAAATCAACGCAGGCCTGGTGACCGCCAGCGTGCGGGATACGGCATTCGCCGTGCGCTACCTCGATGGCGTGACTCAGGTTCGCGTGCAACGCGGCGATGTCGATTTGCGTGCCACCCGTGACGACGCCCGCGTGCGGCTGACGGCCGGGGAAAGTATCCGCATCGGCCCCAACGGTTTCGACCGCCCGGCCAAACTCGATCCTGCCACCGACCTGGCCTGGGTCCAGGGTCGTCTGGTGTTTGAAAACTGCCCGCTGAGCCAGGTGCTCGCCGAGCTGCGTCGTTACTATCCGGGCTGGATCATCAACAACAACGAGCAATTGGCCGATGTTGCCGTGACCGGAAATTACCGTCTCGATCAGCCGCTGGACGTGGTTCGTTCCCTGGCCCACATCACCTCGGCGCAGTTGAAGGAATTCCCGGCGCTGGTGATTTTGAACTGAATGAGAATTATTTTTACTCGATAGCCGTTTCCCGTACGTCTCGTTATAGCCAATGCAATTGATTCGCATCTCACTATGCCAATCAGCACCTATAAAGATTCGTGCGACACGGAGCGCTATCGATGTCCTCTCGCCTTACCCGCCAGTCCTCTTCACCTTCCCGCGTGCTGTCGCTGCTGACCGCTGCCATCCTGATGGCCGGTGCTGCGCCACTGATGGCGGCGACCGCCGCCGAACAGCAGACCCGCAAAATGGGCGACTACGCGTTCACCATCGCGCCTCAGCCGCTGGTCTCGGCACTCAATGCCTTCACCGCCGTGACTGGCTGGCAGGTGGGTTTGCCGGCAGAGCTGGCTGAAGGTGTGGCGTCGCCGGGCGTGCGCGGATCGCTGCCGCCAGAAAAAGCCCTGGATCGCCTGTTGGTGGGGACCAACCTGAGCTACCGCAAACTGGGCAACAACAACATCGTGCTGGAGCGCCGCAGCAATGGCAGCGCGCTCAATCTGCAGCAGACGACTATCAGTGCTACTCGCCAGGAACAGTCGGTGAACAGCGTGCCCAGCACTGTGACCGTTCACACTCGCGAAGAACTGGACCGCAACAACGTCAACACCATCAAGGACCTGGTGCGTTACGAACCGGGCGTTTCGGTTGGGGGTACCGGTACGCGTGGCGGCATCAGCGGCTACAACATCCGTGGCATCGACGGTAACCGGGTGCTGACCCAGGTTGACGGCGTTGAAATTCCCAACGGTTTCTTCAACGGCCCTTACGCCAAGACCCAGCGCAATTACGTCGACCCGGAAATCGTCAAACGCGTCGAGATCCTTCGCGGTCCGGCCTCGGTGCTCTACGGCAGCAACGCCATCGGTGGCGCGGTCAGCTATTTCACCCTCGACCCGGACGACATCATCAAGCCTGGCCAGGACGTTGGCGCACGCTTGAAGACCGGCTACAGCTCGGCTGACGAGAGCTGGCTCAAATCCGCCACCGTGGCCGGTCGCGCCGACCAGTTCGACGGTCTGCTGCATTACAGCCAGCGCGACGGGCATGAAACCGAATCCTATGGCAGCAATAACGGCACCGGCCTGACCCGGACCGCCGCCAACCCGGAAGACGTGCGTACCACCAACGTATTGGCCAAGGTCGGTTGGAACTACAAGGACGATGCACGCCTGGGCCTGACCTACGAAAAGTACAAGGACGATCGCGATACCGATCAGAAAAGTGCCTACGGCGGTCCGTTCTTCGCCGGCGCCCCGACCATTCCGGCCAGCGTGTTGCCTGGCGGCATGTACCAGTGGCGCACTGGTAACGACACCATTACCCGCGAACGATTTGGCCTTGAGCACAGCTTCGCCCTCGACAGCCTGCTGACGGACAACGTCAAGTGGAGTCTGAACCACCAGATCGCCAAGACAGACGAAAGCACTGCCGAGTTCTACTTCCCGATCACTCGCCAGGTGCTGCGCACCCGCGACACCGTCTACGAAGAAAAGCAGTGGGTCTTCGACTTACAACTGGATAAATCCTTCAGCATCGCCGACACCGAGCACCTGCTGACCTACGGCACCACCCTCAAACAGCAGAAAGTCACCGGCTCGCGCAGCGGTAACGGCACCTGCCTGGCGGTCGGTCGTGGCTGCACCGCCATCGGCGCCACCAGCACTGCCGATGTGTTGAGAAAGTCCAGCGACTTCCCGGACCCGACCATCAACACCTACAGCGTGTTCGCTCAGGACCAGATCAGCTGGAACAACTGGACCTTCCTGCCAGGCCTGCGCTACGACTACACCAAGCTCAAGCCCGACGTCACCCAGGAGTTCCTCAACACCGTATCGGCCGACGGTCGCGGTACCGTCAGCGACGACAACAAGACCTGGCACAAAGTCTCGCCCAAGTTCGGTCTGACCTATGCCTTCAACGACCATTACACCTGGTACGGCCAGTACGCCGAAGGTTTCCGTACCCCGACTGCCAAGGCGCTGTACGGTCGTTTCGAAAACACTGCTACCGGCTACCGAGTGGAACCGAATCCGGATCTGGAACCGGAAAAAAGCCAAAGCTACGAGACGGGCTTGCGCGGCAACTTCGAGCAGGGTTCATTCGAAATGGCCGTGTTCTACAACAAGTACCGCGACTTCATTAATGAAGACGCTGTCACTCCTGGCTATGACGAACCAACCTTTCAGAGCGCCAACATCAAGCACGCCACCATCAAGGGTGCGGAAATCAAGGGTCGCCTGAACCTCGACGCCTTTGGCGCACCACAAGGCCTCTACACCCAGGGCTCGGTGGCGTACGCCTACGGTCGCAACAACGACAACGGCGAACCGATCAACAGCGTCAACCCGCTGACCGGCGTGTTCGGTCTGGGTTACGACCAGGACAACTACGGCAGCCTGCTGAGCTGGACCCTGGTGAAAAAGAAAGACCGCGTCGACGACAGCAACTTCAAGTCGCCGGATGGTGTCAGCAGCCAGTTCAAGACGCCTGGCTTCGGCATTCTCGACCTGACCGGGTTCTACAAAGTCACCAACGACGTCACCCTCAGCGGCGGCATCTACAACCTGACCGACAAGAAGTACTGGCTGTGGGATGACGTGCGCGGCTACGACAGCGTTGGCGAAGCTTCGGTGACGCAACCGGCCAACCTTGATCGCCTGACCCAGCCGGGTCGCAACTTCGCAGTCAACCTGATCTGGGATATCTGACCCGACTCACCTCACTGCGCGTTTTTTTCACAGCCGCGCAGTGAGGTTTTTTTACTGTTCGGCCGGTGCTGATTCGTCTCGTTACCAAGCGCCTCTTTTTCCTCCAAGGATTCGTCATGACTACTCAGGACACCGCTCAACGCCCAAGCCTGCGTTCACAACGCTTGAACCAGGTCACAAACGAGCCCCACACCAAACTCGATGCCCTGGTCAAAGCCCACGCGCCGTTTGAGACCCAGGCCAACTTCGCCCGTTTCGTGGTGGCGCAGTACCTGTTCCAGTCGGAACTGGTGTCGCTGTACAACGATGCCGAACTGATCGCCATCGTCCCGGACCTGTCCGCTCGCTGCCGTGCCGAAGCGGCCAAGGCTGACCTGGCGGACCTGGACACCGAAGTCCCGGCACCGGTCGCCGGTGCAGTCAACAACCCAAGCAAAGCCGAAGCGCTGGGTTGGCTCTTCGTTTCCGAGGGTTCGAAACTGGGCGCGGCGTTCCTGATCAAGCGTGCCGTGGGCCTGGGTTTGAGCGAAACCTTTGGCGCCCGTCACCTGGGCGAACCGGACGGTGGTCGCGCGCAAGGCTGGAAAAGCTTCGTCAAAACCCTCGATGAACTGGACCTCAGCGCCGAGGAAGAAGCCGATCTGGATAAAGGCGCCATCGACGCCTTCAACCGCTTCACGGTGTTGTTGGAGCAGGCTTACGCCACCACCCCGGAACTTGCCTGACACCTACCTCGGATACCCCTGTAGGAGCTGCCGCAGGCTGCGATCTTTTGATCCTGATCTTCTTGAGGTCGTAAAAAAGATCAAAAGATCGCAGCCCGTGGCAGCTCCTACAGTTCCGATCAAGCTTCACATCTGTTGTCCTGAGCCCATGCCAGCCTCCTCAAAAATCGCCCGCCTCCTCTTCGGCCTGCTGGCTTATGTCAGCCTGGGCATTGGCCTGATCGCCATTGTCATTCCCGGCCTGCCCACCACCGAATTCATCCTGCTGGCCGCCTGGGCCGCCACCAAGAGTTCGCCACGCCTGAGTGCCTGGCTGGAAAACCACCGACTGTTCGGCCCCATCCTCAGTAACTGGCGCAACGGCCGAATCATCGCGCGCCGGGCAAAAATCAGCGCCACTGTCAGCATGCTGTTATGTGCCGGTCTCATGCTGGTGATGCTCGACCATGGCTGGCCGATCTATCTGGCAATCGTCGGGATGGGCCTGGGCAATCTGTGGATCTGGTCGCGCCCGGAATCACTGGCGCAACAGCCGTAATTTCCTCCGTTTTCAATCGCCTTTTCGGCACATTTACCTGCGCAAACGTTCAACCATGACCGCTCGTCGGCAAGCCCCTCATGCAATCTCTCATCCCCGCCGATGTGGATTGAATGGCGCTAAATGGATTTGGCGAATCGAGCCGCTTTGGCTCACAGCCAACCATTCATCCATTCGCGAGCTCGCCCCATGTTCGACTCACTGTCCATCCGCCTGAAAATTGTCCTGCTCTCCGGCCTGTGCCTGTTCGGCGTCGTCACGTTGATCGTGGGCATGAACTTCTACCAGACCAATCAGAACGATGAACTGGTCAGCGATTCCAGCAGCAGAATGCTCACCGACAGCGTGCAAAACCTGCTCCAGGCCAAAGCCGCCGAGCAAGCCGTGCGGGTGCAGAAAACATTCGGTGAAACCCAGACCGTGGTGACCGCCCTCGCGGACCAGATCCTCGACATGCGCACCCAGGCCACCCAGCGTTCGCTTGAAGCCGGTGCGCTGCGTGAGGACCTGAACAAGGCCCTGAAAACAGCTTTCGAGCGCAACAGCAAAGTGTTGGGCATCTGGCTGGCGTTCGAGCCCAATGGTCTGGACGGCAAGGACAGCGAATTCGCCAATGACGCCGCCCGCCAGTCCAACGAGGCCGGGCGCTTCGCTACATACTGGAGCCGTGCCGGGGGTGAAGCCCTCAACACGATCATGGTCGAAGAGGACATGACCAAAACCACCCTCAACCTCAGCGGCACACCGTACAACGTCTGGTACACCTGCCCGCGTGACAGCAAACGCACCTGCCTGCTCGACCCGTACGCCGATACTGTCGGCGGCAAAGAAGTATTGATGACCACCATTTCGGTGCCGCTGCTGGTGGAAGGTAAATCCATCGGCGTAGTCGGTATCGACATCGCCCTCGACGTCCTGCAAGCCGCGGCGGTCGACTCCCAGCGTGAACTGTTCAACAGCGCCGGGCACATGCTGATCGTCTCCGGCACGGGCGTGCTGGCAGCCTACAGCGTCGACGCCAGCAAAGTGGGCAAGAACATCGGCGACACCCTGGGCGCAGAGGGCAAGGATGCCTTGCAATCACTCAGTGCCGGCACACCGAAAATCCTCCAGCAGGGTGACCTGATCCGCGCGGTGTACCCGGTCAGCCCGATCGCCGATTCCAAGGCTTGGGGCGTGGTAATCGACCTGCCCAAGCAAGTGTTGCTGGCCGACTCGGTCAAGCTGCAAGCGGTGCTCGACGATGCCCAGCAAAGTGGCACGATCAAAGCCGTGGTCGTGGCGATCATCGCCGGCCTGATCGGCTTGCTGCTGATCTGGCTCACCGCTTCGGGCGTGACCCGGCCGATCAATAGCGTCGCCGACATGCTCAAGGCGATTGCCAGCGGCGACGGGGATCTGACTCAGCGCCTGCACTACAGCAAGAAGGATGAACTGGGCGAGCTGGTCAGCTGGTTCAACCGCTTCCTCGACAAGTTGCAACCAACCATCGCGCAGATCAAGCAAAGCATCACCGACGCACGCGGCACCGCTGACCAGTCTTCGGAAATCGCTCGCCAGACCAGTGAAGGCATGCAGGTGCAATTCCGTGAAATCGACCAGGTGGCCACCGCTTCCAACGAAATGAGCGCCACCGCCCACGACGTCGCCAACAGCGCCTCGAATGCCGCCAGCGCCGCCAAAGGCGCTGATCAGTCGGCCCGCGATGGCATGCAGATCATCGAGCGCAGCACTCGCGACATCAATCAACTGGCCGACGAAGTCAGCAAAGCGGTGACGGAAGTCGAAGCGTTGGCGGTCAACAGCGAGCAAATTGGTTCGGTGCTGGAAGTGATCCGCAGCATCGCCGAACAAACCAACCTGCTGGCACTCAACGCGGCAATTGAAGCCGCCCGAGCCGGTGAAAGCGGTCGCGGCTTTGCAGTGGTGGCCGATGAAGTACGCAACCTGGCCAAGCGCACCCAGGACTCGGTGGAAGAAATTCGCCTGGTGATCGAACGTATTCAGAGCGGCACACGCGGCGTGGTTGCCACCATGCATTCAAGCCAGACCCAGGCCCACAGCAACGCCGGGCAGATCCAGCAAGCGGTGCAGGCCTTGAGCAAAATCAGCGACGCGGTGACAGTGATCAGTGACATGAACCTGCAAATCGCCAGCGCCGCCGAACAGCAAAGCGCCGTGGCCGAAGAGGTCAATCGCAACGTTTCGGCGATCCGTACCGTCACCGAAACCTTGACCGGCCAGGCCACTGAATCGGCGCAGATCAGCAGCCAACTGAATTCGCTGACGACCCAGCAGATGAAATTGATGGATCAATTCCGCGTGTGATTTTTAAAAGATCGCAGCCTTCGGCAGCTCCTACACCAATCAATGTAGGAGCTGCCGAAGGCTGCGATCTTTTGATCTTATGATCTATGCTGCCCCCTCTTTCGGAGGGCCTTCGATGACTGATTTACTCACGTCCATTCAAGCCGCACTCGGCTTGCCGCAAACACCCATCCCGTTCACCGCCACAGGCGCCCTGCCCTCGACGTTCGCCGTCACTGACCTTGCCTGCGCCAGCATGGCCGCTGCCGGCCAGGCCGTCAGTGAACTGCTGCATCAGCAAACCGGGCGTTTGCCCGGCGTAGAAGTCGACCGCCGCCTGGCCTCGTTCTGGTTCTCCAGTTCGATCCGCCCGGTAGGCTGGAACGTGCCGCCACTCTGGGACCCGATCGCCGGTGACTACGCCGCCAAGGATGGCTGGATCCGCTTGCACACCAACGCCCCACATCACCGCGCGGCGGCTGAGTCCGTACTGGGCGCCAGTGTGGACCGTGCCGCGATGGCGAGCAAAGTGGCGCGATGGGCCAAGAGTGATCTGGAGCAAGCTGTGGTCGATGCCGGTGGCTGCGCCGCTGAAATGCGCACCTGGGAACAGTGGCAGGCGCATCCGCAAGGTCGGGCCGTTAACGCCGAGCCATTGATTCAGTTCGGCCATCACGGCAGTCACAACACCAAGCCGTGGCAAGGCTCGGTCGCGCAACCACTGGCCGGGATCAAGGTGCTGGATCTGACCCGAGTACTCGCCGGCCCCGTCGCCAGCCGTTTTCTCGCCGGTCTTGGCGCTGACGTTTTGCGTATCGACCCGCCGACGTGGAACGAACCAGGCGTGGTGCCGGAAATGACGTTGGGCAAACGCTGCGCTCGCCTGGACCTGAGCGAAAAGGCCGACCGCGTACTGTTCGACAGCCTGCTCAAAGAAGCCGACATTCTACTCCACGGTTACCGCGCCGATGCGCTGGAGCGTCTTGGTTATGGCGCCAGCGATCGGCTAAAACTGGCCCCTGGTCTGCTCGATGTCAGCCTCAATGCCTATGGCTGGAGCGGTCCGTGGCAGAACCGTCGTGGCTTCGACAGTCTGGTGCAGATGAGCAGCGGCATTGCCGATGCCGGCATGCACTGGAAACACGCGAACGCACCGACGCCATTGCCCGTTCAGGCGCTCGATCACGCCACTGGGTATTTGATGGCCGCCAGCGCGATCAAGCTGTTGGCAGACCGCTTGAGCAGCGGTCAGGGTGGGTCGGCGCGATTGTCGTTGGCGCGTACGGCGAAGTTGTTGATCGACAATGGCCGAGGCAGCGACGAAGCGTTGCGCGCAGAAGATGAACACGATCAGGGCATGCAGGTTGAACAAACGCCCTGGGGGCCTGCGCACAGGTTGCATGTGCCGCTGAAGATCAGCGGGACGCCGGTGCAGTGGTCGCTGGCGGCCTCTGAATTGGGTTCACATCGCGCGCAGTGGTGGTGACGGGAAGATAGCCATCGCGAGCAGGCTCACTCCTACAGGGACTGCGTAAAAGCTGCCGAACGCCAGCACCAACCTCACAGACTGAGCAATCCACTGTAAAGCCCATAAGCCGCCAACCCGGCACCACTGAGGACACAGGTAAATATGCCCTTCTCGATAGTAGTGAAAACCGGCTTGCCCTGTTCATGCCGAGCCTTGGCGAACAGGATCACACCCGGCGCATACAACAACGCCGAGAGCAGCAAATACTTCAAGCCGCCGGCGTACAACAACCACACCGCATAGCTCAGGGCGACGCCACCAATCAGCAGATCCTTGGTGCGTTCTGCGGACGCGTGTTCATAGGTTTCACCGCGACCGCTCAACAACACTGCATAAGCCGCTGACCACAGGTACGGCACCAGAATCATCGACGAGGCGAGGTAGATCAGGCTGGTATAGGTGCTGGCGGCGAACAGGATGATCAACAGGAAAAGCTGAATCATCACATTGGTCATCCACAGCGCATTGACCGGCACGTGGTTGGCGTTTTCCTTGGTCAGGAACGCCGGCATGGTCTTGTCTTTGGCCGTGGCAAACAGGATCTCGGCGCACAGCAGCGCCCACGAGAGCAGAGCGCCCAGCAGTGAAATTGCCAGGCCCACGCTGATCAGTAACGCGCCCCACGGGCCGACGATATGCTCCAGCACCGCCGCCAGCGACGGGTTCTGCAAGGTCGCCAATTCCGGTTGGCTCATGATCCCCAGCGACAGCACGTTAACCAGTACCAGCAGCGCCAGCACGCCGATGAAACCAATGACCGTCGCCCGGCCGACGTCCGAACGTTTCTCGGCTCGCGCTGAATAAACACTGGCGCCCTCAATGCCGATGAACACAAACACGGTGACCAGCATCATGTTGCGCACCTGGTCCATCACGCTGCCGAAACTCGGGTTGCTGCGCCCCCAGATGTCCCGGGTGAAAACGTCTGCCTTGAAGGCCACCGCCGCAATCACGATGAACATGATCAGCGGCACGATCTTGGCGACCGTGGTCAGCAGGTTGATGAACGCCGCCTCCTTGATCCCGCGCATCACCACAAAATGCACGGTCCACAACAACACCGACGCACAGGCAATGGCAATCGGCGTGTTGCCTTCGCCAAACACCGGCACGAAAAAACCCAGGGTGCTGAACAGCAAGACGAAGTAGCCGACGTTACCCAGCCAGGCACTGATCCAGTAACCCCAGGCCGACGAGAACCCCATGTAATCGCCGAAACCGGCCTTGGCGTAGGCGTACACCCCCGAATCGAGTTCCGGTTTGCGATTGGCCAGGGTCTGGAACACGAATGCCAGGGTCAGCATGCCAACGGCAGTGATCGCCCAGCCAATCAATATCGCACCGGCATCGGCCTTGGCGGCCATGTTCTGTGGCAGGGAAAAGATCCCCCCGCCAATCATCGATCCCACGACCAGCGCGATCAACGCGCTCAGGCGAAGCTTGTTCGGGGACTGCGACATTGTTGCGCCTCCAATGGCTGGGCAGAAACCGGGTTAATTACCGTTAACTAAATGGGTAAAGCGTAATAACGTTTATTAGATAACGCCAATTTATGGCTTTTTATTAACGATTCATGAAATCACCCCCTTTCATATAATCAATTGCTTTATCCGTGAACTTTAATAAAACAATTGCTTACTGAAAAACCACCCGGAAAATTTGCGTCTCAAAGAAAACCAACTAGCGTCATAAAGCCGTGCAATAAGATTCATTCCCAGTAGAAATTAAGAGGCCTCTAGGACGGGCCTTTCAGAAAACAGACCGGTGCCTGTGAACAGCCCGAAAGTCGTTTTTTAATGTGGCCGTGCACTGATCTAAGTCAGCTGATTGAGTTGTAAACAGAACTACGCTGTGAACCCTCTTCACCTGCAATGGAGTCATGCAATGTCTGAAGCTCCCGGAAAACTTCGACTCGGCGCATTGGTTGCCCTGGTTGTCGGTTCAATGATCGGTGGAGGGATTTTTTCTTTGCCGCAAAACATGGCTGCCAGTGCTGACGTCGGCGCCATTCTGATTGGTTGGGCCATCACCGCCGTCGGCATGCTGACCCTCGCTTTCGTGTTCCAGACCCTCGCCAACCGCAAGCCTGACCTCGACGGCGGTGTGTACGCCTACGCGAAGGCCGGTTTCGGCGATTACATGGGCTTTTCTTCGGCCTGGGGTTACTGGATCAGCGCCTGGTTGGGCAACGTCGGTTATTTCGTCTTGCTGTTCAGTACCCTGGGTTACTTCTTCCCGATTTTTGGTGAAGGCAACACGGTGGCGGCGGTGATCGGCGCCTCGGTGCTGCTTTGGGCTGTTCACCTGCTGGTGCTACGCGGGATCAAGGAAGCCGCCTTCATCAACCTGGTGACCACCGTAGCCAAGATTGTGCCGCTGGTGCTGTTCATCCTGATTGCTCTGTTCGCCTTCAAACTGGACATCTTCACCGCCGATATCTGGGGCCTGAAAAACCCCGACCTGGGCAGCGTGATGGACCAGGTGCGCAACATGATGCTGGTCACCGTGTGGGTGTTCATCGGCATCGAAGGCGCGAGCATTTTCTCG
>Ga0247818_10000548_pt1 | contig 23604 bp, 22 predicted proteins | sample 13C_Glucose_Day1_FD_192424 | JGI IMG/M metagenome (GOLD analysis project Ga0247818, IMG submission 192424) | Soil microbial communities from agricultural site in Penn Yan, New York, United States - 13C_Glucose_Day1 | ecosystem: Environmental > Terrestrial > Soil > Agricultural land | place... | reverse complement strand
GGAGGCGAATTCTACAGCGTTAGTCGCTGCTGTCAACACCTCTTTTTCTCCGCTTTCGACCGAGAAGATCGAACCGTCAAAAGAGCCAAACAACACCACTCTTTCAACTCCTTCTGGGCTTCGATGACCTGAAGCAACTCGCTGTCGAAAACTGCATAACTCTTTGTTTATCAAGGAGTTTTCCGTTTCGACTGCGCCGGAAGTGGGGCGAATTATAGACTTCCAGAATCTGCCGTCAACACCTAATTTAACAATTCTGTCATATAAGGGAAAAAAGCCCGGAAACACGAAGGCCGGCCCCCCTTCAATAGAGGGTGCCGGCCTTCTTCCCTTCTACTTACAAGCTAGGGAATGCGAATTGCGACGCCTCATGGCTCGCCCGTTGCGGCCAGCGCTGGGTAATGGCCTTGCGACGGGTGTAGAAACGCACGCCATCCGGACCATACGCATGCAAGTCGCCGAACAGCGAGCGCTTCCAGCCACCAAAGCTGTGATACGCCACCGGCACCGGCAAAGGTACGTTGACCCCGACCATACCGACTTCGATCTCATCGCAGAACAGCCGCGCCGCTTCCCCGTCACGGGTAAAGATGCAGGTGCCGTTGCCATACTCGTGATCGTTGATCAGTTGCATGGCCTCTTCCAGGCTGTTGACACGAACCACGCACAGCACCGGACCAAAGATCTCTTCTTTATAGATGCGCATTTCTGGCGTGACGTTGTCGAACAGGCAGCCACCCAGGAAGAAGCCTTCCTCGTGACCGGCCACGCTCAGGCCACGACCGTCGACGACCAGCGATGCACCGGCCGAAACGCCGTCTTCTATATAGCCACTGACCTTGTCACGGGCCTGACCGGAAACCAGCGGGCCCATGTCCAGACCACACGACGTACCGGCACCGATCTTCAGCGCCTTGATCTGCGGCGTCAGTTTGGCCACCAACGCATCCGCCACCTGATCACCGACGCACACCGCCACCGAGATCGCCATGCAACGCTCACCGCAGGAACCGTAAGCCGCGCCCATCAGTGCGCTGACGGCGTTATCCAGATCCGCATCCGGCATCAACACCGCATGGTTCTTCGCCCCGCCCAACGCCTGCACGCGTTTGCCGCGCTTGGTGCCTTCGGCGTAGATGTATTCGGCAATCGGTGTCGAGCCCACGAAGCTCAGCGCCTTGACTTCCGGCGCTTCGATCAGCGCATCCACCGCCGCCTTGTCGCCGTGTACTACGCTCAGCACGCCTTTAGGCAAACCGGCTTCCAGCAACAGCTGGGCGATCAGCAGCGTCGAGCTTGGATCACGCTCGGACGGCTTGAGAATGAAGCAGTTGCCGCAGACGATCGCCAGCGGATACATCCACAGCGGCACCATGGCCGGGAAGTTGAACGGCGTAATACCAGCGACCACGCCCAACGGCTGGAAGTCCGACCAGGCATCGATGTTCGGGCCGACGTTGCGGCTGTATTCACCCTTGAGGATTTCCGGCGCCGCGCAAGCGAACTCGACGTTCTCGATACCGCGCTTCAGTTCACCGGCAGCATCTTCCAGGGTCTTGCCATGCTCTTCACTGATCAGTTGCGCGATACGCGCTTCGTTCTGTTCCAGCAGTTGCTTGAAACGGAACATCACCTGCGCACGTTTGGCCGGCGGGGTATTACGCCAGGCCGGGAACGCGGCCTTGGCCGAGTCGATGGCTTTCTGAATGGTTTCACGGCTGGCCAACGGCAGCTTGTGGATGGCCTGGCCGGTGGACGGGTTGAACACGTCGGCGGTGCGACCGTCTTCGGTGACCAGTTCGCCGTTGATCAAATGCGGGATAAGGCTCATGCGGGGCTCCAGAAAAGTTGTCCACAGGCGCCCATTGAAGGACGCCTATATATAGAGGCTATTTGTAGGAGCGAGCTTGCTCCGGGCGGCGTTCCGACGAAGGACGTCAACGATAATGGGGCTGCCTGGATGAACGCGGCGCCCTCGTGTCCTTCGCGAGCAAGCTCGCTCCTACAGGGGGTTAGTGAAATCAGTCGATTTTGTTCAGCACTTCGCCGACCGCGTCAAACAGACGATCAAGGTCTTGCGGCTTGCTGTTGAAGGTTGGGCCGAACTGCAGGGTGTCGCCGCCGAAGCGCACGTAGAACCCGGCTTTCCACAGCGCCATGCCCGCTTCGAACGGACGCACGATGGCGTCGCCGTCACGCGGGGCGATCTGGATCGCGCCGGCCAGGCCATAGTTACGAATGTCGATAATGTTCTTCGAACCCTTCAGGCCGTGCAGCGCATTTTCGAAATGCGGTGCGACTTCGGCCACGCTCTGCACCAGGTTTTCCTTTTGCAGCAGGTCGAGTGCCGCCAGGCCTGCGGCGCAAGCCACCGGGTGCGCGGAATAGGTATAGCCGTGCGGGAATTCCACCGCGTACTCCGGCGTCGCCTGGTTCATGAACGTCTGGTAGATCTCGGAGCTGGCAATCACCGCGCCCATCGGAATCGCGCCGTTAGTCACTTGCTTGGCGATGCACATCAGGTCCGGGGTCACGCCGAAGCTGTCGGCGCCGAACATCGAGCCGGTCCGGCCGAAACCGGTGATCACTTCGTCGAACACCAACAGGATGTTGTGCTGATCGCAGATCTCGCGCAGACGCTTGAGGTAGCCCTGCGGCGGAACCAGTACGCCAGCGGAACCGGCCATTGGCTCGACGAACACCGCAGCGATGTTGGAAGCGTCATGCAACTCGATCAACTTCAGCAGTTCATCGGCCAGGGCGATACCGCCCTGCTCCGGCATGCCACGGGAATAGGCATTGCTCGCCAGCAAGGTGTGCGGCAGGTGATCGACGTCCATCATCGCCTGACCGAACATTTTGCGGTTGCCGTTCACGCCGCCGAGACTGGTGCCGGCGATGTTCACACCGTGGTAACCACGGGCACGGCCGATCATTTTGGTCTTGGTGGCCTGGCCTTTCAGGCGCCAGTAAGCGCGAACCATCTTCACTGCGGTGTCAGCGCACTCGGAACCCGAGTCGGTGAAGAACACGTGATTCAGGTTGCCCGGCGTCAGGTCGGTGATTTTCTCGGCCAGCTGAAACGACAGCGGGTGCCCGTACTGGAAGCCTGGCGAGTAGTCGAGGGTACCCAGCTGCTTGGCGACCGCTTCCTGGATTTCCTTGCGAGTGTGCCCGGCGCCGCAGGTCCACAGACCGGACAGCGAATCGTAGACCCGGCGGCCTTTGTCATCGATCAGCCAGCTGCCCTCGGCACCGACGATCAGTCGCGGGTCGCGCTGGAAGTTACGGTTGGCGGTGTAAGGCATCCAGTGGGCATCCAGCTTGAGCTGGCTGGCCAGGGAGGACGGGGCGTTTTCGGGCAAGTTCATCAGCAAAACCTCGCAGGGCAATAAGCGGCATAGAGATCAAAAGCGTTCTTGCAGCTAAATTGCCACGGGGATAAAGTCTGTGAAATCCAACTTTTGTAACGTTCAGTCAGCCATCCACTAAACTTTGAGTGATTAGCGCATGAGCATCCGTCGTCCCGATCCGCTGGCACAAGTCAGCGACTTTGATATCCGCCTGCTGCGGATTTTTCGCAGCGTGGTGGAATGCGGCGGTTTTTCCGCGGCGGAATCGGTACTGGGGATCGGCCGCTCGGCGATCAGCCAGCAGATGAGCGACCTGGAGCAGCGCCTCGGCCTGCGTCTGTGCCAACGCGGGCGCGCCGGGTTTTCCCTGACCGAAGAAGGTCGCGAGGTTTACCAGTCGGCGTTGCAACTGTTAAGTGCGCTGGAAAGTTTCCGCACCGAGGTCAACGGCCTGCACCAACACTTGCGCGGCGAGCTGACTATCGGGCTCACCGACAACCTGGTCACCCTCCCCCACATGCGCATCACCCACGCCTTGGCGCAACTGAAGGAACGGGGCCCCGATGTGCAGATTCAGATCCGCATGATTGCGCCCAACGAAGTCGAACAAGGCGTACTCGACGGTCGCTTGCATGTCGGCGTGGTGCCGCAGGCCAGTGCGCTGTCGGGTCTGGAATATCAACCGCTCTACAGCGAACGTTCACTGCTGTATTGCGCGGTCGGTCATCCGTTGTTTTATGTCGACGACAAACAACTGGACGACGAGCGTCTCAATAGTCAGGACGCCATCGCGCCGACTTTCCGTCTGCCGGCCGAGATCCAGGCCCATTACCAGGCGCTCAACTGCACTGCCAGCGCGTCCGACCGCGAAGGCATGGCCTTCCTGATCCTGACCGGACGTTACATCGGATATTTGCCGGACCACTACGCCAGCCTCTGGGTACAACAAGGTCGCTTGCGTGCGCTGAAACCGACAGTACGGTTCTACGACCTGAGCCTGGCGTCGGTCACCCGCAAGGGTCGCCGTCCGCATCTGGTGCTGGAGAGTTTTCTGGAGAGCCTGGCGGCGACGCGTTAAAGCGTCCCGGGCTTTTATCGCACCCGGGACTTGTCTGGAGCCTGTGGGTGCGCTATCAACGCATAGCCTGCACCCACCCACCTGTTCGGAAGTGCCTATGACCTTTGAAGTCCCAGCCCACGGCGGCAAACCCGCCAGCCGCATTCGCCAGAAGAATGAAGAGACCATCATCAAAGCTGCCGAAGACGAGTTTGCCCGTCACGGGTTCAAAGGCACGAGCATGAATACCATCGCCCTGAATGCCGGGCTGCCAAAAGCGAACCTGCATTACTACTTCACCAACAAACTCGGTCTGTACGTGGCGGTGCTGAGCAACATCATCGAACTGTGGGACAGCACCTTCAACACCCTGACGGCCGAGGACGATCCGGCTGACGCGCTGACGCGGTATATCCGCGCCAAGATGGAGTTCTCCCGTCGGCAACCTCAAGCGTCGCGGATCTTCGCCATGGAAGTCATCAGCGGTGGCGAATGCCTGACCGAATATTTCAACCAGGATTACCGTGCCTGGTTCCAGGGTCGGGCGGGCGTATTCCAGGCGTGGATCGACGCCGGTAAAATGGACCCGGTCGACCCGGTGCACCTGATCTTTCTGTTGTGGGGCAGCACCCAGCATTACGCAGACTTCGCCACCCAGATCTGCCGTGTCACCGGGCGCACCAAACTGACCAGACAAGACATGGACGATGCCGGTAACAACCTGATCCGCATCATCCTCAAAGGCTGCGGCCTCACACCTGCCATTTGAGTCCCCAATGCCTTTCACACTCAGCGGTTTTTGCGAATACCGCGAAGAGATTCGCAAAAGCCGCTTTATTACCTTTGCCGCGCCGATCGGCAGCCCGGCTGACGCCCAGGCATTCATCGAGCAGCACAGCGATTTGAATGCGACGCACAACTGTTGGGCGTGGAAGCTGGGCGATCAATACCGCAGCACCGACGATGGCGAACCTGGCGGCACCGCCGGGCGGCCGATTCTGGCGGCGATCGAAGCCCAGGATTGCGATCAGGTCGCGGTGCTGGTGATCCGTTGGTACGGCGGTATTCAACTGGGCACTGGCGGTCTCGCCCGGGCGTACGGCGGCGGCGCCAACAAGTGCCTGCAGGCGGCACCGAAAGTTGAGTTGATCAGTCGGGTGCCGGTGAGTTGTGCCTGTGGGTTCGGTGAATTGCCGCTGGTGAAACTTCGGGTGGCGGAGTTGGGCGGCTTGGTCGTGGAGGAGGCGTTCACCGCCAATGGCGTCGAACTGCAATTGGCGATTGGCGAAGCACAGGTCGATCCACTTCAAAGGCTGCTGGCTGATTTAAGCCGTGGACGCATTTTGCTGCAGCGGTAAAAGATCAAACGAACGCCACGGCCGTGCTCATCCACCACATCGCGGTTTCGATGCTAACTTCGTTCACCAGGAGCCATAGGGAATCCCGTACTTTTCGATATAGGCCTTGGAAGTGTCGGACAATGGGCGATGCCGTCCGCTCGACGTGCCCCCATATGGCCCTTCCTTCACAACCGAACCCACCACCCGCGCCACTTCAATGGGCTTCAAACAAGCACCCATGAGCCAGGACTTGGTAATACCTCCGGGTGCAAGCCCTACTGTCAGCACATCACGGTAGCCAGTGATCCATTTGCCATCGAACTTGCAGTAAGCTCTCTCGCCCTTGACCATCGCCTGCCGTATGGTTTCGGGGATGACGATGTAGGCCTCATAGGTCTGTGGTTCCACCAGGGATTGCCAACGGACATAAATCAGTCGTGGCAGATCGGCGCCGAGTACCTGCTTACCCGCGCCGGCTCCAGGCCGATCCGGCCAACCACGGGGCTCGCCCTTGAGGTTTTCCGGTGAATTGATAGCGGCAACCCCACTCATGGCGCGGCGGAAGACACGGTCATGCACATCTACCGCGTCCGCAGTTTCGATCCACACTTCCATATAACTGGGCGCCCCAAGACCCAACCGCCAGGAATCATAAGGCAACTGGTTCGCACCGCTGGCGCATCCGCCGAGGTATAGCAACAGACACAGCAGCGGTAGTGCCCTGGGCTTATTCGTTGGGGTAGCCCGCCCCATTTCTGGAGCGTCTTCACCAGGAACCATAGGGGATCCCGTATTTTTCGATATAGGCCTTGGATGGGGGCTTCAGTGGCAATGCATATTGGCCACCGCTCTTTCCTCCGTCGGGGCCCTCCTGCACAACCGAACCCATCACCCGAGCGACTTCAATGGGCATGAGGCAAGGGCCGCCTATCCAGGTCTTGGTCACGCCGCCCGGTGCCAGACCGACTGTGACCATGTAACGATAGTCGGTGATCCATTTACCATCGAAATCGCAGTAAACCCTTTCTCCCTTGACCATCGCCTCTCGCGTAGCCTCGGGAATGACGATATAGGCTTCATAAGTCTGCAGCTCTGCCAGCGATTGCCAGCGTACATAGATCAGCCGTGGCAGGTCGGCACCGAGCACATGTTTACCGGCCCCAGAACCAGGATAGCTAGGCCAGCCACGGGGATCACCCTTAAGGTTCTTCGGCGTATTGATCGCGGCAACGCCGCTCATGGCCCTCCGAAACACACGATCATGCTGATCTACTGCATCGGCAGTTTCGATCCACACTTCCATATAGTTCGGGGCAATCAACCCCAAGTACCAGGCATCATAAGGCAGCCTGTTGGCGTCATTATTGGCGCAACCGGTTAGCCACAGCGTCAACCCAAGTAGCAACAGCGATTTAAGTTTACTCATTGGGATGTTCCATACGCTGATTACCAGCCGCCGGACGGTTGATGAACACTACGTCCAGACCACTACCATTCCAGCCCTTGGCCGCGTTCCAGTTGGCCGACAGGTGGATGTAGCGACGGCGTAGAAGTGAGGTTTCATCAGCCGTCAACGGGCTGTACGACTGACCCAGAGCGTAGGCCTGCAACTTGGAAGAGATGGGTTGTAGTTCAATCGGCAAGGCGAATGCTTGAGTGTTGGGCACACCTTCAAACGCTACTCCGGCGCGTACCGCTAACTCACGCATGATGCGCAGATACACCAGCGAAAGTTCGCCCCGCACTTGGCGCTGGCTGGCGATTACGGCGTACACGCGCTTTTCCGCCGCAGTGTCGCGGACGCGGTTCTGGGTATTCACCGACCAGGTGACGATGTTCAGCCCCTCGGGTGGTACATAGGCCAGCCAGTGGCGCGACTCACGCTCGTAGCGCTGGCGCGCGCGCCAGTAGGCGTTGCTGCGTTCGTTGGATAGATGGGTGGACTCAAGGCTGCTATCGGGTTTGCTCAAAAGAAGCTTTTCCGAGGCCAGTGGCAGGTAACCGCCACCGATATCCGAGTGGCAACCGGGCAACACGATATCCTGCTCGGTTTGGGTCAAGGAGAAGTTATGGCGATACTCATCGCCGGCCACCAAATGAATCACCTTGCGGGCGATGCCTGGTGCCAACTTTAAGTTGAGCTCAGAGTTACGGCTATTGTGTGGGTTGAAATCACCATCACGCAGCGAGACGATGCCCGCTACGGTGTCGAACAGACCGATGAAGTTCAGGACGAAGTCGATGCGATGGCGCCAAGCAAAATCTGGCGCCAGACCGTGTGTGCCGACGGTTATGGTGCGGGCGAGTAGGCTGTCTTTTCCCTTGAACAAGTCGTTGGCGCAATGACGCGCGGCTGCCGCCCCTCGACTGAACCCGAACAGATCGATTTCGATATGACGAATCATGATTCGAGGGTTAGTCCGTCGAAACCGACGCAATTTATCAAGTATCAGCACCGGTGCCTGTTCAACTCGCGCCAGCACGCCGGTGCCACCTTTGCCGGTGCCCTGACTGTACAGAGAATCACTCTGGCCGCTGCGCGTGCCTATACCCTCAAGGTAGACCTTGAGGTAGACCTCCTCAGTATCCGTAGGTAATTGTGTATCAGCTTGATCCGGATACAGACCATACAAACGCGCCACATTAGTAACTTCATTGCCATAGCTGTTATCGGGCGAGCCACCCTTGCCGTCATAACCAAAAGCGGCGCAGTGCTGGCGAATATCTTCTGCCGCCTGCGGCTGCAGGCCCAGGTTCACGGCGTAACACCCGGCAGCCGCCTCGCTGTTCGCCAAGTTGTTGCCGGTACCGTCGAAGAACAGCCCTAGGCGTAGGGTGATGCCTGAGACCAGTTCTTCCTCTTCTTCCTCCTCTTCAAGGTTATCGACCAATGGCTGCGCGGCGGGCCGAGCGCCTGTCGGCGCATGGCCGCTGACAAACCCGGCGGGCGGTGATGATTGAGCGGCGCGGTCGGCGCGAGACGAACGTTCGAGAGGGGCGATCAATCGGTTAGTGCCGGGCGGACAGCCGCAGTGGACTCGCGCTCCATCGAGCACGGTGGGAATTCCATCCCATTTCATGGCGGGCAGGCTGTCGACGATGATCCCGGCCTTGCCGCACTTCTTGCAGGGAGTGGTTTTGTCTCCAAGCCGTAACACCCCTCGCCCTCCTTGCGCTGCATTGGGCAGGCTGGAGATGCACACCGCTCCAGTGGTGGTCAGGTCGCCGTGTAACCCTTGGCCTATTCCGTTAACTGCTCCACGCGACATAGGTCAACCCTCGATGGAGGGCAGGAAATCCACTGCCATCGGATTTCTTTGCGACCCAGTGATGCTCTGGCCTTCATAGCCTGGGGAGTGGGTTTTGGTTGTCAGAAATTCAACGCAGATGAGATTGGTAAACGACGCAGGGATTGGGGCTTTCATTTCCAGGATCCTTGGAGTTGCTGGCGGGTGCCGGCTACCCTGAAATCCTGGTGATCGGGCGTAAATCGGAAACGTCCTTGAATCATGTAAGACGCTTCTTTTATTGCATCTGCTCGAGGGAAACATAAGTAGAGACGAGACTAGATCTCATCGATCGCAGCCTTCACAAAACAATGCAGCCTACGACAGCTCACTGCGAGCTTTTAGGGCATTACCGATTTTCTTCGCACCTGAGATTTGCCCACATCTACTGTGCACCCGCCTGTGGATAACCTGAGCACATTCGGCTGTAACCCTTCTGTCATGCGGCTTTGCGGCCTTTGTACACTTTTCGTCCAATGCGCCATAAAAAAAGCTAAATCTACGTAAAAACAAAGAGTTAGCATGGTTTATCACTTTTAGGATAAAGCGGCCGCGTGCTTATGCCCGAGCCTGGAGCTTGCGCACAAATACTGTGGAGCAATCTGTGGATAACCCGTTCATGACTGTCGCCGCCCCACATCCGGCATGGGCTGGTTGCGGCTGCTCGTTTTTTGACCAGAGTGCCTGAGCAAAACCGGAGCCTGATCAAGGGTTTTGCCCTCATGTAGTGCCTGGTCAGGGATCGACATAGTGCAAGGTGCCTCTCTCAGTACCTTGTTGTGCATGACGTTTCGGTTTTCTGACTCAAGGGAGGAGATTGGCCGGGCATCAGGGGCGACCAAGCGGGCCTCTTCGCGAGCAAGCTCGCTCCCACAGTAGTCCGTGTTTAGTTCAGGATTGTTGGTCGACACTGCCCCCGTGGGAGCGAGACCGGCTTGCCGGCGAAAGCGTCTTGACCGGCAACACTTGAGCAACGCCCCATGCCAATTCGAAGAACAGGAAAATCACCAGCAACGCAGTGGCGCCATGGAGCAACGCATAGAGCTGCCAGGTGGCAAACAGCAATCGCCCCACCGCGTCATACCGCCCATACACCTGTTGCGGATCGCGAATTCGCAGCACTGCCCATACGCAAACAATCGACCCCAACAGATTCGCCATCAGCATGTGCATCGGCGCGAACGGCGGCAGCGCTCCAGGCAGATCCAACGCCTGACTCAAACCCGACAACAGCCCATGCAACGCCGTGAAACTCCAGGGGGTGACAAACGCCGCCGTGACGATCAGGTCGTACCACGCACTGCCGCGCACCAATTGACGATATTGCGTTGAAGTCCACATCGGCATTGCTCCATAAATTCAGGGAGCAACAAGGCTAAAGCCTGGAGTATGCTCCAGGGTCAAGCCCCCTTGAGACGTCAGGATGCGCATCGGTGAATTAGCCCAGGCCAGCGCCGTCAGCCGCGATACGCTGCGCTTCTACGAGCAGCGCGGATTGATCGCGGCGCAACGCAGCGCCAACGGGTATCGCGACTACCCGGCGGACATGGTGCAACTGGTGCTGTACATCAAGACCGCTCAACGGCTGGGTTTTACCCTGGGCGAAATCGGCAACAGCGTCGCCGCCTTGTGGCAGTCGCCCGATCCGGATCGCGCCGTTACGCAACTGCTGCAAGACAAGCTCAAGCTGATCGAAACCCGCATGGCCGAACTCGACGCGTTGCGCCAGGAGTTGCAGCAACGCATCGGGCAGCATTGTCCTTTGAATCCGTGATCTTCATTAATCAAGGAAACCACTCATGTCTACGGCAAAAACCGCCCTCATCATCGGTGCCTCCCGGGGCTTGGGCCTCGGCCTGGTGAAAACCCTGCTGGCGGATGGCTGGCAAGTCACCGCCACCGTACGCAACCCCCAGAACGCCGAAGCCTTGCAGGCGTTGGGCGCGGTGCGGATCGAAAAACTCGACATGGACGATCAGCAGGCGGTGATCGCCCTGAACCAACGACTCAAGGGCGAAGTGTTCGACCTGTTGTTCGTCAATGCCGGGGTCAAGGGGCCGGAGGTTCAAACACCGGGTGGCGCGACGCTGGCCGAGGTCGGTCAGCTGTTCTTCACCAACGCCGTGGCGCCGATCAATCTGGCCCAGCGCTTCGCCGGGCAGATCCGTCCAGAGACCGGCGTGCTGGCATTCATGAGTTCGGTGCTGGGCAGCGTGACCATGCCCGACGCGCCGGAACTGGCGCTGTACAAGGCCAGCAAGGCGGCGCTGAACTCCATGACCAACAGTTTCGTGACGCAGTTGGGCGAGCAGACACTCACGGTGTTGTCGCTGCATCCGGGTTGGGTGAAAACCGATATGGGCGGTGAAGGCGCTGACATCGATGTCGACACCAGCACGCGCGGCCTGATCGATCAGGTCAACGCCTACACCGGCAAGGGTGGGCATCATTTTGTGAATTACAGGGGTGAAACGATTCCCTGGTAACCACCGCGGTCTCCCCCCTGTAGGAGCTGGCTTGCCAGCGAAGGTGTATCAGCTACATTGATGTCGACTGACACACCTTCGCTGGCAAGCCAGCTCCTACAGGGGGGGTTGCGTCGTCTGGTCGGTGTGGGCTTGCCCGCAGCGCCGTTTTGTTCGAAACTGCGCACCTCGTCCCCCGCGGCGACCCTGGATCAGCAGACAGGGCATCACTGAGCTGGCAACCCTGAACCCCATTTTCAGAGGAGCCGGCCACTATGCCTGCGACCCGTACCTGGTTAAAAAACCCCCTCGCAACCTTCACGGCCAATGACCTCGATGCCCGTGGCGGCCTGGTGCTGCAAGACGGCCTGATCGTCGAAGTGCTCGCTGCTGGCCAGCAACCTTCCACCCCCTGTGGACAAGTGTTCGATGCCCGCGAGCATGTGATCCTGCCGGGCCTGATCAACACCCATCATCACTTCTATCAAACCCTGACCCGCGCCTGGGCGCCCGTGGTCAATCAGCCGTTGTTTCCGTGGCTGAAAACCCTGTATCCGGTCTGGGCACGCCTCACCCCTGAAAAACTCGCCCTCGCCACCAAAGTCGCGCTGGCCGAGCTGCTGCTGTCCGGCTGCACCACCGCTGCCGATCACCATTACCTGTTTCCGCAAGGCCTGGAAAATGCGATCGACGTGCAAGTCGAGAGCGTTCGCGAACTGGGCATGCGCGCCATGCTCACCCGCGGCTCCATGAGCCTCGGCGAAAAGGACGGCGGCCTGCCACCGCAGCAGACTGTGCAGGAAGGCGAAGTGATCCTGGCCGACAGCCAACGCTTGATCGCCGAGTACCACGAGCGTGGCAATGGCGCACAGATCCAGATCGCGCTGGCGCCCTGCTCGCCGTTTTCGGTGACGCCGCAAATCATGTCGGCCAGTGCCGAGCTGGCCAATAAACTCGACGTGCGCCTGCACACTCACCTGGCGGAAACCCTCGACGAAGAAGACTTCTGCCTGCAGCGTTTCGGCCTGCGCACCGTGGATTACCTGGACAGCGTCGGCTGGCTCGGCCCGCGTACCTGGCTGGCCCACGGTATCCATTTCAACCCGGATGAAATCGCCCGTCTCGGCGCGGCGGGCACCGGGATTTGCCATTGCCCGAGTTCGAACATGCGCCTGGCCTCGGGCATCTGCCCGACACTGGACCTGACCGCTGCCGGCGCCTTGCTCGGCCTGGGCGTGGACGGTTCGGCCTCCAACGATGCCTCGAACATGATGCTCGAAACCCGCCAGGCGCTGTATATCCAGCGGCTGCGTTACGGCGCGGAAAAGATCACCCCGCAGTTGGTGTTGGGATGGGCCACCAAGGGCTCGGCGCAATTGCTCGGGCGCACGGACATCGGTGAACTGGCGGTGGGCAAGCAGGCGGATCTGGCGCTGTTCAAGCTCGATGAACTGCGCTTCTCCGGCAGTCATGATCCGGTTTCGGCGTTGTTGCTGTGCGGCGCAGATCGGGCGGATCGGGTGATGGTGGGTGGCAAGTGGCGGGTGATTGATGGGCAGGTTGAGGGATTGGATCTGAAAGGGTTGATTGCGGATCACAGTCAGGCGGCCCGGCAGTTGATTGCGGGCGTCTGACACAACACCAAAAAAACTGTGGGAGCGGCGGTGCGACGATTCGACTTGCCCGCGATAGCGGTCTGTCAGCCAACAGATATATTGAATGTAAGGGCCTCATCGCGGGCAAGTCGAATCGTCGCACCGCCGCTCCCACAAGGTTTTGTGTGTTCTTAGAGACCGAGCAACGACAACATAATGAAGGTTGCGAACAATACAAAGTGGGTCATCCCTTCGATGGCATTGGTTTCGCCATCGTTGAGGTTGATCGCGCTGACGATCAGGGTGAGGAAGATCATCACGGTCTGCACCGGAGTCATTGCCATCTGGAATGGCTGGCCGGTGTAGAGCGCCATCGCTTCCATCACCGGCACCGTCAGGATCACCGTCGACAACGACGCGCCCATGGCGATGTTGACCACCGACTGCATGCGGTTGGCCAGCGCGGCGCGCAACGCCGTCAGAATTTCCGGGGCAGCGGAAATCGCCGCCACCAGGATCGCCGTCATCACCGGCGGTGCACCCGAACCTTCCAGCCCCAGGTCGAGGGTCTTGGACATCACTTCGGCCAGGGCACCGATCACCACCACACCGAACACCAAGGTCCCGATGCTCAATGCCAGATTGATCGGCTCCGGCTCTGCGGCCGGTTCCTTCTTGCGACGTTTTTCCGGGTAGCTGTAGCTGAAGAAATAGCTGTGCGGCCCGACCTGCATGCGCAGGAACAGGGTGTAAAGCACGACCATCGCGCCGATAGTGAAGGCCGAATAGAGTTTCCAGTTCGCCTCGGGAATGAACTCCGGCACCACCATGGACACGCCCATGGCGGTGAGGATCATCACACTGTAGCTGCGGGCCGAATCATCGTTGTAGGACTGTTCGCCATGCTTGATCCCGCCCATCAACGCGGCCAGGCCGAGGATGCCATTGATGTCGAGCATCACCGCCGAATAAATCGTATCGCGCACCAGGGTCGGCGACGCTTCATTGCTCATCATGATCGCCAGGATCACCACTTCCACCAGTACCGCGGCCAGGGTCAGGATCATCGTGCCGTAGGGATCACCGACTTTTTCGGCAAGTAGCTCGGCGTGATGGGCGACGCGCATGGAGGCGATGACAATGAAAGCGACCAGCACCAGGCCGGCGGTCAGCGCGATGGGCTGGCCGCTGTGCAACATCCAGTGCTCCAGCGGATAGGCGACGAAGGCGGCGATCAGGGCCAGCAGCAGAAACTTTTCTTGCTTGATGAGTGTGAGCATTGCGGGCCTTTTTGCCGGGTGAGGCGGAATCAGTGGGGTGAGCTACTGACTGCGGGGCGACGCTAACGTTTCGTTACACCTTAGCGTACCCGTGACTGGCAACCGCGCCGGAGCCTGCACTTTTGTTGGCCTTTCGGGCCTCTTCGCGGGCAAGCCCGCTCCCACAGGGACTGCGCTATTCTTGTGTGGGGGGAGCCTGTCAGCGATGGCTATCACACGGTTTCGTGCTTCGCCGATACTTGCGCCTATCGGCGGAAACAGGCGGCGTTGCGATGAACCGCCTGGTCAGGTTTTGCCAATTGTTTCCACGAGCATCTGTAGAATGCTCGCCATCTGCACCTGATGAGAAAAGACTATGTACGACTGGCTGAACGCCCTGCCCAAGGCAGAACTGCACCTGCACCTGGAAGGCTCGCTGGAGCCTGAGCTGCTGTTCGCCCTGGCCGAACGCAACAAGATCGCCCTGCCGTGGAGCGATGTCGAAACCCTGCGCAAGGCGTACGCCTTCAACAATCTGCAAGAGTTTCTCGACCTGTATTACCAGGGCGCCGATGTGTTGCGCACCTCCCAGGATTTCTACGACCTGACCTGGGCCTATCTGTTGCGGTGCAAGGCGCAGAACGTGATTCACACCGAACCGTTCTTCGACCCACAGACCCACACCGACCGTGGCGTGCCGTTCGAGGTGGTGCTCAACGGCATCGCCAGCGCGCTCAAGGACGGCGAGCAGCAACTGGGCATCACCAGCGGTTTGATCCTGAGCTTCCTGCGCCACTTGAGCGAAGAGCAAGCAGAGAAAACCCTCGACCAGGCGCTGCCGTTCCGTGATGCGTTTGTTGCCGTTGGCCTGGACAGCTCGGAAATGGGTCACCCACCGAGCAAGTTCCAGCGCGTGTTCGATCGCGCCCGCCACGAAGGTTTCCTGACCGTCGCCCACGCGGGTGAAGAAGGTCCGCCGGAGTACATCTGGGAGGCCCTGGACCTGCTGAAGATTCAGCGGATCGACCATGGTGTGCGCGCCATCGAAGACGAGCGTTTGATGCAGCGGATCATCGACGAGCAGATTCCGTTGACCGTGTGCCCGTTGTCGAACACCAAACTTTGCGTGTTCGACCACATGTCCCAACACAACATTCTCGACATGCTGGAACGAGGCGTGAAAGTGACCGTGAACTCGGATGACCCGGCGTACTTTGGCGGGTATGTGACCGAGAACTTCCATGCGCTGTATACCGATCTGGGCATGACCCAGGATCAGGCCAGACGGTTGGCGCAGAACAGCCTGGATGCGCGCCTGGTCAAACCATAAGCATCACAGCAACCCCCCTGTAGGAGCTGGTTTGCCAGCGAAGAGGTCATCACAGTCGACTTTGATGTCGCCTGACACGCCGCCTTCGCCAGCAAGCCGGCTCCTACAGCCCCCCCCGTCGCCGCTCGCGTTACGGCACCACTTGCAGTTCAGTCTCCTTGGCAAAACGGTGAATTTCCCGCTGCCCAGCGGCGGTGATCTGCACGGCTGGCGAATCATTGGACACACTCATCCAGCCAGACTGCATGAACAGTTGCAGCAACGCCGCGCCCAGTGAACCGCCCATGTGCGGACGTCTTTCGCTCCAGTCAGGACAAGCGCAGGCGGCTCTGCTGGTGCTATTCGCCAGCGCCTGGACGAACACTCCGCGATTCGCCAGTTGCGTGGCGCCCTTGTGAGTGATCGACACCCGCTGATCGAACTGCTCGATCCAGCCCGCATCCAGCAGACGCTGGTAGAGGTCGGCGGCCAGAGTGCCGCCCAGATGATCGTTGCACAACCTGGCGCGCAACAAGGGTGAAGGCACTGCCTGAGTCCTGGAGAGGAGTGTATGGCGTTTGAAAATATCCGGGATGTCCCGTGGTGCGCTGGCAATCGTCGCGCTGGCCAATGCTTCTATCGCAGCAGCGACTTCGGGTGCGGCAAGCCGGAAGAACCGCTTGCGGCCGCGGATTTCGACTTTCAACAGACCACCGGCGGACAGACGCCCCAGGTGTGCACTGGCCGAAGACGGAGACACGCCGGCCAGCAACGCCAGGTCTTCGGATTGTCGCGCCGTGCCATCCATCAAAGCCCACATCATTGCGCTGCGCTTAGGGTCAGCCAGCAACGTGGCGATCTGGCTGATGCAAGGTGCATGTTCCATGTATTCACTCCCTGTTGAATCGTTTCGTCTACTGCTCAATGGCATAGTATAAGCGTGTTGACCGCTGGATCCTGCCCGGCATAACCCAACGGTGGTGATAGTTCCTGAGGGAAATTTCGCTATTTTCCTGCGACTAATGACCTTCGTCCGACAACGTCGGAAACGGACTGCACGACTTGGCGCAACGGCTGACGGGCATTTCCCGCAACTGGTTCATCGGCTTGCTCAATTACACGCGCAATCATCCCCTCTTCCGGAGTCAAAAATGTCCCAGCCGTTCACCGCCATTGCCACCCTGATCGCTAAAGCCGGCCAGCAGGACGTCCTCGAACAGCACTTGCGCGCACTGCTGGAGCCCACCCGTGCCGAGGCCGGTTGCGGGCAATACGACCTGCATCAGGACCTCGCCAATCCACTGGCCTTCTACATGATCGAGAAGTGGAGCAGTGATGAAGCGCTGCAAGCACATGATGCCAGCGCGCATATCCAGAATTTCCGTGCCAGGGCGAGCGATTTCCTCGAACACTTTGAACTCAAGCGCCTGCGTAATCTGGCCTGATCTTTATTACTGTCCCGGAGTCCCCATGAAAGCCATTGCCTACTACGCCTCACTGCCGATCAGCGACGAGCAATCCCTGCAAGACATCGAACTGCCGGAACCGGTCGCCGGACCACGTGACCTGTTGGTGGAAGTCAAAGCCATCTCGGTCAACCCGGTCGACACCAAAGTACGCCAGAACGTCCAGCCTGAAAGTGGCACGGCGAAAGTGCTGGGCTGGGACGTGGCGGGTGTGGTCAAGGCCGTCGGCAGTGAAGTGACCTTGTTCAAGGCAGGCGACAAGGTGTTCTATGCCGGATCCATCGCTCGCGCTGGCGGCAACAGTGAGCTGCATGTGGTGGATGAGCGGATCGTCGGCCACATGCCCGCTTCCCTGGGTTTCGCCGAAGCCGCCGCCCTGCCGTTGACTGCCATTACTGCCTGGGAACTGCTGTTCGAGCGCTTGCAAGTGCACGAAGGCCAGACCGATGAAGGCCAGAGCCTGTTGATTGTCGGAGCGGCCGGCGGAGTGGGGTCGATCCTGACTCAACTGGCGAGCCAACTCACCGGACTGAAAGTCATCGGCACCGCCTCCCGCCCGCAAACCCGAAGCTGGGTCAGCGAACTGGGGGCCGACCTGGTGATTGACCACAGTCAGCCGTTGAGCGAAGAACTCAAACGTGCCGGCATCGGGCATGTCACCCATGTGGCCAGCCTGACCCAGACCGATCACCACCTGGATCAACTGGTCGAGTCATTGGCACCGCAAGGCAAATTGGCGCTGATCGATGATCCGAAGGCCCTCGACGTGACCAAGCTCAAGCGCAAGAGCCTGTCGCTGCACTGGGAGTTCATGTACACCCGTTCATTGTTCGAGACCCCGGACATGATCAAGCAACATGAATTGCTCAATCGCGTCGCGCAGCTGATCGACGCAGGGACGCTGAAAACCACGGTCGGCGAGCATTTCGGCACCATCAACGCGGCCAATCTGCGTCGTGCCCACGAATTGCTGGAGAGCGGTAAATCCAGGGGCAAGATTGTGCTTGAGGGATTCTAGACATTTAACAACCTGAGAGGCGAAAGATCGCCGGCTGTACCCGCGTCTACAGGATGGGTGTGCTACCGAAATATTCGGATACACATCGATCGATGCAGGAGCGGCCGCAAGCCGCGATCTATCGCGCTCAAACCGCCAGTCAGAGAGTTGACCGCTGTCACAATTGCAACCGCATTCGGGTCTACAATCGTGGCCACTGCACAGCAATCTTTTACATTAAGGAGGTCAGCAATGAAGATCCTGATAAAAGAATTGGCAAAATCCCAGTGGCAGGTCCGCCTGGACCAGCATGCCGTGACCTTCCGCAGCGAAGCCGAAGCTCGCGCCTTCACCCGAACCCTTGAAGCACGCCTGCACGCCCCTCATCAATTTCCCGACCAGCAGCAGCGCGCGACTGGCTGAGCCGTCCTCAGACCTGGGCTTGCGCCAGTGCCCGGGCATTTTGCAGACGTCGGGTGAGCATCGCCACGCTCACCACCAGAATTCCGCACAGGCTGATGACCATGGCCATCGGCACGGCGCTGCCATCGTGTAAAACACCCACCAGCGCCGCAGCGCCGGCGGCGACGCTGAATTGCAGGCAACCAAGCATCGCCGACGCACTGCCGGCCCGGGCGCCCTGCCCGTTCATGGCACAGGCCGAGGCGTTGGGCAGGATGCAACCCAGGCTGGAGATGCAGATAAACAGTGGGATCAGCAGTGGCCACAACTGCGCGGTGTGCATCGAAGTGACGGCCAGCAGCGCCAGGCCGGCACCGACGTAGATCCAGACTGTGCGGGTCAGCAGAAACGCCGGGCCACGCTTGGCCAGCATGCGCGCATTGACCTGCGCCACCAGGATGAATCCCGCCGCATTGGCACCGAACAGCCAGCCGAAATGCTCGGGCGGCACGCCGTAGAGCTTGATAAACACAAAGGGGGAACCGGCAATGTAGGCAAACATCCCGGCGATAGCGATGCCGCCTGTCAGGGCGTGGCCGAGAAACACCGGGTCCGCCAACAGCCGACCGTACTGACGCAGCGCCCCGGACAATGGTTGGCGTGGCACATGGGCGGGCATGCTTTCCGGTAGGCCGAGGGCGACCGCCAGTCCCACCAGTGCACTGAAAAAAGTCAGCACGAGAAAAATCGACTGCCAGCCTGTGGTGTTGACCAACAACCCACCCAGCATGGGCGCCAGAATGGGGGCCAGCCCCATCACCAGCATCAATTGCGAAAAGACCTTCGCCGAACCTACCGCATCGCATTTATCGCTGACCACTGCGCGGGCGATCACCATCCCCGCGCAACCACCCAGGGCCTGGATGAAACGCGCACCGATCAGCCATTCCAGGTTCGGCGCAAACGCGCAGGCCAGGGAGGCGGCAGTGAACAAGCCGACCCCGGTCAGCAAGGGAATGCGTCGCCCGAAGCGATCAGCCACCGGGCCATAGGCCAGTTGACCGATGGACAAGCCGAGAAAATAGGCCGCCAGGGTCATTTGAACGTGCTGTTCATCGGTGCCGAACGCGAGCGCCATCGCCGGGAAGGCCGGCAAATAGAAATCGATCGCCAGCGGGCCGAAGGCACTGAGGGCGCCAAGTATCAAAATGCTACGAAAGTTCATCAGGCATCCAGTGGGACAGGTCGGCAGCCCGACAGTCTAGCCGCGCATGGACGTCTTGAACATTCCGTTAGGTCGCTAACTATTAAATATCACTCGATGAATGCCAATACCCCCTGTAGGAGCTGGCTTGCCAGCGAAGGTCGTCAACGATAACGCGTGTATCCTGAATCAATGCGGCGTCCTCGAGTCCTTCGCTGCGGTGCGACGATTCGGCAAGCCAGCTCCTACAGGGGGGTTGCGCTTTGCCTCAAACGACTTTCGCTTCGTAGCCTTCTTCGGTAATCAGTGCAATCACTTGCTCCGCCGTCAACGCACTCTCCACCCCAACCTCTTTCGCCGCCAGATCGATCCGTACGCTAGCCGCCGGATCCTTCGCTTGCAGTGCTTGAGTGATGGCTTTGACGCAGTGACCGCAGGACATGCCTTGAACGTTGAACACTTGCATGGGAGAACTCCTTGAGTGGATGCCGAGCAGTCTGGAGCTTGCCACCATGGCAAGGTCAAGTACCGCAGCAAACTGCCGGACTGGCAATCGGCGCCGCGCTCGGCCAAGCTGCGTCCATCCGTGATTCGACTTCAGGAGATTCAGCCATGCGCTGGTCAGCTCTCAGCCTGTTTGGCTTCATCAGCCTGTTCGCCGCGACACCTTCGGTACACGCCGCCGGGGAGGACTATGGTGTGCTGATCATTTCCCGCGAGCGCCTGGAAGTCGCGACCTCTTGCGAGATCGGCGTGTACATCCACGATCAATTGTCCGCGCGGCTGTTCCAGGAACAGAGCACCTCGTTCAATCTGCCGCCGGGCACTGTGTCCCTGCGCCTGAAACTGCTGCCGGGACAGGCCCCGGGTTGCAATCCCGGGATGCTGGCGCCGGGCTCGCAGAACGTCACGCTCAAGGCTGGGGATGTGTTGAAGTTCCGGATTGCGATGACGCAGGAAGGGATGTACCTCAAGCCTGCGGCCCTCGATTATTGAGTCGACTGCAAAAAGATCGTCCGAACGCTCTTTTGATCTGAATCATGGCGCTTGACCTTGCCCGCATGGCAAGGTTGATCCTGTAGGCATCTTCTACAGGGAGCGCGACCGATGTCCGAATCCACCACGTTCGACCTGCCGATTGCCGGCATGACCTGCGCCAGTTGCGCCGGGCGTGTCGAGCGCGCCTTGAGCAAAGTCATCGGCGCCAGTGCCGTCAGCGTCAACCTCGCCACCGAGCAGGCTCGGGTCCAGGCGCCCAGCGACAGCCTGCCGGCCTTGATGGACGCCGTACAGCAAGCCGGCTACAGCGTGCCGCAGCAGACCCTGGAGTTGAGCATCGACGGCATGACCTGCGCCTCCTGTGTCGGCCGGGTCGAACGTGCACTGGCGAAAGTGTCGGGGGTCAAGAGTGTCAGCGTCAACCTGGCCAACGAACGCGCCCACCTCGAGTTGCTCGGCCAGGTCGATCCGCAGACCCTGATCGCCGCCGTGACCAAGGCGGGTTACGGCGCCACCGTCTGGGAAGTCGAACACCCGCTTGCCGACCATCAGCAACAACGCCTGCACCGCGAGCGTTGGGCCTTGATCATGGCGATCGTCCTCGCCTTGCCGCTGGTGGTGCCGATGGTGCTGCAACCCTTCGGCGTGCACTGGATGCTCCCAGCCTGGGTGCAATTTGCGCTGGCGACGCCCGTGCAATTCGTCTTCGGTGCGCGTTTTTATATCGCCGCGTGGAAAGCCGTGCGTGCCGGTGCCGGCAACATGGATCTGCTGGTGGCCTTGGGGACCAGCGCCGGTTATGGCTTGAGTCTCTACGAATGGGCCACCGCTGCCGGGCGGATGCCGCACCTGTACTTCGAAGCCTCCGCGGTAGTCATTGCCCTGGTGTTGCTGGGCAAATACCTGGAAAGTCGCGCAAAACGCCAGACCGCCAGCGCCATCCGCGCCCTCGAAGCCTTGCGCCCGGAGCGAGCGATTCAAGTGATCGACGGCCGTGAGCAGGACGTTGCCATCAGCGCCCTGCGCCTCAACGATCTGGTGATGGTCAAACCCGGCGAGCGCTTCCCGGTGGACGGTGAAGTCGTCGAAGGCCAGAGCCACGCCGACGAAGCGCTGATCAGCGGCGAAAGCCTGCCGGTGCCGAAACAACCCGGCGACAAGGTCACCGGCGGCGCAATCAATGGCGAAGGCCGGTTACTGGTTCGCACCCAGGCCTTGGGCGCGGAAACCGTACTGGCGCGGATCATCCGCCTGGTGGAAGACGCTCAAGCGGCCAAGGCGCCGATCCAGAAACTGGTGGATAAAGTCAGCCAGGTATTCGTTCCGACAGTGCTGCTGATCGCATTGGCGACCCTGATCGGTTGGTGGCTGTACGGGGCGCCCATGGAAACGGCGCTGATCAACGCCGTTGCGGTGCTGGTGATTGCCTGCCCTTGCGCACTCGGGCTGGCCACGCCGACGGCAATCATGGCCGGTACCGGAGTGGCGGCTCGCTACGGGATTCTGATCAAGGACGCCGAAGCGCTGGAGCGGGCCCATGAAGTCAGCGCCGTAGTGTTCGACAAGACCGGCACGCTGACCTCGGGCACACCGCGCATCGCCCATTTGAGTGCGATCGACGCTGACGAAGCCACTCTGCTGCAAAGGGCCGGTGCCCTGCAGCGCGGCAGTGAACATCCGCTGGCCAAGGCCGTGCTGGACGCTTGCGCCGAACGTGGCTTGACTGTGGCCGATGTCAATGACAGCCAGTCCCTGACCGGCCGCGGCATTGCCGGCACGCTCGAGGGTCGGCGGCTGGCGCTGGGTAATCGGCGCCTGCTGGAAGAGAGCGGTTTGAGCGCCGGTACATTGGCGGATAGCGCAACCGCATGGGAAACCGAAGGCCGGACCCTGTCCTGGCTGATCGAGCAAAGCCCCGAGCCGAAAGTGCTGGGCTTGTTCGCTTTCGGTGACACCCTCAAGGCCGGCGCGCTACAAGCGGTGCAACAACTCGCCGCACGCAATATCAGCAGCCACCTGTTGACCGGCGACAATCGCGGCAGTGCCAAAGTGGTCGCCGAGGCGCTCGGCATTCAAGATGTCCACGCCGAAGTGCTACCGGCCGACAAAGCCGCCACCGTCGCCACACTCAAGAAAACCGGGGTCGTGGCAATGGTCGGTGACGGCATCAACGATGCCCCGGCCCTGGCCGCTGCCGACATCGGCATCGCCATGGGCGGTGGCACTGACGTGGCCATGCACGCCGCCGGAATCACCTTGATGCGCGGTGACCCACGGCTGGTGCCGGCGGCGCTGGAGATCAGCCGCAAGACCTACGCGAAGATCCGGCAGAACCTGTTCTGGGCCTTCGTCTATAACCTGATCGGCATTCCGCTGGCAGCCGCAGGTTTGCTCAACCCGGTGCTCGCCGGCGCGGCCATGGCGTTGTCGAGCGTCAGCGTGGTGAGCAATGCGCTACTGTTGAAAACCTGGAAACCCAGGGATCTGGAGGACACCCCATGAACATTGGCCAAGCGGCCCGCCAGAGCGGCCTGAGCGCGAAGATGATCCGTTATTACGAGTCCATCGGCCTGCTCAAGGCCGCCCATCGTACCGACAGTGGCTATCGGGTGTACGGCGACGACGACCTGCACACCCTAGCGTTCATCAAGCGCTCCCGCGACCTGGGATTTTCACTGGAAGAGGTCGGCAAACTGCTGACCCTCTGGCAGGACCGTCAGCGCGCAAGCGCCGACGTCAAGGCGCTGGCCCGCCAGCATATCGAGGAACTGGACCGCAAGATCCTCGAGCTGGGACAATTGCGCGACACGCTGCAGGATTTGGTCGAGCATTGCCAGGGTGATCACCGTCCCGATTGCCCGATTCTCAAAA
>Ga0247818_10000547_pt1 | contig 23608 bp, 19 predicted proteins | sample 13C_Glucose_Day1_FD_192424 | JGI IMG/M metagenome (GOLD analysis project Ga0247818, IMG submission 192424) | Soil microbial communities from agricultural site in Penn Yan, New York, United States - 13C_Glucose_Day1 | ecosystem: Environmental > Terrestrial > Soil > Agricultural land | place... | reverse complement strand
CTTCAGCGCGGCGACCTGATTGTCCTGGTTGCGGGGGGCGAGGAACCCGATCAGGGTCTGCCCGGCATGCAACCGGCCCACTTCCTCGTCCGACGGCGGCGCGACCTTCACGATCACGTCCGCCGACCACGGGTCGGCGATCTTCGCCCCCACCTCGGTGTACAACTCGTCCGGGATCAGCGCGCCCAAACCGGCACCCGACTCGACCACCACGTCGACGCCCGTGGCGATCAACGACGCCACGATCTTCGGCACCAACGCCACCCGACGCTCGTCCACACTCGACTCCCGGACCACACCGATCGTCGGGCGGGTGAGTGTGGGGGCTCCATTCATGATCGAACCTTGGACTTCCAAACCAACTCCTGTTGAAGCGTGCGCCGCCAATGGTATTGGGGGAGCTATTGATTGGGGCTGAGGGTCTGCCCACAGGGAACCGGGACTGACGCGAATCGGTAGAACAACGACAGACCAGACCGGGTTGGACCGTACAGGCGTCAAACGGTGCGGCGCAGGAACGCGGCCGCGGCGCCGCAACCGAGCTCGCGCTCGGTCGCGACACCGCGAGAGTCGAGGCGAGCCTCTCTCAGGTGACGAGATCCGATAGCGGCTGCCCGGTCAGAGCCTGACGGCAGCGAAGGACGACGCCTTCCTGCAGAGTCTCGAGCGCTCGGTTCGATCGCCACGATACGTGCGGGGTCATGATGATGTTGGGTGCGTCGCGCAGCACGTTGTCGGCAGGTAGCGGCTCCCGGCTGAACACGTCGAGGCCGGCACCGGCGATGTGTCCCGAGTGAAGTGCTTCGGCCAGGGCTAGTTCGTCGATAAGCCCCCCACGAGAGACGTTGACGATGACGGATCCTTTGCGCATGCGCTTGAGGACATCGGCCGAGATGAAGTGACGAGTCTCCGCAGTGAGCGGTAGATGCAGCGAGACGATGTCGGACTCCTCGAGCAGTTCGTCCAGGGGTGCTGCCGGGACGGTGTCGAAGTTGATGAAGGGATCATAGGCCCGGACGTTTGTACCGATGGCGGAGTACCACTCCGCTACCCGGCGGCCGATCCTGCCCATGCCGATCACGGCGACATCGAGTTCCGAGAATCGCGGTGTGTCCAGACCGATCGTGCCTGCCCAGGCGCCGCGGGCGATGGAGGCCTGGCCGGCAGGAATCCGCCGGGACAGTGACAGGCCCATCGTGAACGCGTGCGAACCGACCTCCTCACTGGCCGCTCCGGGAACGATGGAGACGGGGATCCCAGCCTTGCGGGCTGCCTCGACGTCGATGTTGTCGTATCCGATTCCGTATCGGATGACCGCCACACACCGCTTCATGGCCTCGAAGTCGGTGGCCTCCACGCGGGCGTAGGGAGTGACCAGAACGAGGGCGGCATCGGGGATCGCGGCGTGGAACGACTCGGCGTCGGGGGAGACGATGACGTCCATCCCGAATTCGTCTGCAAGCTGCTGTTCCCGCTCGACCGCGGGGAACTGGTGCGGGGCGATAAGGATAGTTCCCAGATCGCTCAGGTTGGTCAATTTGTTTTCAGAAAATCCAGTCTCTGTCATCACGCCTTCTTAGTGGTTACTTGTCCGCAAAGCGCCTCAGAATGCGCCCCGGGATGTGCGTTTGGAAGCCAAGTTGTGCTCGAATTTAAGAGGCGGGTCGAGCAGATGTCAACGAGTTTGTCGTCCTGCGATTGTTCGTTTCATATTTGGGTTCACTGCGATGATCGATTTGCATCAATGCGCACGCGCGCGGGCGCGCCAGGGTGTGCCGCAAACGATCCAAAAGCTTCCTTACGAACGTGTGTTAGGCTATCATCGTTCGTACGATAGTGACGGGAGACACAGTGGAGATCCGACAGTTCGAAGCGTTCCTCGCTGTCGCCGAGCACCTCCATTTCGGCAAAGCGGCGGATCAGCTGTTCATGGCGCAGGCGCCGTTGAGCAGGACCATCAAAAGCCTGGAGGATGAACTGGGGGCTCGCCTGTTCGACAGGAACACCAGGACTGTCGTTTTGACCGACGTCGGCGCGGCACTCATCGAGCCGGCGCGGGAGGTGCTTGCCGCCAGCCGGCGAGCCATGGATACCGCGAGTGCTGTCGCTTCTGGCGAGGCCGGCGTTGTGCGAGTGGAGTTCTCGGGAGTCGCCGCGCATCCGTTCGTCGCCGCCCTCGCGCGCGACATGCGTGCAGAACATTCGGCCATCCGGCTCGAGTTGTCATCTCAGTCAATCTCCCGGCCAGCCATGCAGAAAGTTCTGGACGACGAAGCTGATATCGCGTTGGGTAGGTGGGATCAATTGCCCCCGGGTGTTTCTGCCCGTGTACTCATGCCCGACTCGCTGGCTGTGGTCCTGCCGCGGACGCACCGTCTCGCATCCTCAGGGACGGTCACGTTTTCGCAGGTGGCGGGCGAGTCTTTTGTGTCCCTGCCGTACGCGAGAGGGTCGGTGACAACCGACCGGCTTTGGCGTCTCGGGTACGCACACGGCACCCCGATCGACAATGTGCAGTTCGCTCCGGACACGCAGTCGTGTATTGCACTAGTCAGCGCGGGAGTTGGATGCCATCTGGCCCTTTCCTCGGTAGGGCTGCGCAATGACAACCCCGAGGTGGTGTTCGTACCCCTCTCGCCGATCGACACCGATCGGATTCCGGACGTCCATCTGCGCGCGGCATGGCGGGAGCCTGCCACGAGTCCGGTTGTCGAGACCGCCCTCGACTACTTGGCTCGGTACGCCCGACCGACAGTTCGCGGGAGTGGGCCGACTTAGGACCGGTAGTGCCGAAGCATTGCGCTAATGGGAAGACTCACTTCTCATATTCGCATAAATACGTCCTGGAATTTGACCCGTATCCCGGCGTAACGTGACGTAGGAATCGTGACAAAACAAATCGATTCCCCTTTAATTTGACGTTTAGATAATGCGACTGAATTCGTCATCAAGAAGGCTGCAATAGTCAGCGAGCAAAGGAGTAGCAAATGAGCCTGAACGATCAGGTACGCGACGTTGATGCCCTCATCGTCGGCGCGGGCATGGGCGGAATCATGACGCTTCGCCGGCTGACCGCCGACCTCGGTCTCAATGCCGTCGTGATCGACAAGGCGCCCGGCGTCGGGGGAACGTGGTATTGGAACCGATACCCGGGAGCCCTGTCCGACACCCAGAGCTTCATGTATCTCCTCCCGTTCGAGAAGGAGCTCTACCGGGAGCACGTCGCGAAGTGGAAGACCCGCTACGTCAAGGGCCCTGACATCCGTCAGTACCTCGATGACGCGGTCGACTTCTGGAACCTGCGCGACCGCTTCCACCTCGAAACCGAGTTGCGCAGCGCAGTCTTCGACGAGCAGACGCAGACGTGGCAGATCCACACCGACAAGGGCGATTACCGCGCACGCTTCCTGATTACGGCGCTGGGCCTGTTGTCGAAGATGAATGTGCCCGACTTCCCGGGCATCGAGAACTTCAAGGGCCGCATCGTGCACACCGCGGACTGGCCGGCGGATCTCGACATGAGGGGCAAGCGCATCGGTGTGATCGGAAACGGCTCGACCGGAGTCCAGTTCATGACCGAGGCGGCGAAGGTCGCCGGGCACTTGACCTCCTTCCAGCGGACACCGCAATACACGGTCCCTGCCGGTAACCGCGAGTGGACAGAGGAGGAGCTCCAGCACTTCAAAGACACCTGCGAGGACCGGTGGGAGGAGTTCTCCAGGGTCAAGATCGGCTTCGGCATCAATGAGGAGACCAGCCGCAAAACCCTCAGTGTCACGGCCGAGGAACGCGACGAGATCTTCGAGTGGGCCTGGAACAAGGGCGGAAACTACACCTTCACCAACGAGACCTTTTGCGACGTCACCTCGGACCGTGAGGCGAACGAAGAGGCCGCCAACTTCATCCGGCGCAAGATCGCGAAGATCGTGAAGGATCCGGAGACCGCCCGCAAGTTGACGCCGTGGGAGCTGTTCGCCCGCCGCCCTATCTGCGACTCCGGCTACTTTCAAATCTTCAACCAGCCGAACGTCTCCCTGGTCAGCATCCGTGAGAATCCCATCAGGGAGGTCACCGAGAACGGCATCGTGACCGAGGACGGGACGCTGCACGAACTGGATCTGCTGGTGTTGGCGACGGGATTCGATGCCGTCGACGGTAGCTATCGTGGGGTGGACATCCGCGGACTGGGCGGAGAGTCGCTGAGCGACCACTGGAGCGACGGCCCGCGCAGCCAGTTCGGGATCACGGTCAGCGGATTCCCGAACATGTTCATGGTCCTCGGGCCGAACGGGCCCTTCGTGAACCTCCCACCGGCGATCGGACTCGAGACCAATTGGATCAGCCGGGCCATCGGGGGCATCGTCGACACACCCGGTGCGTCGATCGAGCTGCTACCGGAGGCAGAGGAGAAGTGGCTCGACACCTGCCTCGAGGCGCTCGACGGCTCGCTGTTCCTCGAGACCGGTTCCTGGATCTTTGGCGCGAACATCCCAGGCAAGCGCAAGCCCAAGACCGCGAACTTCTTTGTCGGCGGAATGGACAAGTACATCGAGATCACCGACAGGGAGGCGGATCAGGGATACCCGAGCTACCAGATCCACGTTCTCGCCCCGGTGTGACCGTCGCACCCATTCCACAGAGGAGGACACATTGTCTACTTTCACCACACTGAACCCGAGCTCCGGGGAAACCCTCGCCGAGTACGAAACACTGTCGGATGCCGACGTAACGTCGGCGCTCGGCCGCGCAACCGATGCGTACGGCAAATGGTCGCGTGCCGCACTGCAGGAGCGTGCCGCACTACTCTCACGCATCGCCGACCTCCACCGTGAGCGCAAGGCTGAACTTGTTCAGGCCATTGCGAACGAGATGGGCAAGCCAATTAGCCAGGGCGAGGGCGAAGTTGAACTCGCCGCCTCGATCTACGATTACTACGCGGACCAGGGTCCGCAGCTTCTGCGCGACGAGGAATTGGAGGTGGCCGGCGGCGGTCGCGCTCTGGTACGCACCAGCTCGACCGGCCCGATCCTCGGGATCATGCCCTGGAATTACCCGCTGTACCAGGTCGCGCGCTTCGTGGCTCCCAATCTGTTACTGGGCAACACCATTTTGCTCAAGCATGCCCGCTCGTGCACGCAAACCAGTCTCCTCATCGAGTCCATCGTCCGGGACGCCGGAGCGCCGGGCGGCATTTACGAGAACCTCGTCGTTTCGTCCAGCCAGATCGGGAGCATCATCGCCGACCCGCGACTGCAGGGCGTTTCCATTACCGGATCGGAGGAGGCGGGACGAACGGTCGCCCAACAGGCGGGCAAGTACCTGAAGAAGTGCGTGCTCGAGCTCGGCGGGTCCGATCCGTTCATCGTTCTGCCCGACGCCGATCTCACCCATGCGCTTGACCTCGCCGCGGCGGGACGGTTCTCCAACGCTGGACAGGCGTGCACCTCGTCCAAGCGGATGATCGTGCACAGCGACGTCTACGACGAGTTCCTCTCCGGCATCGTTGAGCGCGCCAAGGGATGGACCACCGGCGATCCTACGGACCGGTCGACAAAGATGGGCCCGATGGCCACCATCTCGGGGCGCAAGGAGGTCGCCGATCAGGTCGAGGACGCCGTGTCCAAGGGAGCGACCGTCCATATCGGTGGTGCGGTGCCGGACGGGTCGGGTGCCTTCTACCCTGCCACTGTCCTCTCCGGTGTCACCAAGGACATGAGGGCATATTCTGAGGAGCTCTTTGGGCCCGTCGCAGTGGTGTACAAGGTCGATTCGACCGAGGAAGCCATCACTCTCGCCAACGACTCCCGGTTCGGTCTCGGTTCCGCCGTGTTCACCCAGGACCCAGAGCTCGCTGCGGAGGTTGCGGACCGCCTCGAGGTCGGCATGGTCGGACTCAACTCCCTGATTCGTAGCCAGCCCAGCCTTCCGTTCGGAGGGGTCAAGGCCTCTGGCATCGGCCGTGAGCTTGGCAGGCTCGGGCTGGACGAGTTCGCGAACAAGAAGATGCTGCGGATCGCGTAGGCAACAGCACCCACCGAACGCGTATCGCCGAATACCACTTCGTCGCAGGAAAAGCGGACCGGTGCGGGTACCGCCAGCTCGCACCGGTCCTTCCTGCACCAAACTGTCAAAGGAACAACCCCATGCGACTCGTCACATACCTGTCGGGCACCAACCATCTGCCCGGCATCCAACACGGGGAGAACGTGCTCGACCTCAACGCCACGCTGACCGCGAGCGGCGCCGCGCAGTCTGCCGAGTTCGGCTCCGTACGTGCATTTCTCGAAGCAGTCGGCGACCGCCTTCCCGGACTCGCCGAATCCGTAACCGACTGGCTCAACACGTCCGCTCCGACCCCCGTGGGGACTGCGGCGGACCTGCAGCTCGGCGCTCCTGTCCAGGACCCGGGCAAGGTGCTCTGCGTCGGTCTGAACTACTCCGACCACGTGGGCGAGACAGGCCGGAAGTTCCCCAGCCACCCCGACATCTTCGCCAAGTTCGCCAGCAGCCTCATCGGACCGGACGACGACATCGCCTGCTCCGACGTCACTGAAAACCTCGACTTCGAGGGCGAGCTCGCCATCGTCATCGGCAACCACTGCCGGCGAGTCTCCGAGGAGGAAGCGCTCGCACACATAGCTGGGCTCACCGTCCTCAACGACATCACCGCCCGTGACCTGCAGTACCGCGGAACCCAATGGCTCGCAGGCAAGGCCGTCGACGGCTCCACGCCGGTCGGCCCTGCCCTGGTAACGCTGGACGAGATCGGGGACCCGCAGTCACTCGACATCGGTACCCGCGTCAACGGGGAACAGATGCAGCGCTCGAACACGAAGAACATGATCTTCCCGATCGCCCGAATCGTGTCCTACATCAGCCAGTTCCTGGCTCTGAACCCAGGCGACATCATCGCCACCGGAACGCCGGAGGGCATCGGCGCGAAGCGAGTTCCTCCGGTGTGGCTGCGGCCGGGCGACGTAGTCGAGGTCGAGGTCGAGAAGGTCGGTCTCCTGCGGAACACCGTCAAGTGACCTTCCTGGAATAGCTGTCGCCCCGAGAGCCCGCACGCAGCGACGGCGGTGATGGCCGCTTACCGGATCGCGGTCTCGAGGCGACGCCGTCTCACCATGCCAGGTCGTGTTCGACTCCTTACCCCTGCCCGGTGAGCCGGAAGGCAGCGACCGGTCCTGGCGGAGCCCCGGCCGAGCGGCCGCCCACCAGGAGATTTCGTTTTGTAAACAGTTGGTTGCGGGGATTGTGAACACACCGCGAACCATTTAACCTAACTACCGTTAGTGCGAGAGCCGCGAAGAATGGGTTCAAGCCCGACCACCACCCTGAGGTAACTGAAATGACCCCCACTCGCCTGCCGACCGCTCCACCGCAGACCGGCTTCCGCCGACCTCCGCGAGTCGCGATCATCGGTGCCGGACCCTCCGGGTGTTTCACGGCTCAGGCGCTGCGCAAGCGCATCGCGAACATCCAGATCACGGTCTTCGACGCGCTCCCTACGCCATACGGGCTCATTCGTCACGGCATCGCCCCGGACCACCAGGGCGCAAAAGCGGTCCAGCGTCAATTCGACCGGCTCTTCGCACGAGACGGTGTCCGCTTCGTCGGTAATACCCTCATCCCCGGCGACCTGCCTTGTGCGCAGCTCACCGAGGCGTTCGATGCCGTCGTCCTGGCCACTGGGCTCGCTCGTGACCGCGGGCTCGGGGTCGCTCAGGACGAGCAGGCACGAGTGATCGGAGCGGGCGCCCTGCTGCGGCTGCTCAATTCCGATCCCGACTCGCCCCTGCGTCACACCGCCGAAGGGGTACCGGAGCTCGGTCGGGAGATCGCGATCGTCGGAACCGGCAATGTGGCGGTCGATGTGGCGCGGCTGCTGACGAAGTCCGCCGCCGAGCTCGCGTCGTCGGACATCGACGATCACGCCCTGCACGCGCTGATCCCGCACGGGATCGCGACCATTCATGTGATCGGCCGTAGCGACCGCGAGTCCGCCAAATGGGAACACTCGATGCTCAAGGAGCTGGCATCGGTCCAATCGGTCGCCCTTCGGTTCGACGGCGAGCCCTTCGACGCGGCCTCGAATCCGGCGGGGAAATCGATCCGCATCGACGTCCGCTTTCGCCAGACCACCCAATCGATCACCACGATGCGCGACAAGACACTGCTGACCACCTGCGAGGAGGGCGACCCGTCCAAGCCCTCGCAGTTCCTGGTAGACGCCGTCATTTCCGCAATCGGATTCCAGGACGACTCGCCGCTGTCGCACGAACTCGATGCCCCGCACATATTCCGAGTCGGAGGGTGCGCAAGCGGACGGTTGGGCAACCTCGCCGAGAACCGCAAACTGGCAGCCGCCGCAGCCCAGACCATCGCCGAGTATCTGGCTCGCGACGACCGAGCGGTTCCCGTCGACGACGACATCGACCATTTGTTCCCCGCCCGACACGTCACCTTCGACGGATGGCGCCGGATCGAAGAGGCGGAAACCCTCCGGGCGCGCCCGCAGCGCTGCCGGACCAAGTTCACCACCCGCGACGAGTTACTGGCGGCCGCACAGCCCGTGACCGACCGACTCGCAATCAACGCCTGACAGCCAAGGAGAACCACAGTGAGCACCATTCACATCCTGTTCGGTACCGAGTCCGGCAACGCCGAGATGGTGGCCGACGACATCGCCGCAGCCCTGCAGGGACGGGGCTTCGAGACCGAGATCGCAGAGCTCTCCGAAGACGTCGCGGCCGACCTGGCCGACATGGAGCTGGCCGTGTTCGTGACATCGACCTACGGCGAGGGCGATCTCCCCGAGAGCGCGGCCCCGTTCTATGAGACGCTGCTGGCGGAGCGTCCGGATCTCAGCGGGCTCAGCTTCGGTGCATTCGGCTTGGGTGACAGCGTGTATGAAACCTTCAACAACGGTATCGACACGTTGCGGGGAGCCCTGAGCGGCCTGGGTGCCCGTCAGATCGGTGAGACCGCCAAGCATGACGCCGCGTCCGGTGACCTGGCGTCGAATCTCGCATCGAGCTGGGCGGCAACCCTGCTGGATCTCGTTCCCGCGTAACTTCGCCCGGCCTCACTGCCAGACACTACATCGAATCCGGAGACCACCATGAGCGTCGCACCTGAGGTGACCGAGAACCTCTTTCCCTGGAATGACGAAGAATTTCAAGCGAACCCGTACCCCTGGTATGAGCGCGCCCGTCGCATAGCGCCCGTCCACTACGCGGAGGAGGGTGCTTTCGTGGTCACTGGATATGACGAAGCGATGCAGTACGCGAAGCTTCCGTGCATGAGCATCGTCGATCCCTCAGGGGAGCCTCACCCCTGGGATGCATTCGGCAACACAGTGCTCTCCCTCGATCCGCCGGAGCACACACGCATGCGACGACTTGCCAACAAGTGGCTCACCCCGAAACTGATCAAGGGATATGTCGAGACGACCCGTACGTCGCTCAACGAGATACTCGATGGACTGGCTCCGGGTCAGGTGGTAGACGGGCACCACGATATCGGAGTGCTTCCGACACACGATGCGATGTGCAGGATCCTCGACTTGCCCAAGGGCGACGTCGACGGCATGTTCTGGGCCCTGTGGGACGCGATGCTGATCCACTCGACCGATCCGGGGGAGGGGATTCGTGAAAAGGCAATCGCAGGGCTGGAATTCATGTTCGAGCAGACCGAACGTCTGCTCGAAGAAAAGAAGCGCAATCCAGGTAACGGCTTGGCCGACGAACTCCTGCAACTGTATTCGCAAGGCGACCTGACTTGGCGTGAGGCTCTCGAAACGACGGTCAACCTTCACATGTCGGGCGGGCCCAACCCGGCATACGTCATCGGCCGCGGCCTCGAACTGTTCGCCGAACGACCCGATCTCATGCGCGACTACCGCGACAAGCCCGAGATCAGGAGCAAGTTCGTCGACGAGCTCACCCGACTGAACCCGGTCGAGCTCATCATCACCCGGTTCCCGACCGAGGACATTGAGATTCGTGGGGTGAAGATCCCGGCCGGGTCGTGCGTCAAGTTCCCTATCGGGGCGGCGAACCGCGATCCCGCGGTGTACGACAATCCCAACGAATTCGACTACACCCGAACAGGAGACGCCGCACGTAACCTCACGTTCAGCATCGGCACGCACAACTGTGCAGGCAAGGCGCTCTCACTCGTACAGATCGACGCCATCCTCGCCATCATCGCCGAACGCTACAAACGCGTCGAGATAGCGGGAGAACCGATCGAGGTGCGTACCGACCGCCTGGTCGCCTACGAGACGCTTCCCCTGATCCTGCACTGAGCCCGTCGCCGGCAGCAACATGGCGCATACCGGAAGCTACCGAGATCACTCGTCGCGGAGGTGCGCGAAGGCTCAGCTCACGCCCGTGCCCCTCGGCCGCTCCGGAAGCACGAAAGAGAGTTCGATGAAACCGCAGCCAACGGCAGCAGACGAATCCGCAGTGTTCAGTTCCGAGGTCGCTGGTCAGTCCGATGCGCCGGGGCGACCGGCTCCCAGTCCCGCCGCGATCCACGCGGTCGTGACAGCCCTTCAGGCCGAGGGAGTGGCGGTGGACGACCGTTCACTCACCCGATCGCTGTACTCCTCAGACGCATCGGTCTATCGGGTCGAACCAGGGGCTGTGGTGTTTCCGCGTTCCGTCGAGGACATCGACGCCGTCATCGCGGCATGCGCCGACAACGATGTCCCGATCACCAGCCGGGGCGCAGGAACGTCCATCGCCGGCAACGCGATCGGAACCGGCATTGTCATCGACCACAGCAAGTACCTCGACATGGTGCTCAAGGTCGATCCCGAATCACATTCCGCTCGCGTGCAATCAGGCGTCGCACACGCGACGCTGCAACGCGCGGCGGCGCCCCACGGTCTGCGCTTCGGCCCGGATCCGTCCTCACATTCGCGCTGCACCATCGGTGGCATGATCGGCAACAATGCCTGCGGATCGCGGGCCCTCGGCTACGGTCGAACCAGCGACAACGTCAGAGGTTTGCACCTGGTCACGGCAACGGGGGAGCACCTGCGCGTCGGCAGCCTGGCTCCGACCGATCCACCTGCCTCGCAACTACTCGATACCCTGCAGTCCACCGTGAACAGCTCACTCGCCACCATCAGAACCGAATTCGGGCGCTTCAGTCGGCAGGTGTCGGGCTATGCCCTCGACGCGCTGTTGCCCGAGAGCCGTTTCGATGTCACCAGAATGCTCGTCGGTTCGGAGGGCACGCTGGGTGTGGTGGTCGAAGCGGACGTTCGGCTCGTCGCCGACGCGACCCACCGCGTGATGGGGGTGCTCGGGTTCGAAAACATGGTTGCAGCGGCGGCAGCCGTGCCGTCTATCCTGCCGTTTTCTCCTATCGCTTGCGAAGGACTCGACAGCAGGATCACCGACGTCGTGCGTTCGCTGCGCCCCGCTGCCGTGCCGGAAATGCCCCGCGGCGCGGGATGGCTGTTCGTGGAGTTCGCCGGCGAGGACCGCGCCCAGCTCGAATCGATGGTCGAAGCCGTGGCGTCCGTCAGCGGAGCGTTAGGATCGCGAGTGGTCGAGTCCGCGGCCGAGGCGGCAGCGTTGTGGAAGATCCGCGAGGACGGCTCAGGTCTCGTGGCCCGTACGCCGAGCGGACGGCCCGCGCACGCCGGGTGGGAGGACGCTGCCGTGCCGCCCGAGCACCTGGGCGCGTACCTCGCGCGCTTCGAAGAGTTGCTGACCGAACACGGACTCGTCGGGGTGCCGTACGGTCACTTCGGGGACGGATGCGTCCACGTCCGTATCGACTTCGACCTCGACGACTCCAGCGGAAGACAGCGCTACGAAGACTTCCTCGACGAAGCAGCAAAGCTCGTCGGAGAGTACGGAGGGTCGATGTCCGGCGAGCACGGCGACGGACGGGCACGAAGCTCCCTGCTCACCCACATGTATTCGCCCCAAGCGATCGAGTTGTTCCGGACCGTCAAGCACCACTTCGACCCGGCGAACCTGATGAACCCCGGAGTTATCGTCGATCCCGCGCCGGCCTCCGAAGACATTCGCTATCTCCCGGCCCCGACGACGCGAACAGCACTGGCCTTCGCGTACCCCCACGACGCCGACGATCTCTTCGGCGCGGTACATCGCTGCACGGGCGTAGGACGGTGTGTCGCACCCAACTCGTCTGCCACCACGGTGATCTGCCCGTCCTTCCAGGCAACCGGAAACGAGAAGGACTCGACCCGTGGTCGCGCACGCGTCCTCCAGGACGCTGTGAGCGGTCGTCTCGGCCGCGCCGGATTGGCGTCCTCCGAGGTGCACCAGGCACTGGACATGTGCCTGAGTTGCAAGGGCTGCAAATCCGACTGCCCGACAGGTGTAGACATGGCGACCTACAAAGCGGAGGTCCTGCATCAGAAGTACCGAGGACGGTTCCGGCCTCGTTCCCACTACTCACTCGGACGGTTACCGCAATGGTTGCGATTCGCCCGCAAAGCACCTCGGATGATCAACTGGCTAACCGGTATTCGTCTCACTCATCCTCTGGCCGCCTGGATTGCCGGCATCGACGCGCGGCGTTCGATCCCGGCAATCGGCGACTCCGCCGAGCGTGCCGCCTGGCGTGCGGCACAAGAGATCACAGTCCGGAGTTCGGCCCCGAAGAACGTCGTCCTCTTCGTCGACACCTTCACCGACAGCTTCACCCCTGCAGTCGCGACGGCGCTGGTGGAGGTTCTGCACTCGGCCGGCTACCGCGTCCACCTCCCGGAGAAGAGTGTGTGCTGCGGATTGACCTGGATCTCCACCGGCCAACTCGACAGTGCCCGCAGAAGGCTCGAACAGACCGTTGCCACCCTACATCCGTACGTGACAGCGGGTATGACCGTGTTGGGAATCGAACCGTCGTGCACGGCCGCCCTGCGTTCGGACCTGACCGAGCTGATCGAATCCAAAGAAGCAGCAGAGGTCTCGGACTCCGTCAAGACACTGTCCGAGCTTCTCATGTCGGACGACGACTACGAAGTGCCCGATCTCAATGGTGTCGAGATCCTCGCGCAGCCGCACTGCCATCACCATGCAGTGCTCGGGTGGGAGACCGACCGAGCTCTACTCGAACGTAGCGGTGCTACGGTCACGTCACTCGGTGGCTGCTGCGGTCTCGCGGGCAATTTCGGTGCCGAACGGGGCCACTACGACGTCTCGGTGGCAGTTGCGCAGACCCAGCTGTTGCCTGCACTGAACGCGACAAGCCCGGAGACGATCGTTCTGGCTGACGGATTCTCCTGCCGTACGCAGATCGATCATCTGTCCGACCGGCAAGCAAGTCACCTGGCCGAGTTATTGGCAGGGAGCCTAACAAGTCGGAAGTGATCACATGACAATGCGGACTGATCGGCCGACGGCTCACCCCGCCGGCCGATCGGCCACGCCCCAGGTTCCGTAACAAGTTTTCGAATAGCGTTGCGTTCGTGCGGTATTGCCCGCCCGTGAGGTCGCTGAAGCTGACTCACCGCCGTTATCGGAGCGAAACATTCCGGTCACAGACGGGAAGTACCTTACGACTGTACGTAAGGAAGGTCATCGAGCGATCGCGAGTGTCGGGCAGACATGTCAGTCAGGGCGCGCGGGACCACTCTGTGCCTTCGGATGGCAAAGTGACCAGCGAGGGAGCTATGGAGGCAACTCTGCGAACCAGGCAGCGCATTCAGGCAAAATATAGCTCTGCGACAAGGGATCCCGACAGTTGTTGCGGTGTCGACAATCATGGTCAGGGCAGTCGCATTACACCCACGGTCGAGCCGATCTTGCGCACTCCGAGGGCCGTCAAGGGGCGTGGCCGCAGTCGGCGCCCTACCGAGTGCAATCCCCAAACAAACGCCCGGGCGAGACGGCACGTGCGTCGAGATTGCATGCGAGATCAGCAACAATCACCGGTTTCTTTCGCAACAATTCGCTCTGGCTCCAAAGATGTGACGCGGGTAACGTTTCCTCCACTGGATATGACAGGCCGTTTCCAGGACCAGCCGGCGTTTATGCGCACTTCGGCGCTCCTATCCGGGCCCGTGCCCGAAAACTGCCAATTCAATCGTTAATCTCCCCCCAGTCAAGTTCGTCCGGGGCCCTCGCAGGAAGAGAATGATGTGACCACTGAGAGTTCCGAATTGCCCGTTGGTGGTGGTGTGCAGGTGGCGAAGCTGGGAGAGCGCGCCAGCCGACTGAGCGGAAACATGGGTGTCGGCGAGCTCGTGATGAGCGTGCTCGCATTCTCGGCTCCCTTGACGACGGTCGCTGGCTTCATTCCCGTGCTGCTGACGTTCAGTGGCCGTACTGCGCCGGCGATCTACTTGGTTGTGACCGTCCTCCTGGTACTGTTCTCGGTTGGCTTCACCACGATGGGCCGTCGAGTGCGGAACCCGGGCGGGTTCTATTCGTTCGTGACCGCCGGCCTGGGGCGGCCCGCAGGTCTCGGTGGCGCCTTCCTCGCGACGTTCGGGTACACAGCGATCGGTTTCTTCGCACCCGCGTTCTTCGCGGTAACGATTCAGAGCTATGTCGTCGACAACCTGGGCGGCCCGGAGATCGCCTGGTACTGGTACGCGCTCGCCCTCATCGCCGTCACCACTGCCTTGGCGTACCGGCGAATCGACCTGTCCGCCAAGGTTCTGACTGTGGTAATGGTGCTCGAAGTCATCGCCGTCATCGTGTTCGACATCGCTGCATTCTTCAATGGCGGGCCTGCAGACGGCGGCGGAGCAGGATTCTCGCTACCGTGGATCACTGATGCGAGCATTGGTCTGGCAGTGCTGTTTGTCGTAGGCAACTTCCTCGGCTTCGAGGCGACCGTGATCTACCGCGACGAAGTCAAGAACCCGGACAAGACCATTCCGCTCGCGACCTACATCGCAGTGGGAAGCATCGGTGTGTTCTACGCGATCGCGGCGTGGGCGTACGTCGCTTACTTCGGTGCGGACAAGGCCCGAGACGCCGCTGTGGAGGACACGGCTGGCATGTTCTCATCTGCCATGGTGAACCTAACCGGCAAGATCGTGGTCGACGTGGTGTCGATCCTGCTGATGACCTCGATCCTTGCGTCGGTCCTGTCCATCCACAACGTAGCCGCCCGCTACCTGTTCTCTCTCGGTACGGACCGTGTACTGCCGTCCTTCCTCAGCAAGGTCCACCCACGCCACGGTTCGCCGTCGGTGTCGGCGTCGCTGATCGGCGGAATGTGGGCCGTGCTCGTCGTATCCTTCACGATCGTCGGCGTCGGACCCGAAAAGCTGTACCCGATCGCCAGCGGCAGTGGAACGTTCGCCGTTCTGCTTCTGATGCTCGGCACGAGCATCGCAGTGGTGGTCTACTTGAGGAAAAACCGTGAAGAGGGCGATTCCGTATGGAAGACGACAATCGCTCCCGTGCTGGCGGCAATCGGCCTTGCCGGAGTAACGGCGCTCGCTGTGATCAACTACTCGGAGCTGATCGGTGATACCGGAATGATCACGACACTGTTCCTTATCTTCACATTCGGTCTGCCCATGGCCGGCGCGGTCCTCGCCTACATCCTGCGTGCACGCAAGCCCGATGTATACGAGCGCATCGGTCGCCAGCAACTGTAAGCGAACCAGTAGCTGCACGGTCAGAAAGTCGCAGCTCCCGTACCCGTACGGGAGCTGCCTCTGTTGTCGGGGAGGGGTCATCGACCGATAAGTCCAGGTTGGGTACCAATCCGTTTGGGCCAGAAATGGTTGTGGTGCTCGCCGAGCTAACTGACCGCTTCCGCAGTCTACGGCTGCACCCTGTCGCCTTTTCGATCGAGATCCACAGAGAGGAAGTACGCCATGCAATGGGCTGTCGACCATGTTGGGTTCACCGTCCCCGACCTCGACCAGGCTGTGGACTTTTTTGTATCAGCGCTTGGCTGCGAGGTGGTGCTGCGATCCGGGCCAGATCCGAATGTCGGATACATCTGGCCCGGAGAATCCGAGGCGGAGGCTGCCGTCGTCCGACTCGCGGTGCTGACCCATGCATCCCAACACAACATCGAGTTGCTCGAGTACAAGAACACCAGTGCAACTTCCGTCGCACCGCGGCCATCGCAGCCTGGTGGCTGCCATCTCGCGTTCTACGTCGAGGACGTGCAGGCGGCGGTCGATCACCTGACACAGTTCGACGGAGTGCGGATGATGGGTCAGGTTATGACCGAGGAAAGTGGTCCGATCGAGGGCCTCGACTGGGTTTACATCCTGACGCCCTGGGGCATGGCCATCGAGTTGCTGCGCTGGATGCCAGGACTTCCCTACGAGGCGACCACCGAGGCGCGGCTCGTGTCGCCCGCCTTCTTGGCGGCGACACCTGCGCTTGACGGCTGACCCCCGGGAGCCCAGTTCGTCTGGGCCCCGGGAGGTCAGGCCATCTTCGCGTGGCGAACGTGAGAACTCAGGCCTGCGTATGCGTCCCGAGTCCGTCGAACATCAGGCAATCGTTACGTGCAAAACCGGCTAGTGAGTCGACAATTAGTCTCCGGTCGACTCATGGGGTCGTGGACGTGTCTAACGCCCGAGGCTGAGAACTGATCGTGTGAGCTGGACGGCACGGTCGGCCAGCGCCGCCAGCTGACCCTCGCTTCCATCCCAATCGCACCAGCGTGTCGCACCCTCGAGGAGCGTCATCACGATGCGTACTCCTTCGTAGGGCTCTTCGATTCCAAGATCCTGGGCGACCGCGTTGTACATCCCCTCATACAAACCAACCCATTCGGCTGCTTCGTCCCGCACCTCTGCAGGCAGCACATGAACCATCTTGTCCGTGGCGACCAGCAAATCCCAGAGGTTGCTCTCCGGAAGCTCGAGCTGACGTGTGAGGTGAACCCGGACCATGGCGGACCAGAAATCGGCCGGAGAGGTGCACATGTCCGTCTCGTCCAGTACGGCTGTTCCGAACTGGTGGAAATGCCACCTCAACGACTCGGCAACGATCTCGTCGCGGCCGTCGGGGAAATGCGCATAAATGCTCGGAGCCTTGATATTGACCACTTTCGCGATCATTCGCATCGATACCGACTGAAAACCATTCGTGGTCGCCAAGCGGAGAAAGGCCTGCAAAATTTGCCGCCGGGACGGCGATTGATCCGACCAGTCGTATTTCTCCAGGTGCCGCCGAAAGTCTTCGGCGGCGGCCTCGGCGAACAGTGGTTGGGGCATCGCTTCTCCATCGTCTCAATTTGACCGCCGCACCAGCGCGCCCAGGTGCTGGACCAAACTCGTTGCGGTAGAGACGGTACAGGTGGGCCAGCTGGACGGAACGTCGCTTCGGGCACTCGCAACGGACTTCGCGTGACGCCAGTAGGACGTTCCAATCAATCTAGAGAATAGTCTAACGTATGGTAGTTAGGAAGTTGACAGCGCTCAGCGGCAATTCATATCTGCAGATATCGACGCAACTACACCGGGCGCACCCGAAGGTCGATCATGACCGGATGCCCACCGATCGCAGTGTCGGCAAACTGTCGGCGGTACCGAGAATGCACGCGAGCGGACTCACCATCACAGCCCGGACACCCGTCCCCGGTCGCCCTTCGGCTCCGCCGAAATGCGGATCGTAGAACCGACCCGACGCACCCCTGCGACAACGACACCAACCAAGTGAGGCAGCAACGCCCGCACGCCCTCGAAATCTACAGGGTGACGTCACGTCCGCGGTCGACTGGGCACGCGTCGTCGCCGAATGCGAGTCGCGATTCGGCGTCCCGTCCATCCTGGCCAACAATGCGGGTATCTTCCGGCCCAATCGTGTGGACAGCGCCCCCGAGGCGGACTACCGAAAACTGATCGACATCAATCAGATAGGTACCTTCCTCGGAATGCAAGCGGTCGTCGACCCAATGCGCGAGAAAGGGGGCGGTTCGATCGTCAACATTTGCTCCACGTCGGGGCTGGTCGCGTTCACCGACAACTTCGCCTACGTTGCGTCCAAGTGGGTCGTGCGCGGAATGACTCGCGCGGCTGCGCTCGAACTGGCTGCCGACGGCATTCGCGTCAACACCTTGCCCCGGTGAGACCGACACCCCGCTGATACCAACAGCGACGTTCCGGGCACCGCGTCCGCCCAGACGTTCCCCCTCGGGCGGTGGGCCCGTCCGGAGGAGATTTCGACGGCAGCGGTGTTCCTCGCCTCCGACGACTCGTCCTACATGACGGGCAGTGACGTTGTAGTCGACGGCGCCTACACTGCAGCGTGACCGGCTCGCCTTACCCAGGCGGGTGGGTCGAGCGGTCGTGGACCAGCGGCGGATTGCAGAATCAGGCGGTTCCTCTCGATTCCGAGACAGCGGGGTGTGTGACACCCTGTGACCGCCAGTTGACTGCCAGTCGTCTGCCGCCAGCTTCCTGTAGAGCGTTTCGAAGATCGGTGGGACGAAGGACGAAGAGGCTGAGGTCCTCGGGTGTGTGTAGCACGATTCAAATGGGTTATGCGGCAGTTTAGGCCCAGCGGCGTTCCGGTCCACCGCCTCAGCCGGCGTTGTTCGAGTCGATGCTGCCGCATGAGTTGCTGCGGCTTCCCGCGGAGCTCGAGCGAGTGGACGCGCTGTTGGATGATCCGGCGTTCTTCGCACCGTTCGTGTCGTACTTCGACCCGCGGATCGGTCGTCCATCGACGCCGATGGAGACCCACTTGCGGCTGATGTTCCTGGAGGTTCCGCTACCGACTCCGCTACGAGAGGCTGTGTCGCGAGGTGAGCGAGACTCGCTTTCCGTGGCGGCGGTTGCCCCCAGCCCCCTTGGACGGGTCGCTGCCGCACCCAACCACATTGATGAAGACCACCCGCTGCGGCGCAGCGGCGGTGGACGGGCGGAACGAGGCGCTGTTAGTCAAGGCGACCGAGGCCAAGGTGCTGCGCACCACCACGTTGCGGGCCGACACGACAGTGGTTCCGTGTCCCACCGACTCCGGTTTGTTGGCCAAGGCCAACCGACGGATCGCGGCCACCGGCAAGCGGATCCTTCGCCGCCGGTGGAGCGACTCGCACCCGGGTGCGGGACCGGTCCCGTGCGGCGGGCAAGCGGGCCCACTCGATCGGGGCCAGGGGCTTAGTTCGCGCGGCGCCGCCGGTCGCGACGAGGCACTGGCCGTGGTCCGGCACACGACCGGGGCTGGCCGACCTGGCCGGGACCCCAGCGACCGATCCCGAACGGCTGCTGGCCACCGCGAACAGGCGCTGCGCCGGGCACGCACCAAGGCTGCAGCCCAGAAGGCCCAGGGCGAGCACGACGCAGCCGCCGGCCCCCGGCGGGGAAGCCTGGCCCGCGCCATCGACGACCCCCGGGGACCTGGTCACGGCGACCCGGCAGATCACCGCGCAGACCCGACAGCGGCTGGACTCCGGTCGGAGCCACCCGGCGGGTCAGCCTGCACGACCCCGACGCATGGCCGATAGCCAAGGGACGGCTCGGCAAACCGGTGGAGTTCGGCCAAAAGGCCCAGCTCGTCGAAGGCGACGACGGAGTGATCGTGGACCACAACGCCGAACGAGGCAACCCTGCCGACGCACCCCAACTGGCACTAGCCGTGGACTATCAAGGGAGCCTTGGGTCAACCCGATCCTGACCGGCCGAGAACAACCTAATCATGCTCACCGAGGCGCTTCGTTTTCGGGTTGAAGTAATTGGGAAGTGATCTCGTGCTTAATCGACTTTATGCTGTCCTCCTCGCCTTGGCGAGTGTGTCATGCGGTGGATGCATCGTCGTCGACGAAATCTCTAACTGCATGCGAGAAGGGCATCGGAGCAATGACTTAACACCGGACAATTCTCGATGACCGTCCCACCCTAGCTGAGTCGACGGCGCTTTAATAAACTGCCGACAGCGTGGAACGCAACCTATGGACCCGATAGTCATGGGCATCCGCGCCGGACCCGACTATCAATTCGTGGTGACCGCCGGGGTGCGGACTGCCGCGGCGACCAGTTCCCGCACTCGGCCGGCAGACACCTGTGTTCCTGGAGTCCCGAGAAACCAGCGGTATTTTTCCTCTTGGCTCATCTCCTCGGCGGGCTTTGCGGGGAAGTACGGCTGGACGTAGACCGGTGTGCCGGGCTCGCTGCGCCAGCTGTGGGCGAGCGTGCCGATGTCTACGGCGTCGTATCCGAGGGCGTCCAACAGGTCGGCGGCTCGCCTCGTGGAGTCGGGGTCGTTGCCGGCAATGGGTAGAGCGCTGCGGTTCGGGGATCCGGAGGGCCGGGCGAGCGTGAACAGCCTGCGGAAGTCGATGTTGTTGAACGCCTTAACCACCCGAGACCCTGCTAAATGTCGCTGCACCAGCTCGCTGGAGGTAGCCCCGCCTACGTCCAGTTCCGCGATGGGGCTGTCCCGTTCCGGGTAGTAGTTCATCGTGTCGATTACCGTCTTGCCCCTCAAGGCTCCGGCTGGGAGGTGGTTGTAGGCGTGCAGCGGCACGGTCGCCACAACCAGGTCGCCGACGTCAGCGGCTTCCGCGGGTACGGCTGCACGCGCGTGCTCGCCGAGTTCGGCAACTAGGTCGGCGAGCGTCTCGGGATCGCGGGAATTGCTCAGCACAACGTCCAGGCCTGCCGCGATCGCCAGGCGCGCCAACGCGACCCCGATGTTACCGCTGCCGATGAAACCAATAGTTCGGTTCATGTGTCCATCCTTATCAACACGGCTATTGCACGAGCGTAACCGACGGGCGAGGGCGCTGACCGTGCGAACTCGCGTGAGGAGTCGCTCGCCGTCTGTTGCCTGCATCCGTCGCCTCGGGTGGGGGAGTCCTCCCGGGCGCGTCCATCGTGCTGCTGGAAAGGATAAAGCCTAGGCCACGGGTGGTGCGGATAGCGTCGGGGGCGCCGATCGACGCTAGCTTTCTTCGTAGAGCACAGATCTGGGCGTTGAGGACATTGGTGTGCGCTTGCGCAAGCAATTCCCCACACCAGGAGCAGTATGAGTTGGCGGGCGACGACGCAACCGGAGTTGCGGGACAACACGGCGATAACGTCGAACTCGGTCTTTGTGAGGTGGGTCCGGGTATCGCGTCGTTCGATGTCAGAGATTTACAGTTCAGCTTGAGATCGGAGTCGCTACGTGATGGCGCCTGCGTACTCGCGGGCCTGATTCGTCGGAGCACCGAGCGGATCCAGGCGACCAGTTCAGATGTAGTTTTCCGAACCTCGAGGACGCGGCGCCGGCCTCGAGGAGAGCAATGCGTTCGTCGATGGACTGAAAAGCTCCGAGCACGATGAGGGCGGAGTCGAACCTGGTGGCCCGCAGGGCGCGGACCGTAGCCAACGCATTGCGACGGTGTGATCGGATGTCCTGGATCGCCACGCCGTGCGGCAACACACCAGAGGTGCACAGTCGCTCGATCACGGCCCGCTCGGCGTCGGAGTCCACGAGCAGGATGCAGGTTGGTGGGACAAAGGGAGTGAGGAGTGAGTACATCGGGTGTCTCCCGGGCTGTAAAGTCGAATCCCCCCGTGACGTCTGGCCGCAGAGTCTGCGCCCCTAACTGCATCGCGAAGGAAGATTTGCGCAGCACCTCCACCGATATTCGCCGGGGGCTGGCGGAGTGCGATAAACCTGAACGCATCTGGCGCAATGGACGGTAGTGGCGCTACGAGCACTCCGTGCCGTCAGCCACTCATACCTCTTTCTGGTTGCACTCTGGAGGGTGCCGTTGATGTAGTCCGAGCGCACCGCCGCGGCAGTCTTCGATATCGCGAGATCCGGAGCGACGCTATCGAAGCAATGGAATGCCCCCGGCCAGACGTGCTACTCGACAGGAACGTTTTGCAGCGGTGAGGCGTGTCGCATAGTCGATGGATTCGTCCCGGAACACTTAGACCTGGACGACCTCGATGTAGGGGCTCGGTATTCCTGCGAGGTCGGTGGCGCGGGCAGGGGCCGCGTCGATCGGCACAGCCTCCGTTCCGCGACCCGTGCCAAGAAGGTACTTCCGTCCAAGTTCGTTCGAGGGCGGTCCCTAGACCCTTCTCCGTCGAGTTCGAAACTCGAGGCTGTGAGCATGCGATCGTCGAGCATTGGGCATTCGAGCATTTGGAACGCAATCCTCGGCCCCGAGCGGTCACGGGCGAGTAGTGCAACGGCGGCGGCACGCCCGCTACCCGCACTTTGCCCATGCAAGCCGACAATCTCTTCATCGATACCCACAGTTTTGCGTTTGCTGTCAGTAAATGTATTGCTTCGTAGCAGTCTTCGACCGGAATCGGGTGCGGGAACTACGGCGCTAGACGGTACTCGAGCCCGACCGCGATGCAGTCGTGCTTCTCGACCCATTCCGCCATCCGTGCGGCGAGATCCCACTTGTTGCCGGCGAGCATTCCGCCGTTGTGGATGTAGAACAGCAGCGGCTTATCGCCTGACTGCTGCACCGGTCGGTACAGCACGAGATCGATTGCTGACCGATTGCCGTCCGCTGGTACAGCGAGTTCTTCGACGGACCATCCCTCCCCGTGTCAACGTCTCAGCGTCAGGCCGCTCGACGAAACATGCCGCGCGGAACGTCGCCAGATCATCAAGGGTCAGGCTATCAACAGTGGGCGTGAAATCGCGGTTTCCACAACAGGTTCCTTTCAATTCCTGTCGGTTGAGTGAGCCGGAAAATCAGGGCGACCGATCCACGTCGGCGTCGACCTGGTGTGGCACCTGGAAGGCATTCTCCTCTGTTGGTTTGGTGTCGGGACCGTTCGGGGATTCGGTATGTAGGGCGTCATTGTGGTGTAGCCGACCGCGAAGAGCAGTAGGAAGATCATCGCGATGACGAAGGGCACGGGGGCTGCGGCACCACCAAATCCGATGACGAAGGCCGCGAAGCTCGAGGCAACCCGGCGCAGAGAATGCAAGCACGGTGAGCATGAGTTCGATGACTCCGAGGTGACCCGCTAGCTTCGGGGACTAGAAGCTCCGGCGCCCCGGACGCGGGGCCCGGAATCCGAAGGCGATATCGGAGTGCCGTTATTCGTTTCATTCATCGTCTTCTCCTAGACAAGGGATGGAGATGCACCGGCGCCGCCCAGAGTGAGGAATTCTCCGAATCGGGGAGCGGCGGCACTATGTTCTTGGTCCCTGAACACGCGGATCGGGGCTCTCAGGTGAGCCCTTCAAGTCTTAACGGTCGACCGCGCCGTTGCGCACAGCGTTACGTCTCGCATAGGAACCTGTCGGGTGTGATGCAGGCCTTAATATATCGTTAAGGAACAGTATTGCAGCAGCGTGCAATGGTGCGAATGAAGATTCTCGTGACGGTCGGGATTCGACGGACTGAGGGTTCGAGCATGAACCCAACCAGCCCATCCTGGTGAGGGTACAGGGAGTGCCGCAATGGAGCTGCGGCACAGCGGTATATCCGTGCATATCGAACGTGATCTTCCCTCCACCCGGGTCCGCGAAACGGCCGTGGACTGGTGTCCGTCGCGCAGCTCTCCGCGCTGCCGACTCGCCAACACATCGGGATTAAAGGGACCGTAAATTTGGCTGCCTGCTCCTCGGCAAATTGATCCTATCCCGAGGGGAGGGCATGCGCTGTCGTGGCTGGGCGCACAGGGATCATATGAGAGATGTCCGGTCTCCGCGTGCTCCCATCC
>Ga0247818_10000546_pt1 | contig 23632 bp, 19 predicted proteins | sample 13C_Glucose_Day1_FD_192424 | JGI IMG/M metagenome (GOLD analysis project Ga0247818, IMG submission 192424) | Soil microbial communities from agricultural site in Penn Yan, New York, United States - 13C_Glucose_Day1 | ecosystem: Environmental > Terrestrial > Soil > Agricultural land | place... | reverse complement strand
AGTGGTGGCCTTTTGGTAGAGTCGCCGTCGCCAGCGGGTTTTCGGCTGGACGATGGAACCGAAGAAGGGAGTCTGATCAGTGAGTCCGGGCAAAAAAATCCTCGGCCTCACAGCGTTGCTTTTGATGCTGACGCTGTGGGCCAGTTACTTTTACGTATTCAAGGAAAACCGCGACGGCCAGCTCGGCGGCGTCGGCGAAAGCACCGCGTGGTGCGGCACGCCACCGTCCACGGAAGCAGCGTTGCTGGGCAAGGATCAGTTGACCTTGCGCGTTACCAATAACCTGCGCGGCGAGTTCATGCTCAGCGGCTCCCTGGTGGTTTCCGAGCGCACCTTCAACCGCTACGACCTGAGCCGCAACGAACTGCGTTTGCGTCTGGAACCGTTGCAGTGGTCCTTCGGTGTCACGCCGATCTTCCTTGAGCAGGTCAAGGTACAGCCGCTGAGCCGCAACCTGTCCGCGACCAACAAAAGTGCCTACGCCGAACTTGAACCACGGCCGATCGGCGTGCAGGGTCAGGTCACCGAGTTCCCCTTCGACACCTATCGCTACGGCTACAAACCGGTGCTTTATTACCTCAAGGGCAGCGAGCGCATCGACCTGCGCTTCAAGAACATCACCACGCTGATGGAGATGTCCAATACCTTCACACCGATCCAGAAATACAACCGCGTCGATTACATCAACGAGAAAACCTCGATGATCCGCGACGAGGATTACAAAGCGTACGGGCCGCACGAATGTGCCTTCAGTGTCGAGCGCAAGGGCTCGTTCAAGGTTGTGGTGTTGTTGCTGCTGTTGGTGCTGTGCCTGCCGTTGCTGCTGGTGTTTTACCGTAATGAGCCGGGGATCGACTTCCTTGCCACGCTGCTGGGCGCTGCGATCGTGCGGGTGCTGCTGATCGGGCCGGTGCAGGACTTCCAGCTGTACAACATCGATTTCCTGTTGGGCGCGGCGATCTTGCTGGTGGGCACGGTGTCGTTGATCAAGGCGATGCACATCAATAGTCGGCGGGAGATGGCGTTGCGCAGTGGTGAGACTTCTTCCTGGTAATGGCGTGAACCCTGAAAAGCCCCCTCACCCTAACCCTCTCCCGGAGGGAGAGGGGACTGACTATGGGATATTTGAGAGATACACCGAGCTGAACGATTGGCTTGGAATCCATAGTCGACTCTGTTTGTCAGGTCGATGTACCTCGCCAGACAGCTCGGTCGGTCCCCTCTCCCTCTGGGAGAGGGCTAGGGTGAGGGGACGACGGTCTCCAGCCAATCACTTAAGCGCCGGATCCCCCATATTCATCCTCTTCCACCCCTGCAACAGCACCTGCGCCTTCGGCTCCTGCCCGCTGTCGAGATACCACTGAATCAGCGACAACCGCGCATTGCGGTTCGCCGGTTGCACCTTGAGCAGCCCCTCCAGCACCGCACACGCCTCATCAACCTTGCCACTCTCATGCAGCGCCACCGCCAGCACATAACCGTACTGCGCATTCTGCGGTTCCAGTTGCGCGGCTTTCTTCAGCGGTGACATGGCTTCGGCCGTCTTGCCTGCGCGGATCAGCGAAAGACCCTGGGTGTGTTGCAACAGCGCCGCGTCCGGGTGTTGCTTGAGGCTGTCTTCCAGCCGGATTTGCGCCTCCTGGCCACGACCGTTGGCCTCCAGCCATTGCACCAGCGTCACCAGCGCCGGGTAGAAATCCGGATCGCGTTTGAGTGCCGAGCGCAACAGACCTTCGACCTCCGAACCACGGCCACTGGCCTGATACAACATCGCCAGATTCAGATTGGCCTCGGCACGCTCCAACAGACTCTTCTGTACCGCTTCGTACTCGGCAATCGCCGCGTCCCAATTGGCTTGCGCCGCGCCGAGACCGTTGTTGCGCGCAACGCTGAGCAAATCTCGCGCAGCGGCGATGCGCACGGCTTTCACCGGATCACCCAGCAACGGCGCCAACAGCGGCGCACGCTCCGGTGGCGGCAAGAATGCGCTGATCGCCCGTACCGCACTTTCGCGCACTTGCGGCGCCGGGTTCTTCAGATCCTGCGTCGCCAGTTTCAACGCCTGTTCGCTGGGGTACAGCGGCAGTTCGGCTAGCAGCGTCGCGCGTTGAATCGCCGGCAAGTTGCTGCGTTGCAACTGCTCATACAGCGCATCAGCAGCCCCCGGCTGACCGTTGCGGATCAGCCACAGGCTTTCGTCATAACGCGGTGCCTGTGCTGGGGAGGAAGCGCTCCACAACTTGAACTGCGCGGTGACCTTGTCGCCAGCCTTGCCCTGATGACAGGTCAGGCAGGCATCCGGTGTGCCGAGTTTCTGCGCCCGTTCCGGATTGGGAATGCTGAAACTGTGATCATGACGGAAGTCATTGCCCATGTAGAGTTTGCCGGGCATGTGGCAATCCACGCATTGCGAGCCGGGCTGGCCCATGGTGTGGCGGGTATGTTCGATGGAGTCGTAGTTCTTCGCTTGCAGGCCTTCGCCGTCGACGCCTTCTACAGAGGTCTTGCCGGCAGTGTTGTGACATTGCAGGCACACCGCGTTGCCCGGTGCCTTCAGTTCGCTGCTGTGCGGATTGTGGCAATTGCTGCAACGCACGCCCTTGTCGAACATTTTGCTTTGCAGGAACGAGCCGTGTTCGAACACCTCATCCTTGATCTTGCCGTCCAGCGCATAGAGTTCGCGGGTGAGGGTGCTCGGCAAGTAATCGTCCATCAAACGTTTGCCGACGGTGTAGCCATCGCCCAGCGGCGCCCGGCGCGCGTGGCAGCGGGCGCAGGTTTCGATCTCGACGGTGGCGTTCTTGTCCTTGAGGTCGACGTCAAAACCCTGATGAATCAGGTCGCCTTTTTTCTGCGTCCACTCCAGATGATTCGACGCCGGGCCATGACAGGCCTGGCAGCCGACCCCGAGGCTGTTCCACTGACTGTTGAACGTGTTGCTGGTCGCATCGAAATTACGCTTGAACCCGGTGGTGTGGCACTCGACGCACATGAAGTTGGCGTTCTGACTGGGCTTGCTCCAGTGCAGCGGATTCTTGAAGTTCACGCCCTGGCCGGGGTAGAGGTGAAACCAGCGGTTTTTCTCGCTATCCCAGGCCACGCCGAGCGCCTGCAAGCGACCCTCACCGACCTCGATCAGGTATTGCTGCAACGGCGCGATGCCGAAGGTGTAGGCGACTTTGAAGTCGGCATTCTTGCCGTCGATACCCGGCGTGTTGACCCAGAATTCAGCGCCCTTGCGTGAGAAGCGTGTGGTTTCGTTTTCGGCCTTGAAAGTGACGTTATTGAAATCGCCGAGCACGGTTTCAGCGTTCGCCGGCTGCATCGCCAGTTGGTGATGCGAGCCTTGCCAGTCCTTGACCTGTTCGGTGTGGCAGCCTTGGCATTGTTGTTCATCGACCATCGTTGCCGGTTTGCTCGCCACCACGGGTTGCGGCTTTACGGGCGCCGGCACGCTTATTGGCGCAGGTCTTACGGGGGCGGGCACAGGGCTGAAGAGAAACCAGCCGATTCCCGCCACAGCGCCAAGCAGTACAACGATGGTGATCGGGAACAGGTACTTTGAAATGGAAGGTTGCGTCGAATCAGGGTCAGGTTGTGCTGTTTTATTTTTATGCTTGGGCATTGCGACTTCCGTAGTCCAGGTGCATTTGCCGTCTGGCGTGCGTTCAAGCTCGGTGCAGCTTTGCCGGATGCTCGGCGTCTGTCAAATCACCGTTGTGATCCGCCGCGCAGCCTTGCGTGAATATTGTGCTTTGCCAGCGCAATTACTGAGGTTTTAGCTATACCTGTAATTCCCCCGGGCAAAGTTTTCGGCCTTCTGACAGGAGTTACAGCATGAAGCTAGCAGTGATGATGGGCACTCTGTGCATTGCCACCGTCGCAATGGTGGGTTGTTCCAGCAAAACCGTCGACCCGAAAGAGTACTCAGGCTTCCTCAAGGACTACAGCCAGCTCAAGGAGGCCAAATCGCCGTCCGGTGCCGAGGTGATGCGCTGGATCGATCCGAAGGTCGACATCAAGAAATTCACCAGTGTGTACATCGAACCGACTCAGCTCTACCCGAAACCACAACCGACCGCGAAGATCTCCCAGCAGACCCTCAATGGCATCACCTCCTACTACGATCAGGCACTCAAGCGTGAAATCGGCAAAGACCTGCCATTGGCAACCGGTCCTGGCCCGGGCGTGATTGTGGTGCGCGCGGCGATCACCGCCGTGAGCAGCAAGACCGAAGGCCTGCACGCGTATGAAGTGATTCCGATCGCTCTGGTCGCCGCAGCGGTCAGCACGGCCAGCGGTATCCGCGATCAGGAAACCACTCTGGCCACCGAAGCGGTGTTCCTCGATGGCGCCAGCAACAAGGTCATCGCGCAAGTGGTGCGCAAAGGCACCGGCAAACCGTTGGAAAATGACACTCAGGCGATGACGGCCAATGACGTCAAACCTGTCATCGATGGCTGGGCCTCGGACCTGCGTCAGTCGTATCTGAAGCTCAAGTCCGGGTCCAAATGATCCAGCACTGCTGATTGCGTCATCGCCAGCAGGCCGGCTCCCACAGGGGATTTGTGCAGTTCACGCAAACCCTGTGGGAGCCAGCCTGCTAGCGATGGCGATCTATCAGGCGCCAGGTTACTGACCGGTAAACCAGCGGAAATACGGATTGCCGCCGTCCCAACGCATCACCTCGCGCATATCCCGCCCCCAAGCATCCCGATCTCCTTCGTAGGCATGCAGACTCGCCCGATAGAACTGCATCAAGCGCTGGCGATGGGTTGCCATGCGCTCATTGAACCCGGCATCGGCATTCACCAGCGGCGGCGCCTGATACAAGTCCAGTAGCGCCGGCAACACCCGCGTGATTTCCTTGCTGCGCACCCATGGCGCATATTCGATCCGAGGTTGATCATCGGTCACCGCAGGCGCATCGGCGGCAAAGCGTTCAAGTCCGGCGCGGTCGGTGACCCAGGTCGCGAGCAGGGCGGCGGCGGAACCGATGCCGACATCCTGCAAGGTGCTGCGTACGCTGTCCTGCTGGAAACGCGCGGTGATTTTCGCAGCGTCCAGTTCCATCGGCTGCAGCGAACCGACCAGCAACATCTCGTGGAACTCGCTGGTCCACAACGAGGCGTACGGGAATACATCGAGGAAGCTGCGCACCAGCGAGCGCGAGTCGTCGATGTTCTGCGTCGGCAGCGGCAGCCACTGGGCAACGATGCCTTGGTTCTGCAGGCGACTCGCCGCCAGCTGGTAGAAGTCCCGCGAATACAGGTTGACCACGCCGGCCGCAGAGGGCGGTGGCGGTTCGAGGGTGATCAGGTCGTAGGTTTGTGCGCTGCGCAGCAGTTCCTGGCGCCCGTCGCGCAGACGCACATCCACAGCGGGATCGCTGGCGGCATTGAAGTTGCCTTTGAACAGCGGCGCGGCTTTGACCACCGACGGCAGCAGTTCGGCGACCACCCGCTGCTCCAGCCGCGGATAGCGCAACATCGCGCCGGCGGTGATGCCGGTGCCGAAACCGATGACCAGGGTCGAACGCGGCTCGCCGTTGTGAATCAGCAGCGGCAGCAAGGCTTGCACGCGCATGTAGCGCAGTGAAGGCATGGCATCGCCGGTGTTCGACACGCCTTGAATGTACAAACGGTGGAAGGTGTTTTCGCCACGCCCTTGAGCGACCACCGCCACGGTGCCGCCGCGACCTTCTTCGTAAAATGCGAGCGTGCCGTTGCGCGCACCGGGCAACAGGCTGGCGAGTTTGTCGACCGGGGTGAACACAGCAAAAGCAACCGAGACCAGACCGAGAGCAACCACGGCGTGACGCCGGCCTTTTTTGACGTGATGACCTTTGCGCACGGCAAAGTAGCCGACGCCGGCGGCGATAATCGCCAGCAGGCCCAAGGTGCGCACCAGCCCCAGCAGCGGGATCAACAGGAAACCGCAGAGCATCACCCCGACAATCCCGCCCAAAGTGTTGAACGCCACCACGGCGCCGACATCACGGCCGACACGCTCTTGACCGACACTCAGGCGCAAGGCCAGCGGAAACGCGGCACCGAGCAACAGCGTCGGCACAAATACGATGCTCAATGCTGCCACCGCAAAGCGTGCGCTCATGCCGGCCAGTTCAGTGGCGCCCAGGCTCAACAACCACATCTCCGCCTGACTCTGCGCGATCACCAGCCAGCGTCCGAGCAACGCTATTTCCAGCAGCGCGACCAGCCCGGCGCCAGCAATCAGCAAACCGAACACGCCCCACGGATCACGAATGCGCTCGACGCGGCGCGCAAGCAGGGCGCTGCCGATAAACAGCCCAGTCAGATAAGTCGCCAGCACCACGGCAAACGCGTAGGTGCGAGTGCTCATGAACTGCACGATCGATTGCGACCAGACCACCTCATAACCGAGCGCCACGCCGCCAGCGATCGAGTACAGCCACAGCGCGGTGCGATCCGCCGTTTTTTCACTGTGATGTTTGACTGCGGTTATCGCAGGCGCCGGATGCTGACGGGCAAACCACAGCGCGCCGACAGCAGCCAGAAGATTGAGCATCGCCGCAAACAAGGCACTGCCGCGCACGCCGAGGCTGGCGATCAACACGAACGCGGCGAGCAGGGTGCCGACAATCGCCCCCAAGGTATTCGCCGCATACAACTGACCGCCAGCCTTGCCCGGATCAGCGGCCAGCGAACGCACCAGCACCGGCAGGGTGCCCCCCATCAACACCGCCGGCAGGCCTACCAATGCGAACGGAAATATCCACGCGAGCAGTCCGACATGTTCCTGCAACCAGGCAAACGGACTGGCCGCCAGGCTCATGGCCACGGTCGCGCCGACGCCGAGAGTCGCCACCAGCACTTCCAGCCCGGCATACAGCAACACCGGTTGTTGCAAGCGATCCGCCCAGCGCCCGAACAGCCAGCCACCGATAGCCAAGCCTGCGAAAAACGCACTGATGCCGGTGGTGATCGCGTAGACCTCGACGCCGACCACCAGCGACAGTTGCTTGATCCACAGCACCTGATAGACCAACGCAGCGGCACCGGAAATGCACAGCAGCAGGGCGGGGATGAGCAGGGCCTGGGAGGTGGCGTGCGAAGCGGGTATGGCCGATGGCTTGCTGGCGATACGTGAGGACATGCGGAGGCCTTAATTCAAAAGTCATTGAGACTGGCTGATCGTTCCCACGCTCTGCGTGGGAATGCCTCATTGGACGCTCTGCGTCCGCTTCGGCAAGGGACGCGGAGCGTCCCGGGCTGCGTCCCCACGCAGAGCGTGGGAACGATCAATAAGTCCGCCCGCCGGTGAGGGCGGGCGGCAGTCTTGCGGTGTTACTGCGCAGGCTGCGCTTTCATTTTTTCGGCAATTTTGGCGTCAACCGCAGCACGGATCTGGTCGATGCTGAAGCTGGCCGGTTTCTGGCTCGGTGGATATTCGATGAACGTCTGCAGGAACGCCGCCGACTTCATCACGGCCATTTCAGTCAGATAAACGTTCTTGGTCGTCCAGTCGTAGTACTGATCGGAAACGATGTCAGCACGTTCGTACGGGTCCATGCGCAGGTTGAAGATTTTCGGTACCCGCAGGCACACGAACGGTTCGCTCCAGACCTTGAAGCCACCCGGTGCGCGTTGTTCGCAGAACACCGCTTTCCAGTTGCCGTAGCGCATCGACACCAGTACGCCGTCGTCGTTGAAATAGTAGAACTCTTTACGCTCACTCTTAGGGCTTTGGCCGGTCAGGAAAGGCAATTGGTTGTAACCGTCCAGATGCACCTTGAAGCTGGTGCCGCCGGAGGTCGGCGCCCAGCCTTTGAGCAACTTGTTGGCGACATCGGTTTCACCAGCCGCTGCGAGCAAGGTCGGGAACCAGTCCAGACCCGAGAACATCTCGTTGGTGACTTCACCCGGTTTGATCTTGCCCGGCCAGCGAACCATTGCCGGCACGCGATAAGCACCTTCCCAGTTGGAGTTCTTCTCGTTGCGGAACGGCGTGGTTGCCGCGTCCGGCCAGGAGAACTGGTTCGGGCCGTTGTCGGTGGTGTAGACGACGATGGTGTTGTCGGTGATTTTCAGGTCATCAAGGGTTTTCAGCAGTTTGCCGACGTCGGCGTCGTGCTCGAGCATGCCGTCCGCATATTCATTGCCGGGCATGCCGCTCTGACCCTTCATCGAATCACGCACGTGGGTGAACAAGTGCATGCGCGTGGTGTTCATCCAGACGAAGAACGGTTTGTCCGCCTTGGCCTGCTTCTCGATGAACGCCTGCGCAGCGGCTGTGGTTTCGTCGTCGATGGTTTCCATGCGCTTGGTGGTCAGTGCGCCGGTGTCTTCGATCTTGCCGTCGGCGAAGCTATGGATCACGCCACGCGGAGAAACAGCCTTGACGAACTCGGCGTCATCTTTTGGCCAGTAAGCACGCTCAGGTTCTTCTTCCGCATTGAGGTGATACAGGTTGCCAAAGAATTCGTCGAAACCGTGGTTGGTCGGCAGGTATTCGTCTTTGTCGCCCAAGTGGTTCTTGCCGAACTGGCCGGTCGCATAACCCTGCGACTTGAGGGCCTGAGCAATGGTGATGTCTCGTTTCTGCAGGCCCACCGGTGCACCGGGAATGCCGACTTTCGACAAACCAGTACGCAGCGGCGTCTGCCCGGTAATGAACGAGGATCGCCCAGCCGTGCAGCTGTTTTCCGCATAGTAGTCGGTAAACATCATGCCTTCTTTGGCGATGCGGTCGATGTTCGGGGTCTTGTAGCCAACCACCCCCATCGAATAGGCGCTGATATTGGTCTGGCCGATGTCATCGCCGAAGATCACCAGAATGTTGGGTTTTTCAGCCGCTGTGGCCGTAGCCGACAGCGCCATGACCGAAGTCGCCACGAGGGCGAGTTTCGGTAGCCATTTGCGTATGCGAGTCATCTGACTTGCTCCTTTGCGCGGGGGTCGTTTATTGCGACTAACGTTTATTGCAGTCCTGCAGCACGCTTTCTTATTGCACCTGCTCGGTGACCGGCGACTCGAACGGGTAGATCCGGCGCCATTCCGACGCCATGTCGACCACGGTCCAGCCACGGGAATTTGCTTCGTCGAGGGCCTTGTCGAGCCGGCCGATATCGGATTTTCGGTCATAGGCCCATTCACGCTTGGCGTCCGTGTGGTGCACCAGCCCCATGAAGCGTTTGCCGGAACCGGCGGCGGTCCACTGCAGCATCTGCAGGTCGCCGTCGGAGTTGCCGAAGGCGAGGATCGGCCGCTTGCCGATCACCGCGTCGATGCTCTCCGGTTTGCCGGGGCCGTCGTCGTTGTGCGCCAGTTTCGGGGTGCGCACGATCGAGGCCTGGCCGTCCTTGTATTGGAATGAAGTGACGAAGGTGGTGCCGATCACCTGTTCCGGCGGTATGCCGTAGACCTTCTCGGCGAATGCACGCATGAACGCGGTATCGCCGCCGGAGACGATGTAGGTCTTGAAGTCCTGTTTGCGCAGGTAGTCGAGCATTTCCAGCATCGGCTGGAAGATCATTTCGGTATACGGCTTGCCGGTTTTCGGATGCCGCGCCTGGCTGAGCCAGGTCTTGGCGTGATCATCGAAGGCTTCGGTGGTCATGCCGGTGTGGGTCGCGCCGACGATTTTCAGCAGGCCCTCCATACCGGACGCAGCGAGGGCTTGGTGGTCGCTCTCCAGAACCGCTTTGAACGGCTGGGTGGTTTTCCATTCCGGATGCTGTGCGGCGTTGCGCTTGACCTCGTCGAAGGCGAACAGCAATTCGAAATAGGCCGGTTGCTCGCTCCACAAGGTGCCGTCGTTGTCGAACACGGCGATACGGTCGCCCGGTTTGACGAAATCCTTGCTGGTCTGGTCGGTCACCGTCTGCACGAACGCGATAATGCTCTTCTTTGCCGGGCCGTCATTCCATGACGGCAGTGGCTCGTTGGCCTGGGCCAGCAGCGGCAGGGCAAGGCCCAACAACAGGGCCAGTCCAAATCGTTGGCGGTGCAGTAGCGCGGTCGTCATGGGAAATCCTTCTCCTGAACGGGGTTGAGCGGGCGCAGGGCAGAGGCCGGTTTCGCCTGCTGCTGTTCGGCCTGACTGTGAAGCGTAGTCAATGATTCGCGCAGTTGAACGAGTGTTTGTCCGGTGCTCGGTTGGCGACCGTAAAGCCCGCGTAACAGTCCTTGCAGACGCGGGCCGGCATCGACCAGTTTCAGCCCGAGGCGACTGCGACGCAGCCACAGATACAACGCGCTCAACTGAGCAGGTGTGGCTTGCAGTTGTGCGTTGATTTGCTGCCAGGCGAAATCGGCCGATTGTTGCCACGCTCGTTGCTGCGCTTGCCGGCGCGCTTGCCATTGCTGCCTGGCGCGGATCAACGCAGGACGCAGCAGATAGCCAGCGCCTAAGACAGCGGCGATCAGCGTCAGCCACAACAGCCAGCGCGTGGAGAGTCGCAGGTGATTCTGGCCCAGTTGCTGAAGGTCTTCGCTGATCGAAAACACCGGTTTTTGAGGTGTGCCGGCCGCTGCTTCGAACGTCACCGCCGGCACTTGCGCGGTAAGCGATTGCCGAGTGCTGGTGTCCCACCATTTCACTTCAATGGCCGGCAGCGTGTGCGATCCGGCCTTGTCGATGCGGTAGCTGACGCTGTCGATGCGCTGACCGCCGAGGATGTCACCACGTCCGTCATCCAGCGAGGTGACTTGCGGGGTTTTGGCGTAGCGGCTCAGGCCGGGGATATCCCTGAATGTCGGAATCGGCAGGGCCATGGCCAATGCGCCGTCCGCTTGCAGGGTCAGTTGGCGGGTGACGCTGTCGCCGGTTTTCAATGGGGTCGCCGAATTCGTGATGCTTTGGGTGAAACGCAAACCGCTGGCCACTAGCGGCGTTTCTCCGGGTTTGAAGCCGGGCGGCTGGGCGGCGCTGAATTGCACGGGTTGGCTGTGCGCGCTGATTTCGCTAGTGGCCTGACCGGGTGTGGCGCGCACGGTCAGAGAAGGGATTTCAAACGTGCGTGCGACGTTCGGGGTAATCAGGTAGCTGTAGCGCAAGCCGCTGAAAGCCTGTCCGTCGATGGTTTGATTGAGGTGTTGGGCCTGACCGTCTGGGGGCATGACCAGGGCGCCGTCGAGTTTCAGGTCGGGCAGGGTGGCGGCGCTGGTGAACCAGGTATCGGTGAGGACATCGATTTGCAGTTCGATCAGGCCACCGACCATGGCGCTTTCGGCGGGTTGCAGGTGGGCCTGGACTTTGAGTTGGGGTTCGGCGGCGAAGGCCTGGAGTGTGAACAGGCCACTGATGAGTAAGGTGCTGAGTGTTCGGGCGCCTGTGCTGGCCTTATCGCGAGCAGGCTCACTCCTACAGGGGATTGTTGGCGCACACAAAACCAATGTAGGAGTGAGCCTGCTCGCGATGGCCACGACTCGGTTCATGGCCTGGCCTCCTGCTGATCCTGCAAGCTGAACTTCTGCCTGAGAAACTTCGCCGGCGAGGTGGTCAGGTTCTGCAGCCACAAGGCATCGGACGCAGCCTGCTCGGTCTCGACCTTTTTGCTCTGCCCCTTACCCGGGGCCTTGTCGAATTTGACCTCGTCGGGTTTGGTCTCCGGGGCGTTTTTCTCGGCGCTCTCGGTGTCCTTGAGCAACGCCTGGGCCAAGGCCAGATTGGCCGTGGCTTCGGGGAACTGCGGTTGCAGCTGCAAGGCCTGGGTATACGCGGCGATGGCTTCATCGAACTTGAAGCGACGCACGTAAATATTGCCCAGATAAAAATACGCCTGCGGCGTGTCGAGCCGCGCGAAAGTCGCCAGTGCGAGGTCGTAATCGGCCGCGTGATACGCCGCGACACCTTTCCAGTAAGGGTCGACAAACAGCGCGGCGGCTTGCGGCAAGTGATCGTGTTCAAAGGCCCAGCGGCCTTGTTGGTCGCGGGTGAAGAAGGTGTCAGTCAACGCGTTGGCCTGCGCCGGGGCGGCAGGCCAACCCAGGCCAATCGCCAATGCCAGCACGGGCATCCAGTTGACGCTCCAGCCCTTTCGCACATTGCACAGCGCCAACAGCAACAACGGCCAGCACAGCCAGTAACCGGCGTCTTTCCAGTGCAATTCGCGCTGCTCGGCGCTGGCACTCTGAAAATGCTGCTGCGCGTGCAACTCGATCCAGTCCAGATCATCGTCATTGACGGTCAGGCTACCCAGTGGCGCATCGAGAGCGGAGGCCAATTGCTTGAGCGCCGCCTGATCGAAACTGCACAACGCCGGGCGCCCGTTGGCATCGCTGCGCGGCTGGCCGTTGGCGTCGTGAATGATGCCGCCGTCCTCACTGCCAACCGCCAATACCAGCACCTGCAGCGGACTGTCGCCCACACGCTTGTCGAGGCCGTCGAGTTCTGCGGTATCAGCGCCATCGGTGATCAGCAGCAGGCTGCCGGGTGTTTTTTCGGCATTGAGCAAGCGTTTCGCCTGATCGATCACGGCGCCGACGTCTTTGCCCGGTTTATCAATCAACCCGCTGCCCAAGGCTTGAATAAAGGTGTCGAGCAGCGCCGGATCATCGGTGGGTGGCAACACCAGATGCGCACTGCCGGCGTAGGCGATCAGTGCGGTGCGGGCGCCAGCGCGGTGCTGGATCAGATCGTGCAATTTGTGTTTGGCTGCCTCCAGTCGCGTCGGCTGCACATCGCTGGCGTCCATCGATGGCGACAGATCCACGGCGACGATCAGCGGCGCACGGTTCTCAAGAAAATCCGGCCGATCCTGCTCCCACGTCGGCCCGGCCGCTGCAATTGCGCCGAGGATCAACATTGCGCACAGCAGATGCACCGGGCGCAGGCGCTGATGGTCTTGAGGGGTGATGAGTAAATGCGGCAACAGGTGTTCGGCAATATTTCCGCGCAGCCGGCGTTGCAGGTCGCGGCCACGTCGCCAGAGCAGCGGCAGCACGGCACCGAACAGCGCCAGCAGCAGCCATAGCGGGCGGAGGAAGTGGAAGTCACTGAGGTTGATCTCCATCTCAGGCCTCCTGCCGTTGACGGGTAAACGCCAGGCGCACACGCAGCATCGCGCCGAGGTGATACAGGCCCAACAGGACCGTCGCCGCGCCCAGTGGCCAGTAAAACAACTCCCGTTGCGGTTGATGGCTGAGGGTTTTCACCTGGTGTGGGGTGAGGCGATCAAGGGTGCTGTAGACCTGATCCAGTGCGTTGCGGTCTTCGGCACGGAAGAACTGGCCGCCGGTGGTTTTGGCGATCTGTTCCAGCGCCGACAGGTTGACCTTGGCCTCGCCGGACGCGCTCGGGTCGCCGATACCGATGGTGTGAATGATCACGCCTTTGTTCGCGGCCATTTCAGCGGCGTGATCCGGGCTGATCGCGCTGCTGGTGTCGTTGCCGTCGGTGAGCAGGATCAGGACTTTTTCCTGTTCATGAGCCTTGTCCAGCAGCTTCAGGCTTAAGCCGATGGCATCGCCGATGGCGGTGTTGGGACCGGCCATGCCGATGCCGGTGTCGGCCAGCAACAGCGAGAGGCTGGCGTGATCGAGGGTCAGCGGCGCCTGCGGATAGGCACCGGTGCCAAACACGATCAGACCGAGGCGGTCGTCCTTGCGCTTGTCGATAAAGCCTTGCACCACCTCTTTGACGGCGGCGAGGCGATTGATTTTTGCGCCGCTGGCGTTGCTGAAATCTTCGGTTTCCATCGACTGCGAGAGGTCGATGGCGAGCATCAGGTCGCGCACCGGTTGTTGCCGCTCGATGGGTTTTTCGACAAACACCGGGCGGGCGACGGCCAATAGAATCAGGGCCCAGACAAGGAAACTCAGCAGCAGTTGCCAATGATTGCGTCGACTGCCGACGATGCCCGGAGCCTCACCGACCGCGCGACTCATGGCGGCGAAAAACGGTACGCGCACGGCGCTGCGAGCTTCGTTGTAGGCGGGCAGATAACGGTAAGCCAACCAAGGTAATGGCAACAGGAGCAATAGCCACGGGTAATCAAGCTGCCACATGGTGATGCTCCATCCAGTATTGGCAGGTGTCGAACAGCGCCAGGCGTTGTGGCGCGGACAGGGCGCGCAGGGTGTCGTCGGGGGCGTAGGCGAGTTGTGCGAGTTGGTCGCTGAAATCCGCGGGCAGCGGCTTCTTGCTGTGTTGCTGCAAAAATACTTGCCAATCCTCCCGGCCAAGCGCCGCAGGACCCTGTAGGAGTGAGCCTGCTCGCGATGGCGTCCGGTCAGTCGATGAATGTGTTGAGCGTGATGACGCTATCGCGAGCAGGCTCACTCCTACATTGATCGGGTTCCAGTTTGGGGATTGTGTTGGCATCGACAGGGCGACGCGCTTGAGCAGTTCCGGCAGTTCGCGCAAGGCATTGAGGTCATCGCTGCGCTCACGCAATTGCGCCAGACGCGCGAGGCCTTCACGCCGATAGGCATCCCTGCGCCACTGCACATAGCGCCGAATGCCGATCAACAACGCGGCCAATATCAAAAGGGCGAGCAGCACCCACCAGCCCCAGGTCTGCGGCGCATAACTGACCGGTGCAGGCAGGCTCAGCTCTTTAAGCTGTTCGATACTGGGGACCTGCGGATTCACCGTTTTGCCCCGGCACTTTTGCCCAGCTCGGCGCGCAGTTGGGCGTGGGCCTCCTCGGCGGTGCTGAACATCATCAACGGCACCTGACTGCGGCGCAGCAGGTCGGCAACGTCCTTGAGCCGACCGCTGAGAAAGTCCCCCAACGGTTGATGCACATTGCGTTTTTCCACCGCGAGTTCCACCTGCAACTCGCCCTGGGTGACCAGCAGGCGGCCATTGGTTGGCAGCTTCATGGCCAGCGGGTCGTAGACCTGCAGCGCAATCACATCGTTGTGCGCCGACAATTGCCGCATCAACTGCAAGGTGCGCTCGCCGGCCCCGGCGAAGTCGCTGACGATGCAGATCAAGTGATCGTGTCCGGCCAGGGCGAGGCAGCGTTGCAGGACCTTGTCCAGTTGGTCCTCGTCTTCAGCGTCAGGGTTGGCCGCGTTCAGCGCCTGATTCTGTTCGGCGATACGGCTGAGCAAGGCTTCCACGCGTTTGCGGCTGCGCAGCGGTGCCACGCTGTCGATGCGCTGATCGTTGAACACCAGCCCGCCGACCCGATCGCCGGCGTTGAACACCATCCACGCCGCCAGTGCCGCGAGTTCGGCGCCGAGGGCGGATTTGAAGCTGCGTTGCGAGCCGAAGAACATCGACATGCGCTGATCGACGACGATCAACGCCGGGCGGTCGCGCTCTTCGGTGAAGGTGCGCACCACCGGTTTGCCGGTGCGCAGCGAGGCGCGCCAGTCGAGGTGACGCAAATCATCGCCCGGCTGATAGCGACGCAACTCATCGAAATTCAGGCCACGCCCGCGCAGGCGCGAAGCATGGTTGCCGGCGAGGATGCTGCCCCGAGGCTGACGGGCGAGAAAACTCAGGTCACGGGCCTTGAACTCCAGCGACATCAATTGCGCGAGAGAGACGTAGACCAGACCTTCGTCGTTCACGCCGGAATCGCCACTTTGTCGAGAATCCGGTCGAGCACCTGATCGGCACTGACGCCGTCGGCCACCGCGTCATAGCTCAATTGCAGGCGATGGCGCAGCACCGGATGCACTACGGCGCGCACGTTGTCCGGCGAAACAAAGTCCTGACCCTGCAGCCACGCATCGGCACGCGCGCAACGGTCCAGGCCAATGCCACCACGCGGGCTGGCGCCGATAGCGATCCAGCGCGCGAGGTCTTCGTCGTAGTCGGCGGGGTGGCGGGTGGCGTTGATCAGGTCGATCAGATAGTTGTCGATGGCCGGCGATACGTGCACGGCGCTGACTTCCTTGCGCGCGGCGAAAATCACCTCCTGCGCGAGGCTGAAACCTTTGGCTGATGTGGTGCTCGCGCCTTGGGCGAACTCTTCGTTGCGCAGCAGGCGCAGCACCTGGCTTTCGTTTTCCGCGCTCGGGTAATCGAGCAGCACCTTCATCAGAAAACGGTCCATCTGCGCTTCCGGCAGCGGATAGGTGCCTTCCTGCTCGATCGGGTTTTGCGTCGCCACCACGATAAACAGATCGGGCAATTCATGGCTGTTGCCGGCCACCGTAATCTGGCGTTCCTCCATGGCTTCAAGCAGCGCCGCTTGCACTTTGGCGGGGGCGCGGTTGATCTCGTCGGCAAGGATCAGATTGCCGAACAGCGGCCCCGGCTGGAAACGGATTTCGTTCTTGCCTTCGACCTGATGCAGCACCTCGGCACCCGTAATATCCGAGGGCAGCAGATCCGGGGTGAACTGGATGCGGCTCATCTTCGCGTCGAGGTGTTTGGCCAGTGCTTTGACCGTGCGGGTCTTGGCCAGTCCCGGCAGACTTTCCAGCAGCAAGTGACCGTTGGCCAACAGGCCGAGGAGGATCTGGCGGATCACCTGATCCTGGCCGAGTACGGCTTCGGCGATGCTGGCTTGCAGGGCATTGAGGTCGGTAAGCGCAGTCATGGCGGTAGTCCTTTGTGTCCGGTCTAGAAAAAGGCCAGGGTCAGGTTGACGCTGAAGCCGTTGCCTTGAGGGCGGTTCTTGGTGTCGAACTCCGGCACCCAGCGCGCACTGATATTGGCTTGCGCATCGGCAAATTTACCGGCCCAGCCGATCACCGGGCCGGCGCCCACCGAGCGTCCGCGATAACCATTGAACGTGTCGGCGGTCTGGCCTTTGTCATCGGTCAGTTGCTGGATGTAGCCGGCTGCGACGCCCGCACTCCAGCCATCGCCCAGTCCATGGGTCCACAGCGCGTCGAGGGTGAAGATATTGCCGTTGCGATAGTCGGTGGCGTCGTTCTCGGTATAGAACTCGAGACCGCTGGACAGCGTGAGTTCGCCACCCTTGCCATCCAGATGCGTGAACGCCACGGTCGGCATGAACGTGTAGTTGTTCTGCCCGGGGTTGGCCAGCCGATTATCGTTATAGGCGCCGGTCGGCACGTAGATCGGCAGCGAAAACGAGATGTGGTTCAGTTCATCGAAGTGGTAACCGGCGGCGATCGGTGTGATCAAGGCGTCGGCGAATTGCGTACCTGAGTCACTGTCACCCAACGTCCGACCGCGCGGGCCGGTGATGCTGGCTTGGATATCGGTGTATTGCACGGGAATGCCCACGGCCGAGGCGTAATTCCAGCGGCCCTTGCCGGTGTCCCAGACATGGGTGAAGTTGGCCATGGTGTACGAGACTTTCATGTCGATGCCGCCACTGATCGCACCGGAAATCGGTGCCCCGGAGCTGCCCTTGAGCGAACCGTCGTACCAGATGCTGGTGAGCGACATGACCCAGCCCGGTTCCGGCGGGACGATCCCGGCATTGGCAAACACCTGTTGGCCGGTGATCGGTCGGCCGACGCCGCCCTCTGCTGCGTAAAGCAGAGGACTGCCGATCATGCACAGCGCCAACAGCGGGCGCACTACATTGGGCTTGATCATCAAAAACTCCGCTTATTGTTTTGAAAGGGTCGGGTTGAGCAACGGCATTTTCCATTCACCACTGGCGACTTCCGGTTTCGGCAGATAAAGACGCAAAATCCCGTAGAACGGCCCGTTCGGCGCTGGCAGCCAGTTGGCCTGTTTATCCTTGCCGGGATTGCTGTACTGGACATAGAGGGTCAAGCCACCGTCGGCGTCGAGCGCAAGATCCGGCAGCATTCGCGAGTTGATCAGGTAGCGATTGAGCGGATTGCTCACCAGCAGTTTGGTTTTGCCGTCGTACATGGTCAGCGACCAGAACGCATCGGCCGGGGGCAGGGCGCCCTTGTCGAAATGCAGGGTGTAATCGTGTTTCGAGGCGTCGGCTGGCTGGCCGTCTTTGTCGACGAAATAGCCGATGTAATTCGCTTCTTCAGCTGAGTTGCCAAAGATGCCCATGTTGGCGCCGGCGTAGCGGTACAGGTAATTGCCCTTGAGGTGATCGCGGGTGCCGAAGAAATCCCCACTGGTCACTTGATGGGTGTCGACCTTGTCCTTTTTGAACGCGGCAAATTCGGCTTTGGCATCGCTGATGCCGTCTTCGAGCGCTTTGCGCTGCTCGGCTGAGAGTTTCTTCAGGTCGAACGGCTGGCCGGCGCCGATGCCGATTTTTCTGAAACGTGCGAGCAGATCCTTCTCGACATCCTGCGGCGGCGTGAATGCCAGCATGAAATTCAGGTAACGAAACAGCTCCGGGGTTTCGCTCATGGTCGGCGTCGGTTTTGGCCAATTGACCTTGGGTGCCGGGGCCGGGGCTTTCTGTTTGACGTAATGGCTGAGGGTTTCGACCTCGTAACCTTTCTGGATCTGCTTGACCTTGGCCAGGTCTTTCTCGTCGAACAATTGCGTGCGGTACAGCGCGTAGGTGATGTTGCTTTCGCTGCGCAGCAAGCGGTCGATGTTGACCGGTTGTTGACCTTGCCAGTCAGGCCCGGCAATCATGAAATGCCCACCTTTGTTGCCGGTGCTGCGGGTGCCCAGATAGGCGAAGTTCTGCGTGTAGGCATCGATCAGTTGCACCGAGTAATAACGGTGTTCTTCGATCGGCGGTAAGGTCAGGATCAGCGGCTCGGTACGCAAGTCCATCCAGACGAAGGAGTAGGGCGTGTCGGCGTTGGGCGTGACAAACGCAGTGTCTTTGGCGGTGAAAGCCTTTGCCGTGTTGCCAATCTGGTTCAGCGGCGCCTTGTAGTTCGGGCTTTTGCTGTCGATGGCCTGGGTATAGAGGGTTTTGTACATCTCCACCACCGGGAAGCCATACAGATAGGCTTCCTTGGCAATGCCTCGGGCTTCGTCAGGGCTGGCGCTGAAATCGGCCCAGACGCTGGTGCTCAGCGTAAGAGTCAGGCTGGTCAGCAACAGATTGCGTGTGTGCATGGTGCGTCCTTATTTATTGCGCGAGCGTGATGTCGTCGAGTTTCCAGCTCTTGTCGAAATACGCTTCAGTCGGCGCGTACAGACGGAAATAACTGAACCAGTGTTTGCCGGGCAGGGTTTGCACCCAGTTGCTTTCCAGGCCCTTGGGCGCGGTCGGACCGAAGTACAGGTCCACCGAGCCGTCGGGGTTCTTCTGCAAATCCTGACGCGAAGAAAGGTCGGCCTTGCGCTGCGGATTGTCGATCAGGCCGCGGCTGGTGATGTCGTAAACGGTCATCGACCAGAATTGTCTGGCCGGCGGATTGGCGCCAACGTGCAGGCGATAGCTCTTGCCACCGTCGAGCCAGTCACCCTTGGCATCGGTGTAGGCGCCGAGGTAGGTCTGGCCCAGCCCCGGCGTTTTGGAAACCATGCCCTTGGTGTTGGTGACCGCCTCGTAGAACCAGGCACTGCGCTCCCACAACTGGTCGTAATAGGCCACGCGTTGGGATGGCTCGGCGATGTTAAGCACCTTGTCCCAGTGCCGGTCGGGCCAATACTGAGCGTCAGGAAAACGCTTGGCGAAGGTGTTGGCCTTGGCAATCAGTTCGCCGACCTGCGCACCTTGCTCAAGGGCCTGACGTTGATGGGTGTTGGGGTTGAAGGGTTTGTCTTTTTCGATACCGAGGCTGGCAAGCATCGCCATGTAAAACCGGTCACGCTCGTTGACCGGTTCTTTCTGGATGATCTGGTACAGGCGTTCCCAGTAGGCGATGCCTTGGGGCTGTGTACCGGACCAAGGTTTGCCTTGCGGCGAGAGCAGGCGAGTGTCGCCCGGCTTATTGCGTTGGGCGTAGGGGTACATCTTGAACTTCTCGACCAGTGCCTTGCCCTTGGCCGGGTCCGGATCGAGCACACGGAAACCCACCAGCACGTTCATGGTTTCCGATTTCGCCAGGTAGTACCGGCCGGCATCTGCCGGTGGTTCGGCACCGGGTGGCAGCACCAGGTATTTGCCGCCCTGGCCCTTATCGGGGCCGGTCTGCCCCATGTCGATGATCGCCCGCTGCCAGAAATCACCGATGCCGCCAGCGGTCGGCCCCGGCGGCAATTCGATGACCAGTGGTCCGGTTTCACTCAGATCGACGAAGCCGAGAATGTACGGGGTGGTGGCGTTGGCAGTGATCACCCCAAGCTTGTCTTCGTAGCTGTTGAGTACCATCAGATCGCCGCTGCGCGCGCCAAGCTTGTCGCGAAACTCTTTCTGCCACTGCGCGTAGGACACCAGCGGCAAGGCCCACAGATAACTCTGGGTCGCCTGCTGAAAATCCAGTTCGGCGTACAGTTTGGCAATCGAGTCATGGCTCGGCAGCTCGCCCTCCATTGCGATCTTGCCGATAGGGGTATCGAGGTCCTGGGCGCCGACGCCGCAACTGACAAACATCGTCATCAAGCTGAAACCGGCGGCTTTGAGGGTTGCGTGCATAGCGAATTCCTTATTTGCCGAACGTCACGTTAAGACCGGCATAGAGGGTGAACTGCGGCAGGCCATCGCCCTTGCGGTCGGCCGTCCACTGCGGCTCGACAAAGGCGTTGAGAATGTTGCTGCCGGACTTCCAGGCTTTGCCCACACCGAGGCCGATCGGGATGTAGTGGGTGTCGTTTTTCAGATCGAAAGTCCAGGTGCCGGTGGAGCGCAGATACCAGCCTTTTTCCAGGTTATGGATGATGAAGGGCTGCAGGGTTGCGCTTTCGACGTGAGGGCGATCGTTGTCGCCGGCAAACGAGCTCTGGTACTGAACCAGCGCGCCGAGCAGACCGCGCGGCGAGGCGTCGATGGCCACGGCGGCGAGGCCACCTTGCCATTTGCCGGTACCGAGTTCGTCCTGTTCGGCGGTCGGCGCGGTGATCAAGGGGCCGACGCCCAACTGCACGCCCTCGGTCTTCAGGATGAAGATATCGAACAGGTTCAGATCGCCGATGCCGGTGCTGTAACCGTTGTGTGGGTCGGGGCGGGTGCTGATCGGCAGAGTGGCGCGGACCAGTTGCGGCACGCCGATGAAATCGTTTGGCGCAATCGGCAGAGTGCCACGCAGCAACACGTCATTGCTGTGCGCGTTGCTGTCGTAAAGCTTAGGGGTGTAGTAATCCTGCAGATTGGCGCCCGGTGCGATGTTCAGCGGGTTGTTGCTTTTGTTCGAGTCCTCAACGTTATCCGCTTGCGCGCAACACGCGGCCGCCAGCGAACTCGCCAGAAAAAGAGTCCTCCCCACTCGATTGACCATCATCCCCGATTCCCTGGTGGCTTTTGGATAACTTGGCACTTCGCGGCCGTACTGCGTAATCCCTTTCTTATCAAGCCTGTAGGACACGTCTGAATGACGCTAGCAGCTAATCGGGAGTTAGCCAGCCGAATGGATTAATTCTTTGGTTTTGTCTACGGGTTCACAGGTGATTGTGTACTAAGCATTCCATTGCTTACGGTGTAGGAGCTGTCGAGTGAAACGAGGCTGCTATCTTTTGATCTTGTGTTTTAAAAGCAAAATCAAAAGATCGTCCGATCACGGCCCGAGCCTTCGTCAGCGCTTACCTATGCGTATTTCAATTCGGGATGTTTAAAGGTTGTTTGGAATTTGCGGAACGTTCCCACAAGGTTTTCAGGTTGTCCGTCGGACGTCGGGTCTCTAGCCTGTGTTCGTCGCTGCCAAATCAGCGACCGGGACTGGAAACCCCGGGGGAAAACTGAACGCAACAGCACCGTTCATGACGTATGCTTGTGCACCTTTTTTGGTGCGCACTTTGTTATGGCGGCTGTGCGTGGGGGACCTTCGGGTCGTCCGGGTTTCTCTATCCCCCGGGTTTCCAGCCTGCGTACAGCTGCCACCCATTCGACCGGAAGCCGAATGGACCAGCTCCACCGTTTGGATAGAGAAAACACCATGAAAAAACCAACACCCAATCCCCCAGAATCAGACGCCGACACCACATCCCCCTACGCCTCAGTCGACAGTAAAAAACTCCACGAAGCCGCCGACCGCGCCCTCGACTACTATCTCAATCCCGCCGCCCGCATCTCATGTCCAGCGCCAACGAGCCGGAACCCATGTACCTCGCCAATCCCAGGTACAACACCGAATCCCTGCTCGCCAACGCCAGCGAAACCCTCGGCTCGGCCAGCGAGATGCTGATCAACTTCGCCGCCTCGCTGGAAACATCGCAGCGCAAGACTGCATTGGGGATCGCACAAGTCGTGATGCTGGGCGAACTGGCCGTCAACCAAGCCCTCGATCACATAGAACTGCAACCTTAAGCTCCCTTGCTACTACTGTTCCAAACCAACTAAACAGCGCGATCCAGGAAAAGGGATCGTGTTCTTGCATTCAGTCTCAATTTTGTAATGTTCGGCGCCTTCTCCAGGAAACTGGGAATATGTACACCCTGTCAGGTTTGACAGTTGTCGCGGTGAGAGGGAGGGCGTTTGATGGCTGGGTGACGCGCAGAAATAAGGCATGCGCGAAATAAATGAAAGGAGACGAATATGGCTACGGGAACAGTGACGATGTTCAACGAAGCAAAGGGGTTCGGCTTTATTACATCAGATGAGGAGGGCGAGGAACTGTTTGCGCACTGTTCTGAGATTCAGACCGCTGGTTTTAGAACGCTAAAAGAAGGCCAGAGGGTTTCGTTCGAGGTTACGAAGGGGCCCAAAGGTCCGCAAGCTTCAAATATCAAACCGATCTGAACAGCACTGCTCTTACAGGCGCTGCCGAAGGTTGGGATCTTTTAATGTTGATCTGGAAAAACAAGATCAAAAGATCGCAGCCTTCGGCAGCTCCTGCATGTGGTGTCCGGTTTAGCCGTTTTTCTTGGCTTGTTCGCGGATACGTTCTTCTTGCGCAGGCGCTTCAGGGGTGAATTCGGCGCCGAAGTCTTCGGCAGAGAATATCTGACGGATTTCGATATCAGACTCGCCCGGCATTGGATTGGGGCAGCGCTTGACCCATTCGATGGCTTCTTCTTTCGACTTCACTTCCCAGATCCAATAACCGGCGACCAACTCCTTGGTTTCGATAAAGGGGCCGTCGATGACCGTGCGTTTGTCGCCGGAGAAGTGCACGCGAGCGCCTTTGCTGCTCGGGTGTAAACCGTCGGCGTCGATGAGAATGCCGGCCTTGACCAGTTCTTCGTTGAAATTGCCCATGGCGGTGATCAGCTCTTCGCTGGGCATGATGCCGGCTTCCGAATCGGCGCTGGCTTTTACCAGGATCATGAATCGCATGGCGGTGACTCCGTGGATTGTGGGGATTCGTTGTTTAGTCGAACGGGCCAGCGGTGAATCGACAGGGTCTCAGGTAAAAGTGCGGAGAATTTTTCATACCGCAGATCCATTGTAGGAGTGAGCCTGCTCGCGATAGCGGTGTGTCAGTCAACATTTGCGTATATGAAAGACCGCTATCGCGAGCAGGCTCACTCCTACAGGGGAATTGCGGTGGTTTTGTATACAACTTTTCGCGCAGGCACCTAACAATTTCAGTCAGGGCATAGGTCGTCGGACAATTTCGTGGTTAACTTCGGCCTCTTGCATGCTTTCCAATCAAAACATCAGAAGGACTCAAGTCATGGCTCAAGTCACCCTTAAAGGCAATCCGGTTCAAGTCAACGGCCAGTTGCCACAAGCCGGTTCCAAGGCGCCAGCCTTTTCTCTGGTTGCCGGCAATCTGTCCGACGTCACCCTGAAAGACTTTGCCGGCAAGCGCAAAGTGCTGAACATCTTCCC
>Ga0247818_10000544_pt1 | contig 23663 bp, 27 predicted proteins | sample 13C_Glucose_Day1_FD_192424 | JGI IMG/M metagenome (GOLD analysis project Ga0247818, IMG submission 192424) | Soil microbial communities from agricultural site in Penn Yan, New York, United States - 13C_Glucose_Day1 | ecosystem: Environmental > Terrestrial > Soil > Agricultural land | place... | reverse complement strand
ACGATGGGAAACACGATCGGCGGCGACTTCAGGGGTCAGCTCCAGGAATACGAAGCCCAGGCCCGGCAAGGCGCTGCGCAGACGTTCACGGTAAATGTGTTTGAGAGCCGAGCAGGTGAGTACCGGGCGTTCGCCCTTGGCGTCAATGCGGCGCAGCTCGGCGCACAGGCTGTCGAGCCAGCCGGCACGGTCTTCGTCGTTCAGAGGGATACCTGCGCTCATCTTTTCGATATTGGCGGCAGGGTGAAAGGAGTCGCCTTCAATGGCGGTCGCGCCGCTGAGTTGGCACAAGGCCTCGCTGACGCACGTCTTGCCGCAACCGGCAACGCCCATGATGACCAGGGCTGTGATGGGATGATTCATGTAACACCTCAGCGCGCAGACAGCGCTACCTTTGCTGGTTATGACACTGGAGCAAAAGCAGAAGTTGCCGACGCCTTCTTGTCATTTTTGTGGGTTGCAGCATGTTCGTTCCCAATGCCAAAAAACGGAAATCAGGCAGACCCCGCTCACGCATTTGCAGCTGCATCGAGACAGCGCTACCTTAGTGCCTTGAATTTTGTTTGGCAAGCCGCCCGATGACCTCTCCTAAAAACGATAAAAATACCCGCACCACTGGCCGCCCTACCCTCAATGAAGTCGCACGCCTGGCCGGTGTCAGCCCGATCACCGCGTCCCGCGCCTTGCGCGGCGTCAGCACGGTGGCCACCGAACTGGTGGAAAAAGTCCAGAAAGCCGCCCTCGACCTCAACTACGTGGTCAACCCCGCTGCCCGCGCGTTAGCCTCGGCCCAGAGCCATTCCGTGGTGGTTCTGGTGCCGTCGCTGTCCAACTTGCTGTTCATCGAGACGCTGGAAGCCATTCATCAGGTTTTACGCCCAAAGGGCTTGGAAGTACTGATCGGCAACTTCCACTACTCGCGCGACGAAGAAGAAAACCTGCTGCGCAATTACATGGCCTATCAACCACGCGGCTTGCTGCTGACCGGGTTCGATCGCACCGAAAGTTCGCGACGGATGATCGAGGCGAGCAACATTCCGTGCGTGTACATGATGGAACTGGACAGCGCCGCCGGGCTCAACTGCGTCGGTTTCTCGCAGCTCGCGGCCGGTGAAACGGCGGCGGAACATTTGCTCTCCCGGGATCGCAAGCGCCTGGCCTACATTGGCGCGCAGCTGGACCAACGCACGTTGCTGCGCGGGGAAGGTTTTCGCAAAGCCCTGCAAAAGGCCGGTTTGTATGACCCGGACCTTGAAGTACTGACTCCGCGCGCCTCCTCCGTCGGTTTGGGCGGCGAGTTGTTCCTGCAGCTGATGGCCAGTCACCCGGACGTCGACGCAATCTTCTTCGGCAACGACGACCTGGCCCAGGGCGCATTGCTCGAAGCGATGCGTTGCGGGATCAAGATTCCGCAGCAGGTAGCAATCCTCGGCTTCAACGATTTGCCGGCCTCGGCCCATATGGTTCCGCGGCTGAGCAGCATCAGCACGCCGCGCGAAGCCATTGGCCGGCGTTCGGCGGAGTTGATGTTGACCTTGCTGGCTGGCAACCCGGTGGCCAAACCGGTGCAGGACATGGGGTTTGAGTTGAAGGTGCGGGAGAGTACCTGACAGTTTTCTGACTTGATGTCTCCCGTTGACAGGCACACTATTAAATTCCGAACCTGATCCGCTAACGGAGTAGCCCGATGGAACACTCACTGAAAATCCTGGGTAAAGCGTCATCAATCAACGTCAGAAAAGTCCTGTGGACCTGTGAGGAACTCGGCGTTGCCTACGAACGCGAGGATTGGGGCGGCGGTTATGCCTCGACTCACACGCCGGAGTTTCTCCGGCTCAATCCCAACGCGCTGGTGCCGGTGATCATCGATGAGGCCGGCGTGCTGTGGGAGTCCAACACCATCTGTCGCTATCTGGCCAGCAAACACCAGAACACCGACTTGCTGCCGCACGAACCGGCTGCACGTGCCCGCGTGGAGCAGTGGATGGATTGGCAAGCCACTGAACTCAACGCGTCCTGGAGCTATGCGTTCACGGCACTGGTGCGCAAGGATCCGGAGTTCCAGGACCCCCATCATATTGCCGCCGGTGTTCGCGGCTGGAATCAGAAGATGGGCATCCTCGAGCATCAGCTCGCGGCCACCAAGGCTTATGTCGCCGGGCCCCGGTTCACCTTGGCCGATATTGTCATCGGGCTGTCGATCAATCGCTGGCTTATGACGCCCATGGAACGGCCTGACTACCCCGCTATCGACGAGTATTTTCAGCGGCTGGCCCAACGCCCCGGGTTCTTGAAGCATGGCTGCAACGGTCTGCCTTGAAGGAACGCTGGTCCCCCCATCCGCCGCCGGAAACCCTCGCGCTTCGAGAGCACCTCTTGCGGTCAATCCCTGCCGCCCGTCGGCAAATGCTGACCGCCGGCTTACTCTACCGGCCCAAGCGAACACTCATAATAGATTGATTTATATAATATTTTTACATCAGGCAGATTATTTGCTCGCGTCGCCCTGCAACTCGTCGGCAAACTACCCACCGATGCTCCCTCCACGGCAACGGACGCATTCAAGGAATACATGAGCAAAACCCCGGAAGAGCGCATGCAAGAAGCCATTCTGAAAGAGATGGGTCTGACGAAAGAAGAGGTAGAACAAATGCCGCCGGAACAGCAGCAGGCGGTCGCTAAAGAAATGGCCGAGCGAATGCAGGACAAGATAAAACTGGCCCAGGCCGAGAAAGAAAACGTCAGCAACCCGGTGCTGGTGTAGGAGCAAGCTTGCTAATACACCAGTTGCAAGGTCGCGTGGAACTGGCTGATCGCTTCCATTACATGAGACAAAATCGCTCGCTTTCGGCACGCGTTTTCGCACAGTGCAAAGGCTATTTACCGGGCAAACAAAATGAACAAAGGAGAAAAAGCCACGCTGACCATTCTGTCATTTTGCTCGACCAACCTGCTCTGGGCGTATATTTCGGTCCACGTGCCTGTAGAACTGACCTGTTCGGGAATACTGAACGGACAGCAGCCCCTCCCGAGGACAACTTCCTTGATGTTGCTCATCATCATGTTGCCCTTCGCGCCAGGCCCGTCCACCCCGAATACTTTCACGGTGTGAACTTTATTATTGTGCTGCCAGGACGAAACCTGACGGCTCATGTCGTAGTCCGCCAGGTCAATGGGATGGCTGGCTGGCGTGCTGGCCACCGACAATTTCCTGCCGGTGTAATCCCAGCCGTCCCAGACGCAAAAATAGCCATAGTCACAGATGGGATCAGTTGGACTCGCCTCACCGGGTACCGGGAATGTCATCACCACGGCTCCGTGGTCATAAACCACTTGAGTGGTGCTGACCTGGCGCCCTGAGGGTTTTCGACTGAGTTGCTGATCAATCTGCAGCTGAATGTGTGCTGCCTGCCCGGAGGTCATTGCAGGATTGAACACTGCATATCGGCTTTGCTTGCCCGACGCTTGATTGGCATAAAAATAGAACAACGCACCCATGCCGAGACACAGCGCCGCGCAGCCTGCGAGCCATTTGATGTTCATGTGGAAAAACTCCGTTCCCTGCAGCGCTGAAAACTCCAGCGCGAAACAAGAACAGAGTTAAGGCATTGCAATTAGCTGTCTACTGTCAGAAATAACAGGTTCGACGATCGGCGCAACCAGGTTCCATGTTGAAGACTCGATTAACCACACCAGGTCAAAGCGCGGCGGTTACGCGATTTGCCACGTCCCCGGGCACCCACTCTTTCCAGATCTGTGGCTGGTCACGCAAGAACGCTTCTGCGACCTGACGCGGAGGCTGACGTTTCTCGCTCATTTGCCCAAGGGTGCGGTTCAGCAGATCGATCGGCAAGTCGACTTTTTCGAAAAACGCCACCAGATCCGGATACTGCGCCTTGAACGGTGCGGACACGCCAATCGCCAGGCTGGCCGGCATCGACCGCGTGCCTTTGGGTCTGGGGTTGTTGGCATCGGCCAGGGTCTTCCAGGCGTCGGCATCGAACGGTGGTTCGTCGAGCTTCACCAGTTTGAAGCGACCTAACAGCGGCGTCGGCGACCAGTAGTAGAACAACACCGGCTTACCGCGACGGATCGACGAAGCCACCTCGGCATCCAGCGCCGCGCCGGAGCCGGTGCGGAAGTTGACGAAGCTGTCAGTCAGTTCATAAGCCTTGAGTTTCTGGCTGTTGACGATCTCCGAAGTCCAGCCGGTCGGGCTGTTGAGAAAGCGACCGCGGCCTGGGTCTTCGGGGTCGCGGAAGACATCCTTGTAGCGCGCCAGGTCGGTGACGGATTTCAACTCCGGCGCCAGAGGTTTGATCCCGCGCTCCGGGTCGCCCTTGATCACGTATTCAGGTACCCACCAACCTTCGGTGGCGCCTTTGACCGTGTCGCCCAGGCCGAATACCTTGCCTTCCGACTCGGCTTTGACCCACGCCGGACTGCGCCCCGCCCACTCTTCACCGATCACTTGAATGTCGTTTTTGGCCAGCGCTGCTTCGAGACTGACGGTGCTGCCGGGCAAGGTATCGGTCGGGTAGCCGTAACCCTTCTCGACGATCAACCGCAGGATCTCGGTGATCAGGCTGCCGCTTTCCCAGGTGATGTCGCCGAAGTGGATGGGGGTGGTTTTTTGCGCGGCGGGAACCTGGGTAGCCACCAGGCTCAGGGCCAGCAGCGAACTGCCGAGCAGGGTTTTGATCGATCTCATGCGGACCTCCAGTTCAGGGGATTCGAGGATTCGTTGGCGCTGTGCTGGGCGCACAGTGCCTGGGAACGGGTCATGTAGACGCTGACCGAGCGTTGGGAAATGCCCAGTTCGGCGGCGATCTGCGGGTAGGTCAGACCTTCAAGCCGCGACAACAGGAAGGTCGCCCGGACCTTGCCCGGCAAGCGCTCAAGCGTGCGGTCGAGGCCATGTAGTACCTGTGTCAGCGCCAGCAGGTCCTCGGGCGACGCCGCCTGATGCTGGACGAGGTGTTGCAATTGTTCGAGGTGTTGGCGTTCGAGGTCGCGGCGCCGCCAGAGTTGATAGATCAACCGGCGGGCGATGGTGGTCAGCAAGGCTCGAGGCTCGCGGATCGGGGTCAGCACCGGGGATTCGAGCAGCTGCACGAAGGTGTCGGCGGCGATGTCTTCGACGCTCGCGCCGGGCCCCAGATGTCGCCGCAAACGTGCGCAAAGCCAGGCGTAATGAGCGTGGTACAAGCCGCCCACGTCGTTGCGATGGGATAAGTCGGTGCCGGACATAGAGGCTCCAAGGGTTAGGGTCGCTGAATGTCCGGTGTTCCGGTGAGGCGAATCCTAGCAAGGAGCCTTATTCATTAATAATACTGAAAAAGCATTTTTATATTCCATAAGGTAAGCATGGATCGGTGATGCCTGATAAATCGCTATCGCGGGCAAGCCACGCTCCCACAGGTCCTGCGAAATCCTGTGGGAGCGTGGCTTGCCCGCGATAGACAGTTCTGTCGACACAACACTCAGGCCCTCAACGCAACCGCCCGAACCCCAGGTTTTCCGCCTCTGACTGATAATCGAGCACGATCCGATAGTCGCTCTCGCTGGCCGGCAGCACTTCCTGCAAACCCAGGACTTCACCCAACTCAGGCAACTCCTGCAACGTCTCGTTCATCACCTGCCTCAGCGTTTCAGCCTGGTTATCCGTCACGGTCGCGGCAGTGATGTACGGCAATGTCGGACTGAAAGCACTGCGGGCGATAACCCTCAGGCCCGCCACTTCTGCCTGGGCGTACCGCGCCAGGTAGGCAAAGGTCACGCTGTCGATGGCCGCCAGGTCGGCTTGGTCTTCGCGCAGCCAACGCAGGCTCTCGCGGTGACTGCCGCTGATGCCGACACGGGAAAAGAATTGTCCGTCCCGATGCAACGGCGCCAGACAGTAGCGCAGCAGGTTCATGCCGCTGTTGGAGTCTTCGCCATTGATCACACCACGGCTGCCGCGCAAGGCCGGCAGGCTTTTGCGCAGATCATTGGCGCGACATAGCAACAGGCTGCAATGGTTGCCGCCGCTGCTGTCCGGCAGTTCATAGCGAGGGCGCCCGAGGATACGGACTTTGCCGCGCAGTTGCGTCATCAACGGATAGCCGCAGGTCTGGGTCATTAGCAGGTTCGGAGACAGCCACAGGGCCATCAGCGACAACCCTTCGGCATCGCGGCGCTGGATGCCGAGTCGCTCGAGGATTCGCGTCAGCCAGCGTTCGTTGGCCTGGCGAATCGGTTCGGGGGCGACGTACATCAGTAATTCAGCGATGTCTTGAGTCATCAAAATCTTCCCGTGCAACAAGTAACCCTGTGGGAGCGGCGGTGCGCGATCCGACTTGCCCGCGATAGCGTTGGATCAGTCGTCAGATGTGTTGGATATGAATAACCAATCGCGGGCAAGTCGGATCGCCGCACCGCCGCTCCCACAGGGTTCAGGTGTCGATCATAAAAATCAGTGAAACGGATGCCGCGGGCTGTCGATGGCCTTAACACCATGCTGCCGCCACAACTGCCCATAACCCTGCACCACAAACCCGCCGCTGCGTGCCAGCCATTGCTCGCGGCGCCCCCGATAGGCGCGGGGCAAGTCGTACCAGGGCAGGCTCGGCAGGTCGTGGTGCACCAGGTGCAAGTTCAGGTTCAGGAACAACCAGCGCCACGGCCAGGCGGCGTCATTGATCACGGTGCGCTGCTCGGATTGCGCATGGGGACGGTGTTCATAGTAGGAGCGAATCATCGCAATCGACAGCGCCGGCACACTGATCAGCAACAGGTAATGCCACACCGGCAGCGCACTGTAGCGGGCGATGAAGGCCAGCATCACCAGGGTCAGCGCGCCATGACTCAGCCACATCGACCAGGCCTGTCGTTCACCTGCTTGCAGACGCTGCAGCTGTTCGCGGGCCAGCGCCAGCAAGGCCAGCGGCGCACCGAGGACGAAACGGCCGAGCACGGTTTTGTTCAGCCAGTGCAATCCCCGCTCGAACTTTGAACTGCCCTGCCACCGCTCGGCGCTCAGGTAACGGCTTTCCGGGTCGCGCCCAGGAATAGTCAGGTCTTCGTCACGGTGATGCAGCAAATGGCTGTCGCGATAGAGGGTGTAGGGGTACCAGACGGCGAACGGCGCGTAGCCGAGGATTTTGTTCAAGGCGGGCGAGCGGGTGGGATGCCCGTGCAGCAATTCGTGCTGCACCGATAACCAGAGCACCACCAGCGGGATCAACAACACTGTGCTCCACCACAGGCCCAACCCCGGGCTCGCCAGGACAATGCCGAACCAGCCGACGTACACGCCGATCAGCAGCAACCAGGTCGGCCACTCGGTACGAGCGGTCAGCCGTTGGCGCAGGGTGTCGATTTCTTCACGGTGGGCGTTATCGAAGTAATGGGGCATGGCGTTGCTCAGATCGGGGGCTATCCCCTTCTGTGCAATGGCGCAGGGAAATCTTGCAGATTATTTCGTTGGTTCATCGCCCCCGTGTAGGAGCTGGCTTGCCAGCGAAGACGGTATGACAGGCAACAATGATGTTGAATGTACCGGCCTCTTCGCTGGCAAGCCAGCTCCTACAGTGGGGGCGACGGGGTGCCAGGACTATCGGATTACCTGTGTGGCTTACATCAGTGCCCGAACACATCCACCTTCTTGGCCTTCTTGTCCGCACGCTTTTCATCGGCGGTTTTCGCCGGTTTCTTCTTTGCCGCTTTTTTTGAATCCATGCCTTTGGCCATGATACGTACTCCACTCATACGGGATGTGAGATCAGGTATACACCTATCCTCACGCGCGCGTTCTTTTATAATCGCCCGCTTTGCGCACCGACAGTCGAAGACCATGCCCAACATCCAGTACACCTTGCTCGCCGAGCCCTTATGGCCGTTGATGAACAAGTTCTATCGCGCCCATCAATCGCCGATGAAAGCGGTCCGCGATGCTCGGCTGTGGGTCGCCAGACGCGACGACATCGTGGGTGCGCTGTGTTTGCGGCCGGTCTCGGGCGGGCATTGGTTGACGGGGTTGTTCGTGGATCAGGCCTGCCGGGAACAGGGCATCGCCGCCGCGTTGATCGCCGAAGCGGTCAAAGGCCTCGACAGCCCGGTGTGGTTGTTCTGCCATCCGGACTTGCGGGGTTTTTATGAGCGGCGTGGTTTTACTTTCGACCCGCCAATGCCTTACGCCATGGTCGAACGGTTGAGCCGCTATGCGCGCAGCAAACCGATGATTGCCATGGGCCTGGAGGCGGATGGTTTTGTGGTGGATCCGGTTTAATCGTCCGCAGCGGGGTCAAGCTCCGGAAACATCACTTCGGTAAATCCGAACTTGCGGAAATCGGTAATGCGCGACGGATACAACCGACCGATCAGGTGATCGCATTCATGCTGCACCACCCGTGCATGGAACCCCTCGGCGATGCGCAAAATCGGCTGCCCCTTGGGATCGACACCTTCGTAGCGAATCTGCTGGTATCGATCCACCGCGCCGCGCAGGCCGGGTACCGACAGGCAGCCTTCGAACCCCTCTTCGAGGACAGGGCTCAACGGCGTGATCAGCGGATTGATCAGAATGGTCTGCGGCACCGCTTCGGCATCCGGGTAACGTTCGCTGTGCTCGAAACCGAAGATCACCAATTGCAGGTCGACGCCGATCTGCGGGGCCGCCAGGCCGACGCCACCGACGCTTTCCATGGTCTGGAACATGTCGTCGATCAGTTGCCACAACTCGGGGCTGTCGAACATTTCTGCCGGTACCGGCGGGGCGATGCGCAGCAGGCGCTCGTCGCCCATTTTCAGAATTTCACGGATCATTTGGTGACTTCGTCTGTGCTCGGCTTGATCGAGTGATCCCGACCCAGTCCCGAAACGTGGTGTTTGGGCTCCGGCTCGCCGGCGACTTTTTCGCCAGCATTCTTGCCTTCGGTCGACATGTGTTCGATCACCGCATTCATTTCAGCACCGAGCAGCAACACGGCAGCGGAAATATAGAAGTACAGCAACAGCACGATGATCGCGCCGATACTGCCATACATGGCGTTGTAGTCGGCAAATGTTTTGACGTACAGACCGAAGCCTACCGATGCGAGGATCCACACCACCACCGCCAGCACCGAACCCGGCGTGATAAAGCGAAACTCCTGTTTAACGTCGGGCATGACGTAATAAATCAGCGCCACCGCCACCATCATCAGGATCACGACCACCGGCCAGCGGGCAATGGTCCACACCGTGACGATGAATTCCTCGACGCCGACTTGCGCAGCGATCCAGCCCATCACCTGCGGCCCGAGCACCATCAATGCGGCAGCGATCAACAGCATGCCGGCGATGCCAATGGTATAGATAATCGACAGCGGGAAACGCTTCCACGCCGGACGACCTTCAACCACATCGTAGGCGGCGTTCATCGCACTCATCATCAATCGCACGCCGGCGGACGCGGTCCACAGCGCGATCAATATACCGATCGACAGCAGACCACCCGTGGACTGCTGGAGTTGATCGATCACCGGGTTCACCTGCTCCAGTGCCTGGGGTGGCAGGACCAGTTCCGATTGCAGGCGCAGCCAGGAGAAGAAGTCCGGCAGGTGCAGGAAACCGATCAGGGCAATCAGGAACAGGATGAAGGGGAACAGCGAGAACAGCATTTGATAGGCCAGCGCCGAGGCATAGGTCGACATCTCGTCGTCGATGAACTCGGTGACCGTGCGCACCATCACACGATGAATGGGCAGACCTTTCATGTCCGGGAAAATCATACGCGTCTCCTTTCGCCGCAAAATTGGTGAAGTCGTGGCGACTCAGGGGCCGTTTTTTACATCAAAGTAACCGACTTGGCGACTTTGAAACAATTTTCAGGCTCAAGTTCAGGCTGACACAAAAACGGCCATCCGTGGATGGCCGTTCCTGATAGTCAGCAAAGGCCCGATCAAGCCTTGTCGACACCTTTCTTCACCGCGTCCTTGGCTTTGCCTACTGCTTGCTGTGCTTCGCCTTTCTTTTCCTGCACTACGCCTTCGGCGCGCATTTTGTCGTTACCGGTGGCCTTGCCGACGCCTTGCTTGACGTTGCCGGCGGCTTCGTTGGCCATGCCTTTTACTTTATCGCCAGTGCTGCCCATGGTGTTTCTCCTGTGAACAATTGAACGGGAAAAGTAGTTACACAAGGATTGACCGGGGTCGTTTGCGCGGAGTTTCATTTATTTTCACTGCGACATTTCATCGTTCGGTGCAGGTTGGGCTTTATGTTTGCCAAGCAACCCCCGAGAATGCGCAACGTATTCAGGCCATGGCGCTGAAGATCCAATCCCGTAGGAATGTTATGAAACTCGATAAAAAGCAGGCCATTGCCCGCAGAAACCAGGAACTTGGCGGTGCTGTGCTTGGCGTGAACAATTGCCACTTCACCGAATTGAACCGCAACCGCAACATCTGGTGGTTCGATATCCCGGTGGCACGCCTGTCCGTCGGTCAGTACGAATGGGTTCACCTGCTGATGCACACCCCGGAAACCGACGAACTGCTGCATTTGAAAGTGCCGACGGTGTTCCTGCGCGAGAAGCTCGAAGGCCTGGTCGTGCGCAACCAGGGCAAGCGCAAGGCTGCGTTGAGCCTGGAACTGAGTGCGGACAAGGATTCGTACCTGCAGGACATGCGCCCGGCGGGCACCAACGTCAATTTCGCGCAGTTCCGCCTGTAGCACACCTAATTACCGTAGGAGCCGGCTTGCTGGCGATAGCGGTATCTCTGACGCATCGATGTTGACTGATGCGCCGCCATCGCCAGCAAGCCGGCTCTTACAGGTCGTCTACCTGTGTCAGGCACAAAAAACCCCGCATCGGCGGGGTTCTTTTGGGGTTATGCGCTGACCTTCTTCGCAGCCAGCTTCTTCAGCTCTTCATCGCGCAACTCGCGGCGCAGGATCTTGCCCACGTTGGTGGTCGGCAGCGCATCGCGGAATTCGACAGACCGGGGAACCTTGTAGCCAGTGACATTGGCGCGCATGTGCTCCATCACCTGCTCCTTGGTCAGGGTCACACCCGGTTTGGCGACGATGAAAATCTTGATCGCCTCGCCCGATTTCTCGTCCGGCACGCCGATAGCCGCGCATTGCAGCACACCCGGCAGGGTCGCCAGCACGTCTTCGAGCTCGTTCGGGTACACGTTGAAGCCGGACACCAGGATCATGTCTTTCTTGCGATCGACGATGCGCATATAGCCATCAGGCTGGATCACCGCGATGTCACCCGTCTTCAACCAGCCTTCACTGTCGAGAATTTCATCGGTGGCTTCCTGGCGCTGCCAGTAGCCTTTCATGACCTGCGGACCTTTCACGCACAGTTCGCCGATTTCGCCCAAGGGCAGTTCAACGCCGGCGTCGTCGATGATCTTGCACAAGGTCGACGGCACGGGAATGCCAATGGTGCCGATCTGGATGTTCTGGATCGGATTGACCGTGGCCACCGGGCTGGTTTCGGTCATACCGTAACCTTCGCAGATGGCGCAGCCGGTGACCGCTTTCCAGCGCTCGGCTGCAGCCAGTTGCAAGGCCATCCCGCCCGACAGCGTGATTTTCAGCGCAGAGAAATCCAGCTTGCGGAAGCCTTCGTTGTTGCACAGGGCGACGAACAGCGTGTTCAGCCCGACAAAGCCGCTGAACTTCCACTTCGACAGTTCCTTGACCATCGCCGTCAAGTCGCGCGGGTTGCTGATCAGGATGTTGTGGTTGCCGATCAACATCATCGCCATGCAATGAAAGGTGAAGGCATAGATGTGGTACAGCGGCAGCGGCGTGATCAGGATCTCGCAGCCTTCGTTGAGGTTGGACCCCATCAGCGCCTTGCACTGCAACATGTTCGCCACCAGGTTGCGATGGGTCAGCATCGCGCCCTTGGCGACGCCGGTGGTGCCGCCGGTGTATTGCAGCACCGCGACGTCGCTGCTGGCCGGGTTGGCTTCCGCCACTGGCTGGCCGTGGCCCTTGCGCAGCACGTCGTTGAACTTGATGGCCTTGGGCAAGTGATACGCCGGGACCATTTTCTTCACGTACTTGATGACGCTGTTGACCAGCAGACGCTTGAGCGGCGGCAACAAGTCGGCCACCTCGGTGACGATCACGTGCCTGACGCCGGTTTTCGGCACGACGGTCTGGGCCAGGTGCGCCATGTTGGCCAGGCAGACCAGCGCCTTGGCACCGGAGTCGTTGAATTGGTGTTCCATTTCCCGCGCGGTATACAGCGGGTTGGTATTGACCACGATCAGCCCGGCGCGGATGGCGCCGAAGACGGCGACCGGGTATTGCAAGACGTTGGGCAGTTGTACGGCGATTCGATCGCCTGGCTGCAAGTCGGTATGCTGTTGCAGGTAAGCGGCAAAGGCACCGGACAATTCGTACAGTTCACCATAGGTGATTGTCTTGCCCAGATTGCTGAATGCCGGTTTGTCGGCAAAGCGTTGGCAGGACTGCTTCAATACCGCCTGAATATTCGGATACTCGTCGGGATTGATCTCGACAGCAATCCCGGCAGGGTACTTATCCTTCCAAAAGTCTTCGATCATGGAAGCCCACTCCTCAGCAACGCGAATTCATCACCGCATTTGATGCGATTATTATTGGTGTGTGTTTTTGGTGTCTATTGTGTTGGTGAGTCTGGCATTTTTCTAAGGCCGAGATGTCACAAAGCGGGCCGAGAGTAGCAGCTTTGCCGAGGGTCGACTAGAGCCAAAAGCAGGCTCTACGGTCACATTAGCGACTCAAGACCGATAATCGGTCATTTTAGAGCAAAAAACCTAAAAATCGCTGAAAGCCCCGCAAATCGGGCGTCAGGCGGATACTAATGTAGGAGCGAGCTTGCTCGCGAAAAACCAGAGGACGCCGCTGGGCATCTGGTTTTACGCGTTATCGTTCACGACCATCGCGAGCGAGCTCGCTCCTACAGGGGTTCCGCGGTAAGCGCCGCCATTCACCCCTCAGGCAATATCACGCAACTCCCGCCGCAAAATCTTGCCCACCGGCGTCATCGGCAACGACTCACGCAACACGATGTGCTTGGGCACCTTGTACGCCGTGAAGTTTTCCTTGCAGTAGGCCTTGAGCTCTTCAAGGCTGACCCCCGTTTCCCGGGCCACCACGAACAGCTTCACCGCCTCCCCCGACCGCTCGTCCGGCACGCCGATCACCGCACAGTTGGCGACTTTCGGGTGGGCCATCACCACGTCCTCGATCTCGTTCGGGTACACGTTGAAACCCGAGACGATGATCATGTCTTTCTTGCGGTCGACGATGCGCACGAAACCGTCCGGGTCGATCACCGCAATGTCGCCGGACTTGAACCAGCCCTCGGTATCCAGCACTTCGGCGGTGGCTTCGGGTTTCTGCCAATAACCCTTCATGATCTGCGGGCCCTTGATGCACAGCTCGCCGCGCTCGCCCAAGGCCTGCTCGACGCCGTCATCGTTGATCACTTTCAATGTGGTGCCCGGCACCGGCAGGCCGACCGTGCCGATGCGCGATTTGTCGCCGTACGGATTGGTGCAGGCCACCGGCGAGGTTTCGGTCAGGCCGTAACCTTCGGTGATGCGGCAACCGGTCAGCTGTTCCCAGCGTTCGGCCGTGGCCTTGACCAGCGCGGTACCGCCGGAGTTGGTGAGTTTCAGGCTGGAGAAATCCAGGGTCTTGAAGTCGGGATGGTCCATCAGCGCGACGAACAGCGTGTTGAGCCCCAGCAGCGCCGAAAACCGCCAGTTCTTCAGCTCTTTGATGAAACCGCCGATATCCCGTGGATTGGTGATCAGCACGTTATGGTTACCGGTCACCATCATGCACATGCAGTTCGCCGTGAAGGCATAGATATGGTACAGCGGCAATGGCGCGATCATCACCTCCTGCCCTTCGCGCAGCAGGGGTTGACCATCGGTGCCGAACTGCCCCAGGCAGGCCCGCGCCTGCTGCATGTTGGCGACGAGGTTGCCATGGGTCAGCATCGCGCCCTTGGCCAGGCCAGTGGTGCCGCCGGTGTATTGCAGCACTGCGATGTCGTCCAGGCCGGCATTCAGCGGCTTGATGCCCAGGCCCCGGCCCAGACGCAGTGCGCTCTTGAAGGAAACGGCCTGGGGCAACGCGTAGGCCGGGACCATTTTCTTGACCTTGCTCACCAGGGTATTGACCAGCCAACCCTTGGCCGCGGGCATCAGGTCGCCCATCTTCGCTTCGATCAGGTACTGGATGTCGGTGTCGGCCAGCACTTCCTGGACCTTCTGCCCGAACATGTTCAGGTACACCAGCGCCCGGGCACCGGAGTCCTTGAACTGATGGCGCATCTCCCGAGCGGTGTACAGCGGGTTGGTGTTGACCACGATCAGCCCGGCACGCAAGGCGCCGAACACGGCAATCGGGTAATGCAGGACGTTGGGCATCTGCACCGCAATGCGATCGCCCGGCACCAGGTCGGTATGGGCTTGCAGGTAACCGGCGAACGCGGCGCTGTAGCGTTCCAGTTCGGCGTAGGTCAGGGTGATGCCCATATTGCTGAAGGCCGGGCGGTCGGCGAATTTCTTGCAGGAACGCTCGAACACCTCGATCACCGACTTATAGGCCCCTTGGTCGATGTCCAGGGGCACGCCGGCCGGGCGTTTGTCATTCCAGAAATCAGGTTGCATTGTTCTTGTCCTCTTTACCTGAGCCTATCCGGGACCGCTTTGTGTCGTCTCTGAAAACGAACAGCGAAAAACGGAGCTCCCCGGACACTAGCAGCTATGACGAAACAGGCAAATATGCCAATAGCCGTCATTGACCGTATGAATCTTCCTGCAGTGGTGTGGGCTGTTCAGACGACTAGCGACGGATGCGCTATACAATGCAACGACGCCCATGCCCCATGCAGCCCTTTGCAAAGGAATCGCCATGATCCACGACACGTTCTGGCTGACCGCGAGTGACCACAGTCGACTCTTCGTCAACCAGTGGCTGCCCATCGCGCCTTTGAAAGCCGTGATCCTGCTGGCCCATGGCATGGCGGAACACAGTGCCCGCTACGCCCGCCTAGCGGAAAAATGCTGTGAGCAGGGCTACGGTCTGTATGCCCCGGACCTGCGTGGACATGGCAAAACTGCCGAAAACGGGACCCTGGGGCATTTCGCCGACGACGACGGCTGGTGCAAGGTGGTCGGCGATCTCGCCAGCCTCAACCAGCACATCGGTCAACACCATCCCGGCGTGCCGATCGTCTTGCTGGGGCATAGCATGGGCAGCTACCTCGCCCAGGCGTATCTGCTGCACCACAGCGCCAGCCTGCACGGCGCCATACTCAGCGGTTCCAACTTCCAGCCGGTGGCGCTTTATCGAGCGGCCCGCCAGATCGCCCGGCTCGAACGGTTGCGCCAGGGCCCCAAGGGCCGTAGCGCCCTGATCGAATGGTTGTCCTTCGGCTCGTTCAACAAGAAATTCAAACCGGAGCGCACACCGTTCGACTGGCTCAGTCGCGATCCGGCCGAGGTCGGCAAGTATGCCAATGACCCGCTCTGCGGCTTCCGTTGCACCAATCAGTTCTGGATCGATCTGCTGGGCGGCTTGCAGCAAATCAGCAAAGCGTCCAATCTCGCTCAGATCGATCCGGGCCTGCCGCTGCTGGTGATGGGCGGCGAATGTGATCCAGTGAGTGACGGCAAGCGTCTCAAGGATCTGGCTGATGCCCTGCGCGCCGCCGGTAGCCAGAACCTGCAACTGAACATTTACCCGCAGGCACGGCATGAACTGTTCAATGAGAGCAACCGCGATGAAGTGACCGCCGATGTACTGAACTGGATCGCCCAGGCGCTGAGCCATCGACGGCCACCCCGATCCGAATAGTTTTTTTGTGGATTTTTTAGTTCGTCACAGGAATCGAGACAGATGACCCAGGTTACCAACACACCTTACGAAGCCCTCGAAGTAGGCCAGACCGCCAGCTACAGCAAGACGGTCGAAGAGCGCGACATTCAGTTGTTCGCCGCAATGTCCGGCGATCACAACCCGGTACACCTGGACGCTGAATACGCCGCCGGCACCATGTTCAAGGAACGCATCGCCCACGGCATGTTCAGCGGCGCGCTGATCAGCGCGGCCGTGGCTTGCGAGCTGCCTGGGCCGGGAACGATTTATATCGGTCAGCAGATGAGCTTTCAGAAGCCGGTGAAGATTGGCGACACCCTGACCGTACGCCTGGAGATTCTCGAGAAGCTGCCAAAGTTTCGGGTGCGGATCGCCACTCGCGTGTTCAACCAGCGCGATGAGCTGGTGGTGGACGGCGAGGCGGAGATTCTGGCGCCGCGCAAGCAGCAGACTGTGACGTTGACGACCCTGCCGGCGATCAGCATCGGCTAGGATCGCCGGTCTGTAGGAGCCAGGCTTGCCGGCGAAGGCGTCCTTGATATCGCCTTCGCCGGCAAGCCTGGCTCCTACGGGTGTACACAAAACCCTGAGCTGCCGCAGGCTGCGATCTTTTGATCTTACGGCCCTTCCTGCACCTGCACGCTCGCCGTCATCCCCGAACTTAGATTGATCCCCTCGGGCACCTTGTCCAGCTTGATCCGCACGGGAATCCGCTGGGCCAGCCTGACCCAGTTGAACGTCGGGTCCACCTCCGCCAGCAACTGCCCATCCGGTGTGGTGTTGCGGTCGGTAATCCCGCGACTGATGCTTTCCACGTGTCCCTCCAGCGCCTCCCCGGCGCTCATCAACCAGACCTTCACCGGGTCGCCGATGCGAATCCGCGGCAGTTTGGTTTCCTCGAAATAGGCCTGCACATAAAACGTCGAGTCGTCGATCAGCGCCATCACCGGTTGCCCGGCGTTCACATAGTTGCCCTGGGCCAGGCGCAGGTTGGTGATGTGGCCACTGCGCGGCGCATGAACCTGGCTGCGGTCCAGGTTGAGTTGCGCGACCTTGGCTTCGGCCTGGGCTTCACGCAGTTCGCCACGGGCGATGCCGGCGTTGATTTGCGCATTTTCACGCAGCTCGGCACTGATTGCCTGCGGCCCGAGGCTGGCGCGGCGGCTGGCCTCGTGCTCTCGCAGATTGAGTTGTTGCTGGCGGGTGTGGACCACCGCTTGCGCTTTCTCCAATGCCGCTTCGAAACGGTCGCGGTCAATGCTCAGTAACAGATCGCCGGCCTTGACCTGCTGGTTGTCGAAAGCCTTGAGCTCACGCACCCAACCCGACACATCAGGGGCGATGACCACCACGTCGGCCCGGATCCGCGCGTCGCGGGTCCAGGGCGTCAACATGTAGTACTGCCACAAGTGGAAACCGGCAAAGATCGCCACCGCCACCAGGCACAGGGTGACGCCTACACGTACAGGTGTACGCATGTTCAACTCCTTATAAAGGTCCGAGGACGACGGTGATCAGGGTCAATACACAGACGTACAAGGCGCAATCGAATAATGCTTCGTGCCAGATCCAGCGGCCGACCGGGGTCAGGCGCAACAACAGGCGCAAGCCGCCGGTCACCAGCAGTGCCAGCAACACATAAATCAGAAACGGGCTGAGCAGCACGCCACCCACCGACCACTCACGCAAGCCCATGACGCTCCTCCTGCTGACGGCACCAGGCACGCCAGCTGCTCTGCAATTGCAGCACCGCACCCTGGGCCAGTTTCACCGCATCGCTGGCGGGCAACGCGTACAAGGTTTTCAAGAATTCTTCGCTGGGGTGTTCCAGTGCATCGGCACGACTGCCGGCCGGGCCTTGCTCGAGGACTTTCTCCAATTGATCGAGATAACGCCGTTGCGCCGCACTGACGGGTGTCTGCGCCACCGCCATGCTCAAACGCAAATGCAGCAATTCGTCGCCGATGTCCAGACCCAGCAGCCCGTCATCCCAGCGGCTGCGCGCCGGTTCAGGCAATTCGGGATAGTGCCGCGCCAGTTGCAGCAAACGATCGGCCATCCGCCCACCGAACCAGCTTTCGGCACCGCGCAGATTGCGTCGGGTCAGGCGCACCAGATCATGGAGTGTCGCCACCAGCAGGCGGCGGCCATGCCACGCCGGATTGCGCAGGATCAACAGCCGGAACGCCAGGACCGCCGCGCCCACGCCGATTACCATCGCCTGAGCACTGTTGAAGAAATTGGCAACATCGAACTTCATCGCGTTGAGCGGCGAAATCAAGACAATGAAGTGCAGGCAGAACGAGGTCGCCGTGGCACCGATCTGCGGATTGGCCATGCCCAGCGCACCAAAAAATAACGGCACGCCCATCCCGAGGCAGAGCAAGGCAAAGCTGCTCCATTGCGGCAGCAGAATCTGCCCGACGAAAAACGCCGCCGGAATCGCCAGGAAAATCCCCCGCATGAAACTCATGCCGATTTGCGCGCCGTTTTCGCGGCTGGCAAACAGGCTGCATACCACACAGGTCAATAGCAATGCGCCCGAGGCGGCGGGCCAGGCAGTCGCCAGCCAGAAGCATGACACCACCAGAAATGCCAGGGCGCTGCGGGCACCGAATACCAGCGCCAATGACAGGTCGCGATGCGGGGCCAGGGTTCGCGGCGGATCGACCGTTTCCTTGCCCTCCTCCACCGCTTTCAGCGCCGCGCTGGCCGCCAGGGCGGTATCTAGCAGCAAGGTAAAACGCGCCAGGCAGAAACTCTGCGCGGAACTGATCAGCGGGTCATGGCTGGCATCAAGCAACCTCAGGCGCAGAGCTTGCAGGGTCGCGTTATCCGGACTGGCGAGCGCCTCCTGGACTTCGCTCATCCACGGCCTCAGTTGCTCGGCCTCTTGGGGTTCCAGCTGCTTCCACTGCCGGCGCACCGAACGGGCGATGCGCAGCAACATCAACAGCTTCTGGCTCAGGCCACTGATGGACCGCGCGCGCTGGCGGCCAAGACTGCCTTCGAACCAGGCATGTTCGCGCTGGGCATCCACCGCGACGATCCTGCCGAGAATCTCCAGCAAGCCTTTGCGCGCCTGGCCGTCCCCGGCCAGGGTCGCTCGTGCGGCATTCATCCCGCTGTGCCATGCCGCCCGTGCCTGATCCGCCAGTTGTCGCTCGACCCGCATCGGCCACAGCAGCGCACTGGCGGCGGTCGCGCACAGAATGCCCAGGCAGATTTCCGTGCAGCGAGCCACGGCTTGATCAAACACTGTCAGCGGATGGGCAAGGGCCGGCAAGGCGATGATCGCCACCGTATAGCCGGCCAGGACGAACGAATAAGACCAGGCACTGCGCAACATCGTCGAACTGGCCGTACACAGACCGAGCCACAACGCCAAGGCCAACAGAAACAGCCAGGGTGTCTGGGCAAACAACCCCATGAACACCACCGACATGATTGTCCCGACCAGGGTCCCCAGCAGACGTGCCAGCCCCTTCTGCACCACCATCCCGGACAAGGGTTGGGCGACGATGAAGGCGGTCATCAGCGCCCAGGCCGGTTGCTCCAGTCCCCAGCGCAATGCCAGCCACAGTGCCAGGCCGCCGCCGAGCAAGGTCTTGATCGCGAACTGTAGGGCGCGGCGGTCAGGCGCAAACAAAGCCTGCAAGGTGATAGGCACGTAAAACACTCTGATAAGGACGATTTAACGATAGACGTGATCGGTGAGGTAACTTCGAAAACAAATTATTAGCTAGCTAATTATATGACGTCCAGCACTAATTTCCAGACACAAAAAAACGCCAGACTGGCTGGCGTTTTTGACAGGCAACGGGCGTTTACGAGCGTGCGCGAGCCTGGTTACGCAGGGCTTTCACCTGATCGTGATTACGTTGTACGCCGTGGTATTGACGTTCAACCAGGTCACGAATGCCCACCAGGTTGTGCTTGTTGATTTTCTCCATGGCTTCTTTGTAAGCCTTCAGCGCATGGTCTTCACCGCGCTCGGCTTCGTTGAGCACGGCTTCTTCGTCCTTGCCGGTGAACATGGCTTTCACATCGACCCAGCGACGGTGCAAATCACCGCTGACACTGGTGGAGGTTTCCGGATCGCCGCCCATCGAACGCACGGCAGCCTGCAGTTCGGACGCCGCGGTTGCGCAATCGGCAGAACGCTGCACGAACAGCGATTTCAGTTCAGGATGCTTGATGTCTTCAGCGCAAGTCTTGAACCCTTCCTGACCGTCTTTGCTGGTTTCAATCAGGTCGTTGAGTACAGAGATGGCTTCTTTATTCATGTCGGTCATTTTCAATTCCTCGCGGGTTGATGAAAGATGCAGTAATTGTTGCACCCTGCATGCCAGCTTTGAATTGATCACTTAATCCTTATTTTTCAATAATTTATGTTTAACCCTGAAATCTGTATCCGCGTTTTTTGCATGATCTGTCATTTGGCCTGCATGCAGAATGCCTGTATTTTCCAGATTGATTGAATCCAGACGGCTGATAGATGAATCCTGAAAAGCTCGAACTGCTGGTAACCCGTGAAATGCCCTTCGGCAAGTACAAGGGTCGAATCATTGCCGACCTGCCCGGCCAATACCTGAACTGGTTCGCCCGGGAGGGTTTCCCCCGTGGTGAACTGGGTGGCTTGCTGGCCCTGATGCAGGAAATCGATCACAACGGCCTGTCGGAGTTGCTCGAACCGCTGCGCGCCAAACATGGCAAACCCGCCCCTCGCCACTGAACCACCCCTCACCTGCCCCTGATGAGTAGCCCATGCCCGATAACACCCGCCGCGCCCGTGATGAAGCCTTCTGGCTGACCTTTGCCGACCGCTACGCTGTCGAACCCGGCCCGGTCAATCTGGAGAACGGTTACTTCGGGCGCATGTCGCGCACGGTGGTCGAGGAGTATCAGCGCAACATCGAATTGATCAACCGCAGCAACTCGGTGCACGCACGCCAACGCTTCGATCAGGACGAAAGCCTGGAAATCCGTGCGCAAGTGGCCGGGCTGGTTGGCGTCTGCGCGGACGCCGTCGCCCTCACCCGCAACGCTTCGGACGGCTTGCAATCGCTGATCCGCAACTACAACCGGCTCAGGCCGGGCGACCAGGTCCTGATCTGCGATCTGGAATACGACACGGTCAAAAGCGCCATGCGCTGGCTGGCACGCTATCGCGGGGTCGAGGTGATCGAGATCGAACACGGCCACCCTGCCAGTTTTGACAGTTTGCTCACTACATACCGCGAAGCTTTCGCCCGTTATCCGCGCCTCAAACTGATGGCCCTGACCCACGTCACCCATCGCACTGGCCTGGTGATGCCGGTAAAGGCGATTGCCGCTGCGGCCAGGGAATGCGCGGTCGATATCATCCTCGACGGTGCCCATGCACTGGGCCAGATCGAGTTCGATTTCGAGGATCTGGGCATCGCTTTCGCTGGCTATAACCTGCACAAATGGATCGGCGCGCCGCTGACCCTCGGTTTCATCTACATCAGCCCCGGGCGCCTGGCCGACATCGACCCGGACATGGGCGAGATGCACTTCCCGGCCACCGACATTCGCGCCCGCACGCCACACAGCACGCCGAACATTCCGGCGCTGCTGACCCTGCCGCTGGTATTGGAGGAACACCGGGCCATGGGCGGTTCCGCCGCCAAGGGCGCACGCCTCAACTACCTGCGCAACCGCTGGGTCCGCGCGGTACGCGAACTGTCGGGCGTCGAAGTCATGACCCCGGATGACCCGCGCCTGTATTGCGGCATCACGTCTGTGCGTTTTACCCGGCACGCCGATCAACAGGCGATGGTGGATCGGCTGCTCAAGGACTACAACCTGTTCACCGTCGTGCGCAGCGGTGCCGCGAGTGGTCCGTGCATTCGCATTACGCCGGGTCTCACCACCACCGCTGCAGACATTGATCTATTGATCCGCGCGCTGGACGAGCTGTGCTGATATCACACGGCCCTCTGTAGGAGCGAGCTTGCTCGCGATGGTCGTTAACGATAACGCTAGCTTCCTGGCAAAACGCGGCGCTCTTGAGTTCATCGCGAGCAAGCTCGCTCCTACAGAGGGGTTTCTTGCGGGCAAAAAAAAACGGTGCACCGACCAAGCGCACCGTAAAGCCGTAGAACACACAACGAGGTGTTTGGTGAAAGCCTATCAGTCCAGCAGCGCCAGTGCCTCGGCGGTGCATTCCTGAATGCGGGCCCAGTCGCCGTTCTTGATCCACTCGGGATCAAGCATCCAGCTACCGCCCACGCACATGACGTTTTTCAACGCCATGTAGCTCTTGATGTTGGCCGGGCTGACGCCGCCGGTCGGGCAGAATTTCACTTCGCCGAACGGGCCGCCCAGGGCCTTGATGGCTGCCACGCCGCCGCTGACTTCCGCCGGGAATAGCTTGAAACGGCGATAACCCAGGCCATAGCCTTCCATGATGCCCGAGGCATTGCTGATGCCGGGCAACAGCGGGATCGGGCTGTCGACGCTGGCTTCGAGCAGATCACGGGTGATGCCCGGCGTGACGATGAACTGCGAACCCGCGGCTTCGGCAGCCGCCAGCATCGTGCGATCAAGCACCGTACCGGCACCGGTCACCAGCTCCGGACGCTGCTCGCGCAGAATCTGGATGGCCTTGAGGCCGAATTGCGAACGCAGGGTCACTTCCAGCGCGGTCAGGCCACCGGCCGCGAGGGCGTCGGCCAGAGGCAGGATGTCCTGTTCGCGAGCGATGGTGATCACCGGCAGGATCCGCGCCTTGGCGCAGAGGCTGTCGATCAGGGCGACTTTGTCCGCCATGGAAACGGTCGGGGATGTGTTTGTCATAGCGGCTGATCCTTGGCTCATGGGCACCAGTAAATCTCTAACGTAGGTTGCAGAAACGCGCGAATCGGCATGGCGGCGACATCGTCACCGGCCAATGCGGCACTCAGGGTGGTCAGCTTGGACTGACCGGAAATCGATAAAACGGTGTTCTTCGCCGAAGCCAGCAGCGCGCGACTCATGGTCAGGCGCTGATGCGGCACGGTCGGCGCCAGCATCGGCCAGCAGCGCCGGCTGCCATCGATTTTCAAGGCATCGGCCAGGTTCGGGCTGTTCGGGAACAGCGAGGCGGTGTGCCCGTCGTCGCCCATGCCCAGGATCAGCACGTCGATCGGTGGCAACTCACCCAACAAGCGATCAGCCTGCTCGGCCGCCTGTTCGAGATTGGCGGTGGCGCTATAGAGGCTCAAAAACTGAGCCTTGGCCGCCGGGCCTTGCAGCAGGTAGCGCTTGAGCAGACCGGCATTGCTGTCGGCGTGTTCCACCGGCACCCAACGCTCGTCCGCCAGTGTTACCACGACGTTGGACCAGTCCAGCGTCTGCTTGGCCAGGTGCTGGAAGAACGCCACCGGGCTGCGACCGCCAGAGACCACCAGCGTTGCGGTACCCCTGGCATCGATCGCGTCGCTCAATTGCCTGGCCACTGTCAGCGCCAGGCCTTCTGCGAGCAACACCGGGCTCTTGAACTCATGGGTGCTGACGCCCTGAGGCAGTTTCAATTCAGATATCGCCATACCACGACCTCCCGTCCCGCGTGATCAGTGCAATGGAGCTCATCGGTCCCCAGGACCCGGCCGCGTACGGCTTGGGCGCGTCACCGGATTTTTTCCACCCGGCGATCAACTGGTCACACCAATTCCACGCGGCTTCGATTTCATCTTTACGGACAAACAGGTTCTGATTGCCGCGCATCACTTCCAGCAACAACCGCTCGTAGGCATCGGGAATCCGTGCGCTGCTCCAGGTGTCGGAAAAATTCAGCT
>Ga0247818_10000543_pt1 | contig 23686 bp, 20 predicted proteins | sample 13C_Glucose_Day1_FD_192424 | JGI IMG/M metagenome (GOLD analysis project Ga0247818, IMG submission 192424) | Soil microbial communities from agricultural site in Penn Yan, New York, United States - 13C_Glucose_Day1 | ecosystem: Environmental > Terrestrial > Soil > Agricultural land | place... | reverse complement strand
CCCACGCTGATGACCCACGCGCCTTTGGGTTTGATCCTGCTGCCGTTGCTCAAGATCAGCGCCAGTTGCTCGGTGTGGACGGGCTGGTTGTCCAGCGTCAGCGCGCCGACGGGCGGGTCGATGAGCAACTGCAGGGGTTTGAACTGTTCTGCCGTCAGAGATTTTCGGGCTAGAGCCAGGTGCGCGGCCGCTTCGAAATGCTGACGGTACAGCTGCGTGGCCCGCTCTTTTCGCGACACCGCCGTGCCGGGAGCACGCTGCTCCCAGAAGGTTGCCCAGCGTTCGCTGTGCGCCTGTACCGGGTCAAGCGTCTTCAGTCGTTCGAGTATTTGCAGCGGGGTCAGGGACGACAAGGCGTGGCTTTGATCCAGGCCGGTCACAGTGCAGTCCTGATCCAGCGTGGTCTCCAGGGTCGGGTGTTGCAGAACGAAGGCGCAGGCCTGGGTAAAGCTGACAAACCGTTGCGGCTGCTGATCGGTGGCGGCAAACAGCAAGCCGGCGTGTTGTCCGTCCAGATCCAGTTGCTGTTTGAGCCGTTGCTCGAGCGTGTCGCGGATGCCCGGGCTGTCGGTCATCAACTCGCGCAAGCTTTGGCTGCTTTCGCGCCAGCGTGCCGAAGCCTGCAGAAACAGGCTTTCGTCCGGGAGGAAGGACATCGGGGAAAAGGGCGGTATGACAGCCGGCACAGTAAAGGGGCCGTCGAAGAGCAGTCTGTCGGTCATGGCAATAGGGCTCGCAGTGGTGGAGCGGCGGTATCCACTCCTTGAGCGAGCCATTTAAGGCAAGTCCGGCGGGGCATAGGCACTACATAGTTACCGCACCGACCATTGAGCGATATTCATCAAACTGTCACGCAACTGTGGCAGCGCGCTTGAACGAATATCATCAGACTCGCGCTCTACTGGGGTTCTGCGTTTTGGTGTTTTTTCATGCGTGCTTTGTTTCTGTCGGCGGCCGTATTTCTGGCCGCGTTGTTCAGCCTGCCTTCCTTGGCGGCGTCTCGTTGTGAGGTGAACGTTCCAACCGAACGGGTGGATCTGGCGCAGGTGAGCCTGGCGTACCAGAGCATCGGCCGTGCGTCGGATCCGGCATTGTTGTTGGTCATGGGCCTGGGCGGGCAGTTGATCCACTGGCCGGACGAGGTGGTGGTCGCGTTGTGTCAGCAGGGTTTTCGGGTGATCCGTTATGACAATCGCGATGTCGGTCTGTCCACCTGGCGGCAAACGCCCGTCGACGCCAACCTGACCTTCGAAGTGCTGCGCTACAAACTCGGTCTGCCGGTGGCGGCGCCCTATACCCTGACCGACATGGCTGACGATGCCTTCGGGCTGATGGATGCCTTGCGTGTCGAGCAGTTCCACGTGCTGGGCGCCAGCATGGGTGGCATGATCGCCCAGCATATGGCGGCCATGGCGCCAAAGCGGGTCGAGAGCCTGACCCTGATCATGACCAGCTCCGGTGCCGAAGGTTTGCCGGCACCGAGTGCGGCGCTGGTGCAGCTCCTTTCACGCCGAAGCGCGCCCAATCGCGAAGTGGCGCTCGAGCAGCAGGCCGATCTGCTGGCAGCACTGGGCAGCCCGACGGTCAGCGATGATCGACAGGCTCTGCTGGAACAGGCGGCGCAGTCTTATGACCGGGCGTTCAATCCCTTGGGCGTGGAGCGCCAGATCATGGCGATCCTCGCGGAACCGAGCCGGGTGACGCTGCTCAATCGGTTACGGGTACCGACGCTGGTGGTGCATGGCACTGCCGATCCGCTGTTGCCGGTGATGCATGGCGTCCACTTGGCGGCGCATATCCGCGGCAGTCGGTTGAAGCTGATTCCGGGCCTGGCCCATCGATTCCAGGAAGCGTTCAAGGCGCCGTTGCTGGGGGCGGTGTTGCCGTACTTGCAGGCCCACCGCGAAGATACTTCGCATTGGGCGCAGGTTGATCCGCTGCCGGCGCCAAATCTCCTGTAACCCCCGCAACCCCTGTAGGAGCTGGCTTGCCAGCGAAGAGGGCGTATCAGGCGACATCGACGTTGGATGTACCGGCCTCTTCGCTGGCAAGCCAGCTCCTACATTTGACCTTCGCCAGGCACAGGATTTGTGTACATCCCGATCCCTCAGTGACTCAACCCGTACTTCTTCACCTTGTCGAACAGCGTGGTCTTGGCCATCCCCAGTTCGTGGCTGGCCTGGGTCAGGTTGCCGCCGCTGCGTTGCAAGGCGTCGTTAAGCAGGTTGCGTTCGAAGGCTTCCACGGCTTCGGCGAAGGCCAGGCCCTGATTGTTGCCGCTGGTACCGGATTTCTTGAAGGCCGGCAGGCCGAGCGCGAACCGTTCGGCGACATTGCGCAGTTCACGGACGTTGCCTGGCCAGTCGTGGCTCATCAGATTGGACAGGGTCTGGTTGTCCAGCTCCGGCAACGCGCGGTCGAAACGCAGGGATGACTGCTGGAGGAAGTGTTCGAACAGTTGCAGGATGTCTTCGCGGCGCTCGCGCAGCGGTGGCAGTTCCAGGGTTACCACGTTGAGGCGGTAATACAGGTCGCTGCGGAATTCGCCGGCCTTGCTCGACTCGTCCAGGTCGGACTTGGTCGCCGCGATCACCCGGCAATCCACCGCCACGCTCTGGTTCGAACCCAGGCGTTCGAGGGTGCGTTCCTGCAGCACCCGCAGCAGTTTGATCTGCATGGGCAGGGGCATGCTTTCCACTTCATCGAGAAACAGCGTGCCACCGTCGGCATGTTCGATCTTGCCGATCCGCCGTTTGCCGGCACCGGTAAAGGCGTTGGCTTCATGGCCGAAGATCTCGCTCTCGAACAGGTTTTCCGGCAGGCCGCCGCAGTTCAATGCGACGAATTGTTTGGTGTGGCGACGACTGAAATCATGCAGGCAGCGCGCGACCAGTTCCTTGCCGGTGCCGGTTTCGCCTTCGATCAGCACGTTGGCCGAGGTATCGGCAACGTTGGCGATCAGTTCCCGCAGGTTCTGCATGGCCGGCGAGCGGCCGATGATGCGGCCTTCCAGGGAATCCCGTTCCGCCAGTTGCCGGCGCAACGAGGAGACTTCCCGCGCCAGGCTGCGTTGTTCCAGCGCACGACGGGCGACGTCCACCAGGCGTTCGGGAGAGAAGGGTTTCTCCATGAAGTCGTACGCGCCTTTCTGCATGGCGCCCACGGCCATGGAAATGTCGCCGTGACCGGTGATCAGCACCACCGGCAGGCTGCGATCACGGGCCTTGAGCCGGGTCAGCAGCTCCATGCCGTCGATGCCCGGCAGGCGGATGTCGCTGATGACAATCCCGGCAAAGTTATCGCCGACGCGCTCCAGCGCTTCTTCGGCGCTGCCCACGCCCACGCAGGGAATGTCTTCCAGGGTCAGCGCCTGCTGGCAGCCGAGCAGCACATGGGGGTCGTCTTCGACGATCAGAACACTCAGGTCGTTATTCATATTGGCTCGGCGTGAAGGGGGCTTACCAACGGTAAACTGAGGACAAAGGTGGTGCCACCGCTGGCCGGGTGTTCGACGCCCAGGTGGCCGCCGGTGGCCGCGGCCAGGCTCGCCGACAGCGTCAGGCCGAGGCCCAGGCCCTGTTCGCCGGGTTTGGTGGTGAAGAAGGGTTCGAACAGATGCTTGCGCGTTTCGGCGTCGATGCCATGGCCATTATCGCGCACACGCAGGCGATATTTGCCGTCGAACATCTCGCCTTCGAGCCACAGCTCTGGCAATGGTTGGGCCTGCATGGCATCGAGGGCGTTGCCGATCAGGTTGACCAGGATCTGCTCCAGTCGGGTCTGGTCGATCTGCACCTGCAGGTCGGCGAAGTCACGATGCAATTGCAGGTGCGCGCCTTCGACCCGACTGCCAAGTACTTGCAGGGCTGCGTCCACGGCCTTGCCGAGGCTGGCCTGGCCTTTGTCGTCGCCACGACGGGCAAAGGAGCGCAGGCTGGCGGTGATCCGGCCCATGCGGTCGATCAGTTCGTTGATGGTCTTGAGGTTGGTGCTGGCGACGTCCAGCTGACCGCGCTCCAGAAAGCGCACCGTGTTGCCGGACAAGGTCCGCAGGGCGGCGAGCGGCTGATTCAATTCGTGGGCGATGCTGGTGGACATCTGGCCAATGGCGGCGAGTTTGCCGGCCTGCACCAGTTCATCCTGGGCGCGGCGCAAGGTCTCTTCGGCCTGCCGGCGTTCGCGGATCTGGCCCTTTAGCCGTTCGTTGCTGGCGCGCAGGTCGGTGGTGCGTTCGGTAATCCGACGCTCCAGTTGATTGTTGGCTTCCTGCAAGGCTTCCCGGGCGGCGAGGCGGGTGGCGATCACTTTGCGCCGCTCGTTCCAGGCGATCAGCAGGAACGCTACCAGGGCAAACGCCACCGCCACCAGAATCCCCTGGTTGATTGCTTCACGCCGCAAATCCTGAAGGGGGGTGAGCAGGGTGAAATTCCATGGGGTGTCGCTCAGCGGGCGGGTTTGCGACAGGTAGCTGATGTTTTCTTCTTCGGACATCAGCTCGCTGTTGGCCGGGAAGGTCAGTTTTTCCTCGCCTTCGGCCAGTTTTTCCCGGGCCAGAGGTTGCAGTTCGTTCAGCGGAAACCAGTAGTATTGCAGGCTGCGGGCCAGTTTTTCCTTGGTCTGTTCGCTGAGCGGTATCACCGATTTCAAGCGCCGCGCCGGATCGCTGGAAAGAATGATGATGCCGTTCTCGTCGCTGACGAAGGCCTCCAGGCGTGCCCGCTGCCAGCGTTCTTCCATGGCTTCGAGGCGGACTTTGACCACCGCCACGCCGATGATCTTGCCGCGTTCTTCCAGGCCGTGGGCCAGGTAATAACCCGGCTCGCCGCTGGTGCTGCCGATGCCATAGAAGCGTCCCGGCTGACCACGAACGGCGTTCTGGAAGTAGGCGCGAAAGGACAAGTCTTCGCCCAGGTAACTGTCGACGTCGCGCCAGTTGCTGGTGGCCATGACGCGCCCGGTGGTGTCCATCACATAGATGGCCCGACTGCGGCTGCGCCGGTTCAGGCCTTCGAGGTATTCGTTGACCGTTTGCCGGTGTTCGGCTGACGGGTCGGCCAGCAATCTGGAAACGCTGGATTCGAGTTCCAGCAGGCTGGGCAGGTAGGTGTACTTGCTGATCTCGCTCTCGACGGCGCGGGCGTGCAATTCCAGCTGTCGCTGGCCGTTCTCGCTGAGGCTGCGGATCCCGTAGTGTTCGCTGATCCAGAAGCCGAGGTAACCCAAGCCGATCATCAGGGCGATGACCAGCGGCGGCAGGAACAGATGGCGGATCAGACGTGGTTTCACGGCGAGTGATGGCGGCGCGGCGCGGTAAAGAGTGGGGTCGCATTTCATCACAGATGCCTTGGGTCAACCACAACACTTGCTTGTGAATCGCCGACGGCCCCCTGTAGGAGCCGGCTTGCTGGCGAAGCAGGCGACGCGGTGTGTCAGACAGACCGCTTTCGCTGTTGTAGGAGCCGGCTTGCCGGCGAAGGCGTCTTCATGGGCGCTGCACGGCTTGAAGCCGCCTTCGCTGGCAAGCCAGCTCCTACAGGGGGAACGGTGCCCTTTCTTAGTGCTGCAGAATCTTCGCGAGGAAGTGCTGCGTCCGTTCGGCACGCGCGTTGATGTCGCCGAAGAACTCCTCTTTCTTGCAGTCTTCGATGATCTTGCCCTGATCCATGAAGATCACCCGATCCGCCACTTTGCGGGCAAAGCCCATTTCGTGGGTCACGCACATCATGGTCATGCCTTCGTGGGCCAGTTGCACCATCACGTCCAGCACTTCGTTGACCATTTCCGGGTCTAGCGCCGAAGTCGGTTCGTCGAACAGCATGACGATCGGGTCCATCGCCAGTGCACGGGCAATCGCCACGCGCTGCTGCTGACCGCCGGAAAGTTGCCCGGGATGCTTTTTGGCGTGGGCCGAAAGACCGACGCGCTCGAGCAATTGCAGGGCTTTCTTGGAGGCCTCTTCCTTGCTCCGCCCCAACACCTTGATCTGCGCGATGGTCAGGTTATCCATGATGCTCAGGTGCGGGAACAGTTCGAAATGCTGGAACACCATGCCCACGCGCGAGCGCAGTTTCGGCAGGTCGGTCTTCGGGTCGGCGATGGAGGTACCATCGACCACCACATCGCCTTTCTGGAAGGGTTCCAGGGCGTTGACGCATTTGATCAGGGTGGATTTGCCGGAGCCGGACGGCCCGCACACCACGATCACCTCGCCTTTTTTGACCTCGGTGCTGCAGTCAGTCAGTACCTGGAAGTCCCCATACCACTTGTTGACGTTCTTGATAGAGATCATACGGCGAACCTTTTTTGCAGACGCTTGACCAGCTGCGAGGCGGCAAAGCTGATGATGAAGTAGGTGAAACCGGCGAAGATCAGGAACTCGTTGGAGCGCCCGATGATGTCGCCACTGGCACGGGAGGCATTGAGGAAGTCCACCAGGCCGACCGCGTACACCAGCGAGGTGTCTTGAAACAGGATGATGCTCTGTTGCAGCAGCAGCGGGGTCATCTTGCGGAACGCTTGTGGCAGGATGATCAAGCGCATCATCTGGCTGTAGTTCATGCCCAGCGCCTGGGCAGCACCCATCTGGCCCTTGGGAATCGACTGCACGCCGGCCCGGACGATTTCGCAGAAGTACGCTGCTTCAAACATCATGAACGCCACGATGCACGAGGCGAACGCGCCGATCGGCGTGTCTTCGCCGGTGATCCAGCGCAGCACGAACGGCACCGCCAGGTAGAACCAGGTGATGACCAGCAGCAGCGGGATCGAACGGAAGTAGTTGACGTAGGCGCCAGCGATGTTCGACAGCAGTTTGCTGTGGGACAGGCGCATCAGCGCAAGGATAGTGCCGAGGATGATCCCGCCGACGACGCCCAGCGCCATCAGTTGCAGGGTCATGACCATGCCGTTCCACAAACCCGGCAGGGACGGGATGATGCCCGAGAAGTCGAATTCCATCATTTACCCCCTACGGAGATCAGGCCCGGTACGGCAACTTTCTTCTCGACACCGCGCATCAGCAACATCAGGCCCATGTTCAGGGTGAAGTAGATGAGCGTCGCCAGGGTGAAGGCTTCGAACAGGTTGGCGGAGAACTCGGCGGTCTGCTTGGTTTGCGCCAGCAGTTCCATCAGGCCGATCAGCGAGGCCACGGAGGAGTTCTTGAACACGTTCAAAAATTCCGAGGTAAGCGGCGGAATGATGATCCGGTAAGCCTGGGGTAGCAGCACATTCCAGTAGATCTGCGGCAGCTTGAAGCCCATGGCGCGGGCAGCGGATTCCTGGCCGCGAGGCAGCGCCTGGATACCGGTACGCACTTGTTCGCAAACGCGAGCAGAGGTGAACAGGCCCAGGCACACGACGACGCTGAGGAAGGCCGAAGTGGTCGGGTTCAGGTCCTGTTTGTACCAGTCCTGCAGGTTTTGCGGCAGCAGGTCGGGTACCAGGAAGTACCAGATGAACAGCTGCACCAGCAGCGGCACGTTACGGAAGAGTTCGACGTAACAGGTCGCGATGCCCGACACGATGCGGTTCGGCACCGTGCGCATGACACCCAGGATCGAGCCCAGCAGCAGCGCGATGATCCAGGCGGCGACGGCGATGGCGATGGTCCAGCCCAAACCGGAGAGGTACCAGTCGAAATAAATCTCGCTGCCCACGCCGGTGGACTTGAAGAAAACGCCCCAGTCCCAGTTGTAATTCATTAGGGTCTCCCCTCGGATTCGATCGATGTACAAATACCCGCCAGGGAAAACTCCGTTCCCGTGACCTTTACGGTCAGGCACACACGAGCGGCTCGACAGCCAACGGTTCGAGTGTTTCCAGAAAATGCCAGCAGGGAGTGACCATCCCTGAAAGGGCAGAGGCCCTCTCAGGAGATAAGGTTAGTCAGAAATCAGGATTTCTTTTCGTCAGCCGCTTTATCGGTCGGGTTGGCGATCAATTCCTTGATCTTGTCGCTCATCGGGAAGTTCAGGTTCAGGTTTTTAGGCGGGATTGGCTGCATGAACCATTTTTCGTAGATTTTGTTGATCTCGCCCGACTTGTAGGTGGCGATGATCGCGTCGTCGACCGCCTTCTTGAACGGTGCGTCGCCTTTGCGGACCATGCAGCCGTAGATTTCGTAGGACTGGGCAGTGCCGGTCACCGACCAGTCGGCAGGCTTCTTGGCCTTGGCCATTTCACCGGCCAGCAAGGCGTCATCCATCATGAAGGCCACCGCGCGGCCGGTCTCCAGCATCTGGAAGGACTCGCCATGGTCCTTGGCGGAGATCACGTTCATGCCCATCTGCTTGTCGGCGTTCATCGACTTGAGGATGCGCTCGGACGTGGTGCCGGCGGTCGTCACGACGTTCTTGCCTTTCAGATTGTCGAAGTCCTTGTACTCCGAATTGGCTTTGGACAGCAGGCGAGTACCGACTTCGAAGATGCCGACAGAGAAGTCGACCTGCTGCTGGCGCTCGACGTTGTTGGTGGTGGAGCCGCACTCGACGTCCACGGTGCCGTTCTGCACCAGCGGGATACGGGTTTGCGAAGTCACGAGGTTGTATTTGACCTGGAGGTTGGGCATGTCCAGGTCTTTCTTGATGGCTTCAACGATTTTCAACTGGATATCGTGGGAGTAGCCAACCGGCTTGCCGGAAGCGTCCGCGATATAGGAAAACGGGATGGAAGCGTCACGATGCCCGAGGGTGATGGTGCCGGACTCCTTGATCTTCTTCAGTGTGCCGGTGAGTTCGGCAGCAAAAACTGGAGTGCTAATCAGAGCGGCAGCAATGGCTGCGCCCAGGATATGGGGAACGATGCGCATCAAATTTTCCTCGACATTGTTTTTTTTATGGAGCCAGTTCATCGGCCCTTTTGTGCTTCGAATGGCTGCCGGCTACTGAAGAGTCCGCGTAACAGGCATTCGTCCAAGAGTGTAGAGCATGACTCGTGCCAGGCCAGGCGCTACAGATCAACCTATTGATTTATAAGGGTATTAAATATTAATGGCATGGTTTTCCGTGGCCGAAGATCCGGTAAACCGAATTGACCGGCAGGTCGCGTTCGGAAAACCGAATGCGAACGCAACGCGCCCCCGTAGGAGCGAGGCTTGCCCGCGAAGAACGATGACGCGGATATTCAGGCAGACCGCGGCGATCCCTTCGCGGGCAAGCCTCGCTCCTACAGGGGGGCGCTGGAGTCATCCAGCATGCAAAAAAAGCCCCTGAATCGCAGGATTCAGGGGCTTTGCTTCAACCGGCTTGCCAATCAGGCCGCTTCGATCTTGCTGCGGTTCTGTTCGACCTTGCTCAGATAGTCCGCCAGCTTCTGCTGTTCTGCCGGTGTGGTGAACAAGCCGAGCTTGCTGCGACGCCACAGAATGTCATGCGCGGTGGTCGCCCATTCCTCGCTGCACAGGTAATCGACTTCGCGGGTATAGAGACCGCCGCCGATGTGCTCGCCCAGATCAGTCAAGCTCTGCACACCTTCAAGCATGCGCCAGGTACGGCTGCCGTAGGTGGTGGCCCAGCGGCGGGCGATCTCGGTCGGCACCCAGTCGAACGTGTCGCGGATCTTCGCGCACAGGGCTTGCGGGGTGGTCATGTCTTCGCCGCCGGGCAGGGTGGCCGTCGCGGTCCAGCTTGGCTTGATCCGGGTGAAGTAGGGAGCCAGCTGCGCCAGCGCCGATTCGGCCAGTTTGCGGTAGGTGGTCAGCTTGCCGCCGAACACCGACAGCAGCGGCGCTTCCTCGCCAGTGCCCGACAATGCCAGGGTGTAGTCGCGGGTCACGGCCGACGGATTATCGGATTCGTCGTTGCACAGCGGACGAACGCCGGAATAACTGTGCAGGATGTCGTCGCGGCTGATGCGTTTCTTGAAGTGAGCGTTGACCACTTTGAGCAGGTAATCGGTTTCGCCCTCGGTGATCGCCACCTTGGCCGGATCGCCGGTGTACTCTCGGTCGGTGGTGCCGATCAGGGTGAAATGGTTCAGGTACGGAATGGTGAAAACGATACGCTGATCTTCGTTTTGCAGGATGTGCGCGTGTTCGCCTTCATACAGTTTTGGCACGATCAGGTGGCTGCCCTGGATCAGGCGGATACCGTACGGCGATTCCATTTTCAGGTCGTCACGGATGAACTTGGCGACCCACGGACCTGCCGCATTGACCAGTGCCTTGGCGCGGATCGAAAACAGGCTGCCATCGGCACGTTCCAGATGCAGGTGCCACAGACCCTTGATGCGACGAGCGCTGACGCAACGGGTCTGGGTGTGAACGTGGGCGCCTTTCTCGCGGGCGGCCATGGCGTTCAACACCACGAGGCGCGCGTCGTCGACCCAGCAATCGGAGTATTCGAAGCCTTTGGTGATTTCGCTTTTCAGCGGGCTGTCCGGGCCGAACTTGAGACTCTTCGAGCCTTCGAGCTTTTCCCGTTTGCCCAGGTGGTCATAAAGGAACAGACCGGCACGGATCATCCAGGCTGGACGCAGGTGCGGCCGGTGCGGCAGCACGAAGCGCATCTGCTTGACGATGTGCGGCGCCTTGGCCAGCAGCACTTCGCGCTCGGCCAGGGCTTCGCGCACCAGGCGGAATTCGTAATGTTCGAGATAGCGCAGGCCACCGTGGATCAGCTTGCTGCTGGCCGACGAGGTGTGGCTGGCCAGGTCATCCTTTTCGCAAAGGAACACCGAAAGACCGCGACCGGCGGCATCCGCTGCGATCCCCACGCCATTGATTCCGCCGCCGATGACGGCGATATCGTAAACCTCGGCGAGAGGGGGCGTAGGCAAGGTAGAAGTGGGCATCGGCTGGCCTCGGGCTTTATTTTCGGTATTTGATTTCGAACATTAATGTTCATTTGCGAAAATGGTAGCCCATAAAGCCGCCCACAGCCAGCTAACTTCGATTGAAAATACTGATCGAAGGGCTAGGAAAGGAAAATTTTCGAACATTTAAGTGCGCGATAAGGCGCAAGAGGTGTATTGCGTAGGTGATCGTCATCGCGGGCAAGTCGAATCGTCGCACCGCCGCCCCCACAGTAATTTGGGTGGGCACATAGCCTGGGCCCGACTCAATACCCTGTGGGAGCGGGCTTGCCCGCGATGGCGCCAGTACAGGCGCCGAAGTTGGGGAAGGGATTAAACGACCTCCAACCGAATCTTGTGCTGACTCAACAACTGCGCCAGCGCCGGCACCGGCTGCTGATCGGTCACCAGGCAATCGATCAGACTGATAGGCCCCAGACGAATCATGGCATTGCGCCCGAACTTGCTGGAGTCTGCCGCCAGAATCACCTGGCGCGCATTGGCGATGATCGCCTGGGACACCCGTACTTCCTGGTAGTCGAAGTCCAGCAGACTGCCGTCCTCATCGATACCACTGATACCTACGAGGGCGAAGTCGACCTTGAACTGGTTGATGAAGTCGACACTGGCCTGACCGACCACGCCGCCGTCACGCCGCACATTGCCACCGGTCAGCAGTACGTCGAAGTCATCCTTGGCACTGAGCATGGAAGCCACGTGCAGGTTGTTGGTGATGATTTTCAGATGATTGTGATTGAGCAGCGCCCGGGCAATCGATTCGGTCGTGGTGCCGATATTGATGAACAACGAGGCGTGATCGGGAATTTGCGCGGCAATGGCTTCGCCGATACGCTGTTTTTCATCGCGCATCTGGTCGGCGCGCATGGCGTAGGCGGTGTTTTCGACGCTGGAATCGTAGGCTGCGCCGCCGTGGTAACGACGCAACAGATTGGCTTCCGCGAGCTGATTGATATCGCGGCGGATGGTTTGCGGTGTAACGACGAACAGCGTGGCCATTTCCTCGCTGCTGACATAGCCGCGTTCGCGGACCAGTTCGAGGATTTGCTGCTGACGGGGAGGCAGATTCATGGGGCGTCCTTTGGGCTGCCGTGCAAAATTTGCCCATGATGCCGGAGGAATCTGCTCCCTGCCAGTTACATACCGATACGAATACCCGGGTTGGCTTATTCAGCGCCTTCGTGCGGTTCCCAATCGCGCGTGCGGCTGACGGCTTTTTTCCAGCCGGCGTAGAGTTTTTCCTTGGCGCTTTCTTCCAGGGTCGGTTCGAACTGGCGCTCGATCACCGCCTTGCCGCGCAACTCGTCCAGGCTGCCCCAGAAGCCACAGGCCAGGCCGGCCAGGTAGGCGGCGCCCAATGCCGTGGTTTCGCGCATTTGCGGGCGCTCGACCTGAGTGCCGAGGATGTCGGCCTGGAACTGCATCAGGAAGTTGTTCGCCACTGCGCCGCCGTCCACACGCAGGGACTTGAGGCGTTCGCCGGAGTCCTGTTGCATGGCATCGAGTACATCGCGGGTCTGGTAGGCAATCGACTCCAATGCGGCACGAATGATGTGATCCACGCGCACGCCGCGAGTCAGGCCGAACAATGCGCCACGGGCATACGGATCCCAGTAGGGCGCGCCCAGGCCAGTGAAGGCGGGTACCAGGTACACGCCGTTGCTGTCCTTGACCTTGTTGGCGAAGTATTCGGTGTCGTGGGCGTCGTTGATGATCTTCAGTTCGTCACGCAGCCATTGAACGGTTGAGCCGCCGTTGAACACGGCACCTTCCAGCGCGTAAGCCACTTCGCCGCGCGGGCCGCACGCGATGGTGGTCAACATGCCGTGCCGGGACTTCACGGCTTTGTCGCCGGTGTTCATCAGCAGGAAGCAGCCGGTGCCGTAGGTGTTTTTCGCCTGGCCCGGCTCGACGCACATCTGACCAAACAGGGCGGCTTGCTGGTCGCCGGCGATACCGCCGATGGCAATGCCGCTTTTAGTGTGGCCGTAGATATCGGACGAGGACTTAACTTCCGGCAGCATTTCGCGCGGAATATCCAGTACCTCCAGCATCTTCGCGTCCCACTCCAGGGTGTGGATGTTGAAGAGCAGGGTGCGCGAGGCGTTGGTGTAGTCGGTGACGTGTACCTTGCCGCCGGTAAATTTCCAGATCAGCCAGCTGTCGACGGTGCCGAACAGCAGTTCGCCTTTGCGCGCGCGTTCACGGCTGCCTTCGACGTTATCGAGGATCCACTTGAGCTTGGTGCCGGAGAAGTACGGGTCAGTGACCAGGCCGGTGGTGTCGCTGATGTATTGCTCGTGGCCGTCGCGCTTGAGCTGCTGGCAGATTTCGGTGCTGCGCCGGCACTGCCAGACGATCGCATTGTAGATCGGGCGGCCGGTGATCTTGTCCCAGACCACGGTGGTTTCGCGCTGGTTGGTGATGCCGATGGCCGCCACCTGGTCGTGATGCAGGCCGGCTTGAGCCAGGGCCTCGACCATCACCGCGCTCTGGGTGGCGAAGATTTCCATCGGGTCGTGTTCGACCCAGCCGGGCTGGGGGTAATGCTGGACGAATTCGCGCTGTGCGGTGCAGACCACATTCGCGTCACGGTCGAAAATGATCGCGCGGGAGCTGGTCGTACCCTGGTCGAGGGCAATGATGTAGTTCTTATTCTGAATGTCGGTCATGTCGATTGCCTTGGACGAAATAAGGGAGTGGGATCAGGCGCGGGATCGAAGTGGGCAGGATCGCACGCCAACGCTATCAAGAAGTTCTTGGTTTGCCGTCAATGGCGGGTGCTGCGTCCGTTGTAGCAGGCATGGGGCTGGGCAGATGACGGGCAATCAGCCCGCGATAGGCGCCAGCACCGAGGCAGGCACCGACAATCGGTGCAAAAATCGGAATCAGGAAATACGGGATATCGCGCCCGCCGGTGAGGGAAATTTCACCCCAGCCCGCGAAGAAAGTCATCAGCTTGGGGCCGAAGTCACGTGCCGGGTTCATCGCGAAACCGGTCAACGGTCCCATCGAGCTGCCGATCACGGCAATCAGCAGCCCGATCAGCAATGGCGCCAGCGGGCCTTTCGGCAGGCCATTGTTGTCGTCGGTCAGGGACATGATCACGCCCATCAGGATGGCGGTGATGATCACTTCCACCAGGAAGGCTTGAGCCGTGGTCAAGACCGGGTTGGGGAAGGTTGAGAACACCGACGCCAATTCGAGGCTGGCTTGGGTGCCACGCACCATATGGTGGGTTTGTTCATAATCGAAGAATAAACCGCTGTACAGCGTGTACACCAGCAACGCGCCACAGAAAGCGCCAGCGATCTGGGCGAGCATATAGAAAGGCAGTTTGCGCTTTTCGAAATCGGCGAAAATACTCAGGGCAATGCTGACGGCAGGATTGAGGTGCGCCCCGGAAACACCGGCGGTCAAGTAGATCGCCATGCTCACGCCAATACCCCAGATGATGCTGATTTCCCAAAGGCCAAAGCTGGCGCCCGCGACCTTGAGCGCGGCAACGCAACCCGTACCAAAGAAGATCAGCAACGCAGTACCCAGGAATTCGGCCATGCATTGGCTCGAGAGCGACGGTTGTTGTAAAGCAGTTGTCATTGAAAACCTCGTTTTTGTTGTTGTCTGGCGCTTTTTCATAAAGCGCGATTTTCACCAAGAAAGGATCCCCATCCTGTTCTCGGCCTGCTGCTGGGTACTGCGATGGGACATTTGTACCGTATTCGTATTCGAAAAAATATAGACAAGAAACGCTACTGTCAAAGGTCGAAAGTGAACCGTCAGTCACAATCGAACTGTTAGTCACATGAATGACCACATGGTTCACGCTGCCGGCTGAACATGGACGAACGGCACAAGTCTGCGCCAAACAGGTGAAACACCACTGCAATAGAGCCATTTGTCGAGCAATGTCCTAGAATCCAGCGCAGTATTTTTCGTCTGTCGACAAGCCTGGAGCTGCCATGACCCCTGCGTTGGATTTGTTGAAAAAAGTTCGTGCCGAACATCGCGTGCACAGTTACGAACATGATCCAAAGGCAGCGTCCTATGGGCTGGAGGCAGCGGAGAAATTGGGGTTGGACCCGGCGCAGGTGTTCAAGACGCTCCTGGCAGCCAGTGAAAAGGGTGAATTGCTGGTGGCGGTGGTGCCGGTCGTCGGAAGTCTCGATTTGAAGGGGTTGGCGCAGGCGGCGGGCGTCAAAAAAGTCGAAATGGCGGATCCCGCGGCGGCACAACGATCTACCGGATACCTGTTGGGCGGGATCAGTCCGCTGGGGCAGAAAAAACGTTTACGCACCTTTATCGATAAATCTGCCCAGCCTTTTGCCAGCATTTTTGTCAGCGCCGGTCGACGGGGGCTGGAAGTCGAATTGGCACCTGCCGTGCTGGCCGAACACACCCAGGCGCAGTTCGCTGATATCGGCCGCGCCTGAGCAGGGCAATCCGATAGGCGCTGTCTGGTGAAAATTGCCAGGCTCTGTCACTGGCGCCTGGTTTCCCGCGGTTGCATGCTTGGTAAACAAACAAAGGGAGGTGGTTATGCAGCTTGAGTTTCATCAGGTCGATGCGTTCAGTGATCGACTGTTCAGTGGCAACCCGGCGATGGTTTATCGCCTCGATGCCTGGCTCGCCGACGAGTTGATGCAGAAGATCGCCGCCGAGCACAACCTCGCCGAAACCGCCTTCGTGGTGCGTGAAGGGCAGCACTGGCACATTCGCTGGTTTACCCCGAGTACCGAGGTACCGTTGTGCGGTCACGCGACGTTGGCCAGCGCCTACGTGCTGTTTGAGATCTACAGGGAGCCGGTCGAGCGTCTGGACTTCATCTGCAAGTCCGGCCCGTTGAGTGTCAGCCGTGAGGGTCGGCGCTTATGGCTGGATTTCCCCGCCATCGTCCCGTCGGAAGTGGGCGTGACCCTGGACGTCGAGCGTGCGCTCGGAGTGGAAGCGGTCGATGTGCTGGGTTCGAATGAATTGTTTGTGGTGCTGGAGTCGGAACAAGCCGTGCTCGATTGCCAGCCGGACATGGTCGCCCTGGCGAAACTGCCGTGGCTGGGCGCCATTGTGACCGCACGGGGCAACAAGCACGATTTCGTTTCCCGTTACTTTGCCCCGGCGATCGGCATCAACGAAGACCCGGTGACCGGATCGACCCATTGCAGCCTGATTCCTTATTGGTCGCAACGTTTGGGCAAGTCGGACCTGACGGCTTACCAATGTTCGGCGCGGGGAGGGCAGTTGTTCTGCCGGCTGGAAGGGGATCGGGTGAAGATTGGCGGGGATGCGACGCTTGTTGCGAGCGGGACACTGCTGCTCGATTGACTCCGATCCCTGTAGGAGCAGCCGGTCGACGCTCGATTGCTCGCGATGGACTCAAGAGCGCCGCGTTTAATCAGTAAACACGCGTTATCGTTAACGACCATCGCGAGCAAGCTCGCTCCTACAGGTTTCAGGTTTCAGGTTTCAGGTTCAAGTTTCAAGTTCAAGTTTCAGATTTCAGATTTCAACTGGCAGCGCTGTACCGGCGGACACCGGATTCGCTGGCCGGAATCTGCGCCGCGATACTGCCGGTGGCCTGAAACAGCACCAGGTGTTCAGCCGCAACACGAATGCCGACTTCGTCACCCACCTGATGATCGGCATGGCTGGGGAAAATCGACTCCAGCTGCGCCCCCGTCGGCATCTGCAGGCGATACAAGGTCGACGCCCCCTGGAACGACTTGCCGACGATTTTCCCCTTCAAGACGTTGTCCGGTGCATAAACGATGTCATCCGGACGCAGCAGCACGTCAACGGCCCCCCCGATCGGCCAGGTGTAGGCCCGGTTGCCGCGCAGCTCGCCGAGCTCGGTCTGCACCGACTCCGGGCTGTTCAGCTGACCGCGAATGAAATAGCCCTGACCAATGAAACTGGCGACAAAAGGCGTCAGCGGTTCGTGATACAGGTTGTAGGGCGTGTCCCATTGTTCCAGGCGACCCTCCTTGAAAACCCCCACATGGTCGCTCACCGCGAAGGCTTCTTCCTGGTCATGGGTCACCAGGATCGCGCTGGTGCCACGAGTCTTGAGGATGTCGCGTACCTCGTGGCTGAGCTTGCGTCGCAGTTCGCCATCGAGGTTGGAAAAGGGTTCGTCGAGCAGCAGCAATTGCGGCTCCGGCGCCAGGGCCCGGGCAAGGGCGACACGCTGCTGCTGGCCACCGGACAGCTCATGGGGGAAGCGTTTGCCGAGGTTTTTCAGGTTGACCAGTTCCAGCAGCTCTTCGATGACGCGATTCTTCTGCGGATGCTTGCGGATCCCGAAGGCAATGTTCTCGGCCACGCTCAAATGCGGAAACAGCGCGTAGTCCTGGAACACCATGCCGATCCGGCGTTTCTCCGGAGCGAGGGTGAAGCCGGGCCGGGATATGGTTTCCCCGGCCAGCTGGATTTCACCTTCGTGCACCGGTTCGAAACCGGCAATCGCCCGCAGGGTGGTGGTCTTGCCGCAGCCCGAAGAGCCGAGCAGGCAACCGATATCGCCGGCATTCAAATGCAGGTTGAGGTTCTGTACCACCCGCTGGTCTTGATAGCCGCAAGCGAGGTTGCGCAGGTTAAGCAGTAAGGGATGGCTCATGCGTGGTGATACGCCGGCTCGACCAGAAACTCGAGCAGGGCCTTTTGTGCGTGCAGACGGTTCTCCGCTTGATCCCAGGCGACGGCGCGCTTGTCATCGAGCACATCAAGGCTGATTTCCTCGCCACGGTGAGCGGGCAGGCAGTGCATGAACAGCACGTCCTCGGCAGCCAGGTCGAGCAGGGCGCGGGTCACCTGGAACGGCGCGAACAGCTTCAGGCGCTTGGCGGTTTCTTCTTCCTGGCCCATGGAGGTCCAGACGTCAGTGCTCACCAGGTGGGCGCCGCGCACGGCATCCTTCGGATCACGGACGATGGTCACCCGATCGCCGGCCTTGGCCACGAATTCGGGGTTGGGCTCGAAGCCTTCCGGGCACGCGACACGCAACTGGAAGTCGAACTGGATCGCCGCTTCTATATAGCTGTTGCACATGTTATTGCCGTCGCCGATCCAGGCCACGGTCTTGCCCTGGATCGAGCCGCGATGTTCGAGGAACGTCTGCATGTCCGCCAGCAACTGGCAGGGGTGCAGGTCGTCGGACAGGCCGTTGATCACCGGCACGCGCGAGTTGGCGGCGAATTCGGTCAGGGTGCTGTGGGCAAAGGTGCGGATCATCACGGCATCGAGCATGCTCGACATCACGATGGCGCAGTCGCCGATCGGCTCGCCACGGCCCAGTTGCGTGTCGCGCGGCGACAGAAAGATCGCCTGGCCACCGAGCTGGATCATGCCGGCTTCGAACGAAATACGGGTGCGGGTCGAGGATTTCTCGAAAATCATCCCGAGCACGCGGTTTTTGAGGGGCTCGAACAGTACGCCGCGGTTACGCAGGTCTTTGAGCTCAACGCCTCGACGGATCACGCTGACCAGCTCTTCGGGCGTGCAATCCATCAGGGAGAGAAAGTGCCTTGCGCTCATCATTGACTACCTTTTTGCAACAGACCGCAGATACTCAAAGCCTTGTTTAATTAAAAAAACGGGCGAGACCTGCGGCGTAAGCCGCACGGGGCGACGAAATAGGGGAAGGCGCGATATTGACATTAAATGTCGCGTTTTTCCAATGGGCTACGGTGTACGGGGATTTCAGAGGGGCTACGGGTGACCGCAGTAGCGCTTTTGAAGCCGGTTTCCTGACAGCAGCCCGTCATTTGTACACTGGGCTTGCAGGGCTTTGCAATAAAACCGGGCGGCGAGGGCAGGGCGACGGTCGGTTTCTGGCCTCCAGTCGAGCTTTGGCGGTCTGAAACATTTGATAAAGCAGGGGGCTGGGTTATAACTAAGGTTCAAGCGACGCAGGGAAGGCTTTGGAATGGAATCGAAAGAACAGCAGTTAATGGAATTACTCAGCCTCACGGCCCGCTCCCTGACCCATCTCACCGCGTCCATGACCTCGATGTCCTTCGAGTTGATGCGCAGTAACGATGAAGTCACCAAGGGCGCCGGCCGGCGGATGATCGACCGCATGGCGACCATCAGCACCGGCCTCGACGAGCACTGGCGACTGATCGGCGAGCTGACCGGCGTGCATCTTGCCCAGGAGCAGATCGAAACCGTTCAGGAAATTCAATTGCAGGCCCCGCCTGGCCCCCCGCCCAACTGATTCGGGGCAGCCATCGGCTGGCCTGATGGCTGCCGATTCACAAGACGAACGTCGCTGGCGCAGCGACGGGGCACGCGCCATAGTTTTGTTCCCGCGGCCGACAATGCCCGCCCAGAACAAGACAGAGACTGGCCATGACCAAGACTCTCCATCACCGTGCCTGCCACCTGTGTGAAGCCATCTGCGGCCTGACCATCGAAACCACCGAGGTCGAAGGCCGCGTGCAGATCACCTCGATCAAGGGTGATGCCCAGGATACGTTCAGCCGCGGGCATATCTGTCCCAAGGCCGTTGCGCTGCAGGATATTCAGAATGATCCGGATCGCCTGCGGCAGCCGATGCGGCGGGTCGGCAGCGAATGGCTGCCTATCGAGTGGGAAGACGCCTTCGACCTGGTCGCCGAACGCCTGGCGGCGATTCAGGAGCGTCACGGGCAGAACGCGGTGGCGGTCTATCAAGGCAATCCCAGCGTGCACAACTACGGCCTGATGACCCACAGCAATTACTTTCTCGGCCTGTTGAAAACCCGCAACCGCTTTTCTGCGACATCGGTCGACCAGTTGCCCCATCACCTGACCAGTCACCTGATGTACGGCCACGGTTTGCTATTGCCGATCCCGGACATCGATCACACCGATTTCATGCTGATCCTCGGCGGCAATCCACTGGCGTCCAACGGCAGCATCATGACCGTGCCGGACGTGGAAAAACGCCTGAAGGCCATTCAGGCCCGGAGCGGCAAAGTGGTGGTGGTCGATCCGCGCCGCAGCGAAACGGCGGCGATGGCCGATCAGCATCTGTTCGTGCGTCCGGGTGGCGATGCGGCGTTGCTGTTCGGGCTGCTCAATACCCTGTTCGCCGAGGGCCTGACCCGCGACAGTCATTTGCCTGTAGACGGTCTGGAAGAGGTGCGTGCGGCGGTGAAGGGGTTCACTGCCGAGGCCATGAGCCCGCTGTGCGCCGTACCGGCTGAACAGATCCGTCAATTGGCGCGGGACTTCGCGGCGGCGCCGACAGCGGTGTGCTACGGGCGCATGGGCGTTTCGACCCAGGCGTTTGGCACCCTGTGCCATTGGCTGGTGCAACTGATCAATCTGGTGACCGGCAATCTTGATCGAGTGGGCGGGGCATTGTGCACCGAGCCTGCCGTGGACCTGGTGGCCTCGACTTCGGGCGGGCATTTCAATCTGTGGCAGAGCCGGGTGTCCGGGCGTCCCGAATACGCTGGCGAACTGCCGGTGTCGGCGCTGGCCGAAGAGATGCTCACCGAAGGGCAAGGGCAGGTTCGGGCGCTGATCACCGTGGCGGGCAATCCGGTGCTCTCCACCCCCAACGGCCGGCAACTGGAACAGGCGCTGGACGGGCTGGAGTTCATGGTCAGCGTCGACCTGTACATCAATGAAACCACGCGGTATGCCGACCTGATCCTGCCGTCGACCTCGGCGCTGGAAAACGATCACTACGACACCACCTTCAATATGTTTGCGGTACGTAACGTGACGCGCTTCAACCGTGCGATTCTGGCCAAACCGGAAGGTGCGTTGCATGACTGGGAGATTTTTGTCGGGTTGGCCAAGGCCTTTGCCGCGAAGACCGGCAAGGAACTGAAACCGACGATCCCGCCAGCGCAGATGATCGATCGCGGCTTGCGGGCGGGGCTGTATGGCGATGCGTCGCAACACCGGCTGTCGCTGGCGACCCTGTTCGATCATCCGCATGGTGTCGATCTCGGGCCGCTGAAATCCAACCTGGCACCACGTCTGAAAACCGCCAACCGGCGAGTTCAGGCTGCACCGGCGGCGATCCTTGCCGACCTGGCGCGTTTCGCCGCCTTGCAAGTCCCGGCCTCCGATGAGCTGCTGATGATCGGCCGCCGTCATGTTCGCAGCAACAACTCGTGGATGCATAACTATCACCGGCTGGTGAAGGGCAAGCCGCGCCATCAATTGCTGATGCACCCGGACGATCTGGCCAGTCGTGGGCTCAACGACGGGCAACGAGTTCGGGTCAGTTCGCGGGTCGGTGCCATCGAAGTTGAAGTGCTGGGCAGCCTGGATATGATGAAAGGCGTGGTCAGCCTGCCTCACGGTTGGGGCCATGCGCGGCCGGGCGTGCAGATGACGATCGCCAGTGGCCAGCCAGGCGCCAGTGCCAACGACCTGACGGATGAATGTCAGCTCGACGAGTTGTCTGGCAATGCGGCGTTGAACGGTGTGCCTGTCACCGTGGCGGCGGCTTGATCAAGTCTGTCGGGGAGGCCGAGCATGGCGCTCGGGTTTCCGTTACAATGCGCCACCGTGCCGACCATCGAGTCGGAAAGTTCAGCCGAGGTGCTCCATGGATATCATCGAAACGATTAAAGAGCAGATTGCCAACAACACCATTCTGCTTTACATGAAAGGTTCGCCGAATGCCCCGCAGTGTGGCTTCTCCGCGAAAGCCGCGCAGGCCGTGATGGCGTGTGGCGAAAAGTTTGCGTACGTGGATATCCTGCAGAACCCGGAAATCCGCGCCAACCTGCCAAAATACGCCAACTGGCCAACCTTCCCGCAACTGTGGGTCGGTGGTGAGCTGGTCGGCGGTAGCGACATCATGACCGAGATGGCTGCAGACGGTTCGTTGCAGGCCACGATCAAGGCTGCTGTCGAAGCTGCTGCTGCGAACAAGACCGAAGCCTGATCCGGTCCCTCCTGTAGGAGCGAGGCTTGCCCGCGAACAGGGTGCCTCGTTCTACAGGAAATACCGCGTCATCGTTTTTCGCGAGCAAGCTTCGCTCCTACAAGAGCAGGCATAAAAAGCCCCGCCTCTTTCAAAGAGAGCGGGGCTTTTTTTGGCTTAGGAGCAAGCTTGCTCCGGGCGGCGTTCCGACGAAGGTCGTTAACGATGACGCGTTTTTTCAGGATAAACGCGACCCTGTAGGAGCGAGCTTGCTCGCGAAGGTCGTTAACGATGCCGCGTTTTTTCAGGATAAACGCGGCGTATGTGAGTCCATCGCGAGCGAGCTCGCTCCTACAAGAGCAGAGCGGGCGTGTGTTTACTCTTCGCCCATCTGCGATTGCAGATAGTTCTCAAGACCGACCTTATCGATCAGGCCCAGTTGGGTTTCCAGCCAGTCGATATGTTCTTCTTCGGACTCAAGAATGTCTTCGAGCAGTTCACGGCTACCGAAGTCGCCAACGGTTTCGCAATGCGCGATCGCCACCTTGAGATCGGCATGCCCGGTTTTCTCGATACGCAGGTCGCACTCAAGCATTTCCTGGGTGTGTTCGCCGATCTGCAGCTTGCCCAGGTCCTGGACGTTCGGCAAACCTTCGAGGAACAGGATGCGCTTGATCAGCTTGTCCGCGTGCTTCATCTCGTCGATGGATTCGTGGTATTCGTGCTTGCCGAGCTTGTTCAGACCCCAATCTTCGTACATGCGCGCATGCAGAAAGTATTGATTGATCGCGACCAGCTCATTGGCAAGGATCTTGTTGAGATGCTGGATGACTGTAATGTCGCCTTTCATGATGGGGTCCTGCCCTGTATTAGCTGTCTATAAGTCAGAGTTTGAGCCGCACAAGTAAGGGTGTCAAACCTAAGTTATTGAAAGTTAAGTGAAAATTAATCGGAATAAGAATGTTTGTGTTCCGCGTCTAGAGCGTAACTGATTGATTTTCAGGCATAAAAAAACCGGACATCTGTCCGGTTCTTTGAAATACGGTATTTATGCAGCGGTAAATTCTACAGGATAAGGAATCGCAGCCTGGGCCGATTGTATTTTGGTCAGGGTTTCGCGGACCACTTCCTTGGCAAGGCAGGCGCATTTGCCGCATTGGCTGGCAACACCGGTAGCCTGGCGGACTTCCTTGTAGCTGCAGCATCCTTCATAGATTGCATCGCGGATTTGGCCGTCGGTGACGCCAGTGCAGAGGCAGACATACATAAGTGAAAACCGTCGCTGGTTGTGACTCAATTGCGATGGATCTTAATGTTAACGAGAATGATTGTCAAAGTGGTTTCTGACAGCTTCGCGTTATGAGGGCATGCGACCGACGAACGGTTTTTTTCCAAGCAATGTGCCAGTAAGCGCCGGGAAGCATTTTAACCTGTCAGCGAAAAACCGTTAAGGACAGCTCAAAAACGCAGTGTATGATGGCCGGTCCTTATGAAGCGGGTGCGTGTCACAGGGCTGTCGCCTGACGGTGGCAGGCTGGCGCAAACCCGGAACTTCACGTTTTTACACCAGGAGATATCCAATGAGCGTACTCGTAGGCAAGCAAGCCCCTGACTTCACCGTACCGGCCGTACTCGGCAATGGCGAAATCGTAGACAGCTTCACCCTGTCGTCGGCCATCAAAGGCAAATACGGCCTGGTGTTCTTCTACCCACTGGACTTCACCTTCGTTTGCCCGTCCGAGCTGATCGCGCTGGACAACCGCATGTCCGACTTCAAGGCACGCAATGTTGAAGTGATCGCCGTTTCGATCGACTCGCACTTCACTCACAACGCCTGGCGCAACACCCCGGTCAACAATGGTGGCATCGGCGAAGTCCGTTACACCATGGCAGCCGACCTGAAGCACGAAATCGCCAAGGCCTACGACGTTGAGTCCGAAGGCGGCGTGGCTTTCCGTGGCGCGTTCCTGATCGACGACAAGGGCGTTGTCCGCTCGCAGAGCATCA
>Ga0247818_10000540_pt1 | contig 23711 bp, 16 predicted proteins | sample 13C_Glucose_Day1_FD_192424 | JGI IMG/M metagenome (GOLD analysis project Ga0247818, IMG submission 192424) | Soil microbial communities from agricultural site in Penn Yan, New York, United States - 13C_Glucose_Day1 | ecosystem: Environmental > Terrestrial > Soil > Agricultural land | place... | reverse complement strand
GCTGGAAGCGGGCGCGTCGGAAGGTGCCGAGCCAACCAGCGAAAGTTGTGGGGTCTTTTTCATGACGTAGCTCCGTGGAGTGAACATTCACTGCAGTTGCGGCTGCCAAACCGTCCGTTGGATGGCAGTGGTCGTGGAGGGTAACGTCCTGAGGAACCGTCCACCAGTTCACCAAAGTCGACGCGTGTTGCAGGAATTTTCCTAGGACGTTCGGTGTGGGAAGGAGGAGCCGGCCCCACTCAAGGCATGTGGTCAGCGGCAAAATCAGCTTCTGACCGGGCGCGCAAACGGCCCTTGCGACAAGCCACCTGGAAACGCTCGAAGTCGCGTTCGTTTTGTGCAGTGTAACTTTGCGCGTATTTCAGCAGCGCATCGGCCAGCGCATCGCCTTTGCCAATGTAACCGCTGATTTGCGCTGCGAGGCCGGATGCCTTGGCATGTGCCCGGGCGAGGGCTCGGCCGCAAACACGTCCATAGGCGGCGAAGGTTTCGGCGTCGAAGGTCTCAAGCTCAGCGGAGATTTTCATGTCGCGCAGTTGCCGCACATAGAAGTGCCGACCGCTGGGGCCGGTGGTCCAGCCGAGAAAAAGATCGCTGGCGGCCTGCATCAGCCGCTGCCCCTCGACCACGCGTTGGCCTTCGTGGCGCGTGCGCGATTTGACTTTGACGTAATCGGCGAGCACCGAACGTCGCGCTTCCTTGAACTGCAGGAACAGCGGGAACTCCTGATCGTCGGTCAACAGCGCCACCAGGCAGCGCGTACCGACACTGCCGACGCCAACCACTTTGAAGGCCAGGTCCTGGGCGTGAAACCGTGAGAGCAACTCGCGACGGTCAGGTTGCAGCGTGTTTCGATAATCACGCATGAACGCGTCGTAGAGCGGGCGCCAGTCCGACAACCGCAGCCAGTCATCGTCGGCGTCCAGCAGCGTGGTGTTTTTGTGCAGGTGGAAAATTTCCGGCAGGTCATCGCGAATAATCAGACGACCACTGGCATCGCGCTCACTGATTTTGGGCAGCAGCTCGGCGTGGGTACGCCGCTCAGCCTTTTCGATGGCGCGTTCCACATGTTCGAGGGTACTTTTGCGCGCCTGAGCGAGCAGATCGTTGTAGCTGATGGACTCGTACCAGTTTTCCAGCGAGCTCTGTTCGGCGCATTCCAGCAACGTCGTCTGATAGGCGCCGACCATTTCACGGCACACCTGTTCCTCGACCGATTCGTCGTGGCGCAAGTCACGGGCCGCCACCACGAAACTTGCCGCGAGACGCTTGAGATCCCACTCCCACGGCCCGGGATGTGCTTCGTCGAAATCGTTGACGCTGAACAGCAAATTACGCTCAGGCGTGGCGAAACCGCCGAAATTCATCAGGTGGCAGTCACCGCAGATGGGCAAGTTCAGGCCCATGTTCGCCGTGCCCGACAAATCGTGCGCCTGCAACAAGGCATTGCCGCGAAAGAACGTGAACGGCGATACCAGCATGCGCCCGTAACGCAGTTCGACCAGCGCCTCGACGCGGCCCTGGCTGGAGGCCTTGATCAACGGAATCGGGTCACGGTTCATCTTGCCGGTGGATGCCTGAGCGCTGCGCGGGCACTTCTTGCGCGCGTCTTTGCCTTGTTGCATGCGATCTTTGAGTGCGGTCATGGGGGCTCGGTGTGGCGTAAGGGGCGCTGTGAGTGTAGAAGCGCTTTTTGGGTTTATCCGCTGGCGTGAGTCCGGTGACAATCCCCATCTCGATGTTCGCAACATAGAGGCTGTGTCGCCCCTGCGCCCTGGATAGCGCGGATCAAATGTTGCTGGAGGGGCGTGTGAGCTTGAAGGAGAGGGGATCCTTCAGGGAACGGTTCACATAATTCTCACCTGAGTTTTGCCATGATCGTCGCCAATATTTCATCGGCCCGAGCGAGTGATCCCTTCATGAATGTGAGCGTGCTCTACGCGTTGGTTGCAGCAGCGTTGTTTGGCGCCAGTACGCCACTCGCCAAGCTGTTGGGGGTGCAGATTTCACCGATTCTATTGGCCGGCTTGCTCTATCTGGGCAGCGGGCTGGGCTTGACCGCCCTGCGTGTTGCCCGCGATCGAGGCTGGCAGCGTTCCGGACTCGGCACCGGCGAATGGCCGTGGCTGGTCGGAGCCATCGGCTTTGGCGGCGTGCTGGCGCCGGTGGCATTGATGTTCGGTTTGACCAGAACCTCCGGCGCGAGCGCGTCACTGATGCTCAATCTGGAATCAGTGCTCACGGCGCTACTGGCGTGGGTAGTGTTCAAGGAAAATGCCGATCGGCGGATCGTGATCGGCATGCTCGCCATCGTGGCCGGCGGTGTCGTGTTGTCCTGGCCGCAAGAAACCGTGTCGGCGCAGGACTGGACAGGCCCGCTGGCCGTCGCCTTCGCCTGCTTTTGCTGGGCCATCGATAACAACCTGACGCGTAAGGTCTCTGCCTCTGATGCACTGTTTATCGCGGGCAGCAAAGGTCTTGTGGCGGGGGTGGTCAACTGCGGCCTCGCCTTGTTCATTGGCACACAACTGCCCGCCGCCGCCTCGCTGGTGCCGATCCTGCTAGTCGGGTTTCTCGGTTACGGCGTCAGCCTGGTGATGTTCGTCCTCGCCCTGCGCGGACTGGGCAGTGCGCGCACCGGCGCGTATTTTTCCACCGCGCCGTTTCTGGGCGCAGCTATCTCGATTCTGCTGCTGGGCGAGTCGGTATCGCTGATGTTCCTGCTCGCAGCAGCGTTAATGGCCGTGGGGGTATGGATTCACTTGATGGAGAACCATATTCATGAGCATCAGCACGAACGGCTCGAGCATGATCATCGTCACATACACGACGAGCATCACCAGCATTCGCATGGGTTTGAATGGGATGGAACGGAGCCGCACAGCCATCCGCATGTGCATACGCCGATGCGTCATCGGCATGCGCATTTTCCGGATGTGCATCATCGGCATGAGCATTGAAGTGTGTGGGGAGGGATTGGTTTTTGGCGGTAGGGGCTGGATGGGGCGGCCAGATGCGACAAAGCCCGCACTTGGCGGGCTTTGTCGTTGAGAGTTGGTGGGCCGGGGTAATTTGAATTGAATTGGTAGATTGTTGATTTTTAAAGTTAATAACGGTTTTTGTTTTTTGCTGGAATACCGATTGGAATACTGCACGTCACGTGATCACTTGTTTGCAATCAATCTGACCAACACGCTTTGTAACATTGCTGGCAGTGAAACTGCCTATGGCTAGCTCTCAGCACTGGCGAAACCGCCCAAAAGTGGACACCGGCTTGGCGAGAGTTTACAACCAAAGCGCACGCTCCGGATGAGCACCCTCAGGTGTTAGACTTGCGGTTTTGCCCGTACTCCAAGGAGTTATTGCGTGAACACGGAAAATCATTCCCAGACGGCAGCGTTTCTATGGTCCATTGCCGATCTGCTGCGCGGTGACTTCAAACAATCGCAATACGGTCGCATCATCCTGCCATTCACCCTGTTACGGCGCATGGAGTGCGTGCTCGCACCGACCAAGGATGAGGTGATCAAACAAACCTTCGCTCAGGAAGGCCGTCCGGACCAAGTGCGTGAGATGATTCTGCTCCGCGCTGCCGGTCAGCAGTTCTTCAATGGCTCGCCGCTGACCCTAGGGACGCTGTCCGATACCCAGACCGCCGCCGATCTGATGAGCTACGTACAGGCGTTCAGTAAGGATGCTCGCGAGATTTTTGAGCATTTCCACTTTGAAGATTTCGTTCAGCAACTGGAAACCGCCAACCTGCTGTATCAGGTGGTGCAGCGCTTCGCCGCCACCGATCTGAGCCCCGAGTTCATCAGCAACTTCGGCATGGGCATCATCTTTGAAGAGCTGATCCGCAAGTTTGCGGAAAGCTCCAACGAAACCGCCGGGGAGCACTTCACCCCGCGCGACATCGTACACCTCACCACCTCGCTGGTGATCACCAATCAGGACCACAAGCTTGTACCCAACAGCATCGTCACCATCTATGACCCAACCGCCGGCACCGGCGGCTTTCTGTCTGAGGGTGATGAGTACATCCAGTCCATCAGCGAAAAGGTCAGCGTGTCGCTGCACGGCCAGGAGCTCAACCCCGAGTCCTACTCCATCTGCAAGGCGGACATGCTGATCAAGGGCCAGGACGTGGCCAGCATCAAGCTCGGCAACACTCTGTCCAACGACCAGTTGGCCGATAAGCGCTTTGACTTTATGCTCAGCAACCCGCCGTTCGGCGTGGAATGGAAGAAGGTGCAAAAGCAGATCACCGACGAGCACACGGTGAAGGGCTTCGACGGCCGCTTCGGCCCCGGCCTGCCGCGTGTGTCCGACGGTTCGCTGCTGTTCCTACTACACCTGGTCAGCAAGATGCGAGACCCGCGCGACGGTGGCTCGCGCATCGGCATCATCCTCAACGGCTCGCCGCTGTTCACCGGCGGCGCGGGCTCGGGTGAGTCGGAGATTCGCCGCTACCTGCTGCAGAACGATCTGATCGAAGCCATCGTCGCGTTGCCGACCGACATGTTCTACAACACCGGCATCGCCACCTATGTGTGGATTCTCTCCAACCACAAAGCCAGTGCGCGCCAGGGCAAGGTGCAGTTGATCGACGGCAGCCAGCACTTCGCCAAAATGCGCAAGTCGCTGGGCAGCAAGCGCCAGTACATCACTGAAGATCAAATCAGCGAGCTGGTGCGCCTGTATGGCAGCTTCGAGCAAACTGCGCAGAGCAAAATCTTCCCCATCGACGCCTTCGGCTACCGCCGCATCACCGTCGAACGCCCGCTGCGCCTGAATTTCCAAACCAGTGCCGAGCGCACCGCCAAGGTGCTGGAAGAAAAAGCCCTGCAGAAGCTCGACAGCGCCGCCCAGCAGCACCTGCTGGCGGCTCTGCAAGCGATGGACGCCAGCCAACTGCACCGCAACCGCGAGCAGTTCAGCAAGCTGCTGAAAAAAGGCCTCGCCGCGTACAGCGTCAGCCTCAGCACGCCGGAATTCAAAGCCCTGATGAGCGCCCTGAGCGAGCGCGATCCCGAGGCGGATATCTGCATGATCAAGGGCCAGCCGGAAGCCGACGCCGGCCTGCGCGATAACGAGAACGTGCCGCTCGGCGAATCGGTGTACGACTACTTCCAGCGCGAAGTCATCCCTCATGTGCCGGATGCCTGGATCGACGAAAGCAAAACCGATGCGCTGGACGGTGAGGTCGGCATTGTCGGCTTCGAGATTCCCTTTAACCGCCACTTCTATGTGTTTCAGCCGCCGCGCCCGCTGGCCGAGATCGACCGCGACCTGAAAGCCTGCACCGACCGCATCAAGCAGATGATTGAGGGGATGTCGGCATGACTTTTCCGGCGTATCCAGCATATAAAGCTTCTGGCGTGGAATGGCTAGGTGATGTCCCTATTGACTGGGCGTTATCAAAGGTTAAGTACGATTCCTATGTTAAGGCTCGCGTAGGATGGCATGGCCTTAAGTCTGATGAGTTCACAGATGTAGGGCCTTATCTTGTGACGGGGAGTGACTTCAAGAATAGAACGGTTGAGTGGGCTAGCTGTTATCACTGCACAAATGAGCGATTTGAGCAGGACAAATACATACAGCTAGAGGAAGGTGATCTTCTTATCACGAAAGACGGAACCATTGGAAAGCTGATTCTTGTCGAGGGTCTTCCTGGTAAGGCTACTTTGAATAGTGGAATATTTGTTGTTCGGCCACTCCAGCAAAAATACTCAACACGCTTCTACTTCTGGATTATGCAGTCCTCGGTATTTCATGAGTTTATTGGTTTAAATAAAACCGGAAGCACCATTATCCATTTGTACCAAGAGACATTTGAAAATCTACCTTATGCTTTGCCTCCTCTAGCAGAGCAAACCAAAATCGCCCGCTTCCTCGACCACGAAACCGCCCGCATCGATGCACTGATCGAAGAGCAGCAACGGCTGATCGAACTGCTCAAGGAAAAGCGCCAGGCCGTGATCTCCCACGCCGTCACCAAAGGCCTCGACCCCACGGTGCCAATGAAAGACTCCGGCGTGGAGTGGCTAGGCGAGGTGCCGGCGCACTGGGATGTAAAGAAGTTAAAATATGGCGTTAATGTTATAGGTGGATTTGCATTTCAATCGTCAGACTTTATTGATGAAGGCGTTCAGCTTATTAAGATAGGGAATTTATATGAAAATGAATTTCAGCTTGATCGGCAGCCTACGTACTTGAATTCATCGTTTTTGACTAGCCATAATGCATGGGTGGTTTCTAGGGGGGATTTATTAATGTCCCTTACCGGAACTCTTGGCAAGCGTGACTATGGGTCTGCTGTGTTGATTGAGTGTGACGGCAAGTATCTGTTAAATCAACGGGTTGCGAAGCTAAAAATATATGATTTGTTTGATGGTTTGTTTTTAAAGTTTTTGCTTCATAGTGATGGCTATCTGAATAAAATTTATTCGCTTCCCTCGGGAACAAAGCAAGCCAATCTTAGTAATGATGATGTCGTTAGTGTGGAGGTCTCTGTTCCAGCCTTAAAAGAGCAGGAAAATATAGCTGCTTTTCTTGTAAGTGAAACTGAGAAAGTTGCATTTTTGATCGCAGATGCAGAACTAGTAATTAGCATTTTAAACGAGCGCCGCTCCGCCCTAATCTCCGCCGCCGTCACAGGCAAAATCGACGTGCGCGGCTGGCAGCCACTGGCAAGCACGCCAATTCCCGAATTAGCACAAGAGGCCGTGTAATGGCGGACAGCAAGGAAGCGCAATTCCAGCAGGACATCATCGACGCCCTGGCCGCCCAAGGCTGGCTGGTCGGCACCGCCAGCGGCTACGACCGGCGCACGGCGTTGTATACCGAGGACGTGCTGGCCTACTTCAAGGAAGCTTGGCCGGAGCGTTGGGACAAGTTCGCCAAGGCCAACCCGAACAACCCGAATGATGTGCTGGTGCAGAAGCTCGTGCGCGAGCTGGAGCAGAGCGGCACCCTCGATGTGCTGCGCCATGGCTTTAAACTGCCGGCGGTGAAGGTGGAGTTGTGCAGCTTCCAGCCCGACCACGGCATGAACCCGGATACCTTAAAGCGCTACCATAGCAACCGACTGCGCGTGGTGCCTGAGGTGTCCTATTCGCCGCATGCGCGTGAGGCTGGCAGCGGTGGACAGAGCTACAACCCACGGTTGGACTTGGTGCTGTTCGTCAACGGCATCCCCACCGCCACACTAGAGCTGAAAAGCGAGTTCAAGCAGTCGGTGGAAAACGCCAAGCGCCAGTACCGCAATGACCGCCCAGTAAAAGACCCGCTAACGCGCAAACCTGAGCCGCTGCTGACCTTCAAACGCGGTGCGCTAGTGCACTTTGCTGTGGGCCAGAACGAAGTGGCGATGACCACCAAACTTGCGGGTAAAGATACCTTCTTCCTGCCGTTTAACCTCGGCAGCGCGGAAGGTGGTGCGGGTAACCCGATGCCTGAGGACGATAGTCAATACGCCACGAGCTACCTCTGGCAACGGCTGTTGCAGCCAGATGCGTGGCTCAAAGTGCTGGGGCGCTTTCTGCACTTGGACAAGAAAACCAGTGAAGGCTTCGACGGCACGCTGGTGACCAAGGAGACGATGATCTTCCCGCGTTTCCACCAATGGGAAGTGGTCAATAAGCTGATCGATACCACCCGCACCGAAGGGCCGGGCAAGCGATATTTGATTCAGCACAGCGCAGGCTCAGGCAAGTCCAACTCCATCGCCTGGACCGCGCATCAACTGGCCTCGCTGTACGACGATGCCAGTCAGCGCCTGTTCAACTCAGTGATCGTGGTCACCGACCGGACAGTGCTGGATAGCCAGCTGCAGAACACCATCTACCAGTTCGAGCACGCCCAGGGCGTGGTCAAACCGATCAGCCGGGATGTCGGCAACCAAAGCAAGTCCGAGCAACTAGCCGAGGCGCTGGCTGAACAGACGCGCATCATCATCGTCACCATCCAGACTTTCCCGGCGCTGTTCGACGCTCTGGACAAGTACCCCAAGCTGGCCAGCGGGCGCTATGCGGTGATCGCCGACGAGGCGCATTCCTCGCAAACCGGCTCATCGGCCAGCAAGTTGAAACAGATTCTTGGCAGCGATGCTTTGGAGGCGGAAGAAGTCAGCGCTGAAGAGTTGTTGGATGCCGCCGTACAGGCGCGACAACCCAATGAGCGCATCAGTTACTACGCATTCACTGCAACGCCCAAAGCCAAGACCCTGGAGCTGTTCGGTCGCCCGGCCGACCCGACGCTGCCAGCCAGTGCCAGCAACAAGCCGGAGGCGTTTCACCTGTACTCCATGCGCCAAGCCATCGAGGAGGGTTTTATCCTCGACGTGCTGCGCAACTACACCACCTATAGCACCGCCTGGAAGATCGCCCACCCGGACGGCGAAGACGATGAAGTGGACAGCAAAAAAGCGCGTATCAAGCTGGCCCGTTGGGTGCGTTTGCACCCGTACAACATCAGCCAGAAGGTCGAAGTTATCGTCGAGCATTTCCGCGCCAATATCCGCGGTCTGCTCAATGGTCAAGCCAAGGCCATGGTAGTGACCAGCAGCCGTCAAGAAGCGGTTCGTTATCAGTTGGCGTTGAAAGATTATGTGCAGCAGATGGGTTACAACGATGTGCACCCGCTGGTGGCGTTCTCCGGCAGTGTGTTGCCGGATGAGGTGATTCCCGAGGAAGTGACCGAAAACAGCAGCTTGCTCAACGCGGGCCTGAATGGCCGCGACTTGGCGGACGCTTTCGACACCCAAGACTTCAACGTGATGATCGCGGCCAACAAGTATCAGACCGGCTTTGACCAGCCCAAGCTGTGTGCCATGTACGTGGATAAAAAGCTACAAGGCGTGGACTGCGTGCAAACCTTGTCACGGTTGAACCGCACCTTTGGTGACAACAAGCAAACCTTTATCCTCGACTTCTTTAACGAGCCTCAGGATATTCTCGACGCCTTCTTACCGTACTACACCAAGGCCGAGCTGACCGACGTGACAGACCCGCAGATCATCTATGACCTGCAAAAGAAGCTTGATGCCGAGGGCATCTATCACTGGCAAGAGGTCGAAGCGTTTGCCTTAGCCTTCTTCGACCCTAAGGCGCAAGCCAGCAAGCTCAGTTATTACTGCGCGCCGGCCAAAGAGCGTTTTGCCAAGCGCTATGCCTTCTCGCTGGAATCTCGTCAGCAGGCGCTTGATTACAAACGTACCTCCGAAGCCAACGGGGATAGCGCCGGCTTGAAAAAAGCCGAGCACGCATTGAAAGAAGCTTGCGAGCAGGTCGATCAGCTCGACCTGTTCCGCAAGAATCTGCAAAGCTTTGTGCGCCTATACGAGTTCCTTTCGCAGATCGTGCCTTACGAGGATCACGAACTAGAGCAACTGTGTGTGTACGCCAAGCATTTGCACCCGCTGCTGCGCGTAGACCGTCTGCTAGAAGACGACGTGGATGTGGGTGAGCTGCAACTGAGCCACTACCGCCTGAGCAAGCGCGCCGAACACGTGCTCCGTCTGAACGAGGAGACGGGCATATACACCGTCAAACCCGGCAGTGACGTGGGGAGCGGTAAGCCACATGATCCGGAGAAGAAGCGGTTATCCGAAATTATTGAGGCGCTGAACGATATCTTTGGTGCCGAAGTGAGCGACAACGACCAACTGCAGTTCCTTACCGGCATTGCTCAGCGCATCAGCCGCCAGGAAGATGTGATGGCCCAGGTGAACAACCATTCGGTTGATCAAGTGATGCACGGCCTGTTTCCCAAGCGCGTCCTCGACACCGTGCTGGACGCCATGACCGACCACGAGAAGCTGTCACTGGAAGTATTGGATAACGAAACGAAGAGCCGCGCGTTTGCGCTGGTGATTTTGAGGATGCTCAAGAGCGTAGCTTCCCTCGATGAGACTCGCGTGGGCCACGCCTAAAGCAGCCGGTAAGATTAAGGAGTAATAGTGGCAATTCCGGACTTTCAAAGTGTGATGCGCCCAGTGCTGAGCACCGTGCAGAACGGTGCGCCGCTGCCGCTCAATGAATTGCGCGAGCGGGTGGCCGATCAGTTTCAATTGACCGAGGACGAACGCAAGGAGCGCCTACCCTCAGGCCAGCAGACGGTGATCAACAACCGAGTAGGTTGGGCTCGCACCTATTTGAATAAGGCTGGGTTGCTGTGTATTCCGGCCAAGGGCATGGTGCAAATTACTCCGCGTGGCCTTGATGCTTTGACCAATGGTCCACAGCGCATCACTGTGAGCTGGTTGAAGCAGTTTCCCGAGTTTGCGGACTTCCATACGACCAAACCGCAATCAGTTGACGCTCCCTCCCTGCTAAACGTGAGTATTTCCGAAACCACGCCAGACGAACAGTTAGCCGAGGCGCATCAAGCTCTGATGCAGTCCCTGGCGGATGAGCTGCTGACGCAAGTCCGGATAGCCACCCCCAGCTTTTTTGAACAGTTGGTAGTCGATCTCATGATCGCCATGGGTTACGGCGGCTCGCGTAAAGAGGCTGGTAAGGCGACCCAAGCGACCAATGATGACGGTATCGACGGCATCATCAAAGAAGACAAGCTCGGCCTCGACGTTATCTATCTGCAGGCCAAGCGCTGGACCAACACGGTGCATCGTCCGGAGATCGACAAATTTATCGGCGCACTGACTCGCCAGCGTGCGCGTAAAGGCGTGTTCATCACCACCTCAGAGTTCTCCGAGGGGGCTCGCATTGCAGCGCTGGGGTTGGATATCAAAGTGGTATTGATCGATGGTGTTGAGCTGGCGCGATTGATGGTAGAGAACAACCTGGGCGTGAGCGTTAAACAGGTGTACGAGGTGAAACAAGTCGACAGTGATTACTTCGCAGGCGAGTGACTTGCAACGTGGCTAGCAGGACTAGTCACATTCAGGTCGGTGAAGCACGGGCGGTCTATGGCAAAAAATTGTCGTCGACTTAGTCTGAAAGACTCCGAGCCGAGTTTGGTAAATGAGGGTAATTTGCGGCCCCCGCGGGCGTTCTACCCGGCCTTACCAATTTGGAACGGATTGCGTACCGAATTGAGCTAGATCTATTACCGCACCTTGCTCAAGGTCGGCAGCGCCGCCGGTGGTATATGACTGAGGCCGCCACGCAAAACTGGAGTACTCGTGTGTTGGATCGACAGATCGGAATGCTCTACTACGAGCGTCTGTTGCTGACCCAGGATCGCGCCGCTGTCGGACAGGAAGCCGCCAGCAACTTGAACGCCAACCGATAAAGAGAGTCGAGGAGATGACCGCGTGAGTGTTTTGCGTTATCCAGATTCTCTTATCTTGGATCGTTCTCTACCGCGGGATGAAGATGGCTCAGGTGAATAGGACCACAAGCGAATCGTTGGTACTGAATTAACTTCCGTCGGCGTACATCACCAATTTGGCGGAGCATGTTCGGTCGTTCCCGGTCCGTATAGGCAGCTGGATACAGTGCCGGATCGTAGGGGATGGCGTCCAGCATGTCGATTCCATATTCGACATAAACTCGCTTGCCGAGCGGTGTCAGGGCCAAGGCCTTAATTCGGCGGACATGTTCTGTTATGGCTCGGTATCCGTCATGTACAAGCAGGTCGCGGAGGTAATGGTTCGAGGCGCGAAGTGCGATCTTCACCCGCACGGATTCCCTGTGCCTCCGATCCTGCCAGTAAGCAAATAGGTTGAACAAGCGAGACTTTAGGCATGTGATGGGGTCGATGACGGCGACTTGCACGCCTTCGATATCCAGAACGGATAAGTACTTGAAAATCTCTTTTTTGGGCGCGCCCCCGACGCTGTCCATTTCCAGGATATCGACGATGACTTCTTTACCGTCAACCCAGTCAATGTACGCGGCGGCAATATTTATTGTGTTGTCGTCCATCTTCGCCCTGCGAAAAGGAACCCCCATCATCTCGGCGCAATAATCAATAGAGTTGGGTTTGCCGATAAAGTCCAAGTCATCGCTTGTGACGAATCCGACATCCTCACCTGTCATTTCGTCGATGAGGTATTGCCGGGCCCAAAGCGTAAGCGATTGCCCGCCAACGATCACAAGGCCGTAATCGGTGACAGCTGATTGAATTGAGGGGCGGTAGACGCGCTGAATTAGTTCGAGCAGGAAAGCGAAGAGCTCTGAACGTTCAAGTAGGGCGAACGGAGCGTCTTCGTCTACCGTTTCGGGCATCAGTTGCTTAGCGCAGAGAATCGTTGTGGGCGAGCGATTGAAGCAGAGTTGCCACGAAGGGCGGCTTTGGCACGGGCAGCAGCCATTTCAAGCATCTGAGGGTCAGCTGCATAGACAGCATCAACCTGGCGATCACGTGAGCTGCTTTTAAGGCTCATCATTTCCGCAAAGCTAAGGTCATTTGAATGCTGGTGGCCGCTGATCATGGCGAATGTACCCATACGGGTGAAATGGACTTGGATTTGAGGTTAGCACATCCAGTCTGCGCATTTACAGGTGAAGGGCTGTAATTGCAAGAATTTAACCGACGAATGTATCGCCCGGCGACCATTCTGTGTAAAAAACGGTTGTTTCTCGCTCACCAGCTACCAACAGGACGGCTGGCATAGCCAGCCGTCCTGTTGGTAGCTGGTGAGCCTTTAACGCATTAAAACACGATCTTTAAGAATCTAATCAGTTGTCAAGTGAAATGTCAACTGTGGTCAGCTCCGGCATTGAGACGCCCTGACCTACATCGGTGATCAGTAATCGAAAAATAGCATGCACCGATGATAGGTTGCCCTTGAATTTGCTGATGTCAAAAAAAACCGCTGTTGGCGTCTTTTTTGGGGGGGGTATCCAACGGTAGCCCGGGCCCACACGGCAAGGTTGTCTATTAAGCAGGCATAACCGAGCCGGTTCATCCGCAAGAGAATATCCACGCTCAGATAGATGAAGGTGGGCAAGCGAGCCTGGAGGGTTGATTAGTCAAACTCACTGTCTTACCCGTAGCCAAGATTCGCAAAAAAATCACCTGTCGAAGGACAGGTGATTTTCGTGGTTTGAGTAATCGATATGAAACTATAAGAAGACTTTCATCGCCCCGATCAAGATGCCGATCGTCACGGCGAGCATGGAAGCCATACGAATGGACAGCTTGAGATCAGATTTAGCGATCTCTGCAGTCAGCCGATGATTAGTACTAGCAATCTCAGCGGTTGCCTTGCCGATTTCAGCAGTCAACCGCTGGTCAAGACTTGTGAGATCACTTTTCGTAGCGAGTAGTGTGAGCATGTCAGATTCCAGTGCTTGGATAACAGCTTCGGCTTTGAGCTCAGGTACGTCGATTGCGCGTAGCGCCTGATACATCGCCAGTTCCATTTTCATTAAGGCCTCCTGAAACAGAAAAAGGCCTCCCCCACGACGGGAAAGGCCCGTCGTGGGTGGGAAAGTCATGCTTCCATCGACATTCAAGTCGACTGTCCGCGCTGCCGGAAGCTATGCGGTCATTTGGTGGATCCTGCGGAGAACCACAGCGCCGTCTTGAAGATCTTGGCGGCTTGGGTGCTGAACTAATCAGCTAGATGCACAGCAAAAATGCCCCTGAGGCCTTTTGGTGTCAATCCGGAAATCGGTTTTCGACTGTTTCCTAATGTTGTATGGGGCTTCTCACTACCTGTGGTCACTACCAACTTCAGATTTGGGTGGTTGGCGATCGACGTCGAGCGCCCTGAATCATCGGCCGAGGTAAATCGCGGTAATTTGTGTTCTCTCATGCCCGAGTTCACGGCTGATAAGTTGTCGAGCGGTACGGTCTTGAGAGCGCTGCAATGGGGTCAATTCCTTGGCCGAGATTCCTCCTGCCGCCGGAGCCTTCCATCCTGTCAAAGCTATGTAACGGCTTTGTGCATAATGATGACGCAGCCCATGCATGTGGCTCAGGCCTGCTGCCTTGCACTGACCATCGTAGGTGTTTCTCTGCTGAATATACGTTTTCTGAGCCGGGATTAATGAGCCAGCTCCCGCTAGCTGATGTGCCGCGCTCAGCACCTCGCGCTGTTGCGAAGTAGTGATCGGCACAGAGCGATCACGCCCACCCTTCGTCCATGAGCCCTTGAGGAGAATGTGATCTCCTTGATCCGCATACTTGGGCTGAAATTTGATCGCTTCTTCACGGCGTAGTCCAAACGCCGACTGAAGCTGGAGACTCATGCGTACATGGGCATCGGCGATCTTGCCAAGGTCTGTTCCCAGTTCCTGAGCTTTGCTGACGTTAGTGACGAAGCGCCGTTCGGCCACACCCAGTTGCGTGTTGTCCGCGGGGAGGATGCCAGCCTTGCTGATCTTTTCAGCCCACCATCGAAGGTGCGCAAGCCGATTTTTGATGGTGCCAACTGACAGGCCTTCGCCTTGCCATCGATCCAGCAGTGCCTGTACGTGTTTGCCCTTGAGCGAGGGGGCTTTCATCTGACGGAAGCCAACCTCACGCAGCTGGCGAGCGATCAGTCCCAATGAGCGGATACGATCGGCCTGAGTGTTGTGACTACCATCACGATTGCGCCGGCAAAGTTGCCGCAGGGTGTAGGTCAAATCGTCCATATCCCATCCACTCACTGGATTTGTTTTGTGCTGTTGTCCTGTCCTGAAAATCATTGGTAAGTGTTGGTGCCAACTCGCCAGGCGAGATCCCCGAAGGGCAGGGGCATGGTGTTCAGGAAACACCGGTGTCTCGGCTGAGACGTCCGTCTTCCTTCCTGATGGAAGGTCGGACGGAGATGGAGCGGGATAAGTTAGTTTTTAATGTTGATGAGTACTCCAAGGAAATGGATGGGATTGTTAAGTGGAAGCAGTCGGCATTGCGCAAAGGCCCGCTATTTGGGACAGCGTAGTAGCGGCATATTAGGGAATAGGTCTACAGACAAAGGCGGCTCCGTCCCATGGGTATGGGTCGGTATGCTTCTGGAACCTTGCATACCTGGCTAGCTCCATCCTGCTGGATCAGCGCTTGCAGGAGTTTTGCGCTGTTGGGACGACGACTCTCGAACCTGTCGTCTTAGGTTTTTGCTGGGCCAGTGTATGGGGGCATCATCATGTATGCCGCACGTTTTAGGATTCAGGATTTGCCCGTGATGTTGAGGCGTCGACGGGGCCGTCACTGCGGATTGCAGTGACGGCCCGGTTCATGTGAGTTGCGCGTTTTCGGGTAGGAGCATACATATCATTGCATGTGGGACTGACGCGGCCTTCTGCCTTGTCGGCTCCCTGTGAAGGCGTGGCATGGTCCCCATGCCACGCCTTCACAGGGAGCTATTGTGAAAAACGGCTTTGGGAGTTACTTCGCTGTTTTTCATTAGCGAGCTATGGGGCACGCCAGATAGTGGACAATGGTCAGCGTTACTCCCACTGATAAAGAGCAGAAACCGGGTTTGCCGGTGAGCAAGTTTTTTCCTGGACTGGAAAAGCAGGGCCACCGCTTGCAACAGCTGTTTCCTCGGGCGTGGCTCAGGCGTTTGGCGGCGCCAGCTGCCCCAACATTCGATACAGCCGCGTGAGAATGGCCATGGCCGACCTTTTCTACTCATTCCGCCTTTTCAATCACCCAATTCAACCAGTGGCTGCATTTACCATAGCCTCCAAGATTGCCGTCTGGACTGCTTTAATCTTGTCAATTTGAGCTTCGTCGTTGCTGACGATGAATTTCTGGATAGCATCGACGTTTCCACAAAGTTTAGACCGAGGAGAGAGAAGAGTCATCTCAAGTGCGGCCTCGTGAAGGAACCCAGAGCAAAGGTTGCGACCATGAACAGTACGACCAGCGTATAGAGGAATATTGACCCCATTTTGGGTGAGCGCCGTATAGCTGATGTGCGCGTCATATTCGTGGAACCTAGGGTGGAATTGGGACTTGAAAGCGGTATGGCTCGGGTAATGATCCTGGGGACCGATGAACGCCTCAGTTTTAAACCTCCCTTTGAGTCTGTTACAACGTTCGCAACTAACCGCAAGGTTCCAGAAGTGCAGCGTAAACTTAGGATGCTCCAGCCGGGAAAGAATGTGTTCGATGGGGCGGGAATTGCCGCCTTTGAGGAGGGGTTGCCGACAGTAACAGCACTGCTCCTCTTGAAGCTCTGCCAAATGATCTCGTAGGGCAGACGTTAACTCAGCACCGGTAATGAGTCCTGCAGGAGTAGGCCATTTGGTGGCGTAAAACTCAGCCCACACATCGCGGCTTTCCCTACGCGTAGCATCGAAAAAATGCACGCTTCTCAAAATATCGGCCGCATGAGTGCGACGTTTTTTCCTACGATGACTAACCGAGAGGTAACTCTGTTCCTCTGCGTCCTGATCACGACCTGGTGGCAGAATACTCACCGTCCACTGCTCCTCTTTGGCCGGGCCAACATTCGCAGTTGGTCCAAAGCCTCGCGAGTTTTGTGGATCAGTACCAAGTCTTTTTCGAGGGAGGCCTCACGTAACTGCCCAACCGCCAACATCACGGTTTCCTGTATGGAGTCTAATTCAGTATACAAACCTTCAATTGACGGTCGACTCCCCCCTCGGGAGTTAACTATCTGAATCGCCTCCGCAATGATCGCCGCACAGCGTTCATGGACTTGCCGATTGTTCTCTGTATGAGTTTTAAAACCGGTGAATAACACTCGTTCAACAGAGCCACGCTCACGCGTCGATAAATAAGTTAATTGCTGATCTTTTGCTACGAAGCAGTGAGGGCTTGTGTTTAATGCGCTGGAGACCAAAATAGGCGAGTGAGTGGCAATGACCATATCGCATCGGAAATGCTTGCACATTCTGCTCAGCAGCAGCGGCAACAAACGTTGCCAGGTTACGTGTAGGCTTATTTCGGGCTCATCAATGAGAATCAAAGCCTTGGATTCGGCGGCCACTACTACCTTCACCATCAATGCCAGCATTTGCTGTTCACCGGAACTAAGCTCCGTATAGGATGTAATTTCATTCCGCGATTTGTTCCGCCCCAGGGCTGGCTGCATGTTTGCCAAACTGTCTGGTCCTATAAGGCCCACATTATCGGCAGCGATATCGCTCAACTCTACCGTTGCACTTACAATTGACGCATTCCCCCGGTCCCCAGCCCTGACTTCGAAAGGAACGAGATACCGCCGGGCTCTGAAGTCCAAGAGTTCCAGCCCCAGATTGAAGGCTGCCAGACGATGCGGATCGCAGTGGATTTGGAACATTTTCTTGCCCATGTCGAGGGCGATTTTCTTTCCGGAAGAGGTTGCTGAGGAGCTTCGCGCGCCCTCGTAACGAAAAAACTCATATCCCTTCGACTTCTTATCCTGATGTTGAAAACGGTCATTGAACCCAAATGAAACACCGATAGTGGCGCGCCCCTCTCGTGTCGAGACCTCGGCGAGCTCCCGCAGTAGTAGACTCTTGCCCTCTCCATTGTTGCCGATTACATAGATAGGCTCTCGCAATCTACGTCGAGCATTAAGTATCTGAACAATGCAAGCGTAGTCCAATCCAGACGCCCACGTCCGCGGCTCCTGCGAGGCAAGATAATCACGGGCTTGGAGGCGAGAAGCATTGTTGCGCACTTCTTCTCGGGATATAACGGAGCACAACCCTGATACATCCCGATAGCCTTCGCCGAACTCGCGCAAAAATATATTATGCAGGCGCTTATCAATGCCTTGAGAATCCTCGTCGGTCAACCACTCTTGGCGGTCCTGCTTACCTTCCCAAGTAAGGACCATATGCGCCGCGAACGTCGCCAACGAACTCCAGCTATCCCGATAATTTTCAGGCAGTAGTACCCGCATGTCCGCCATAAGAATCTGGTCGAGTTGTGCCTTTGGATGGGCGCGCAATACCCACGCACTATGGGAGGGAGATGGGTTACGGTTTCCGGATGGAAAATCTATAACGGCTATCAAGCTTTTGGACTCGACTAGCCAGTCACGCACCCTCCGAATTCCATCTGTAGTTGCGGTACGATCTGACCCTCGGACCATTACCACCCCTTCAATGAAATGATTACGATCTAACAACACGTCAAGCATTTGGAATGCGCTGTTGGCTGAAGAGGTGGCGCGGAATGCGCGAAAGGTGCTGTGAGTGAAATTCGTTCGCCGCCGCGGTGCGTCGATCAGAACAAAATCACCGGTTTTGAGGCTAATTGACCCATCTGAACCTTCATCTATCGTTGTTATGCGCTGACCAAACAGCGCCACACGCAATCGCAATTCGAATTCCCACCCCTTGAACGATTGCACAATCGTGGGGCCCGGGGCACGCGCAGTCCGTCTTGAGGTATCGGAGTTGGCATTTAGGAACTCACCAGTCAGTGCAAACGCCTCTACGCGGTTGCTCTTTCTTCCGGCCAGTAAAGACGAAAACTGGGCGACCATGTTTGTGTACCTCGGGCTGACTCCGAGAGATTTAGTAGCGTTGGAAAAGAAGAGGTAATCGAATAGTGATTCAACGCCGTTAGAGGTAGCGGACATTGCAGATTGCATAGCCTGATACACACCACCGAAAAAGGCTCTGTCAATACGCGAAGTAAAGATCTGCGCCGATTTGGGTATGTTGAGATTAAGCCGTATATCATCGCAAAACCTTCGCCAGTATTGGTCAAACTCTCTGTCATCCCTCGAGTTTCGTAAATGCCCAAGCAGTGTCGTCATGTCTATCTCAAACCACATTGGGCCGGTCTCGAGGGCGACTACGAAAAGCATTTGCAACAAAGCACGCTCTAACTCGTTGTCAAGATTCGGCTCTCCGGTAGTGAATTGCTTCCTCAACGACTTCCAAAATTGTGCAGAAACGAAATCGGTTTCATCAAACACCACGTATATCCTCTCGCATCCTTACTAAAAGACTGCTAGTCGTAGAGATTTTCCCATTGACCGCCTAAGCGTTCCTCGATGACCGCGCGTGCACGCTGCGGTTTTTAGCGTTACCCCTTCAGCGCCGAAATTATCATTTTATGACTGACGAAAAAATCAGCGCCGATTCATGGACCAGCACAGCAATATTGAGATCAGCATATCCCGGATATACATTTTGCCAGCCAGGATAATCCATCATGGATGTAGAGCATCCTTATTCGTCTAACCGCATAACAAAACGATACGTAAATTCTCTTATCTCCACCCCGGGCAATTCAGGGCCTGCCGATCTGATTGTTCCCGCGTCAACCTACTTCGTCCAGCACCATCAAGCCATCTGAACAATCAAACTAGCTCTCTCCATGACTTCATCCCCAACAATCGTGTCTGCCGAATCTTCGCCTTGGCCTCTGCATTATGGGGCCGTACGCTGTGACGGCGGATGAGCTCACTGATGAACACATCCGCTTGGCCAAAGTGCTCAGCTAACTGAATGCCATCGAACGAATCGGGCGACACCGCCAAAGATCTAGGCATCTCCCGCTACCACTTCAACTGCGCCCGGCTTCATGAAGACAAACACTATTGCGCCGGTTCGTGCAAATTCATTCTAGATAGCCGCTAGGGACGCAACGAGCGTAAACGAGGTCTCTATCAGGATTGTTTAGCGCTGTTCATGTCAAAGAGCTGGCGCTTTGGCCGATAGCCTCCCCAAACCGTGTATACACCTAGCTAGGCCCCGCTGCCTAGTCGGGGAGATCTAGTAACTGCTACCTAAGAAAATAAAAAACCACCTGTCCTAAAACAGGTGGTTCCCAAATGGCTGGAAGAGCAAGACTTTGTCAGCGGATAAACGCAATCCCAGCGAAGATAATCGCCACCGCGAGAGAGAGCATCACGCCAATATCTATACTGAGACTCACCCGAAACCGGGATAGCTCTGCCCGAAATTGTGCGAATTCGTGATCGGATATACCTGCAAAAGATAAATGCATATCAGAATCCATGGCTTGGATAACTGCTTCGATTTGCTGCTCAGGCACGTTGATCGCCTTCAGGGCTTTGTACATTGCCAGTCGATTTTTCATTAAGGCCTCCAAAAATTAAAAAAGGCCAGCCCCAAGACGGGGAGGCCCGTCTTGGGTGGGGAAACATGCTTCCATCGACATTCAAGTCGACTATTCGCGCTTCCGGAAGCGATGCGTTTTGGGAGGATCCTGCGGAAACCGCAGCGCCGTCTCGAAGATCCTGGCGGCTAGTGTGAGCTTGTAAATTGCATTCGCTGACATTTGCCGTCAATCCGAAAACCGGCTATCGAGTGTTCCCGAATGTTGGGCTAAGGGTTGTTTGCGTCCGACACTTTCGTCTTCAGATTTTGGTGCTGCGGGTAAGCCTTTGATCAGTCAGCAGTCGGAGATAGCCAACGTCATGGTTCTCGCGCTGACCGATCCTCACCCTGTTCATTCCATTCACTCGTTTGAAGGAAAAGAAGGATGGCTTTCCAACATCCGTGGATTTGCTCCAGCTGATGCGAGTGTCTCGGGCGGATGTGCAAAGTATTTCCATGGTGGTGCAACTTCACCCCGTCATTACGCAATTGCTGGATCAGCAGTGTAATGTCGACTGAGTCTGAGTTGGATGTGGCGACAGCGGCGACACTGGCGACAACCTGCGGGATGCCATGGTCGGCATCTGGCGACAGCTTGGCGACGGACGTGGCGACACACCGCAGGACAGGGCGCATCTGATTTTTTGACTGAAAGCGGCGTACTGCATCATTCAGACGGAACACGACACACCTCGAAAGTCTTGGCGTCTTGGCATTTCACACAGTTCGCTGCGAGTAGCTCAACGAGGAGCGTGGCGGTGTGCTTACAGCTCTTGCGTGCAAAGCGAGGGCCGTTGCGATTGATGTCTCGGATGGTAAAGCGGGTCCAGCCTTTCTGTTTCAGCCAGCGTAACAAACGATCTGCTTCCTCCCGTAGGGTGTTAACCGGTTCTTGCTCAGTCAGGCGCTGGATCTCGGCGAGGTAATAATCCATTAGCGTTGAAGCGCGCTGAATATGCTCTTCGTTCAAGGCAGTGGCTTCTTCGATTACCGCCAGAACCCCCGCGATGCGCAGAATATTGGCAGCAGCTTTACTCGCGACGGACTGAACGCCGGCCAGCTCACCGAACTCGCCAGATTGGCATTCTATGGTGTCGTGAATATCAATCCAGGCCATGCGGGCGCTGTGCGTCAACTCCAATGTCGTGAGCTTGAGTGATCCGTCCTTGTTGGTCGCTAACGGTTTCTTCAGCAGATCCGTGATATGCGATTGGTAGCGTTGGATCTTGGGGTCTTGCGTCAGATCTACCGCCTTGTACAGGCGCTGACCGATCAAACGTTCAGGCCAACTGATCAGGAATCTGCCGAGTACACCTTGGCCATTGATCATCGGATCTTTGAGGAACTGGTGAGCGAGGTACGGCTGCAGCATCAGATGCATGCTGAGACGACGATCATAGGCTCGAAGGCTTTCCCCGGGTGTGGACCGTGTTCGATCAATGGGACTGCCATCCCAGATTTTCGACAGCGTGGTGATCGCTTTGAGCTGGTTCTCTTTACTCATGGTGCTACCACCGAGGAATTGACCACCTTCGTCATTGAACAAGCCCATGCTTGGTAGCCCATAACACAAGTTTTTTGTGAGGCCTTCGATGGTAGGGTCGGTGGAAATCAGTCTGGGCTGGACGGGGTCGGAGAGTTCACAGATTTCATGCTTTGCCTGTCGCTGAGCCTTGGCCGCAAGGCGGATGGCAGATTGGTAGGCATTGAGCTTTTCCGTGTACACAGACCACTGCTCTCGCTCCCAGTTATGCGCTGCAGAGAGAGCTTGATGGTCCACTGCACTTTTGCGGTCGCCTGATGATGCGACCGTTAGCAAATACAGAGACAGCGGATAGGTGCGGCCATCGAGTTGTACGTTGACGTGGCCTTGAGTCACTAGAGCCGCAGTGGCCAGCACAGATTGTGCGGCCATGGCTATCGGTGCGCCGATTACTTCTGCTATCCGTTCTACCACGCCCCCCAGGAGCTCACCGAGCGCTTCGACCGGGTAGGTCAATGGTTGGGGCCGACAATCCAAGAGAGGGCGCGGTGGATCGCATTTTTCGCACAATTGCATCGACAACAATCTCCTAGGACGTCAGTTTTTTCATCGTTACTGAGGAGAAAGCATGCCGATGCGTCGTAGTTTCAACGCTCTACAATGCTCGGAATCGTCGTCACCTGCTCCTCGTGAGGCGTTGGTGTACTCCGCGCTCGACTCGCGATCAACCGTGACATCGGGGAGCGCAATTGACGTGGAAGACCTTGGATCTCGGTAGCTCTAGATAGATTTATGACCTTTTGTAAGATCGTCGAGCGAGCCACTTTAAGCGTTGCTGCGAAGCCTTCCCGACCGCAGCGGCGTTAGCGGAAAAGTAGGATCGATACTGGTGGTGGCGACGGCCGCCAGTGTGTCGCCTCGCCCGTAGTCAGATCAGAAGAGTGTTGTCGCCGGTGTCGCCGCCGTCGCCATCGAGTTGACTCTGATTAACGAATCGAGACGACTTTCTGGCTTCTGTTTTCATGGATTGCTGCGATTGAAAAGTCACCTGTGGCCGCCTTTTGAATGTGCTCGCTCCACCAGGCCATCATTGGGCGTCGACGCTCAATGTAGTCCGCGCGGTTGTAAGCGCTTCTAACCTCATCTTTGTCGACATGAGCCAGGGCAACCTCAATCAGTTCGGCATCCCAGGCATGCTCGTTCAGGATAGTGCTCGCCATGGAGCGCATTCCGTGGCTTACAAGTCGCCCCTCAAACCCCATCCGCTTCAGCGCCATGTTGGCGGTCTGGCTGTTGCAATGGGTGCGGGGATTACGGTCGGCGGGAAACACGTACTCCCTGTGTCCGCTGTAGGGCTTGATGGCTTCCAAGAGCGCCAAAGCGTGCTCCGTGAGCGGAATGATGTGGGAGCGACGTTTCTTCATGCGCTCCGCTGGGATCGTCCAGATCTTCTTATTGAAGTCGATGTCATCCCATCGAGTGGTTGCAGCCTCTGCTGGCCGAGTCATCGTGTGGAGCTGCCATTCGATGAGGCATCGGGTGGTTCTTTTGATGCTGGCGTTGGCAATTGCCACCATGAGTTCATTGAGCTCATCGGGGGGCAATGCCGCCATGTTTTTCTTTTTTGGCTTTTTGAAAACCGATCGAATTCCGCTCAGGGGGTTGGCATGAATGAGTCCGTAGTTCACCCCGTAAGTCATGATTTCGTTGAGGCGTTGGGTCAGGCGCTTGACCGTTTCCAAGCTTCCTTTGGTTTCAAGTGGCCTAAGCAACTTGATGACCTGAGGCGCGCTGATTTCAGCAATCGGGGTCGCGTGTAGATCCGGGAAGATGTGCAGCGTGAGCGAGCGCCAAATGTCTTCAGCGTAGGCGGTAGTCACGGAGTCTTTCTTGACTTCAAACCAGGCTGTCGCGACGTTTTGAAAGGTGTGCTCTGTCGCGGCTCTTTTCGCTTGGCGATCTGCATCGCGCTGCTCTTTCGGGTCCAGTCCTTGGGCAACCAGCTCCCTGGCTTCGACCGTGCGTTTTCGCGCATGAGCCAGGCTGAGTTCCGGGAATGTTCCCAGTCCCATGTTGATTCGTTTCTTGGTCACGGGATGGATGTAGTTGAAATTCCAAAGCCTCGAACCGTTGGTTCGGACTCGTAACTGAAGGCCGTCGCCGTCGGTCAATGTGTAGTCTTTGTCCTTGGGCTTGGCGGCTTTGATTTTTAGGTCTGAAAGGCGTGTGGCTCGGGCTCCCATGGGTACTCCAACGCTGTTTGTGTATTCCAAAATTTACCAGTCAGGGGCTTGGAA
>Ga0247818_10000536_pt1 | contig 23785 bp, 25 predicted proteins | sample 13C_Glucose_Day1_FD_192424 | JGI IMG/M metagenome (GOLD analysis project Ga0247818, IMG submission 192424) | Soil microbial communities from agricultural site in Penn Yan, New York, United States - 13C_Glucose_Day1 | ecosystem: Environmental > Terrestrial > Soil > Agricultural land | place... | reverse complement strand
GTGCTGTGGGAAGTGGTTGCCCGTATTCAGGACAACGACCTGCTGCTACCAAGTTTTCTGCAGACCTCCAGCGCACTGTATGACGGCCTGCTCAGCGGCGAGTTGCTGGGCAAGGTGTGGATTTCCCTGGTGGTGTTGCTCAAGGGCTACCTGATCGGCATCGTGCTGGCGTTTGCCCTGACGACCTTGGCGGTGTCGACGCAGTTCGGTCGCGATCTGCTGAGTACACTGACCTCGATGTTCAACCCCCTGCCGGCGATTGCGCTGTTGCCGTTGGCGCTGCTGTGGTTTGGCCTGGGGCAGAACAGCCTGATTTTCGTGCTGGTGCATTCGGTGCTCTGGGCGTTGGCGCTGAACACCTATGCGGGGTTCCTCGGCGTCTCGGAAACCCTGCGCATGGCTGGGCGCAACTATGGCCTCAAGGGTATGCGTTTTGTGCTGTTCATCCTGATCCCGGCAGCGCTGCCGTCGATCCTGGCCGGGCTGAAAATCGGTTGGGCCTTCGCCTGGCGCACGCTGATCGCCGCGGAGTTGGTGTTCGGTGCGACCAGTGGCAAGGGCGGGTTGGGCTGGTACATTTTTCAGAATCGCAATGAGCTGTACACCGACAAGGTGTTTGCCGGTTTGGCGGTGGTGATCCTGATCGGGTTGCTGGTTGAGAATCTGGTGTTCGATACGTTGGAGCGGGTGACGGTAAAGCGGTGGGGGATGCAGCGCTGAGTTTTGCGGTGTCTGGTCTGGCTCGTTCTTCGGCAAGCCGGTCTCGCGAAGGGGCCGGTCCGGCTTGCACATTTGGCCTCAGTCCTTCGACGATAAATCCGCCATCCCTTTGAGCAACTCAATCGGCAGCGGAAAGACAATGGTCGAGGTTTTGTCGCCGGCGATCGAGCTCAGCGTCTGCATATACCGCAGCTGCATGGCACCCGGCTGACGGCCCAGCATTTCGGCGGCCTGCATCAGTTTTTCCGACGCCTGCAGTTCGCCTTCGGCATGGATCACTTTGGCCCGACGTTCCCGTTCGGCTTCGGCCTGCTTGGCAATCGCGCGCACCATCGATTCATTGAGGTCCACGTGCTTGATCTCGACGTTGGCCACCTTGATGCCCCAGGCGTCGGTCTGGGCATCGAGCACTTGCTGGATATCAACGTTCAAGCGCTCCCGTTCGGCCAGCAGTTCATCCAGTTCGTGTTTACCGAGCACCGCGCGCAACGTGGTCTGGGCCAGTTGGCTGGTGGCCATGAGGAAATCTTCAACCTGGATGATCGCCTTTTGCGGATCGAGCACGCGGAAATACAACACCGCATTAACCTTGACCGAGACGTTGTCGCGGGTGATGACGTCTTGCGGCGGTACGTCGAGGACCACGGTGCGCAAATCGACGCGAACCATCTGCTGGACCACTGGAATCAGCAGGATCAGGCCGGGGCCCTTGACCTGCCAGAAGCGCCCGAGCTGGAACACCACGCCGCGCTCGTATTCGCGCAGGATACGAAAGGTCGACCCGGCCAGTGCAATCAGCAATAGAAGCAGCGCGGCAAAACCCAGTTGCAGGCCCATGGTTATTCTCCACCCGGCGCCGCGTCAGCCGCGGCCACTTCCAGCAGTAATCCCTTGCGTGCCACTACCCGGACCCGTTGCCCGGGTTGCAGCGGCGTGGCGCTCAGCACCTGCCACCTCTCTCCCTGCAGGTGCACCCAGCCGTTGTAGGCATTGCCGGCCAGCGACATCACCTGAGTCACGCTGCCAACCAGCCCCGCATCGCCACTGACGTTGTGGCGTGGCCTGGTTTTCAGGGCGCGGATCAGCAGGAAGATCAGCAGCAGGGCACTGATCAGTCCCAGGCCGATCATCAACGGAACCGGCACCTCGGTATTCGTCAGGATCACCGCCCCGATCACGAACATCACAATGCCGCCCAACCCGATCACGCCGTAATTGGGCAGCGCCGCCTCGGCAATCAGAAACGCGATGCCAAACGTGATCAGCCAGATCCCGATGGGGTTGGGTGCCAGCAAGACAATCGTGTCGGCGGCGAAGATCGATCCGCTCAAGGCCAACAGCAGCGCAGCTGCACAACCACGAATGTTCACGTGACCCTCCCTGTAGGAGCGAGCTTGCTCCGGGCGGCGTTCCGACGATGGACCTGAGGGCACCATGCTGATTCAGGCAATCCGCGTCAGTTCATCCATACAGTTTAGTTTAGCCACGAATTGTACAAATTCTGACCAGTTGTTGACCTCGCCCGGCGGGCAGATTTCCCTCTTGGTTGCACCAGCGGGCCTAGACTTTCAGTACAGAGAAAAAGTGTTAACCATCGTCCTCCAGACACTGTCTGCGGACACCGAGGTGCATCATGCGTATGGCAAGAACCGTGCAGAAAAGCCTGGAAAAGGCTAACTGCGAATATGACATCGTCACCCACCCACACTCGGCCAGCAGCCTTGAAACGGCGCGGGTCGCGGGCATTCCTGCCGAGCGTGTAGCCAAGTCGGTCATCCTCGACGATCACCATGGCCATTACCTGATGGCCGTGCTCCCCGCCAGTCGTCACCTGGACCTGAGCAAAGTTCGCAGCAGTGGCGAATGGCAGGTTTCACGGGAAAGCAATCTGCCGCACCTGTTTGATGACTGCGAACGCGGTGCCGTGCCCGCGCTGGGTGAGGCCTATGGGCTCGATGTGGTGATCGATCCGCTGCTGACCCGGCAGAAAGATATTTATCTGGAAGCCGGCAACCACACCAACCTGCTGCACATGAACATGCCGGAGTTCCTGAAAATGGTGCCCCATGCCGAAGTGCGGGAGTTGAGCAGTTGAGTGTTGCAGCGTCCGTTGTATCGCCATCGCGGGCAAGCCTCGCTCCTGCAGGCGTCATGAATACCCTGTAGGAGCGAGCTTGCTCGCGAATAATATTTCCGTCACCCAGGAGCCCGGACATGGAATCCCCCACTCACAGCCTCCCCTCGCTGTTCAAACAACTCGGCCTGCCTGATGACGCCGAAAGCATCGATAAATTCATCGCCACACATTCACCGCTCAAACCGGAATTGCATCTGGCGGATGCGTTTTTCTGGAGCCCGAGCCAGGCGGAGCTCTTGCGGGAAGAAATTCTGGATGATGCGGATTGGGCGGAGGTGGTGGACCAGTTGGATGTGCTGCTGAGGAAGGGGCGGGGGGTGTAAACCTGACAGAAGGCATTTTCTCCGATTGTCCAATGCCGAAAAAAAGACCAGAATTAAGACCTTATTTGAGGTCTTAATTATGCAAAATGTCTTGGCCGACATGGCCGTTAGTGTGTCGGAGCTGAAGAAGAATCCCTCCGCAGTCCTGAGTGGTGCCCTTGGTGGACCCGTGGCGGTACTAAATCACAATCGAGTCATGGGATACATGGTGCCCGCGGATGTTTTCGAGCGCATGGTGGAGCGACTTGATGACCTTGAACTGGCAGAAATCATTCGTTCGCGCCGTCATGAAACGCCGATTCCGGTAACACTGGATGACTTATAAGCTCGAATTCCTGCCATCGGCTTATAAAGAGTGGAACAAATTGGGGCACACAGTACGTGATCAATTCAAAAAGAAATTGACGCAGAGATTTGAACTACCTCGTGTCCCCTCAGACGCGCTGCATGGCATGCCTGAATGCTACAAAATAAAGCTGAAGTCTTCTGGATACCGACTTGTCTACGAGGTTATTGATGAGCGTGTAGTCGTTTCTGTCGTGGCGGTTGGTAAGCGTGAACGTAGCGATGTTTATGAAAATGCCAAGAAACGTTGAACACCTCCGACCGTAAACTCTTCGGTCGCACCAAATTGTTACAAAACTTGACCGACTTTTGCGAAAAATGCCATATTGATAGTTAGCAAACTAACAGTGTGTGTTGTCCTTCGTGCCGAAAAACCTCGACGCCCTCCAGATGAACATCAGCAGCTCCATGGTGGTGGCCGCCCGGCATTGGCGCAAGATCTGCCAGACCACGCTGATCAACTATGGGATCTCCGAAGCCTGCGCCGTCCCGCTGTTGATGATCGGGCGTCTGGGCGAGGGCGTGCGGCAGGTCACGGTGGCCCAGGCGGCAGGGATGGAAAGTCCCTCGCTGGTGCGTCTTCTGGATCAGCTGTGCCAGGACGGTTACGTCTGCCGCACCGCAGACGTTCATGACCGGCGCGCCAAATGCCTGAGCCTGACCGCGACCGGTCGGGAATTGGTGCAGGCCGTTGAAATCGAACTGGTGCGCTTGCGTCACGAGGTGCTCGAGGGCATCGCGCAAAGTGATCTGGAAGCAGCGCTGCGGGTTCTCAGGGCTTTTGAATTGGCCAATCATTCACCGGTGGTCAATCCTTGAGCGGTTTTTTTACCGGCATGCCCCCGGCGCGGGACTGGTTCTATGGGGTGCGCACGTTCGCGGCATCGATGATCGCGTTGTACATCGCCATGCTCATGCAAATGCCCCGTCCCTATTGGGCGATGGCCACTGTCTATATCGTTTCCAGTCCGTTTGTGGGCCCGACCAGTTCCAAGGCGCTGTACCGCGCTGTCGGCACCCTGCTCGGTGCCGCGGCCGCGGTTTTTTTCGTGCCGATGTTTGTCCAGAGTCCGTATGTGTTGGTGGTGGTCATCGCACTGTGGACCGGGACGCTGCTGTTTTTGTCGTTGCACCTGCGCACCGCCAACAGTTACGCCCTGATGCTGGCGGGTTATACCTTGCCGCTGATCGCCTTGCCGGTGGTGGATAACCCGCTGGCGGTGTGGGACGTGGCTGAAGCGCGGACTGAAGAAATCTTCCTCGGTATCGCCGTGGCGGCGGTGGTGGGTGCGATGTTCTGGCCTCGGCGGCTGGCGCCGGTGTTCAACGATTCGGTGCGCAAATGGTTTGCCGATGCCTCGACCTACAGCCTGCGATTCCTCAGCCGCAATGTGCAGCCGGACGAGGTCAGCGCGCTGCGTGCATCGATGGTCGCGACATTCAATACCCTGGAAATGATGATCGGCCAGCTACCCCATGAAGGCGCGCGGCCGCAAACCGTGCGCAACACCAAGGAATTGCGCGGGCGCATGATTCACCTCTTGCCGGTGATCGACGCGCTCGACGACGCGCTCTACGCCCTCGAACGACGTACGCCGGAGCTTGTGGCCAGGTTCGCGCCGCTGCTGACTGCAACCACCGAATGGCTGGAGCACAAAAATGCCGATCTCGAATCCTGGCAGGCACTGAAAAACCAGCTCGAAGCCCTGCAACCGTCCGCCGAAGCCTTGGACGATCGCAAGCAACTGCTGTTTTCCAACGCCCTGTACCGCCTCGGCGAATGGATCGATGTGTGGCAGGACTGCCGCATCCTGCAATACGCGATCCAGTGCGAAAGCCAGGACAGCTGGCGCGCGGTGTATCGGCACTGGCGGCTCGGGCGGTTGTCGCCATTTCTCGACCGTGGGCTGATGCTGTATTCGGCGGTGTCTACGGTTACCGCGATCATCGTCGCCTCGGTGCTGTGGATTCTGCTCGGCTGGACTGACGGCGGCGCTGCGGTGATTCTGGCGGCGGTGGCGTGCAGCTTCTTTGCCTCGATGGACGATCCGGCACCGCAGATCTACCGGTTCTTTTTCTGGACGGCGATGTCGGTGCTGTTCGCCAGTCTTTACCTGTTCCTGATCCTGCCGAACCTGCATGACTTCCCGATGCTGGTGTTGGCCTTCGCCGTACCCTTCATCTGCATCGGCACCCTGACGGTCAAGCCGCAATTCTACCTGGGCATGCTGCTGACCCTGGTCAACACCTCGTCTTTCATCAGCATTCAGGGGGCCTACGACGCGGACTTCCTCAGCTTCGCCAATTCCAACCTGGCCGGCCCCGTGGGCTTGCTGTTCGCTTTTGTCTGGACCCTGGTCGCGCGGCCGTTCGGTGCGGAACTGGCCGCCAAACGCCTGACCCGTTTCAGTTGGCGTGACATCGTCAGCCTCACCGAGCCGGCCTCGTTGGCCGAACACCGGCAGCTGGGTGTGCAGATCCTCGATCGCCTGATGCAGCATTTGCCGCGGCTGGCCATGACCGGCCAGGACACCGGCATCGCGCTGCGGGAGGTGCGCGTGGCACTGAACCTGCTCGACTTGCTCGCATACACGCCGCGTGTGTCCGGCGTGCCGCAAGCGCTGCTGCACCAGGTGGTGGCCGAAGTCGGCGAGTATTTCAAGGCGTGCCTGAAGGCGGGCGAACGCTTACCAGCGCCAAGCCCGTTGCTGATGACCCTCGACCGCACCCGTCGCGCCCTCGACAGCGAGTGCGATGACGGCGCCCGTCTGCATTTGCTGCATGCCCTGAGCGGCTTGCGCCTGGCCTTGTTGCCGGGTGTGGAGTTCGTCGGTACCGGCGAACGTGAAGAACCGCTGCCCCATGGCATCGATGGAGCGCCTTTATGATCGGTGACCTGGATATCAGCGGAGTGTTCCTGCCGACGCTGCTGGTGCTGATGGGTATTACGTACATGTTGTTCCTGTTGGTGCACGGGTTGCTGACGCGTCTGCACTTTTACCGTCTGGTCTGGCACCGGGCATTGTTCAACGTGGCTCTCTACGCTTTGCTCCTCGGCGCCGTGGACTCACTCAGTCGATACCTGATGACATGAAAAAACCGTTCTTGACCATCGGTCGCGTGGTTCTGACCCTGCTGATCGTGACCTTCGCCGTTGTCGTGGTCTGGCGCATGGTGATGTATTACATGTTCGCGCCCTGGACCCGGGACGGGCACATTCGTGCCGACATCGTACAGATCGCTCCGGATGTCTCCGGTCTGATCCAGCAGGTGGATGTACACGATAACCAGTGGGTGAAACGTGGCCAGGTGCTATTCAGCATCGACCAGGACCGTTTCAAACTGGCTCTGCGCCAGGCGAAGGCGGCGGTTGCCGACCGTAAGGAGACCCTGGCCCAGGCGCAACGGGAAGCCAGACGCAACCGTGGCCTCGGTAATCTGGTACCGGGTGAGCAACTGGAAGAAAGCCAATCCCGGGTAGCCCGTGCCGAGGTGGCGCTGATGGAAGCCCAGGTCGCAGTGGACAGTGCCCAGCTCAACCTCGACCGCTCGACCATCCGCAGCCCGGTGGATGGTTATGTCAATGACCGTGCGCCGCGCCATCAGGAATTCGTCACCGCCGGACGCCCGGTGTTGTCGGTAGTGGACAGCAATTCCTTTCACATCGACGGCTATTTCGAAGAAACCAAGCTCGATGGCATCCATGTCGGTCAGCGCGTCGACATTCGGGTGGTCGGTGACCGTGCACGCCTGCGCGGGCACGTGGAAAGCATCGTCGCCGGCATCGAAGACCGCGACCGCAGCAGCGGCAGCAACCTGTTGCCCAACGTCAACCCGGCGTTCAGCTGGGTGCGGCTGGCCCAGCGGATTCCGGTGCGGATCGCGTTCGACGAGGTGCCGGCGGACTTCCGCATGATTGCCGGTCGCACGGCCACGGTGTCGATCATGGACGATCAGGCCCGGGAGCCCGCGCAATGAGCAGGGCCCCGGGTTTGGCGATTGCCGGATTAGGGTTGTTGCTCTCGGCCTGTCAGGTGGTTGGGCCGGACTATCATCTACCGGAGGACGCCGCTGTCCACCGGGAAGATCTGCAGGGCGATTTACCAGTGAGCGGCGCACCTGTCGTCTCCGCACCGGTGCCTGGCGATTGGTGGCGTCTGTACCAGGATCCGCGACTGGACCAATTGGTGCAGCAGGCCATGGCGTCCAATACCGACTTGCGGGTGGCGGCGGCGAATCTGTCCCGGGCCCGCGCACAGGTTGACGAAGCGCAGGCAGCGGGCGGCTGGAGTGGCGGCGTGAAGATCGGCGCCCAGCGGTTACAGGAATCCGGCGAAGCGTTCTTGCTGCCGGAGAAAGTGCCGGTGGCCAACGTCGGCGACATCGGCATCACCACCTCGTATCAGTTCGACCTGTTCGGCACGTTGCAGCGCGGGATCGAAGCGGCCAAGGCCAATGCCGATGCGACCCAGGCGGCTGCGGACACGGCCCGAATCACCCTGGTGGCCGACGTCGTTCGAGCCTACACCCAGGTCTGCGCGGCCAACGAAGAGCGGGAAATCGCCCAGCACTCCCTCGACCTCCAGGCCCAGGGCACCACGCTGATCCAGCGTTTGCGTGACGCCGGGCGTGGCGATGAAACCCAGGTCACCCGCTCGCAAACCCAATTCAAGTCGTTGCGTGCTGAAATGCCTCGCTACGAAGCGGCGCGCCAGGCCGGGTTGTTCAGGTTGTCGATGTTGCTGGCCAAACCGCAGGACCAACTACCGACCGGCACCGCCAGTTGCGCCGAGCTGCCGAAAATAACGCAATTGTTGCCCGTAGGTGACGGCGCCACCTTGCTCAAACGCCGTCCCGACGTGCGGCAGGCCGAGCGTCGACTGGCTGCCGCAACGGCCGGCATCGGTATCGCCACCGGCGAGTTGTACCCGGACATCAGCATCGGCGCATCTGTCGGTACCATCGGCATCCTGGAGAACCTCGGCAAGCCGGCGACCAATCGCTGGGGCTTCGGCCCGTTGCTGACCTGGACCGTTCCTTCTAACGGCTCCCGGGCGCGAATCCGAGAGGCCGAAGCGACGACCCAGGGCGCGCTGGCGCATTTCGACGGCGTGGTGCTCAACGCCATCCGCGAAACCCAGACCGGCCTGGCCCAGTACTCCGCCTTGCTGCAGCGCCGCGATGCCTTGGCGGATGCAGAGCAGTCGGCGCAACTGGCCGCAGACCAGACCCACCGCTTCTTTACCGCCGGCCGCGCCTCGTTCCTGGCCGATCTGCAAGCCACGCGCACTTATACCGACGTACGGGCACAACTGGCCGCAGCCAACACCCAGGTTGCGGTGAGCCAGATCGATTTGTTCCTGGCGTTGGGCGGTGGCTGGGAAAGCGGACGAACGCAAGCCTCCAACCCCGGCAAACCCTGAGGCCGTTGCTATGCTTTGACTTGATGAGATCGCTCGCCGAGCTCATCGATCCAGGCACGCGTTGGTCACGGGGATACCAATAATGAAAAACCCTTACGCTCCCGGCTTCTGGTGCGCTATCGCAGCGCTGGTGCTGCTCTCGGCCACTTATTTCTACGGCATCATGTTGGCCCACCAGATCGACACGGCACTGATTTTCCTCGACAGCGCCGCCGCGCTGATTGCCGTGATGGCGATCGTGGTGGTGGCCGTGGCGTCGGTCCAGGGGCAGCGCATCAAAAAAAGGCAATGCGAACGCGGCAAGACCCTGGTGCTGATCTGGGACACCAAGGTGGCTTTGCGTCGCGTCGAAACGGTGTTTGACCGGTATTTCTGGGGCAGCTACTGGCAACCGGGGCGCACGTTCCAGGAGGTGATGGGCGAACTCACCGGCACGCCGCTGGAAAAAAGCCTCGAAGCGTTGAAAAAGCAATGCCTGGAGCTGGACAAGCAGATCGCCGAAGACGGTCGGCACTGGCTCAATAATGCCCGTGAACTGTCCGATGTCGCCACCGCCATGGCCCGGGAACGCTATCAATTGGACTTCTGCGACCCGCGCGCGGAAGTGACGGGCGGGGCGGTGATCAATCGGGATTTTGAGGTGCTGGTTTATACCTGGACGGCTCGGCTCAAGAGCTTTGATCATCAGCTGGATGAGATTGAGGTTCAGTATTCCTGAATTATATTGCCTTTGCTGACGCTTTCGCTGGCAAGCTCCTACAGGCCCCGATGCCTACGGTCCATAGACACTCTTTAACCTTTAAACATTGGGTCGCCCGGTGCGCCTGATGCTAATCTGCATTCCACTTTTCAGCGGAGTCGAGCCGTAACCCGTCAGGGTTCAGGGAAGACGACCACACCTTCAACAACGGACATTGGCTGGGTCATTCATGAATAAATCAGCAGGCGTGCTTCTGGGAATTGTCGTCGCCATCGGTGTCATCAGTGCCGGCGGTGCCTGGTATACCGGTACCAAGCTCGAAGGCGTGCTCAACACCTCGATCGCCGACGCCAACAAGGAGTTGCAGGCCGCGCTGGTGGGTTCCAACGGCATGGCGTCCCTGGAGCTGGTGTCACTGGAGCGCAATGTATTCAGCAGCACCGCGCACTATCGCCTGAAGGGCGAAGGCGAGACGTTCGGCGAAACTCCGGTAGAACTGCTGTTCGTCGATCACATCGAGCATGGTCCGCTGCCGTTTTCGCGCCTGGTGTCGCTCAAGTGGCTGCCGGTCATGGCCACCAGTCACTACGAGCTGGAAAGAACCCCGACCACCGAAAAATGGTTTATTGCCGCCAAGGACAAGTCCCCGGCCACGGGCATAGTCAACATCGGCTACGACAATTCCACCAATGGCACCCTGCAACTGGTGCCACTGGACGTGGCCCTGGATGACAAATCCAACCTGAAGTTTTCCGGCCTCAATCTCGACCTCGCGGCCAGCGCCCAGGCGCAGAAGGTCAAGGCCAACGGCTACATGGACAGCTTGACGCTGACCACAGTGGCGCAAGACCAGACGCCAGTGAAGGTTGAACTGAACGGCCTGACGTTGGCCAGCAACCTGGAAAAAAGCACCTACGGTTACTATTTCGGCGAGAACACCCTCGAGCTGACCGACAGCAAAACCACCTTCGGCGCCAGGCAGTCGATACTGGGTTTCAAGAAATTTGAAATGAAGAACAAGACCGAGGAAACGGGCACCAGCGCTTCAGGGCGGGCCGATTACAAGGTTGGCGAGGTGTCCTTCAACGGCAAGACTGTCGGTTCTGCGCAAATGGCCATGAGCCTGAAGAACCTCGACATTCCGGCGACCTTGTCGCTGGTGCAGATTTACCAGACCAAACTGCAACCGTACGAGAAAGCCGCCGCCGAGGCCGCTGCCGCTGGCGAACCCGTGCCAGAGCTGGTCCTGACCCCGGCCGAAGAGGCCCAGGTCAAAGCCGGCCTGGAGAAATTGCTGGCCGCCGGCCCTCAGGTTGCTCTGGAGAATCTGTCGTTCCACACCACCAACGGTGAAAGCCGCGCCAACCTGGTGCTCGACCTGACCAAACCCAAATCCATGGACTTGCCACCGGATCAATTGACCCGGCAACTGATCGCCCTGCTGGACTTCAATCTGCAGGTGTCCAAGCCGATGCTCGTTGATTTGCTTAGCGTCCAGGGGCAAATCGACGGTCAGACCGACGCCAAGCTGATTGCCGACCAGGCCACCGCCACCGCCGACATGTTTGGCAGCATGGCGGTCGGTACCCAGCTCGCAAAACTCGAAGGCAGTAGCATCGTCACCAAACTGCACTACGCTAACAATCAGGTGGAGTTCAACGGCCAGAAAATGACGGTCGAAGAATTTGCCGGCTTCGTGATGAGCAAGCTTGGGGGGGCTGGAAACATCCAGTAAATCCGGGGCTTACACACCGCACGCCCGGCCTCTGCTCCCAGCAGACGTCGGGCGTTTTGCTGTCTGGCTTTTAAGACAGGACGATGGCCGGCGCCTGCAGTTTCACGAATCTGAACAAATATTGTGTTCCCAATTACCCAGCGAGCTCGCATGCAAGACTGCCCTCAATAAAGTTTGGCTGGGTCACCTGGACCAGCTTTTCGATAAGAAAGGGCAAAGAGGGCGTTGCGGCCCGGCTGGCCATGTAAGGATGCTGACGAATGCCGAGTATTGTTGCCCCTTTTGTTCAACGTGGTATGCGACCGCTGTTTCGCGTCGCGTTGTGCAGCCAGTTGATCTGGCCGATGTTAGCGTTTGCCTATACCCCTTACGACGAAATGGTGCTTGATGCCCGAGCCGGTCACTACACGCCCGCGTTAACCGCGTTGCGTCAGGTGCCGCCGGGCCAAGCCACCACCAGCCAGATCAGCGACCACTTGCAGATCGCCAGTTGGGCCGGCCTGGACGCCGAAGTGATCAAGGTCTATGAAACCCAGGGGCGCAATCTGGACCTGCCGGTTGCAGCCCTGACCGCCACTGCGCGGGCCTACCGCAACCAGAAGCGCTGGGACGATGCGAACCGGGTCTACAGCAAGGCCCAGGCCATCGAACCGGACAACCAGGAAGTGCAGCTGGGGATGGCGCTGAACCAGGCTGACTCCGACAAGCCCGACCAGGCGGTGACGCGAGCCAGAGCGCTGGTGGCGGCTCAACCCAATGACGTCTCCCGCCGGATGGCCCTGGGCTACGCCTTGAATCGTGCCGGCAAACAATACGATTCGTTGTTCGAATACGATCAGGCCTTTGTCCGCTCCGGTAACGATCCACAAGTCGCCAGGGAGTATGTGGGTGCGATGCAACGTGCTCACCTGCCGGAACCGGCCTTGCGCCTGGCCCGCCAGCGGCCGGGTTTGATCGATCCGGTCACGATACGTCGCCTCGAAGGTGACCTGGCCGCAGAACGCGTGCGCCTGGCTGAAATGCCTACCCGCAGCGAATCGGAGCGTTATGTGATCGCTGACCGGGCCCTGGCCGATTACGACAAATTGATCTCCACCTGGTCTGCGGATCCGCAAGCTCACGATGACGTCATCCGCTGGCGCATCGACCGCATGGGTGCCCTCAAGGCCCGTTCGCGCACCGCCGAGGTCATCAGCGAACACCACAAGCTGCAGGCCGAAGGTGTGGAAGTGCCGACCTACGCCCAGCGTTGGGTGGCCGCGTCCTACCTGGACCAGCGCGAACCGGAAATCGCCACCGACATGTATCGCGAGATCCTGCTCAAGCCGGATGCCGACCCCTCCAACCGTTTGCTAGACACCACCGCGCTTTACTACGCCTTGCTCGAAAGTGGCGAGGCCGCCGAGGCGCGTACAGTCGCCGAGGAGCTGGCCAAAACCCAGAGACCACGGGTCGAGCTCAAGGGCTTGCCTGGAGGCAACCCCAACGACGAATGGATGGACGCGCAACAACTCGCTGCCCAGGCCGGGACCTACAGTTCCGATCTGCCCCATGGCGAGGAGCGTCTGCAGGCCTTGGTCGAACAGGCGCCGGGCAACGTGAGCTTGCGTGTGTCTCAGGCCGACCTGTACCTGGCGCGGGGCTGGCCGCGGCTTGCCGAGAGCAAGCTCAAGGAAGCCGAAAGTATGGCCCCGCGTGACATTAACCTGGAAATCGCCCAGGCCCACACCGCCACGGACCTGCAGGAATGGCGCCAGATGGATGCCCTGACCGACGACGTGGTCGCGCGTTCCCCCGACAATCGTCAGGTCCAGCGCTTGCAACGTCAGCGTGAGGTCCATGACATGTTCGAGCTGCGCGTAGAAGCGTTCGGCGGCAAGACTTATGGCGGCGATGACGACAATGTCGGCGCGGTCAACGGCAGTAAAGATTTCGGCATCGAGACCGTCCTCTACAGCCCGCCCATCGGTGAAGACTGGCGTGTGTTCGCCGGTGCCGGTTATGCCGAAGGCGACTTCCAGGAAGGAACCGGTACCCATGACTTCCAGCGCGTCGGGCTCGAACGCCGGACCCGGGACTTGACCCTGGAGGCTGAAGTCTCCAACCACTCCTATGGCTTCGGTTCCAAACAGGGCGGGCGTCTGGCGTTCGCCTATGACATCAACGATTACTGGCAGTACGGCGCCAGCCTGGAATACTTCGCCGCGGCGACGCCGTTGCGGGCCTTGAACAGCGACATCACGGCCAATGGCGGCAGCGGTTTCATTCGCTGGCGGGCCAATGAAAGTCGCGAGTGGAAATTCGCGCTCAGCCCGTCTCACTTCAGCGACGGCAACGACCGCGTCGAAGCCTTGCTCACCGGGCGCGAAGGCATCTACACCGCGCCGAATGTGCAAGTCGACCTGGGATTGGAAGTCGGCGCCAGCCACAACTCCTTGTCTGACGACGTGCCGTACTACAATCCAAAGTCCGATCTCAGCGTCCTGCCGATGGTCAGCGTCAATCACAGGCTCTACGAGCGCTATGAAACTCGATGGAGTCAGCAATTCCAGGCCGGCGCGGGTACTTACACACAGAAATATCACTCCACCGGAGGCATGGCGCTGTTGGGCTATGGCCAGCGTTACAGCTGGAACGACGTGGTGGAGGTCGGCGGTATGTTAAGCGCAATCAACCGGCCATATGACGGAGAGCGGGAAACCGATCTGCGTCTGATGGTCGATCTTACTTTCCGCTTCTAGAGGGGTTTGAAAATGGCCTTGATGTCGCGTTTCTTCCTCCTGCTGGGAGTGCTGATGATCAGCGCATGCGCCCAGCAAGCTCCGGCGTTTGCGCCGCCGACCGAAAGGCCGGGGGTGGCCAACGAAGCCCCGTGGCCGAAAAATCATGTACTGGGCATCGCCTATCACGATGTCGATGACAAGGACCCGGACCAGGCGGTGGTGGCCGTGCGCACCGAACGCCTGATCGAGCAGCTGGCCTGGTTGCGGGAGAACGGCTACCAGCCGGTCTCCGTCGACCAGGTCCTGTCGGCACGCAAAAAAGGAGGCCCAGACCTGCCTCCCAAAGCGGTCATGCTCAGTTTCGACGACGGTTATGCAAGCTTCTATACCCGGGTGATGCCGGTGCTGCGCGCCTATAAATGGCCTGCATTGCTGGCGCCGGTCGGCACCTGGGTCGACACCCCGCTGGACAAACCGGTGGATTTCGCCGGCACGCCGCGCAAGCGCTCGGAATTCCTGACCTGGGATCAGGTAAGGGAGGTTTCCCAGTCCGGACTGGTGGAAATCGCTGCGCACACCGATGCCAATCACAAGGGCATCCTGGCTAACCCCCAGGGCAACCTGGAGCCGGCCGCCACGACCCGGCGTTACGATCCAGTCGCCAAACGCTATGAAACCGAAGCCGAGTTCCAGGCCCGTCAACGCGTGGATATCCTGGCGATCTCGGAGAAGATCCGCAAAGTTACGGGTAAAAAGCCGCGAGTCTGGGTCTGGCCGTACGGCGCGGCGAGCGGCACCACGCTGCAAATCGTCGATGATCAGGACTATGAGATGGCCTTGACCCTGGAAGACGGGCTCGACACTCTGGATACCCTGATGAACAGCCCGCGCTACCTTGTTTCTGCTGACCCGGAAGGTGCGCGCTTCGCCAACAGCGTCGTCTCGGTGCAGTCGTTGAACGCAATGCGCGTCGTGCACGTAGACCTGGATAACGTTTACGACCCGGACCCGGCCCAGCAGGAAAGAAACCTGGGTAAACTGATCCAGCGCATGTCCGACATGGGCGCCAACACGGTGTTCCTGCAAGCCTTCGCCGATCCGAAGGGTGATGGCTTGGTGCGTTCGCTGTACTTCCCCAACCGTCACCTGCCGATGGCCGCCGACATATTTGACCGCGTGGCATGGCAGTTGCGCACCCGTGCCCATGTCAAAGTTTACGCCTGGATGCCAGTGCTGAGCTTTGCCCTGGATTCGAATCTGCCGCGAGTGACGCGCTGGGACCCGGAAACCGGCACGACGGCGGTCGATCCGAACCAGTACAAACGCTTGTCGCCTTTCGATCCGAACGTACGGCGCATCATTGGTGAAATCTACGAAGACCTGGCGCGCATGTCATCGGTGCACGGCATTCTGTTTCACGACGATGCACTGCTGTCGGACTTCGAAGACGCAGGCCCCGACGCCCTCAAGGTCTACGCCGCCAACGGTCTGCCCGGCTCGATTACCGCGCTGCGCGCCGATCCTGCCGTGCTGCAGCGCTGGACGCGTTTCAAGAGCCGCTACCTGATCGATTTCACCAAGGAGCTGACCGCCAAGGTCCGCGCCGTTCGTGGCCCACAGCTGAATACGGCGCGCAACATTTTCGCCGAGCCGATGCTCAATCCCGAGAGTGAAACCTGGTACGCACAGAATCTGGATGACTTCCTCGGCACTTACGACTGGACGGCGCCGATGGCCATGCCGTTGATGGAAAAACAGTCTTATGAAGACTCCGCAGCCTGGCTCGAGAAACTGGTCGCCACGGTCAAGGCTCGCCCCGGCGCGCTTGATCGCACCGTGTTCGAACTGCAGGCACGGGACTGGACGAAAGAGGATCAGGTTAGCATCGAAGGTGAGCAATTGGCCGAGTGGATGCGAGTTCTGCAGCGTCAGGGCGTGACCAGTTTTGGCTACTACCCCGACAACTTCCTCGACAACCTGCCCGACCTGAAATCCGTGCGGCCGGCCCTCTCCAACAAGTGGAATCCATAACATGCTGGATAGACTTCTGGCTCTACTCGTTCTGGCGATCGTCCTCGGGATTCCCCTTGGACTGATCTTTCTACTCACTGGCCAGTTTCTGATGGACTTCGTGTTCTTCTATCCACTGTTCATGTCAGGACTGTGGATCGCCGGGGGGCTCTATTTCTGGCTGCACTGGGAGCGGCACTGGCCGTGGAACGAAGACACCTTGCCGCCACCGTTGGCTGGCGAGCCGCTGATTTCGATCCTCATCCCTTGCTTCAACGAAGGCGACAACGTCAGGGAAACCATCCATGCGGCGTTGTCCCAGCAGTATCCGAACATCGAGGTCATCGCCATCAACGATGGCTCGAAGGACGACACCGGTGCCATCCTCGACGCCTTGGCGGTGCAAGATCCGCGTTTGCGGGTGCTGCACCTGGCGGAGAACCAGGGCAAGGCTGTAGCCCTGCGCATGGGCGCCATTGCAGCGCGTAGCGAGTACCTGGTGTGCATCGACGGTGATGCGCTGCTGGCACCTCATACCGCGGCTTATCTGGTCGCGCCGTTGCTCGAAAACCCGCGCCTCGGCGCAGTGACCGGCAACCCGCGGATCCGTACCCGTTCGACCCTGGTCGGCCGGGTGCAGGTGGGCGAGTTCTCCTCGATCATCGGTCTGATCAAACGTACCCAGCGCGTCTTCGGGCGGATCTTTACCGTCTCCGGCGTGGTCGTCGCTTTCCGTCGCACGGCCCTGCACCGGGTCGGCTACTGGAGCACGGACATGATCACCGAAGACATCGATATCAGCTGGAAGCTGCAACTGGATCACTGGAGCATTTTCTACGAGCCCCGTGCACTGTGCTGGATCCTGATGCCCGAAACCCTGGGTGGCCTGTGGAAACAGCGTCTGCGTTGGGCCCAGGGCGGTGCAGAAGTGCTGTTCAAGAACATTCGTGGCATCTGGCAGTACCGTCATCGTTATCTCTGGCCGTTGCTGTTCGAATACTGCCTGTCCACCGGCTGGGCGTTCACCTTCCTGCTGTCGATAATTCTATGGCTGGTGGGTCTGTATATCGCGTTGCCGGAAGTCATCTCGGTGCCCCAGATGTGGCCACCGGCGTTTACCGGCTTGCTGCTGGCAGTGGTCTGCCTGGCGCAGTTCGGGGTCAGCCTGCTGATCGATCGCCGCTACGAAAAAGGTTTGGGCAAGACGATGTTCTGGGTGATCTGGTACCCGCTGGTGTTCTGGTTGGTCAGTCTGCTCACTACCTTGGTCAGTTTTCCCAAAGTGCTGTTCCGTTTACGTCAGAAACGTGCGCGCTGGGTCAGTCCAGATCGCGGCATTCGGCCGCCAGGTGCCGATGAAGAGGAGATCGTCAAATGAAAATCATCACAACCCGGCAGCGGCCAGTGCTTATCGTGGTCGATACCTTGTTCACCGTCATGGCCTGGGCCGGATTCCTGTATCTGTTGTTCCTGGGTATCTGGCCATTGATCGGACCCCACGAAGGTGCCCGATTCAGCGGTCCAGCGTTTGACGCCCTTGGCACCCTGCAGGTTTATTTATGGGTGGCGGTGTTCAACGCCTTGGTGCTGATCGGTTGGGCACGTTATCAACAACGTAAAAGCAAAAGCTTCGCCCAGCGTCGTATGCCGGCCCCGGTCATCGACGATCAGGCGTTGAGCAAAAGCTTCAAGCTGACCCGCGAACGGCTGCACAAACTGCGCAGCCCAGGTTCGATGACCATTCACAATGATCACGATGGCGACATCTCCCACGTGGTGAGCCACTTCTTCACGATCGATCCCCGGCAGCCGCTCTCGCTGCATCCTCTGGAGAATCCAAAAGTGGTCCGTCGTCCGAGCGACGATGACGAAGGCAAAGAGCCGGTGAACCGCGCCTGAGCCTGACATGTTCGGCCCGGGTAGGAGCTGCTGCGCGCTGCGATCTCAAGATCAAAAACTGAAGATCGCAGCCCGCGGCAGCTCACCGGTTATGTGAAGCTGATGGTCAGCCTGCATCCCGTATCAAGCGCCACGCCTCGTCCACCGGCAGTGGTTGTTTCATCCTCTCAGCGAGCATCGCCATCGCCCGTTCTTCATCGCAGGCTACGGCGGCTGCCACCACCCCGTTCTTGCAGAACAGCCCGATAAAAGGCGGATGGTACGGGTCGCCCTTGAATTCGACCTCGTCCCACGCCTCGGCATGTCCAAGGTAGTCGTAGTTCTTGCCGAAGTGCCAGGTCCAGAAAAACGGTACGTCCAGGTAATGCTCGTCGCCGCCGAGCATGTTCGCCGCCGCGATCCGCGCCTGTTGCTGTGCCAGGCGCCAATGCTCGATGCGCTGGGGCTGGCCATTGAGCGGGAAGGTCGCGATATCACCGGCGGCCCAAAGCCCATCGGTTACACGCATGCCACCGTCGACCCTCAGTGACTGATCTTTTTCCTTGGGCAGATCGGCAAAGGGGTCGGTCGCCGGGCTGACGCCAATGCCGACCAGCACCAGGTCTGCTGGCAGGCGTTGACCGTTGTCCAGTTTCACCGCTTCGACCTTGTCGGTGCCTTCAATCTGCGCGGCTTCGCCATCGGTGTGGAATACCACGCCGTGGGCCACATGGCGGGCACGAATGGCCTTGCCGACCGTGTCGCCGAATTGCTTGGCGAAGGGCACGGCATGACGGGCCAGAACGGTGACGTCCAGACCGTATTCGCGCAGGGCCGATGCCGACTCCAGGGCAATGAAACTGTCGCCGATGATCACCGCCCGCTGGCCAGGTTTTGCAGAGGCCAGAATCCGCTGCGCCTGATCCTTCGAGCGCAGCACGAAGACCTGCGGCAAGTCGGCACCGGGCAGTGTCAGCGGGTTGGGCGTACCGCCGGTGGCGAGCAGGGCGGCGTCATACGTCAGCGACTGACCGTCTGCCAGTCGCAGCGTTTTATTCGCCGCATCCAGGCTGGCCACTTCACCCTTGATTCGCTCGATTCGCTGCTCGAGGTAGAAGTTCTCATTCCGTAGCGGTGGGACTTCTTCCGGCGGCATCTCACCGGCAATCACGAATTTGCTCAGCACCGTGCGGTCGTAGCCGGCGTCGGCTTCGCGGTCGATCAGCAGCACCCGGCCGCCAAAGCCTTTTTCGCGCAGCGCCGCCGAAGCCGCCGTGCCCGCGGCACCGGCGCCGACGATCACGAACGTGCGCTCATCGTCAGCCGGCGGTGTGCTGCCAGCAGGCAGTGGCCGGTCGTCGACCCAGACTTCGTCATCGCGCAATTCAAGGGGGTAGCGCTTGAGGCTGTCCAGAGATGGCGGTTCACACAGCGCACCGTCTTCGATCCGGTACGCGGCCTTGTGCCAAGGGCAGATCAGGCGCCCATCGCACAGCGCACCCTCGGCCAGCGGCGCCCCGGCGTGGGGGCATTCACCCTGATAGGCGCGCAATTGATCGCCGACTCGCAGCAGGACGATTTTAGTGTCCGCTATCCGGACTTCCAGGCCACGGTTTTCGGGCACATCGGCGAAACGGGCGACGCGGTGCAAGGCCATGATCGCTTACCTGACGGACGTTTCAGGTAAGAGTCCGGGGGGGCTCCCGAGGTTCAGCCAATTCTCGCTGCCACGGCACGAACGGTCCGGCTATAGTTTGCACGCCGACCACGGCTCCACCCGCACAAGGTGCTCCGGTATGACCCGATTGACCTCCCTGAACCCTTGGCTGGCGGCCGTTGCGGTCGCCCTTTGCGTGCAGTTTCCGGCGCAGGCCCAGGAACGCTTCACCCTCAGCATTCCAGGTGTTTCGGACAATCGCCTGTTCAGCTCGGCAGCCGCCAGCGATGCGGCCGGTTGTGGCGGCAAGAACCAGTCTCCGGCCCTGAGCTGGAACGCCGGCCCCCCGGGCACCTTGAGCTACGCCATTGTCATGCACGACCCGGACGGCCAGAAAGGCCTGGGTGTCGACCACTGGATTCACTATGGCATCAAGGCCACGACCCACCAGATCCCGGCCAGTGTCGGCGCCAAATCCGACCTCGAAGGCGTGGGCGGCAGCAACAGCAAAGGCACTACCGGTTACGTGGGTCCCTGCCCGCCGGTCGGTGACAGCTCCCATCACTACATCATCCAGCTCTATGCCCTGGACCTTGCGCCAGACGCCTTGCCCGCCGGCCTGAGCCGCGCGCAACTGATGGAAAAGATCAAAGGCCATGTGTTGAAAAACAGCAGCGTGGTGCGGCGTTATCACCGCTGAAGTTTATTTGTTTGGGCTTAACCCGAGGCCGCCGAGTCGCTGTTGAACACATTGCACAAGCGTTTCCCTGACGAAAATCTGACCGCTCGAATGAAGGAATTACAGAAAAACTGAAGTGCACAGCGGTCGCCAATTTGGCATCGACACCCGAAAGCGCGCACTATCGGCCCATAGCCGATGCGTTGGAGGATGCCGTGGCACAAAAAATCGACCGCATCGCCCAAATGCTCAATTGCCCGTTGAAGGGTGAGGAACTACGGCGAGCAGTGACTGAGAGTCGTAAGGAGTTTCTTCTGGCGAAGCAGGCAGAAGAGGCGCTTGAGGAAGAAGTCCTGGATGAAGAGTTGATCGAGGACGAAGACGACGATGATGAATACGACGAATTCGACTGGACGACCGAATGAAAGAACGTCTCAGCGGCAAACACCAACAGTCAGGTGGAGCGCTGCGCCTTGTAGGAGCAAGCTTGCTCGCGATGGACGTTAACGCTAACGCGTTCGTTCTGAATAAACATCGCCCTCGTTGATGGCATTGAAGCGGAGTAACGCAGCACTTAGCTACTCTTTCAAATTGCAGATCCCAACAAAAACAGGACCTGCAATTTGAATGGTGGGCTGCCGCTATTCTGTGGCTTGTTCCTTCCGCGACGCTGGTCCTTGCGTCAGCACTTTCCCCACATCATCAACCAGCGCCTTACTCAGCGCCGTCAAATAATGCGCAGCCCAGGCGTGACGATCGCTTTCCCTGTCGTAGGCAGCGTCTTTGGACAGTGCTTTGGCAAGGAACAGAAAATCGGAAGCCATGCCTAACGCATCGCCAAGAGGCACACCGCGAGTGACGTGGAACACCGCCTGATCCGAGCAGTAGATGGCAGGCGTTAAGCCGATAGTTTTCAGCTCTGATGGATCGGTCATTTGCGACCTCCATTGATGGAGGCTCGGTGGGATTGCGATTCAAGATCGCGCTGAAAGGTAAAACGAATTTCGGACGGATTTTTGTTGCGCATGGTCTAGCTCCTTGACGAGGAACTGCCACTTTTTCGTTACCAAGCGAATGGGTGGCAGCTGTGCGCAGGTTGGTAAACCGGGAGTCAAGGAATCCGGCACGCCCGAAGACGTCCCACGCACAGCCGCCATAACTCAAAAATGCGGGCATAAAAAAACGCCTGCAAGTCTGTTGGGGGCGCTGTTGCGCTCAACTCTCGGGTTACCAAGCCCGGTCGCTGAATTGGCAGCGACGGCGGAAGGGTATCGTGCAGGCCGATCTCGTGCAACTTCGGATGTTGGGCTTCAACCTGAGCGGTACCGGGCCGATGATTGAGTTGTTTGAGCGGCGCATGGAAATTACCAACCCAGGAGTTCCTCTGGTGGATCCGCAGCGTTTTCTAGATAGCCCGCCGCGCAGTCGCAACGAGGCGTTGGCCTCGTTCATGCGCCGTATCGGCATCTGCGAAGAACGCGGCAGCGGCATAGACAAGGTGATCGCCCAAATTGAGACGTACCAGCTCCCGGCGCCCATTTTTGAGCAAACCGACGAACACACCCGCGTGGTGTTGTTTGCCCATAAGGATTACAAGTATATGGAGCCGGAGGACCGCATTCGCGCCTGTTACCAGCATTGCTGCTTGAAATACGTGAACCGTGAGCCAATGAATAACACCTCGTTGCGCAAACGCTTCCAGATAGATGAGGGCAACAGCGCTATGGCCAGTCGAATCATCAAGCAGACCATCGAAGCAGGCCTGATCCGCCTCTATGATCCTAAGGCCAATCGCAAAGTCTATCGCTATGTGCCTGGCTGGGTATGATCTCATTTGACGGTCATTTGATTGAGCATGGCGTTGGCAGCAGGCAGCCAATGGCCGTAGTGCGGTTTCAACGGCTTTTACTCGAGCCGCTCATTACCGGCCATTTGACTGAGGTGCCTGAACCCCCAAGAAAAGGCTCAAAACCCAATAGATTCAGGGGACCGAAAAAAGCGTCCATTTGACTGAAAAGAGTGCTCTAGTCGAACTGCCTGGTGGTTAGACCTGCAACGGAATATCCGTACATCCATATTTGAAATAAAGGCTTCGATAAATCAATTGTTAGCTGGAGACGGCGAATGTCTGGCGTAACCGCAGCCGGCATTAACTGGGGCTGAGAGGTCCGGCACAAAGCGATCTCGAAAATTCAGTAGTTTGGTTTGACCGAACAACTGAATTTTTCAGGGATCCGCCCCGAAACGCCACCCACAAAAAAGCCCCAGACCCTACGGCCTGAGGCTTTCTCGTTTCTACATATGGTGCCCAGGCGGGATTCGAACCCACGACCCCTGCCTTCGGAGGGCAGTACTCTATCCAGCTGAGCTACTGGTGCGATGCGGGCGCCATGATACTCATAAGCGGTGCGGGCGTCCATGCTGCTGAATCGCCTGTGTTTTTCGAGCCTGTAACGACTGTTTACTACGCTGATCAGAAAAAACACGCAAATGCGCCGTTTTCGTTCTTTTTTTCGAACAGGCTATTGTCCTTTACCCCCTTTGATCCTAGGATTCGTTTGAGATTTCAAACGCTCTTGTCTGGGTGCTGAACCGCACGAGTCCACTCCGTGCGCTATTTATGTGCTTCAGCCCGGTGAATGATTTCCCTGACGGCAGCCTTCGAGGCGCCTTTCTACAATCATAATTCGCTCCGCGCTGGTCGCGGTGCTGTTAAGGAAAGCCGACATGCAGCTTAAAGACACCCAATTGTTCCGCCAACAAGCCTTTATCGATGGCGCTTGGGTCGATGCGGACAATGGTCAGACGATCAAGGTCACCAACCCGGCAACGGGCGAAACCCTGGGCACCGTGCCGAAAATGGGCGCTGCCGAAACCCGCCGTGCGATCGAAGCCGCCGACAAGGCGCTGCCGGCTTGGCGTGCACTGACCGCCAAGGACCGCGCGAACAAGTTGCGTCGCTGGTTCGAACTGATCATCGAGAACCAGGACGATCTGGCTCGCCTGATGACGTTGGAGCAGGGCAAGCCATTGGCCGAAGCCAAGGGCGAAATCGTTTACGCAGCGTCCTTTATCGAGTGGTTTGCCGAAGAAGCCAAGCGCATCTACGGTGACGTGATTCCTGGTCACCAGCCAGACAAGCGCCTGATCGTGATCAAGCAGCCGATCGGCGTGACCGCGGCCATTACCCCATGGAACTTCCCGGCGGCGATGATCACCCGTAAAGCCGGCCCGGCCCTGGCTGCCGGTTGCACCATGGTGCTCAAGCCTGCGTCGCAAACGCCGTTTTCCGCATTCGCTCTGGCTGAACTGGCCCAGCGTGCCGGCATTCCGGCCGGCGTCTTCAGCGTTGTTTCCGGCAGCGCCGGCGACATCGGCAGCGAGCTGACCAGCAACCCGATCGTGCGCAAATTGTCCTTCACCGGTTCGACCGAAATCGGTCGTCACCTGATGGC
>Ga0247818_10000534_pt1 | contig 23837 bp, 21 predicted proteins | sample 13C_Glucose_Day1_FD_192424 | JGI IMG/M metagenome (GOLD analysis project Ga0247818, IMG submission 192424) | Soil microbial communities from agricultural site in Penn Yan, New York, United States - 13C_Glucose_Day1 | ecosystem: Environmental > Terrestrial > Soil > Agricultural land | place... | reverse complement strand
ATCCACCAGCATCGCATCGCACGTCAAGCGCGTGCCTCGGGCACAGGTGAGCATGCGCCGCCCCTCGATGCTGGCGACCACGACCTCGACCTTGGCGCGGCGCAATACATCGATCAAGGTCACTGTCTGCAGGTCATCGGCGCCCTCGGCGAGGGTAATCAAGGCTCGAAAAGTCATGGGAACAATCCACGGAATGGTTCCTAAAGCGTAGTCAGCTTTCCTGAGGCTTGTTCGAGCCCCTGTCGTTACTTGATGTAAAGCTGGGTCGACATCGTGTTGCCCGGTGCGTTGATCGAAGTATTACTGAAGGTGAACGTACCTTCCTGCCTACCCGCCAGATTGAAAATGTACAGGTTGCCGACCACCTTGGTCCTTTGCGCGCAATCGGTCAGGTTGCCGTTCTCATAAGCGCACACCGGCGTGCGGGTGCCGTCCACTTCGAAGCCATCGAGCGCGACATGGGGCTGGCTGCGGCCGTAGCCCACTTCCAGCACATAGATCCTGATGTTCGGGCCCGCGTGGTCGCAGCGGGTCTGAGCCTGTCCTTCCGCAATCGTCTCAAAACCACAGCCTGGCGATTCGACCTTGAGCACTTTTACCTGGGTCAATGGGGGGGCCGATGCCGCTGAAGCGGATTGTGCCGCCAGCGCCAACGCCATCAAGACACCGGACATGATCGTCAGCCACTTTTTCATCCAAATTGCCACCGCAAAAAACCAGCGCGCAGTATGGCTGGTTTGGACTGAACACAAAACATCGACGACGATCACCGCCATAAGCAGCCATAACCCCACGCTGCTGGTATGATGCGCGGCTTTTTCCGGCCCACAGTAATTTCCCAGGCGCGTTCAGCGGTCTGTGCTTTGCTGTTGAGGTCGATACATTCACGGCGCCGGGCGCGCCACGGGGAGCAGACATGCTGGAAAGGCTGTTTCAACTCAAGGCACACAACACCAACGTGCGGACCGAGATTCTGGCGGGCGTCACGACTTTCTTGGCCATGGCCTACATTCTGTTCGTCAACCCGAGCATCCTCGGCGAGACCGGCATGGACAAGGGCGCGGTGTTCGTCGCCACCTGCCTGGCGGCGGCCATCGGCTCAACCACCATGGGCCTGATCGCCAACTACCCGATCGCGCTTGCGCCGGGCATGGGCCTGAACGCCTTCTTCACCTACACCGTGGTCCTGCACATGGGCCATACCTGGCAAGTGGCGCTGGGTGCGGTATTCATCTCGGCGGTGTGTTTCTTCCTGCTGTCGATCTTCCGCATCCGGGAATGGATCATCAACAGTATTCCGCTGCCGCTGCGCTCGGCGATTGCCGCCGGTATCGGTCTGTTCCTGGCGCTGATCGCCCTGCACAACGCCGGTATCGTGGTCAGCAACCCGGCGACCATGGTCGGCCTCGGTGACCTCAAGCAACCGGCACCGATCCTCGCCACCCTCGGTTTTGCCCTGATCGTCGCCCTGGAAGCCCTCGCCGTGCGTGGTGCGGTGCTGATCGGCATCCTGGTGGTGACCATCGCTTCCATCGTCATGGGCTTCACCCCGTTCGGTGGCGTGGTGTCGATGCCACCATCGCTGGCCCCGACCTTCCTGCAACTGGACATCAAGGGCGCACTGGACATCGGTCTGGTCAGCGTGATCTTCGCTTTCCTGTTCGTCGACCTGTTCGACAATTCCGGCACCCTGATCGGCGTCGCCAAGCGCGCCGGCTTGATGGGCAAGGACGGTCACATGCCAAAAATGGGCCGTGCGCTGATCGCCGACAGTACCGCCGCAATGGCCGGCTCCCTGTTGGGCACCTCGACCACGACCAGCTACATCGAATCCGCCGCAGGCGTGAGTGCGGGCGGCCGTACCGGCCTGACCGCTGTCGTCGTGGCGATCCTGTTCCTGTTGGCGCTGTTCTTCTCGCCGCTGGCCGCCAGTGTTCCCGCGTTCGCCACGGCCCCGGCACTGCTGTTCGTCGCCGTGCTGATGACATCCGGCCTGGCCGAAATAGACTGGGACGACATCACCGTCGCCGCACCGGTGGTAATCACCGCGCTGGCCATGCCGTTCACTTATTCCATCGCCAATGGCATCGCCTTCGGTTTCATTGCCTGGACCGCCATCAAGCTGATGTCCGGTCGTGGCCGTGAGCTGAACCCGGCGCTGGTGATCCTGTCGATTCTGTTCGTGATCAAGCTCGGTTGGTTCAACGCATGACTTTTGATTCCCAGGCCTACACCGTCCAGCTCGAAGACAAGGTCACGCGCCTGCGCGACCTGCTGGCCCCGTTCGACGCACCCGAGCCGGTGGTCTTCGACTCGCCGCTGCAGAACTTCCGCCTGCGTGCCGAATTCCGCCTGTGGCGCGAAGCCGGTGAGCGCCACTACGCGATGTTTTCCCAGGAAGACAAACGCACGCCGATCCTGATCGAAGAATTCCCGATCGCCAGCCTGCGCATCAATCAGTTGATGCCGCAGCTCAAGGCCGCCTGGCAAGCCAGTGCGCCCCTGAGTCACAAGCTGTTCCAGGTGGAGTTCCTGACCACCCTGGCCGGCGATGCGATGATCACCTTGTGTTATCACCGCCCGCTGGACGAGCATTGGCATGCAGCGGCGAGCAAACTGGCGGCCGACCTGAACGTCAGCATCATCGGCCGCTCCAAGGGCAAGCGCGAAGTCATCGGTCACGATTATGTGGTCGAGAAACTGGAAGTTGGCGGCCGCACGTTCAGCTATCGCCAGCCTGAAGGCGCATTCACCCAGCCCAACGGCACCGTGAACCAGAAGATGCTCAACTGGGCATACGATGCGCTTGGTGATCGCTCCGACGATTTGCTGGAGTTGTACTGCGGCAACGGCAACTTCACCCTGCCGCTCGCGACCCGCGTGCGCAAAGTGCTGGCCACCGAAATCAGCAAGACCTCGGTTAACGCGGCTTTGAGCAACCTCAGCGAAAACGCCGTGGATAACGTCACGCTGGTGCGCTTGTCCGCCGAAGAACTGACCGAAGCCTTGAACGAAGTGCGCCCGTTCCGTCGCCTGCAGGGCATCGACCTGAAAAGCTACGAATTCGGCAGCGTCTTCGTCGACCCGCCCCGCGCCGGCATGGACCCGGATACCTGCGAGTTGACCCGCCGCTTCGACAACATCCTCTACATTTCCTGCAACCCGCAAACCCTGGCGGCCAACATTGCCCAGCTGCACGACACCCACCGCATCACCCAATGCGCGATGTTCGACCAGTTCCCGTGGACGCATCACATGGAATCCGGGGTGTTGTTGACCCGCCGGTGATTGCAGAGGCCACAAACAAATCAGCCGTCATCACGACGGCTTTTTTGTGGGCGTTGGCAGCGCTGCCGAGCCTTCGCAAGGACGGCTGTCTTGCAAGGGGGCCTGCCGCATGCCGGCGGCCAAAGGCAGGCTGCTTCCCCTGCTCGCTCGAAAAGTAAGGCTGACGGTATCTGTGTGCGGGCATTTGATAAATACTGACTTACAGACTTCATTTGATCCCCGGTGTAATCAATCATGCAGCGACAATTCGACGATCTTCAACTGGGCAGTATCGAACTGTTTTGCCTGGCCGCCGAAGCCGGCAGCTTCACTGCCGCCGCGCTGGTGGCGGGCGTCACTCCAGCCGCGGTGAGCCGCTCGGTGTCGCGCATGGAAGAACGTCTCGGCGTGCGCCTGTTTGCGCGCACCACCCGCAGCGTCAAGCTGACCGACAGCGGTCGGCGCTATTACGAAGAATGCCGCCAGGCACTGGCGCAATTGGTGGAAGCCCAGCGCGAGGTCATGGGCCAGCAACAGGTGCCTTCAGGAACCCTGCGCATCAGCATTCCCACCACTTATGCCCATCACCGCATCCTGCCGTTGCTGCCGGCCTTTCGCGCGCGCTTTCCGGCGGTTAAGGTCGAGTCGCATATCAGTAACCGCAACATCGATTTCGTCGGTGAAGGTTATGACATGGCCATCCGCGTGCGCGCCATTCCGGATTCCGGCCTGATCGCCCGGCAACTGGAAGACGCTGCGCTGGTAATGGTTGCCAGCCCCGACTACCTCAAGCGGGCCGGCACACCTCAGACCCTCGACGACCTGCAACAGCACGAATGCATTCAGTACGAACTGCCCAGCAGTGGCCGCCGCATTGCCTGGTTGTTCAACGACAATGGCGTGCAGTGCGAAATTCTCGCCGAGGGCAATTTCAGCTGCTCCGACGACGTATTGGGTGGCGTGACCCTGGCGAAACACGGTGCAGGGTTGTTCCAGACCTATCGATTCATCGTCGAGAAGGAACTGGCCGAAGGCTCGCTGGTGGAAGTGCTCAAGCCTTATGGGGGACGCTCGCGACCGTTCACTCTTCTCTATCCGCAAAGTCGTCACATGCCCCTGCGATTGCGGGCGTTTATCGACTTCCTGGTGGAGCAGTTGCCGCGCTGAAACGAAACCGTCCGATCACCGCACACAAACGGACCGTAAGCGGGCGGCACAATTGACCAAATTAACTATCCGGTACATTTTATCTCCACAGGCTGAAACCTCGGCCAACGCCAAAAATAATAAGTGGAGAAACCTTGATGCCCCCTATCATTCTGGTGCTCAACGGCCCGAATCTGAACCTGCTTGGCACCCGTGAACCGGCGACCTACGGCCACGAAACCCTGGCTGATATTTCCGCCATGTGCGGTCGTGCCGGCGAAGAGTTCGGCCTGGCGGTGGAGTTTCGCCAGACCAACCATGAAGGCGAACTGCTCGACTGGATCCATGCAGCCCGCGGCCGCTGTGCCGGGATCGTGATCAACCCGGCCGCCTGGACGCACACCTCGGTGGCAATCCGCGATGCGCTGGTCGCCAGCGAACTGCCGGTGATCGAAGTACACCTGTCCAACGTCCATGCCCGTGAAGCGTTTCGGCATCACTCCTTCGTCTCGGCCATTGCCACTGCGGTGATGGCGGGCTTTGGCAGCCATGGCTATCGCCTGGCACTGGAACATTTCGGTCAACGTCTGAAGGGGTGCGCGTGATGAGCAAGAATCAAACGGTACTGGCCGGCCTGATCGGCGCCGGCATCCAGGCTTCACGCACGCCTGCCCTGCACGAGCATGAAGGCGATGCCCAGGATTTGCGTTATCTGTATCGCCTGATCGATCTCGATCAACTGCAACTCGACAGCAACGCCCTGCCCGAACTGCTGCTGGCAGCCGAGCGAATGAACTTCACCGGCCTCAACATCACCTTTCCGTGCAAGCAGGCGATCATCCCGCTGCTCGACGAATTGTCGCCAGAAGCCCGCGGCATTGGCGCGGTCAACACCGTGGTGCTGAAGGACGGCAAACGCATCGGCCACAACACCGATTGCCTGGGATTTGCCGAGGGCTTTCGACGTGGTTTGCAGGGCGTTGCCGTTGAGCGCGTGGTGCAAATGGGTGCCGGTGGCGCCGGTGCGGCGGTGGCTCACGCGTTATTGAGCGAAGGCGTACGGCAACTGAGCATTTTCGATGTGGAAATCAGCCGCGCCCAGAGCCTGGCGGACAATCTCAATCAACATTTCGGCAGTCACCGCGCGGTGGCCGGCCTCGATCTGGCATTGACCCTGGCCGAGGCGGATGGCCTGGTCAATACCACGCCCATGGGCATGAAAAAACTGCCCGGCATGCCGGTGCCGGTCGAGTTGCTTCGAGCCGAGCTGTGGGTGGCGGAGATCGTTTACTTCCCGCTGGAAACCGAACTGCTGCGCAATGCCCGCGCGCTGGGATGCCGGACGCTCGATGGCGGCAACATGGCGGTGTTCCAGGCGGTGAAGGCGTTCGAATTGTTCAGCGGCGTGGTGCCGGATGCCAAGCGAATGCTTGAGCACTTCCAAAGCATGAATACTTGATGCGACTTATTGGAGCCGGCCGGCTGGCTGGCTCCTACAAAGGCAATTCACACAGCTGGATTATGCCTGCAGGTATCGCAAGACCGACTCGCAAATCATCTCCCGATGACGCTGCTTGATGCTTTCATCCGGCAAGTCGATCTGAAAGATTTCGCCGAAGGTGTGGCGGTTCGACACGCGATAGAAGCAGAACGAACTGATCAGCAAATGCACATCCAGCGGGTCAAGGCCGGTACGGAACAAACCTTGCTCGGCACCGCGACGCAGGATCTCGCCCAGTGAATCGAGAATGGTGTTGTTCATGGCCTTGATCGCATCGGAGCGTTTCACGTATTCGGCGTTGTGAATGTTCTCGATGCTGACGATGCGCACGAAATCGACGTTGCGGTCATGGTGATCGAAGGTGAACTCCACCAGCCGCCGAATCGCCTCGACGGGCGGCAGTTCAGCCAGGTGCAGCCGGTTTTCGGTATTGCGGATATCGCCGTAGAGCTTCTCCAGCACCTCGACGTAGAGCTGTTCCTTACTGCCGAAGTAGTAATAGATCATGCGCTTGGACGTGTGGATGCGCTCGGCGATGGCATCGACGCGAGCCCCGGAAAGCCCTTGCTGAACGAACTCGACAATTGCCTCCTGCAGGATGTTCTCGCGGGTTTTTTCCGGATTGTTCTTGCGACTCTTGCGCGGTTCGGCAGCCGGTTGATCGGGTGCTGCTGCGGAGAGTTCTGAAGTCATTGTCATTGCGGGCTCACGGCCATCACTGCACAGGTGGGCGATTATGAGCCGCGCCGCACAGTGAAGGAAGCCGTGCGGCAGCGGTTTGTCAGCGTAGTTACGATTTTCCTACAACTTTGCCTGACGCACGGCACCGCTGCGGGATTTGGCCATGGCTGCCAGGCGCACCGCCACGTTGGCCGCACCGTAACCGGCATATCCATTCTTGCGCTGAATGATTTCGAAGAAGAACCGCCCCTCGAACGGTTCGGTGTACACATGGAACAGCTCACCACCCTGGGCATCACGGTCGTACAGCACGTTGTAATAAGCCAGTTCGCTGAGAAACTCGTCGTCGAAATCGAAGCGTGCTGCCAGGTCATCGTAGTAGTTGAGCGGAATATCCAGCAACGGGACGCCCGCCGCCTTGGCGCGACTGACTTCGGCAAAGATATCGTCGCAATCGAACGCGATGTGGTGCACGCCGGAGCCGCGATAACTCGACAAGGCGTGTGAGATCGCGGTGTTGCGATTCTCGGAAATATTCAGCGGCAGGCGGATCGAACTGTCACGGCTGCGCAGTGCACGGCTCTTCACCAAACCATAGGGATCAGGCAGGACCACTTCGTCATCGGCCTCGAAGTCCAGCAGGCTCTTGTAGAACAACACCCAACTGTCGAGGCTGTCGGCGGGCAGCGCCATGGCCATGTGGTCGATGCGCTTGAGGCCGCCACCGGTCACTGCGGCTGGCTGCAGGTTGAAGTCGGTACCGTAGACATCGGCATCCTCGTCAACGAGGTAAATCAGGCTGCCATCCGGCGCGCGCACGGCGGCCAGTTCCAGTTCATTGGGGCCAACCAATCCGCGATACGGCTGGCCTTTGTAGGCCACGGCCCGGGCCAGCGCACTGGCACTGTCCTTGACTCGCACGGCCGTGGCGCAAAGGGATGGACCGTGCGCCTCGAAGAAACTGTGGCCGAACGAGTACGGTTCGGAGTTGAGGATCAGGTTGATATCGCCCTGGCGCAGCAGGCTGACGCTCTTGGAGCGATGCTGCCCGGCCTTGACGAAACCCAGCCGCTCCAGCCAATGGGAGAGCTTGGCGCCGAGGCTTTCGTCCACGGCGAATTCGAGAAACTCGATGCCGTTGTATTCGCTGGCCTTCGGCGTCTCGAACAGAATCTCGGGGTTGGCCGTTGGCTTGGCTTCCTGGGCCAGGCGCTCGCGGGTTTTCTCTTCCAGGTACAGCAACGAGCGCAGACCGTCAGCAGCGTTGGCCCGTGGCGGTGCGGCGCGGAAACCGTCGTTGAAGATTTCCAGCGACAGCGGCCCGGTGTAGCCACTCTTGATGATCGGCGCGAGGAAGCCCGGCAAATCGAATTCGCCCTGGCCCGGGAAGCAGCGGAAATGCCGGCTCCACTCCAGCACGTCCATGGCCAGGATCGGTGCATCGGCCATTTGCACGAAGAAAATCTTGTCGCCGGGAATCTCGGCGATGGCGCTCGGGTCACCCTTGAGCGACAAGGTGTGGAAACTGTCGAGCAGTACGCCGAGGCTCGGATGATCGGCCTGGCGGACAATGTTCCACACCTGCTGCCAGGTATTGACGTGACGACCCCAGGCCAGCGCTTCGTAACCGATACGCAGGCCTCGCGCGCCGGCGCGTTCGGCCAGCAGGCGCAAATCGTCGACCAGAATCTGTTCATCACCGATGGAGTCGGCCGAGGCGTTGCTGCACACCAGCACCAGGTCGGTGCCGAGCTCCTGCATCAGGTCGAACTTGCGCTCGGCCCGCTCCAGATTGCGCGACAGACGGTCACGGCGGCAGCCTTCGAAGTCGCGGAATGGTTGAAACAGCGTAATGGCGATCCCGAGATCGGCGCACATCTGTTTAATTTCTCGCGGGCTGCCGTCGTAGTAGAGAAGGTCGTTCTCGAAGATCTCCACGCCGTCGAAACCGGCGGCGGCAATGGCTTCGAGTTTTTCCGGCAGGGTACCGCTCAAGGACACGGTGGCAATGGAACGCTGCATATTTCGACTCCCGGTGGTGGAGGCAATCTTGTTAGGACATCGCACGCTTGTTGCAGGGCCCGGCTGCCAGCGATGGCGATCTCGCGGACGCCATCGCCGGCAAGCCGGGCCTCTACAGGGATTGCGTTTAGCTTTGATTGAATTATTGGCCTGGTGATTCCTCACGGCAATTCAAAGTGTACTATCCAGTTAGTTTTTCGTGCGATTATCGAACAGAATGGCTGTTAGCGAATTGACGATTTTTCGTCCACTGCGCAACATCAACACCACATTGGGTCCGGTCATTAATCATCGGTTCCAGTTAACAAGACCCTGAACACCACATAAAAATTTCAAAAAACGGGTATACGCTCATGCGCTCCTTCAACGCCTTGCTCGATTACACCACTGTCATTACGCCTTGCCTGGCGTCCATCCGAACCCCGCGCACCCCTGGCACCCACGTGCCGCTTGCTGAATAGCTCGTCAGCCGACGAACACAGCCGATCAGTCCAACCGCGCCCGTCGCCCTCGATTGATCACGCGCCCTTGAAGCCTCGACGAGCTTCGCTTGTCAGTCATTGAACGGATGGCCCACATGAATCCTACACATAGCTCACGCATGGCTCCGGCCATGAGCGCTGCCACTGGCGGCATCGGCGACAAGATCCGCGGCGCCATGGCTGTCGGCAAAACCCGTTGGGGCATGCTGGCGCTGGTGTTTTTCGCCACCACCCTGAACTACATCGACCGCGCCGCCCTCGGCGTCATGCAGCCCATCCTGGCCAAGGAAATGAGCTGGACGGCGATGGACTACGCCAACATCAACTTCTGGTTCCAGGTCGGCTACGCCATCGGTTTCGTGCTGCAAGGCCGCCTGATCGACCGGGTCGGCGTCAAGCGCGTGTTCTTCTGCGCCGTTCTGCTCTGGAGCCTGGCGACCGGCGCCCACGGCCTGGCCACGTCGGCGGTCGGCTTCATGGTCTGCCGCTTCATTCTCGGCCTGACCGAGGCCGCCAACTACCCGGCCTGTGTGAAAACCACCCGCCTGTGGTTCCCGGCCGGCGAGCGTGCCGTGGCCACCGGTATCTTCAACGCCGGGACCAACGTCGGCGCGATGTTCACGCCGATGCTGCTGCCGCTGATTCTCCATGTGTGGGGCTGGCAGGCGGCGTTCCTGTGTATGGCGGCACTGGGCGGGATCTGGTTGGTGTTCTGGGGCCTGAAATACTTCAACCCGGAAGATCACCCACGCGTCAAACAGTCGGAACTGGACTACATCCAGAACGAAGTTGAGCCGGAACAAGCCCGCGTACCCTTCTCGAAAATCCTGCGCATGCGCGGCACCTGGGCCTTCGCCCTCGCCTACTCGATCACAGCGCCGGTGTTCTGGTTCTACCTGTACTGGCTGCCTCCGTTCCTCAATCAGCAGTACAACCTGGGCATCAACGTGACCCAGATGGGTATCCCGCTGATCATCATCTACCTCACCGCCGACTTCGGCAGTGTCGGTGGCGGGATCCTGTCCTCGTTCCTGATTGGCCGCGGCGTCAACCCGATCAAGGCGCGCCTGATGTCCATGTTCCTGTTCGCCTGCTGCATCATCGGCGTGATCATGGCAGCCGGCTCCAGCAACCTGTGGGTCGCGGTGGCCGCCATTTCCCTGGCCATTGGTGCACACCAGGCCTGGACCGCGAACATCTGGAGCCTGGTGATGGACTACACGCCCAAGTACATGATGAGTACGGTATTCGGCTTCGGCGGCATGTGTGCGGCGATCGGCGGGATGTTCATGACCCAGTTGGTCGGCCACATCCTGACCGTTACCAATAACAACTACACCGTGCTGTTCACCCTGATCCCGGCGATGTACTTCATCGCGCTGATCTGGATGTACTTCATGGCACCGCGCAAGATTCCGAAAGTAGAAGACTGATGTTCCCTCGGCGCAGGTCCGGTTTACGGGCCTGCGCTTTTTTGTGCCTGCGTTTTATGAATCCGTGAATGTTCGCTCATTGCCAAGGAGGTCCCACCAAGTCGCCAGCTCACCTGAGCATCGCCGCCGATGCAGGCCTTGAGCGCCGATGCCGGCACGTCCCTGCAACAGGTGCAAACCCTGGCCGAGCAATCCCGGGAAATCGGCAAGGTGCTGGACGTGATTCGCCATCGCCGAGCTGACCAACCTGCTGGCGCTCAATGCCGCGATCGACCCGGGAAATTGAACAGATGATCGGCCGCGTCCAAGGCGATACCGAGAGTGTGGTGCTGGCGATGCATGTCAACAGTCAGCGCGTCGCCCAAACCCTGTCGATTGCCGAACAGCCCGGGATTGCACTGGCAAAACCTGGTGCTGCGTGTCAGGTTCTGAGTGACTTCAGCGCCGGCTTTGTTGCCATGCCGCCGCCAGGCCACTGCAGCAAATCACGGCGATCCCGACGACGGTGGTCAGGGTCGGCGTGTGGGAAAACAGCAACCAGCCCAGTAGACCCGCAAACACAATCTGGCAATAACTGAAAGGCGCCAGCAAGGCTGGCGCCGCATGGCGGAAGGCCTGGGTCAGAAACAGGTGCGCCGTCATCCCGCAGGCGCCCAGCGCCAGCATCATTGCGCCATGCAGCAAGGTCGGCACCTGCCAGAAGAATGGCACCAGCGCACTCATGACCAGGGTGTTGCACAGCCCGGCGAAGAAGTTGCTGGTGGTCGGGCTGTCGATCTCACTGAGCTTGCGGGTCAGCAGTTGGTAGAAGCAGAAAAACAACGCCGAGCACAGCGGCAGCAACACCGCCGGGGTGAACAAATCCCCCCCGGGGTGAACGATGATCAGCACCCCGATAAAACCGCAAATCACCGCCAGCCATTGGCCACGGGTGACTTTCTCCCCCAGCAACGGTACCGACAGCGCGGTTACCAGCACCGGCGCCAGGAAGTTCACCGACGTCGCCTCCGCCAGCGGGATGTACATCAGACCCGTGGTGAAAAACAGGCTGGTGCCCAGCAGGCACAAGGCGCGAATCAGTTGCAGCAACGGCCGCTTGGTACGCAGCACCCGCAGCCCGGACTGCGGCAGGAATATCCCGGCCATGAGCAGGGTGTGCACCACATAACGCGCCCAGACCACCATGACAATCGGATAGAACCCGGAAAGGTACTTCGACAGGGCGTCATGGCTGGAAAACAGGAAGGTTGCGACAACGATCAGCAGGATCCCTTTGAAGGGCTGATTGACGCCGGAAAGCGGAGTGCTGACGGTCATGGGGTTCCTTTCTCATAGTCAAAAGCCTTGCGGGACCTATGTCAGCCGCGCCAGCAATTCACGGGTTTTGCTCAATGCCATCTGCGCCCGATCCAGCCCACTCACGCCCTGCTCCAGCAGTTGCACGGTGGGAATCTCCAGGCTCAATGGAATGTTAGCCGGCAAACATTGCAACAGCCCCGGCAGATCACAATCACCATCGCCGGGAAAACGCCGCTCATTACGCGCCTGCCGCAAGATCTCTGCCATGTCTGCAGGCCTGGCCCCCGCCACGTCGCACAACTGCGCATACCGTAACCGCGAGGGGTCGACCCTGGCCAGATCTTCCAGCCGCGAGCCGGAGCGATCGAAGTGAAAAGCGTCGACCAGCACCGCCGCGTTTGCACGCTCTGCCCGTTCAACGATGCGCACCGCTTGCTGCAGATCGCGTGCGTCGGTCCAGGGCATGAACTCCAGGTGCGGGTGTAGCCCGTATGGCGCCGCCAGATCACACAGCCTGGCGAAGTTTTCCGTCAGCCGCTGCTCGTCAGGATCGTTGCCGGCCACCAGCAATTCACTGGCACCGAACTCGGCTCCCACTGCCAGCACGTGCTCGAATTCGGCAACCACGGTGTCCGGTTTCAGCCGCAGGATTTCAACATCCAGGACACGTATGCCGGTATCACGCAGGCGCTCCAGGGTCTGGCGCCGCAAATCGGCATCCGCCACCAGCGCGAAATGGTGCTCCTGCGGCGTCGCTGGTATCAGGCGCAAACCGACATGACTGTAACCGGCCCGCGCAGCGACCTCGACCATGTCCGGCGGTGACAATTCCAGCACTGTCAGACTGGCCAGGGAAAAGATTCGTTCACTCATGCTCAATCCTCGATCAAGGCCGGTGCGCAGGCGCGACCGGTTTCAGCGGCCTGGCGAATCGCCTCGACCAGCGCCAGGGTGCGCGCTGCATCGGCGGCGCTCACCAGCGGTTCGACCTCCCCGCGCGCAACGCGCACGAAGTGCTGCAACTGCAAGCGCAGCGCGGGTTCGTCACTGAACGGTTCGTTGGTCACCGCCAGCGGTTGATGCCATCCGCCGTCCGCTTGCGTGTAGTGCCAGTGCTTGAGCTGCGGGATGCTGAGCGCCCCGGCGGTTCCCGCCAGCAAATAGCACGGTTGGTCGGCCTGGCGTGGATACACCGGGTTCTCCCCGGAGCCCAGTTCCCAACTCCAGGGTGCCGCCACCGCATCGGACCCGGTCAGACTGCCCAGCGCACCATTGTCGAATTGCAGCAACACGGCCGCGCAATCCTCGTTGGCAAACCCGCGCACGGCATTGCTGGTGATGGCCTGCACCTGGCGGACTTCACCGCACAGATGACGGAGCAGGTCGAGGTCGTGGATCAGGTTGGTCAACAACATGCCCGCACCGGGCTCGCGGCGCCAGGCCGTTTCGAAATAACTATCGGGTTTGCGCAGCTGCCAGAGCGCAGTGACGGTGCTCAACCGGCCCAACGCGCCGCTGTGGACCCGCTCATGGGCGCGGGCGATCAACGGGTTGTGGCGTCGATGATGACCGACCAACACCGCGACGCCGCTCGACTTCGAGGCAGCCACCAGCTCACGGGCCTCATCCAGGTGCACACCCACCGGCTTTTCCAGCAACACAGGCACACCGGCAGCCAGGCAATCGAGCGCAGTGCTGACATGCAGCGCATTGGGGTTGGCGATAATGACGGCCTCTGGCTTCGCCTGATCCAGCATCTGACGATGATCGGCGAAATATCCCACGCCCCATTCCTTGGCGAGGCTCGGCGCTTGCGGACCGGGGTCGGCCACAGCGCACAAGGTCGCTTCAGTCAGGGTTTTCAGATGCTGGTAGTGCTGCTGGCCCATGATGCCAGCACCGATCAGGGCTATACGCAGTGGTGAACTCAAGGTGCGGTCCTCTTGTGGTTATTGTTGGAAGGTGAATTTCAACAATTTAGAACCTGGTTCCAGATTCTTACACAGACGCGCATTGAAAGTGTTCGAACAGCGCACAGCTTTAGCAAGCTCACCACCAACTGATAGGTGGGAGCGGGCTTGCTCGCGAAAGCGGTGTGTCATGCAATTTCGATGTCGACTGACACGCCCTCTTCGCGAGCAAGCCCACTCCCACATGGGATTTAGGAGAATAACTCCGACGCCAGACTCGCCGCCGACAACTCATCGGTAAACGCCAACAGTAACGGCGCCAGTTCATGCAACCGCGCCCCCGGCATCCGCGCACTCGGCCCGGCGATGCTGAGCACGCCGATCACCCGACCATCACCGGGATGGCGCACCACCGCAGCAATCGCCGAGGTGCCCACCGCCGAACTTTCCTCGACACAGGCATAGCCCTGCTCCCGCGCCAGGCGCAGGCGTTCCAGCAGTTCAATATTGGACCTCGGGGCATTCGGGCCCAGCTCCAATGGCCGGTCCGCCGCCTGGCGTTCCACTAGCGACAAGGCTTCGGCATCGCTCATGCTGGCCAGCCAGGCATGCCCCGAGGCGGTGTAGAACAGCGGCGCATCACGGCCCATGTCCGGGTCGTAACGCAGGCCGGAACGAGCTCCCTGGGACTTGGCGATCCAGGTCTGGCGCTCGCCTTCAATGACCCCCAGGCGCACCAGTTCGCCGGTTTCCTGCGCCAGCCGGTCGAGCACCGGCTGCACGATATCGGCACCGCTGCTCGACAGATAACGGAAACCCATCGCCACCAGGCGGGTCGACAAGTGATAACGCAAGTTCTCCGGATTCTGCCGCACATAGCCGAGCCGGATCAGCTCTGCAAGCAGGCGGTGGGTGGCACTCTTGGGGATGCCCAATTGCTCCGCCAGCACCTGCATCGGCAGGCCACGAGGGTCGCTGGTGAGGCTTTCAAGCACACTGAAAACACGTTCGATCTGACTGCCGGCCATGGGGGTATCCACGCAAAATTTGCTCGATTCTAGAAGACAACCTGAGTAATGCGAAATCTGGAACTGATCGTCCGATAATCGCCCGTTTTGATCGGTATCGTCTTGCCGGCTCATGCCAGGACTCTTATATTTTCTGGAATCAGATTCCAAAAAACCAATACCGGAGTTCACACATGCCTGCCCAAGCCCTTCCCGACATCGACTGTGATGTACTGATCGTCGGCTCCGGCGCGGCCGGGCTGGCAACCGCCGTGACAGCGGCATGGCATGGCCTGAAGGTGATAGTGGTGGAAAAAGACCCGGTGTTGGGCGGCGCCACCGCCTGGTCCGGTGGCTGGGCATGGGTACCGTGCAATCCCCTGGCCCGGCGGGCCGGCATCGTCGAAGACGTTGAACAACCACGCACTTACTTGAAACACGAATTGGGTGATCGGTATGACCCGGCGATGATCGATGCCTTCCTTGAGGCCGCTCCTCGCATGGTGGCGTTCTTCGAACAACACACCTCGCTGCAATTCGCCGACGGCAACGCAATTGCCGACATTCATGGCGACACGCCGGGCGCCGGTACGGGTGGGCGTTCAGTGATCGCCGCCCCCTATGACGCACGCAACGTGGGCAGGCTGCTCAAGCGCTTGCGCAAAACCATGCGCGAAACAGCCTTCATGGGCATGCCGATCATGGCGGGCGCCGACCTCACCGCGTTTCTCAACCTGACCCGCTCGTGGTCGGCAGCCTGGCACGTTACAAAACGCTTTACTCGCCATTTGCTCGACCTCGCCGTGCATGGTCGGGCGATGCAACTGGTCAACGGCGTGGCGCTGGTGGCGCGCCTGGCGAAATCCGCCGACGATCTTGGCGTGTTGTTGTGGGAGTCGGCACCGGTCACTGAGTTGCTGCGCGAGAACAATCAGGTAAAGGGCGCGGTCGTTCACACCGCCAAAGGTTCGATTCGCATCAAGGCTCGCAGGGCGGTGGTGCTCGCGGCCGGCGGCTTCGCCAATGACATCGAACGACGCAAGGCCCTGTTCCCGCGCACACCGACCGGACACGAACACCTGGCACTGCCGCCCCTGGGCGTGTCCGGCGATGGTCTGCGGCTGGGCGAGAGTGTCGGGGCCCGAGTCGACACCAACCAGGCATCGCCTGTCGCCTGGGCGCCCGTTTCACGCGTGCCCTACCAGGATGGCAGCAGCGGCCACTTCCCGCACATCATCGAACGCGGCAAGCCGGGGATCATCGGCGTGCTGAGTAACGGCCAGCGCTTCGTCAACGAAGCCAACGGGTACTACGACTATGTGACGGCCATGGTCGCCAGCGCCCCGCCCGACGAAGAAGTGGCCTCCTGGCTGATCTGCAGCCATGGCTTTCAGCGACGATATGGCCTGGGTATTTCCCGGCCGTTTCCGGTACCGCTGTCATCCTTTATCCGCAGTGGTTACCTGAAAACCGGCAAGACCCTGGAGGAATTGGCACAGGCCTGCGGTATCGACCCTAACGGCTTGCGCACCACCGTGGCGGACTACAACCGACACGCTCGCAACGGCCAGGATCCTCAGTTCGGCCGTGGTTCAACGCCCTACAACCGCAAACAGGGTGATGCTCTCCACCAGCCCAATCCTTGCGTCGCACCGATTGAGCAGGGGCCGTTCTATGCCGTGAAAGTCGAACCGGGCTGTTTTGGCACCTTCGCCGGGCTCAAGGTCAATCACCATGCCCAGGTCCTCGACGACTCAGGGCAGGCCATCAGTGGCCTGTACGCGGCGGGAGGCGACATGGCCAGCATCATGGGCGGCCACTACCCCGCCGGCGGCATCAACCTTGGGCCGGCGCTGACGTTCGGCTACATCGCCGCACGCCATATCGCCGGCGTCACCGCTTATGAAAAGGAGATCGACCATGCAGCACATCGTTAATGCCCAGGGCTTGAACATGCCCAAGCTCGGCCTCGGCACCTGGCCAATGCTCGGTGAAGCATGCACCCGAGCCGTGGAACAAGCCTTGGCGCTGGGTTATCGACACATCGATACCGCGGCGGCCTACAACAACGAGGACGCTGTCGGTCAGGCACTGGTGAACAGTCATACACCCCGTGAACAGATCCACGTCACCAGCAAAGTCTGGTGGGACCAGCTGCAACCCGACGCCATGCGCTATTCCATGGACCGCAGCCTCAAGGCTTTGCACAGTGATTACATCGACCTCTTCATGATCCATTGGCCCAGCACCGATTGGGACTTGCCAAGGACGATCGAAACCCTGGTGTCATTCAAGGAACAGGGGTTGGCGCGCAACATCGGCGTGGCGAATTTTCCGTTGCCCCTGCTGCGTAAAGTCGTCGAGGAACTGGGCGCACCACTGTCAGCCATTCAGGTCGAGTACCACGTGCTGCTCGGACAAAATGCGCTGCTGGACTACGCCCGTCGGCACGACCTGGCACTGACGGCTTATTCGCCGCTGGCACGCAACAAGGTCTCGGACATTCCGGTTATCCAGCAAATCGCCGTCAAGCATGGGGTATTGCCGACCCAGGTCGCACTCAAATGGCTGCTGGATCAACCGAACGTGGCCGCCATCCCCAAAGCCAGCAGCGAGGCCAACCAACTGGCCAACCTGGCAGCGTTCACTGTCAACCTGGATGATCAGGATCGGGCGCTGATTGCGGGCTTGTCCAAACGCGAGCGTCAAGTCAGTCCGGACTTTGCGCCCGTGTGGGACGCGTTCGATCGTTAACCGCGAAAAGGCCACTTTTCATGTACGACACCTGTCGCAATGACTGTGGCTTACCAAACCTTACACATTTCACCCACACGCCTTTGCCAGTGCGGTTATTCATAGACCCGGCGCTACACGCCCCATCAATCTATGAGAGACCGTCAACATGCAATGGACCAAGGCAAGACGCAGCAAAAACGTGAACGACACACGTGAGGGCAAGGACGCCCGCATGCTTACGGGGACAACACTGGCTGCCGGAATGGCCGCCGTCGCCCTGGCCAGTGCGGGACTTTATTCAACACTGGACACACCAACAGACGTCACTCCGATCGCCCCCTCGTACACCTTGAACCGTCCCCTTCCTCACCCATCGGTCGAGCCGCAGGAAGATCTGCAACTGATGTTTGTGCAGTCGGTGCTGGGCGACACCGAAGACACATGGCAGCAATTGTTTTCGCAAATGGGCCGACACTATCCGCAACCCACCCTGACGCTGTTCGACAACGGCGTCGTCTCGGGCTGTGGTTTCGCCAGTTCCAGCAGCGGCCCGTTCTATTGCCCGAGCAATCAGCAGGTGTATCTCGACCTCGAGTTTTTCAGCAAACTGGAACAGCAGTTTGCAGTGGTCGGTGACTTCGCGCGGGCCTACATCATTGCTCACGAAATCGGACATCATGTGCAGCTGGAACTGGGGCTTTCCGAATCCTTCGAAAAAGCCTTGCTCGAGCGCCAACCCGTCAGCGGCGACGGTGGACTGGAGGTTCGCGCAGAGTTGCAGGCCGATTGCCTGGCCGGCGTCTGGGCGCACCATGCGCAACAACGCCTGGACTGGCTGGAGCCGGGTGATATTGATGCCGCCCTGCATGCCGCGGCAATGTTTGGTGACGACCATCTGCAAAGTTCGCGAAATGCCCAGGTTCGACCAGAGACCTTCAGCCACGGCACTTCCCGCCAGCGCGTGAACTGGTTCAAGACAGGATTTGCCACAGGCCTGCCGGAGTCCTGTGACACCTTCACCGCCGAGGCCCTGTGATACCCGCCCGTCAATGAGGCCTCCAATCTCGCGGCCTGGATAGAACCGCCGTCGCTCCCGGCTGTCTGACGACCGGACTGGCGCCGCTCCTACTCAGCAGCAACACTCATCGCACGGTTCTTTACCCGCAACATCAGAGGATTCCCACATGCTATGGAAAAAAGGCCGACGCAGCGACAACGTGGTCGATGCCCGTGGCGATGATGTCGGCGGCGGTGGCGGCGGGATGCGTTTTGGTGGCGGCAAGGGCCTGAGCCTGACGGCGATCCTGCTGATCGTAGGCATCGGCTGGATCACCGGCCAGGATCCGCTGCAGATTCTCGGACAATTGACCGGGCAGATGGGTGAACAATCGGCGCCGACCACGACCCAAACGCGCAAGGCGCCACCGGCCAATGATGAAGGGGCCGAGTTCGTCCGCTCGATTCTCGGCGATACCGAGGATACCTGGCGCCAGATTTTCCAGCAGGCGGACCGGCAATATAAGGATCCGACCCTGGTGCTGTTCAGCAACCGGGTCAATTCGGCCTGCGGACTGGCCACCTCGGCGACCGGTCCCTTCTATTGCCCCGCAGACCAGAAGGTTTACCTGGACATGGGCTTCTTCCAGGAAATGTCCCAACGCTTTGCTGCCGCGGGCGATTTCGCCCAGGCCTACGTGATCGCTCACGAAGTCGGACACCATGTACAAACCTTGCTCGGTGTTTCGGCGAAGATCCAGGCTGCCCGCCAGCAGGGCCGGCAGATGGAAGGCGATGGCGGCTTGCTGGTGCGCCAGGAGTTGCAAGCCGACTGCCTGGCCGGGGTCTGGGCCAACAATGCGCAGAAGCGTCTGAACTGGCTGGAACCCGGCGATATTGAAGAAGCGCTAAACGCGGCGAACGCCATTGGCGACGATCGCTTGCAGCAACAAGGCCAGGGCCGTGTGGTGCCTGACTCGTTTACCCATGGTACGTCAGCGCAACGAGTGCGCTGGTTCAAAACCGGATTCGCCCAGGGCCAGGTTGGCCAGTGCGATACCTTTGCGGCGAAAAATCTGTAGATGAAGAAGTGGTGGTTAGTCGTACTGTTCACATGCGCAACGTCCCAGGCCGCCGAGCATGGGGTCAAGGAACTCAGTCCCGGGCGCCTGCTGTTGAAATCCGGAGAAATCGCGGTGGGCATCAGTCGGGCCCCGGCCAAAATCGAACGGGTATTGATCATCGTCCATGGTCGCTTGCGCAATGCACAAACCTATCTGCAGAGCGGCGAGCACGCCGTCGAACTGGCTGGGCAAGGCGCTACGACCCTGGTGATTGCCCCGCAGTTCCTCAATGAAACCGACGTTGCACAGCACCAGGTGGCAGACACCGTCCTGCGCTGGCAGGGCAATGAGTGGATGGCCGGCGGTGAATCCACAGCACCCTTTCGTATGAGTTCCTACGATGCGCTGGACGAAATCATCGCCCGCCTGGGCGATCGCCAGCAGTTTCCGGATGTGAAGCAAATCATCATCGCCGGTCACTCGGGAGGCGCTCAAGTGGTTCAGCGCTACGCCTTGCTGGGCAAGGATCAGACGGCCCTGGAAGCCGCCGGCGTGCAGCTGCGCTATGTGATCGCCAACCCCTCGTCCTACACCTACTTTGACGAGCGTCGGCCAGTGGCTTTCAGTCATGCCGGTTGTCCACAATTCAACCGCTGGAAGTACGGGCTGACAGATTTGCCGGCCTACGCGGAAGGACAGACTGCCGCGCTGCTGCAGGAAAAGTACCTCAAGCGCGACATCGTTTATCTGCTGGGGCAGCAGGACGTGGATCCGAACCATCCGGCACTGGATAAAACCTGTGAGGCAAAGGCTCAGGGGCCGAATCGACTGGCCCGTGGGCGCTATTACTTCGCTTATCTGAAGCGGCTGCAACCCCAAGGGTTGCAGCAGCAACTGATTGAAGTACCCGGAGTCGGGCACAACGGGGAAGGGATGTTTACATCGCCCCAGGGGCAGCAGGCATTGTTTCCGTAACGAAGGGCGCTCAAGCCGACAGCATCTGCCGCAACTCGACACAATCCGCCGCATGCCAATCGGTCAACTCCGGCCACGGATTATCCGGCAGGTTGACCAACACCGTCCGGGCTCCCGCCGCGCGACCGCAATCCAGGTCAAAACGGTAATCACCGACCATCACCATCTCGCTGGCCGACACCTTCCAGGCTTCGGCCAGCTTGAGCAAGCCGCCAGGATGCGGCTTGGGTGGAGCCTCATCGCGCCCCAGCACATCCTCCACCGCGAAGCAGTCGGCCAGGCCGATAGCTTCCAGCGTGACATGCGCCAGTTCGCGGGCATTGCGCGTGAGAATGCCCAGGCGATAACCACGACCAGCCAATTCACGCACCAGCTCCACCGCTCCCGGTGCCGGTTTCGAGCCCAGCGCCAGATCGCGCTCGTGTTCGAGCAGCCAGGCATGTTTGGCGTTCGCTTCTTCGGCCGGCAGTGCCGCCAGATGCGTCAGGATGTCGTCTTCAGGCGGGATCGCCAACGCTACACGGATCGCCGCGAAATCATGCACAGCCACCGTCAGGGTGCCGTCCATGTCGAACACCCAATGGCGTACGTCCGCCAGGCTCATGCCCAATCCTTGCGATAGCGAATCAGGCCTTCCTGAGTGACCGAGGCCACCAGTTGCCCGGCACGGTTGAACACGCTGCCGCGGGAGAAGCCGCGGGAATTGCCGGCCCATGGGCTGTCCATCGCATACAACAACCAGTCATCGGCGCGCAGGTCGGCGTGGAACCACAACGCGTGGTCAAGGCTGGCGACCTGCATGTCCTTGTGCCAGACCGATTTGCCGTGGGGCAGCATCGAGGTGGTCAGCAGACCGAAGTCCGAAGCATAGGCCAGCAGGTACTTGTGCAATGCCGGGGACTCGGCCAAGGCGCCGTCGGCGCGAAACCAGACGTATTTGACCGGATCGCTGGCTTTCGGGTTGTAGGGATCTTCCTCGGTAACCGGGCGAAATTCGATCGGTTTCGGGCACAGCAGTTTTTCACGCATGTGCTCGGGGATCAGGTGCGCGCGTTGCTGGGTCAGCTCCAGTTCCGATGGCAGGTTTTCCGGCCCGACCACTTGCGGCATTTCAGTCTGGTGCTGGAAACCTTCTTCGTCGTACTGGAACGAAGCGCTGCAGGTGAAGATCGGCTGGCCCTTCTGGATCGCCGTCACCCGACGCGTGCTGAAACTGCCGCCGTCGCGCACCCGGTCAACGGAATACACCACTGGCAACTTGGCATCGCCCGGACGCAAGAAATAGCCATGCATCGAATGCACATGACGCGCCTCTTCAACGGTCTGACTGGCCGCCGACAGGGACTGCCCGAGTACCTGGCCTCCGAACAGCTGACGAAAGCCCAGGTCCTGGCTGCGGCCACGGAACAGGTTTTCTTCGATCGGCTCCAGGCTCAGCAGGTCGACCAGATCATCCAACACTTGGCTCATTCAGACTCTCCTCACACAACGCAATGCCGCGCAGTCCTGGCTGCGTCGGTCGATTCAGTTTCTGGCCAGTGCCAACATTGGGATCATTGTAAACGTCCATGCTCGGTTATCCATGCAAGGTTTGCAGCCATTGTTCACGACTGATGCGATACAGCACGTGGCGGCGCAGGGGATGATCGGGGGCCAGCCGCGGATGATCGAAGTCATCGGCGGGATCGTGATGCATGCCGATCGCCTGCATGACCTTCTGCGATGGCAGGTTGCTGACTGAGGTAAAGGACACGACTTCGCTCAGCACCAGGCGGTCAAATCCGCAGCGCAGAGCGGTCCAGGCCGCTTCGCTGGCATAACCCAGGCCCCAGTGCTCGCGCGCCAGGCGCCAGCCGATTTCAATGGCCGGGCTGAACGGCGCATCGAAACCGACTACGCCCAGACCGGTAAAACCGATGAACTGGCCGGTATCCTTGCGCTCCAGCGCCCAGAGGCCAAAGCCATGCTCGGCAAAGTGGTCGCGAACCCTGCCGATCAACGCTGCACTTTCGGATCGGCTCAAGGGCGCCGGAAAATAACGCATAACCTGCGGATCGGCGCACATCGCGGCAAATTCCGCCAAGTCCCCATCACGCCATTGCCGCAACAGCAACCGCGCGCTCGCCAGTTCCAGTATCGGCTCCATCATCCCCCTCCCCCATTTCCATGCTGCCAGTCTACAACGCTGGTAGGATCCTTCACTCATTCCGAAACGAAAACCCCATGCCGCTGCCGCTGATCTACCACGAAGACTACAGTCCCGAGTTCCCGGCGGATCACCGCTTCCCCATGGACAAGTTTCGCCTGCTGCGCGATCACCTGGTGGACAGCGGCCTGACTCGCGATGCCGACCTGCTGCGCCCGCAGTTGTGCCCGCCGCAGATTCTTGCCCTCGCCCATGACCCTTCGTATATCGAACGCTACATGAGTGGCGATTTGTCCCGCGAGGACCAGCGACGCCTCGGCCTGCCCTGGAGTGAAGCCCTGGCCCGGCGCACGGTACGGGCGGTCGGCGGTTCGCTGCTGGCGGCGGAGCAGGCGCTGGAGCATGGCCTGGCCTGCCATCTGGCTGGCGGTACGCATCATGCGCATTACGATTTCCCCGCTGGTTTTTGCATCTTCAATGACCTGGCGGTGATCAGCCATTTCCTGCTGGAAAGTGGTCGGGTGAATCGTGTGCTGATCTTCGACTGCGATGTACATCAGGGCGACGGGACTGCACGTATCCTGCACAACACACCGGAAGCGGTGACCGTTTCCCTGCACTGTGAGAAAAACTTCCCTGCACGCAAAGCCGAAAGTGACTGGGACATCCCGCTCCCCAACGGCATGGGCGATGCCGATTACCTGAAAGTGGTAGACGATGCGCTCAACTATTTGTTGCCGCTCTATCAACCAGACCTGGTGCTGTATGACGCCGGTGTCGATGTGCACAAGGACGACGCACTCGGTTACCTGAAGCTGACAGACCAAGGCGTCGCCGCCCGCGATGAAGCCGTCATGCGCCATTGCCTGGGTCGGGATATTCCCGTTGTCGGCGTGATCGGCGGCGGCTACAGCAAGGACCGCCGGGCCCTCGCCCGCCGTCACGGCATCCTCCATCACAGCGCGCAACGGGTCTGGCAGTCATCAGGCTGTCACTGAGTTGTGGATGCTTTACCCACAATGCCTGTGGAACTGCCTGTGGATAACCTGCGGGCAAGGGACTGCAGGCCATGCGCCGTATAGGCTACAGCGCGGCGGTTGTTTTTTGATCAGTGCTTGAATACAGCGCTCCACAGGGTTTGGACTGCTAGAATGCCCGCCCTCTTCCGCAGA
>Ga0247818_10000533_pt1 | contig 23838 bp, 22 predicted proteins | sample 13C_Glucose_Day1_FD_192424 | JGI IMG/M metagenome (GOLD analysis project Ga0247818, IMG submission 192424) | Soil microbial communities from agricultural site in Penn Yan, New York, United States - 13C_Glucose_Day1 | ecosystem: Environmental > Terrestrial > Soil > Agricultural land | place... | reverse complement strand
GGATAGAGACCACCTATGAGCTGGATTGTTAAACCGTATTTCCTTAATCTTCGCCCCCTCGATACGCTGCACCCAATCTTTTTACAGGACTGTCGAGTTCAAGCCTTCCCCAAGTGCTTTCAATGGTCCTTTTTTATTCCCGCCGGTCATCCGGCGTTCCGCGCCCGGTATTGCGGGCCGGTCAACAGGAGCAGGTCATGTCTGAAGTCCGTCATTCGCGAGTGATTATTCTCGGTTCCGGCCCTGCCGGTTACAGCGCCGCCGTTTATGCCGCCCGTGCCAACCTCAAGCCACTCTTGATCACCGGCATGCAGGCCGGCGGTCAACTGACCACCACCACTGAAGTCGACAACTGGCCGGGCGACGTCCATGGCCTGACCGGCCCGGTGCTGATGGAACGCATGAAAGAGCACGCCGAGCGCTTTGAAACCGAAATCGTGTTCGATCACATCAATGCCGTGGACTTCGCTGCCAAGCCGTACACCCTGACCGGCGACAGCGCGACCTACACCTGTGACGCCCTGATCATCGCCACCGGCGCCAGCGCTCGTTACCTGGGCCTGCCATCGGAAGAAGCGTTCATGGGCAAAGGCGTTTCCGCGTGCGCGACCTGTGACGGTTTCTTCTATCGCAACAAGCCAGTGGCCGTGGTGGGTGGTGGCAACACCGCTGTTGAAGAGGCCCTGTACCTGGCGAACATCGCCAGCACCGTGACCCTGATCCACCGTCGCGAAACCTTCCGCGCCGAGAAGATCCTGATCGACAAACTCAATGCCCGCGTCGCTGAAGGCAAAATCATCCTGAAGCTGAATGCGAACCTGGACGAAGTCCTGGGCGACAACATGGGCGTGACCGGTGCTCGTCTGAAGAACAACGACGGCAGCTTCGACGAGATCAAGGTCGACGGCGTGTTCATCGCCATCGGCCACACCCCGAACACTTCGTTGTTCGAAGGCCAGCTGACGCTCAAAGACGGTTACCTGGTGGTGCACGGCGGCCGTGATGGCAATGCCACTGCGACCAACCTGGAAGGCATCTTCGCTGCCGGTGACGTGGCTGACCACGTCTACCGTCAGGCCATCACCTCCGCTGGCGCCGGTTGCATGGCGGCACTGGATGCCGAGCGTTACCTGGACAATCTGCAGAACGCCTGATTCTGCGCTTGTAAAAAAACCGGCTTCGGCCGGTTTTTTTGTACGTGCAATTCAATGCCTGAAGACTATCCCTCAGGGGGGGTGTTCAGGTCAGTTTGGCCAGGCACGCCTCGAGAATGTCCAGGCCTTCCTCCAGTACCGCAGATTCCGTGGTCAACGGCGCCAGCAACCGGATGATGTGCCGAGATTTGCCGCTGGGCATCAGCAGCAAGCCGGCGTCTCGCGCCAGGGCCAGCAGTTGCGTCAACTGCGCCGGAGCCGGTGTGCCGTCGGCGAGGGCCAGCTCAATGCCGCGCATCGCGCCAACGCCGGTCAGGCGCCCCAGGTACGGTGACAGATTGCGATCGCGCCAGGATTGGTAGCGACTGACGATCGCTTCTTCCTGCTGCGAGCCCCAGGCCTGCAGATTGGCGTCAGTCATTTCGTCCAGCGTCGCCAGTGCAGCAGCGCAGGCGATCGGGTTGCCGGAGTACGTGCCGCCGAGCCCACCCTTGGGCAAGTTGTCGAGCAGCGACTTGCGCCCGACCACCGCCCCCAACGGCACGCCGCCGGCAATGCTCTTGCCCAGCAGGATCAGGTCAGGTTCGATGCCCAGTCGCGAGAACGCAAAACGCTGGCCAGTACGACCGAAGCCGGACTGGATTTCATCGGCAATCAGGACGATGCCTTTTTCATCGCAAAACGTGCGCAAAGCCTGGGCGAACTCGACATCCATGGCCAGGAAGCCCGCTTCGCCCTGCACCGGTTCGACGATGAAGCAGGCCACGTCCGCAACATCGATCTCGACGCTGAACAGGCGCTCCATGGCTTTCAGGGCCTCGACACAGGTCACGCCGTTGTCGCGGCTGGGGAACGGCAGGTGATACACCGGCCCGGGCAACACCCCGACTTTCTGTTTGTAGGGTGCAACCTTGCCATTGAGGTTGAGGGTAGCCAGGGTCCTCCCGTGGAAAGCACCATCAAAGGCAATCACGGCCGTGCGCCCGGTAGCGCCACGGACGATCTTCAGCGCATTCTCCGCCGCTTCGGCGCCGCTGTTGGTGAGCATGCCGCTGACCGGGTAATCGACCGGCATAAAGGCGCTGAGACGCTCCATCAGGTCGATGTAGGGCGTATGGGGGGCGGCGTTGAAGGCGTAATGAGTCAGCCGGGTGGCTTGTTCGCGGATGGCCTCGACGATGCGCGGATGGCAATGGCCGAGGTTCAGCACGCCAATGCCGCCGACAAAGTCGATGTAGCGCTTGCCATCGGTGTCCCAGACCTCGGCGTTTTTGCCGTGGCTGAGGGTGACAGGGTGAACGATGTTGATCGACTGGCTGATGGTTTCGCTGCGCATGGGGGCCGGCTCGGAAGAAGGAGGACTTCTTTTTATCTAAGCCGCGGGCAGTGGTGGCGGGCAAACGAAATAAAGTGGGCGGGTCAATCTTAAAAGTCGGGACGTGTTGAAACGCAGAACCTGTAGGAGCTGGCTTGCCAGCGAAGGGGCCCCTGAATTTTGCATCACCCTTCAGGACGCCTTCGCCGGCAAGCCGAAGCCTACAAGGATCAGCGGCGGGTCAGGGGCTGCTGTGTGAACTTCACACCGGCCAGGCCATGCACCATCAACGCACGGATATTGCCGTGATCGCTGCCCTCGGGCGTCGCCAGCACCGAACGGTAATGTTCGCCGAACGCCAGCAGCGCTTCCTCATCGCTCAGGCCTTCCAGCAATGCCATGCCCAGGGTCTTGCACGAACCTTCGTTCTGCCCGGCGGCGTTTTCCACACCGCCATTGTTGAAGGCCTGGGGCTGGTAGTCGTAACCGGCGGCAATGAACGCCAGGGTATCGGCGAAGGCGTGTTCGCCGCTGTTGAGGCTGGCGCGCAGGGTATTCAAATCACTCATTGGGTTTTCCTTTGGCGAACGCCGCCTGTTGCTCGGCGCTGGCTTCTTGCTGAAATTGGGCTTTCCACTCGGCGTACGGCATGCCGTAGACGACTTCGCGGGCTTCATCGAGGCTGACCTCGATCTGGCGTTCATCGGCCGCGGCCTTGTACCACTTGGACAGGCAGTTGCGGCAGAAACCCGAGAGGTTCATCAGGTCGATGTTCTGCACATCCCTGCGGCTGTCCAGGTGGGCCACCAGCCGGCGGAAGGCGGCGGCTTCGAGCTCAAGGCGTTCTTGATCGGTCATGGATTTTCTCTGGGACAGCTTCAAGCGGCAAGCTTCAAGCTGAAAGATGGATGGCGGTGAGTCGAAGTTTACAGCTTGCCGCTTCAGGCTTGAAGCTAGCGGCTCGCTGCAAGCGTGATCGACACCGACTCGGCGAATCGCAGGGCGTGGGGCTTGTCGACCTCGACTTCGGCGTACAGCACCGACTCATTGGCCATGACCAGGTCCAGCAGCTCCTGGGTCAGGCGTTCGAGCAGGGCGAAGCGATTGCCTTCTACGTGCGCGATGATCGCCTTGGTGATGGTGCGGTAGTTCAGTGCGTGATCGATATCGTTGTCGCGCACCGCTTCCTGGGCTGCATAGAGGATGGTCAGGTTGATCAACACATCCTGCTTGTTGAGGATTTCATCCTCGTTGATGCCGATGTAGGTGCGCAGGCACAGGTCCTTGACCCGGATGCGCGCCATGCCTGGTTGAAGTTGTGGCATTGCTACTTGCTCCGTCCAATCAATTGCAGGAACTCCTGGCGGGTGTTGCTCGACTCGCGGAAGGCACCGAGCATCACCGAGGTGTTCATGGTCGAATTCTGTTTCTCGACGCCGCGCATCATCATGCACATGTGCTGTGCTTCGATGACCACCGCGACACCTGCCGCGCCGGTCACCTGTTGCACGGCGTCGGCGATTTGCCGGGTGAGGTTTTCCTGGATCTGCAGGCGACGGGCGAACATGTCCACCAACCGCGCAATTTTCGACAGGCCCAGCACCTTGCCCGTTGGAATATAAGCCACATGAGCCTTGCCGATGAAGGGCAGCATGTGATGTTCGCAGAGCGAATACAGCTCGATGTTGTCGACGATCACCATTTCATCGTTGTCGGACGCAAACAGCGCACCGTTGACGATCTGTTCGACGCTCTGTTCGTAACCATGACACAAATACTGCATGGCTTTGGCCGCGCGCAACGGCGTATCGAGCAGGCCTTCGCGATCAGGGTTCTCCCCGAGACCGATGAGGATTTCGCGGTAACTCTGTGACAAGCGATTCTGGGGCGGGGAAAGCGTCATGGAAGATCCTCAGGGACACTTATTTGATGTGCCTTCCGCCGTTGACGGTCAGGGTCGTGCCGGTGACATAAGGGTTGTCGAGCAAGTAACGCAGGCTCTGGTAGATCACTTCACTGCCAGGTTCGATGCCCAGTGCGGATTTGGCCAGTGCCTTGGCGCGATAGGCTGCATCGTCGTCGGCATTGAACAGTAGCAGGGCGGGCGCGATCCCGTTGACCTTGATGCCGGGCGCGTATCGGGCGGCGAAGGACAGGGTCAGGCTGTCGAGCCCGGCTTTGCTGGCACAGTAGCCGATGTGCTTGCTGCTGCCCTTGCGGGTCACGTCATCGCTGATGTGCACGATGTCGGCGGGGCTCGAGCGTTCGAGCAGGTCGGCGCAATGCAGGTTGATCAGGTAAGGCGCCAGCATGTGCACGGTGAACATGCGAGTGAATGCCGTGGCATCGGTGTCCGGGGTTTCGGCCAGCCATTCGGAGGCGTTATGGACAATTGCGCGCAGGCTGTCGGTATGGTTTTTCAGCTCACTGATGAAGGTGAGGATCCCGGCTTCGCTGGAGAAGTCCGCGAACAGCGCAATCGCCCCCAGGTCTCGCAGGGTTTGCACGCCGGGACGTTCGCTGCGGTAACTGAAAATCACCCGCTGGCCGTCTTCGATCAATCGCTGCGCGCAATGCAGGCCGACCCGCTGGCCTGCACCGGTGATGAGAATGGGGGCTGCGGTAGAGGTCATGAACGTCTCGGGTCGCGGTAAGAGCAAAACTATACCAGCGACGGGGCGTGCGATGTCTCTGAGAAGATCGCAGGCTGCGACTTTTTAGCGGTTTTGAGTGCAGGGTGCGCCGGGCAATGGTCGCGCCGGACAGGCGCAGCGCCGGGGTAATGGGCTGCATCTTGGGGCAAGCAAGTATTATTCCTGATGATACCTGCGACCTCGGTGGCTCGGTAACAATCTATGTCTTGAATCATTAAGGTGCAGCGGAGGTACAATGGGATCTGAATAACACATGGATGTAGGCCGATAATGCCTGTCTTGACCGACGTTGACCTGGAAGTGTCACCGGCGCTCTCCTTGGAACGGGAGGAGCTTTTTCCGATTCGTGAGGTGGCGCGCCTGACCGGCGTGAACCCGGTCACGCTTCGCGCATGGGAGCGACGTTATGGCCTGATCGTACCCACGCGCACCGAAAGCGGACATCGCTTGTATTCGATGACCGACATCGATCGAGTGCGAAGCATCCTTAGCTGGATCGAACGCGGTGTAGCGGTCAGCAAGATCGGCAAGATCCTGGCCAAGGCAGCGCCCCTGCAGGCACTGGCCCACATCCTCCCCGACGATCTGGTGCAGGCCGATTACGCACAGTGGCAACAACAGCTTGCGGCCGCCGTCAGTGCTTTTGACGACGCCCGGCTGGATCAGGTCTACGGGCAGATATTTTCCAGCTACTCCCAGCCGGTTGTTTACCAGGACATTCTTCTTCCGCTGTGGCGGCAATTGCTGCAGCGCCAGGACACGTTTGGCCGGGCCAGCGAGTGGTTGTTCCTTGATGGTTTCCTGCGCTCGCGAGTGGTGCAGCGTCTGCTGCTGAACCGTGACAAGCACCCCAGGCGAGTCATCGTCAGTGCCTTGGCAGGCCAGTGTCGCGAACTTGAACTGCTCATCGCTGCCCTGTTTCTCGCCAACGATCAAATGGGAGTGCGTGTGCTGACCACCGGGCAGCCGTTCGACGAACTGACCCTGGTCTGCGAGAGGATCAAGCCACGGGCGCTGGTGCTGTTTTCCAACCATGTCCCCACCCCCGACTTGCCCCGTCGCCTGAATCGGCTGGCGATGAGCCTGGAGTGTCCGTTGTTGTTGGCCGGTGATGCCAGTGACCTGGCACAGGAAAGCCTGGCCGGGTCATCGATCGGTTGCCTTGGGAATGAGGGGACGGTGATGCGTCAGCGCCTCAACCAGTTTCTGGCGGGTAACCTCGATACCTGAGATTCAGCGGGGCAGGGATCAGAGGTGCAGGGTGGGGTGGGTCAAGCGATGCTGTTGCAGGATGAACTGGCGCAGGCGCTCGGTTTCATCCAGGTCGTTCTGGCTTAACTGGTAGGCAAAGAAACCCTGCTCGGTTTCTTTTTCGAGCGTGCCACGCAGTGCGATGCGCTCATAGCCTGACGGGCTGAACCACAACGCGAAATGCTTGGGTGCCTTGGTCTTGTTGCGAATCTCCAGCAAAACCCCTTTGAACGATACCTCGTGCACCCACAGGGTGCCGGGTTGACCCTTGGCATTTTCCAGCGCCACCGGTTCGTCGAGCACCAGCCGCCATGGCCGGATCGATGGCCCGCCCTCATAGATGCTGGGCACGCCAAGGCGCAGATGCATGGCATGAAACTCGTCTTCCACCAAGTGCAGGGGGAAGGTCATCTGCTGGTTTTCGAAGTTGGCTTGCAGGGTGACCTGCTCATGGGCGGCCAGGCGCGTGAGCAGGTCACGGATCTGCGACCCACCATTGACGAGCAGGCTCGACGTCGCATCCCGCACATTCAGTTGCGGGTTGTGTTGCATGGTCTGGATAAAATCCAGCTCATCCTGGGTCAGGAGCGCGTCGCGTTGCATGGTGGGCTCGAAAAATTTAGTTACAGAGGCACTGGTGATTGTAGTTAATGACAATTAATTCGCGGTTTTGTTTCTGCCGTTCGTCGCTTTGAGCGCAGCAAGCTCGGCCTGAACTTCGGCCAGTTGCGCTTCAAGCTGTATCACTCGCTGCTGCGCCTTGACCTGGATGGTCACGTCTTTCTGCACGCCGATGAAATAAACCTGCCCGTCATTCGGATTTTTCACCGTCGAAAGCGACAGTTCGTTCCAGAACGGGGTGCCATCCTTGCGATAGTTGCGCAGGATTTCCCGGCAGGAGCCTTCTCTGTCCAGCGCATCTCGAATCTTTGGCAGGGCATCCTGATCGCGGTCTCCCGACTGCAGGAAGCGGCAATCCTGGTAGAGGATTTCTTCGCTGGTGTAACCGGTCAGGCGTTCGAAAGCCGGGTTGACGTAAATCAGGATCTTGTCTTGGTCGCCTTCTTTTTCGGCAATCACGATACCGTCGTTGGAGGCGTTGATGGCCATCTGCAGCAGTTTGGCGTTGATCATCGGTGAAACCCTTCCTTGTTGGTTTGTCTGTGGGATTCTAAAAGAACAATCCAGACCGTGCTGTTAATATCCCGATCTTTTATTCAGCTTCAGGATCAGATTGATGAAAGTCGCCATCATTTCCGGCTCGGTGTACGGCACGGCTGAAGAGGTTGCCCGCCACGCCGCCAATATTTTGAACAAAGCCGGTTTCGAAACCCTCCACAACCCCCGTGCAAGCCTCGCCGATCTTCAGGTTTTTGGTCCCGAAGCCTTGCTGGCGGTGACGTCGACCACCGGCATGGGCGAGTTGCCGGACAACCTGCAACCCCTGTACTCGATGATTCGCGACCAGCTGCCCAGCGCCTGGCGAGGCTTGCCAGGGGCGGTGATCGGCCTGGGCGATGCGAGTTATGGCGATACCTTTTGCGGCGGTGGCGAGCTGATGCGTGAATTGTTCGGTGAGTTGGGCATTCGCGAAGTCCTGCCGATGCTGCGCCTGGATGCCAGTGAAAGCGTGACCCCGGAAACGGACGCCGAGCCTTGGCTGGAGGAACTGGTCAACGCTCTGCGGGGCTGATCGACCACGCGGGAGCAACGGGTAGCGGGCCAGTCATGGCGGGCGGCGCTACCCGGCCATGGATCCAAAACTCATCGAGTCACTGACTCGCTCGGCCATCAAGCTGGCTGCCAATGCAACTACGCGAACCTCGGAGGGTGACTAGACTCGGTAGTCATTGGAAACACTCCATAATAAAAACCGAGGTTCCTTGTCGTGAGCGTAGCCCCCGTCCAATCCGCCTCCTACGTCAAAGACCAGGTCAGCGCTGCCGAATGGCAGACCCGCGTCGACCTCGCTGCCTGCTACCGCCTGGTCGCCCAGCATGGCTGGGATGATCTGATTTTTACGCACATTTCCGCCAAGGTGCCGGGCACCGAAGACTTCCTGATCAACCCCTATGGGCTGATGTTCCACGAAATTACCGCGTCGAGCCTGGTCAAGGTCGATCAGGCCGGCAACAAGCTGATGGACAGCCCCTACGAGATCAACCCGGCGGGATACACCATCCATAGCGCGGTGCATGAGGTTCGCCACGATGTCGTATGCGTGCTGCACACCCATACGGCTTCGGGTGTGGCGGTGTCGGCGCAGCGACAAGGCATCCTGCCGATCAGTCAGCAGTCGCTGTTTGTCCTGTCGAGCCTTGCGTATCACGCCTACGAAGGCGTTGCGCTCAACCACGAGGAAAAGGCGCGGTTGCAAGCCGACCTTGGGGAAAACAACTTCCTGATGCTGCACAACCACGGTCTGCTGACCTGCGGCAGCACCATCGCCGACACTTTCCTGGCGATGTTTATCTTCCAGCGTGCCTGCGACATTCAGGTCATGGCGCAGAACGGCGGGGCGGAACTGATCGCCATCGAACCGCAGATTCTCGCCGGTGCCAAGGCGATGATCGCCGGTGTCACCAAAAGTGCTCAAGGAATGGGCGGAGCGCTGGCCTGGCCGGCGCTGCTGCGCAAGCTCGATAAACTGGACCCGGGATATAAACTCTAATGCAACTTGCCGAGATTCCCCTGAGCGTCTGGCGAAAGCGCAGCCAGACTTTCCTGTTTCGTGGTCAGGCCATCCGTTACTGGACAGCGGGGCAGGGTGAGCCATTACTGCTCATCCATGGCTTCCCCAGCGCCAGTTGGGACTGGCATTACCTCTGGCAACCCCTGGCCCAGCGTTATCGGGTGATTGCCTGTGACATGCTCGGTTTCGGCGACTCGGCCAAACCGGTCAATCACGATTACAGCCTGCTTGAGCAAGCTGACCTGCAACAGGCGCTGCTGGCTCACCTGGGCGTCGAGCAACCGTTGCACCTGTTGGCCCATGACTACGGCGACAGCGTGGCCCAGGAACTGCTGGCCCGACATTACGAAGCACGCATCGACCTCGCCAGTTGCGTGTTCCTCAACGGCGGGCTTTTTCCCGAAACCCATCGCCCGGTGCTGATGCAAAAACTCCTGCTCAGCCCGCTGGGGTGGATGATTGGCCGTGCTTTCAGTCGTGATGGCCTGGTGAAGAGTTTCCGCCAGATCTTTGGCCCCCAGACCCGTCCCAGCGAGAGCCAGATGGATGATTTCTGGAGCCTTGTCGAAAGCAATCACGGGCCACGGGTCATGCATAAATTGATTGCCTACATCCCCGAACGGCGAACCCAGCGCGAGCGTTGGGTCGGCGCGATGCAGCGCGGTGAAGTGCCGCTGCGGGTAATCGATGGCGAGGTCGATCCGATCTCCGGTGCGCACATGGTTGCGCGCTACCGTGAGCTGGTACCCAACCCGGACACGATCCTGCTGAGCGACATCGGTCATTACCCGCAGATCGAGGCGCCGTGCCAGGTGCTCAAACACTACCTGGCGTTTCGCGACCGGTTGATCTCGACGCCGCTCAAGGTGGCTTGCTCCTAGGAGTCCTGTGGAACCGACCCTCGCGACCAACCCGATCCACTGTGGGATGGCTTGCCAGCGAAGAGGCCCGAAAGAGCAGCGCTACATTCAAGGCCGCCTTCGCTGGCGAGCCAGCTCCTACAAGATTTGTGCTCATCATCCCCCTGCCTTATCGCACACCATTCAGCCTCCCCCGTATTCATTGTGACCCGCAGTCCCGTGCCTGACACTCCAATCCAATGTCCCTGGCCTGCTGGAGTTCCCCATGAATGAGTCTGTGCGTTTCGAAGATAAAGTCGTGATCATCACCGGTGCGGGTGGCGGCCTGGGACGGGCGCACGCACTGCTGTTCGCCAAACAGGGGGCCAAGGTGCTGGTCAATGACCTCGGCGGCTCGACCCAGGGCGAAGGTGCCAACGCTTCGGCGGCAGACCGCGTGGTCAACGAAATTCGCGAAGCGGGCGGCACTGCCGTGGCCAACCACGACTCGGTCACCGACGGCGACAAAATCGTCCAGCACGCCCTCGACGCCTTCGGCCGCGTCGACGTGGTGGTCAACAACGCCGGCATCCTGCGCGACAAGACCTTTCACAAAATGGAAGATGGCGACTGGGACCTCGTCTACCGCGTCCACGTCGAAGGCGCCTACAAAGTGACCCGCGCCGCCTGGCCGCACATGCGCGAACAAAACTATGGCCGGGTGATCTTCACCGCGTCCACCTCAGGCATCTACGGCAACTTCGGCCAGTCCAACTACGGCATGGCCAAGCTCGGTCTCTACGGCCTGACCCGCACCCTGGCCATCGAAGGCCGCAAGAACAACATCCTGGTCAACGCCATCGCCCCCACCGGCGGCACTCGCATGACCGAAGGCCTGATCCCGCCGCAAGTGTTCGAACAACTCAAACCGGAACTGGTCAGCCCGTTGGTGGTGTACCTGGCCAGCGAAAACTGCCAGGAAACCTCCGGGCTGTTCGAAGTGGGCGGCGGCTGGATGGGCAAGGTGCGCTGGGAACGCAGCCTCGGCGCCGGGTTCGATCCGCGGGTCGGCTTCTCCCCGGAAGACGTCGCGGCGCACTGGCAGCAGATTTGCGACTTCGAGGGCGCGGCGCATCCGAAGGACAACATCGAGGCGTTGAAGGAGATGATGGGGAATTTGCAGAAGTATTCGATGTAACGCGGCTGGCAAGGTCATATCGAATGACCTTGCCAGCTGTTCTCATCGGTTATCGAGGAAAGTACCTGGATACCAGCGCTGCCAGGTTTGCCGCTGTTTGCGCATCCATCACCCCGTCGTAACGCTCTTGGCGAAAATGCATCTGAAATGCCCGCACCAGTTGTTTAAAACCTTCTTCGGTCGAAGCGCCGGAGATGTCATACCCGTATTTCCTGAACAGCGTTAACAACTCGCTGCGGGCCGGAATGGCGCAGGCGTTGTATTGCTGTAGATAGTCGTCTCGAGTGGCCTCGTCGAACCAGGCACCGACGCCTTTGAGATAAAGCGCATGCCAGGGAAACTCAGGCCCCGGGTCGCTTTTTCGTCCAACCGTAATATCCGAGTGACCCAGTACCTGGGTCGGGGTGATGTCCGGGTAGCGCTTGAGGATGTTCAGTGCCAGTTCTTCAACGGCGGCGATCTGTTCGGGATGGTAGGGTGGAAAGGTAAATTCGCCGTTGTCATCCGTCGCAAGATTGACGACCTCCACACCGATGGACGTGTCATTCAGATTGCCGCGATTGCCCCACTGGCTGACACCCGCATGCCAGGCCCGATGGGATTCATCCACCAGGTTGAAGACTTCCTGTTCGGTAAAACCTTCGTTCAGGTAACTGGGATCTGTAATGTCCGGAACCAGATAGTGTGCGCTGGCGTACGGTCCCGTCAGAATATTTACCGAGTTGGCGAAATCGACCGCCGTGTAGTGAAAGACAAGAAAGCGAATCCGGCTGTTGAAACTTTTGGTCGAGCGGTATTTGTCGTAGCTGATGGACTTCATGAAGGCACTCGCAATGAATTAACAGGAGGTCAGCGGATAATGGGGCGTGACTGGTTCTGATCTGCGAGATAGCGTAATTGCCGGAGCGCTTCTGGTGATTACCAAAGCCTGTAGGGAGTTTCTGAAAAACAGGTGAGTTTTTACGTGGAAAGTTGATAAGTGTTTCTATCGGCCTGAAATAGAATCAAGATGTATATAGTTAGAGAAAGTGTCTTGTTGAGCGTTTGTTAAACTATAAGTGGATTAGACGGCCCCGCTTGAACTACCGCCCATAAAAAAGGCCGCTGCAAACGCAGCGGCCAAAGAAGACGTTGGATCCAGGAGCTACAAATCAACGTCGATGTACACGGGGTGATGACTCGATACGTTCAAATCATCTGAAATCTGTCGCGAGCCGCGAGGGCAGGGCACCTTGCGTCGCTTTGTGCTTGCGGCTGTTTTCCCGAAAGCGCAGGGCAAGAATAAGTCTTTGCCGGCCAAGGAAAAATAGCGATCGCGAAGATGCACCGTTACGGTGGGTGCAACAGTCCTGCCTGCCAGCAGCGTAGACCATGTTTCTGGTTGATGCCGCCCCATCCAGTGTGTCTATGCCCCGCGTTGTTCCCCGTTCCAGGCAGGCATTCATCCTTTGGAGCGACACCACGAATACCTCCTTTGTGCGCTTATCGCTCCCGGCGTGCGGCAGTAGGGTGTGGCCTTCTGTCACTCACCGGGGAAGACGCATGACAAGAACAACAATGCGCGCCATCTTCACACCGCAGGCGCTGGCCGTTGCGGTGGCCTTGGGGTGCTGTGCCCAGGCGCAGGCTCTGTCATTCAACATTGGCGAAATCGAGGGCACGTTCGACTCTTCACTGTCGGTCGGGGCGAGCTGGGGCATGCGCGATGCCGATGATTCGCTGGTCGGCATCGTCAACGGCGGCAGCGGGCAGGCGTCGACCGGTGATGACGGGCGGCAGAATTTCGGCAAGGGTGAAACGTTCTCGAAGATCTTCAAGGGCATTCACGACCTTGAGCTCAAGTACGGCGACACCGGCGTATTCGTCCGTGGCAAGTACTGGTACGACTTCGAATTGAAGGACGAAGACCGGCCGTTCAAGCCGATCAGCGATCACAATCGCAAAGAGGGTTCCAAGTCGTCCGGTGGGCAGATCCTCGATGCCTTCGTCTATCACAACTACTCCATCGCCGATCTGCCGGGCACGGTGCGCGCTGGCAAGCAGGTGGTCAGCTGGGGTGAAAGCACCTTCATCGGCAACTCGATCAACAGCATCAACCCGGTCGACGTATCCGCCTTCCGCCGTCCCGGCGCGGAGATCAAGGAGGGCCTGATTCCGGTCAACATGCTGTTCGCCTCCCAAGGCCTGACGGACAAGTTGACGGTGGAAGGCTTCTATCAACTGGAGTGGGACCAGACCGTCGTCGATAACTGCGGCACCTTCTTCGGCGCCGACGTGGTGGCCGATGGTTGCGACAAGGGCTACACCGTGGCCAGCCCGGCCATTGCGCCCTTGCAGCCGATTGCCGCGGCATTTGGCCAAGGCTTTGAAGTCACCCGCGAAGGCGTGGTCGTGCCCCGTGGCGGCGACCGTGATGCCCGCGATTCGGGACAGTGGGGCACGGCGTTGCGCTGGTTGGGAGACGACACCGAATACGGTCTGTACTTCATGAACTATCACAGTCGCACGCCGAATGTCGGAACGACGACGGCCGGATTGTCGACGCTGGCGAGCCTTCCACGAATCGTCGCCACGGCCAATGCCATCGCCCCCGGCAGCGGTTCGGGACTGGCGCAAAGCGTGATGCTCGGTCGCGGCCAGTATTACCTTGAATACCCGGAAGACATTCGCCTGTATGGCGCGAGTTTCTCCACCACCTTACCCACTGGCACGGCGTGGACCGGCGAGATCAGCTATCGCCCCAACCTGCCCGTGCAGGTCAACAGCACCGACCTGACCCTGGCGATGCTCAATCCGATCGCCGGTGGTGCGGCGTCGCCGATCGCGACCTCACCCGGTGCCGACAACAAAGGCTACCGGCGCAAGGAAGTGACCCAGATCCAGAGCACCCTCACGCACTTCGTCGATCAGGTCGCGGGCGCGGATCGCCTGACCCTGGTGGGGGAAGCAGCCGTGGTTCGGGTCGGTGGCCTGGAGTCGCGCAGCAAGTTGCGCTATGGCCGCGACTCGGTGTACGGCCAATACGGTTTCGGCGGCGATACCGATGGTTTCGTCACGTCGACCTCCTGGGGTTACCGCGCCCGCGCCATCCTCGATTACAACAACGTCATCGCCGGGATCAATTTCCGCCCCAACCTGTCGTGGTCCCACGATGTCGCCGGCTACGGCCCAAACGGGTTGTTCAATGAAGGAGCCAAGGCCGTCAGCCTCGGCGTGGACGCGGACTACCGCAACACCTACACCGCAAGCCTCAGTTACACCGACTTCTTCGGCGGTGACTACAACGTGCTCGAAGATCGCGATTTCGTCGCGTTGAGCTTTGGCGTGAACTTCTGACCTGGCTGAAAAAGGATGAATTCGATGCGCAAGATGATTCTGCAATTGGGCTCCGCCCTGGCCCTGAGTCTGCTGGCCGTCAACGTGATGGCGGCGGTATCGGCGGAAGAAGCGAACAAGCTCGGTACCAGCCTCACCCCGCTGGGCGCCGAGAAGGCCGGTAATGCCGCCGGAACGATTCCGGCGTGGACCGGCGGCCTCTCAAAAAATGCGGGCGCAGTGGACAGCAAGGGCTTCCTGGCCGACCCGTTCGCCAATGAAAAACCCTTGTTCATCATCACCGCGGCGACCGTGGAGCAGCACAAGGACAAGCTGTCCGATGGCCAGGTCGCGATGTTCAAACGCTACCCCGACACCTACAAAATCCCGGTTTATCCGAGCCATCGCACAGCGGCGTTGCCGCCCGAGGTCAACGAGGCGGCCAAGCGCAGCGCGCTGAATGTGATACCGACCAACGACGGCAACGGCCTGGCCAATTTCACTGGCAATCGTTACTACGCCTTTCCGATTCCGAAGAACGGGGTCGAGGTGATCTGGAACCACATCACCCGTTATCACGGCGGCAACCTGCGTCGCACCATCACCCAGGCAACGCCCCAGTCCAATGGCGATTTCACGGTCATTCGGTTCAAGGACGAAGTGGCGGTGCCGTCACTGCTGGGTGACCTGAAGCCAGGCAGCGATGAAAACGTCCTCAATTATTTCAAGCAGGAAGTCACCGCGCCGGCTCGCCTGGCGGGCAACGTGCTGCTGGTTCACGAAACCCTCGACCAGGTCCAGGAACCCCGCAAGGCCTGGATCTACAACGCCGGTCAACGCCGTGTCCGCCGTGCCCCCCAAGTGGCCTATGACGGCGTGGGCACCTCTTCCGACGGGTTGCGCACCACGGACAACTTCGACATGTTTTCCGGAGCGCCGGATCGCTATGACTGGAAGCTTATCGGCAAGAAAGAAATGTACATCCCGTACAACAGCTACAAGCTTGACTCGCCCGACCTCAAGTACACGGACGTGATCAAGGCCGGGCACATCAATCAGGACCTGACCCGCTATGAGCTGCATCGGGTCTGGGAGGTGGTCGCCACGGTCAAGCCCAATGAGCGGCATGTGTATGCCAAGCGTCACATGTACATCGACGAAGACACCTGGCAGGTGGCCCTGGCCGATCACTATGACGGTCGTGGCCAGCTCTGGCGGGTGGCCGAAGGGCACGCACAGTTCTACTACGATCATCAGGTCCCGGCCTACACGGTCGAAGCACTGTACGACCTGATTGCCGGTCGCTACATCGCCTTGGGAATGAAGAACGAAGAGAAACGCAGCTTCGAATTCAACATCGCTGCCAAAGCAGGGGACTACACGCCTGCGGCGTTGCGGAGTACAGGCGTGAGGTAAATTTCCTACAGGGTTTGCACATAAAGGTGACTTTGCGGTCACCTTTTTTATAGGGCTCGATAAGTGTGTTGAATACTTCTTCAATAAGCGCTCAACAGAGGGCTAGGGTGGCGCCACAAAAATAAAAAGGCGCACCACTATGACTGCCATGACGACGTGTCTGGACCGTCCTGGACACCTGCCCCGATTGTCTCCCCATCACTTGTATCGCGCGCGTCTGGTCAAGCCGCTGCTGGACTCGACGGCGCGGGTGAAATTGCTCTGTGCACCGGCCGGCAGTGGCAAGAGTGCGCTGCTCGTCGAGTGCATGCTCAACGCGCCTGCAGCCTCTCAGGTCCGCTGGCTGCCATTGGCGGGTGAGGCGCTCAGCGTGGATGGCTTTTGCCAGCGCCTGGCGCAGACGCTGGGGCTGGCAACGTCGGATGAGTCCGCATTGCTGGAGTACCTGGCTCGACTACCAACAGCGACCTGGCTGTTTATCGATGACTACTGCCGTGTGCCTCACCCGGAACTGGACCTGCTGCTCGACCGGTTGCTGGCCGGCAGCAGCCCGATGGTCACCTGGTGGCTCAGTGGGCGCAGACGTCCGCCGTGCAATTGGCCACGGCTCTTGCTGGGTGATGAGCTGTACGATGCCGAGCCTGCCGCACTGGCGTTCAATCAGGATGAAATCGAAAAACTGTTGCATCACCTGGAACCGGGCCAGGCCGCGAAAGGGGCCGAGAGGATTTTCCGGGACAGTGGTGGCTGGTGCGCCGGGGTGCGGATAGCGCTGCTGCAAAAATGCGACTGGACACGCCACGACACGCCCAGCGGTCGACCGGATACCCTGCACGACTACCTGGAGCATGAGCTCTTTGCCCATCTGACACCGGAACTGGCCGAGGCCTGGCGCGTGCTGGCGCAGTTGCCACGTTTCAACGCCCGGCTCAGCGATCATCTGTTCGGCGCTGGCGAGGGCGCGCAATACTTGAGCGCGTTGCAAGAGCTGGGCTGTTTCATCGAGCCCTGGCAAGATTCGACAGACTGGTGGCAGGTTTTCGCCCCCCTGAGCCGGTTGATGCGCGATGAACAATGGCCGGCAGGACGCTTCTGGCATCGTCGTACCTGTCAGTGGTTCGTCGCCGAACAGGATTGGAAGGCTGCGTTTGAACAGGCCTTGCTGGCGCAGGAGTTCGAGGTCGCCGTCAGTCTGTTGCAGCATTTCGATTTCGAGCAGCTGTTCGAAGAGCAGACCGTGGTATTGCTCCTGCATTTGCACGAGCAACGCGGCGAGGAGCTGCTGTTCGGCTCGCCGCAACTGGTCGGGTTGATCACCGCGGCCTTGTTGTTCGCCGGACGCTTCGAGGAGGCGGGCGAGTGCATCGAACAGTTGTCCCGATTCGCGCCCCAGCCGTCGGCAGTCCTTCAACGGCAATTGATCGCACGCTGGCAGGCTCAACAAGGCTGGCTCCTGCATTTGCAGGGGCGCATGCACGTGTCGCGGGCACACTTTCTCGAGGCGTTGGGCGAGCTCGACCACGAGTGTTGGCCTGCGCGCTTGATGTGCCTGTCCGGTTTGACCCAACAGGCCTTGCTGCGGGGCGAACTTGACGTCGCGCAGGCGCTCAACCGGGAAGCGTTGTGCCTCGCCCGGGCGCAAGGATCACTGGTATTCGAAGGGTTGCTGGAGCTTGATCACGCGCAGTTGCTCGAGCAACGCGGAGCGTCCGGCCGGGCCGATGACCTGCTCGCCCACATGCACAGCCTGCTCTGTCGGCAGCACTCGAATGCCGAACCCTTGTTGGGACGGATCGCCCTGCGTCGGGGCCGATTGAACTTGAGCCTGGGTCGGGAACAACAGGCGGCCATGCACTTCGAGTCCGGCCTGCAGATTTGCTTGTGTAGCCAGGACAAAAGAGCGCTGTATGGTTTTCTCGGGCTGGCCCAACTGGCGGCCAATCGCCTGGATTACGCCCAGGCTTTCGACCTGTTGCGCGACGCCGAACGGTTGATGCAGCAACGGCGGATTCCTGAGTCGGTGTATCGCAGTGTCTTACTGCACACCAGTATCCATTTCTGGCTGCAACAAGGACGACCGCAACTGGCGCACCAGGCCCTGACCCGGGTGTTGCGTCACTACCACGGCCCCTGCGCACGCCAGGCTCCGCCCGCCACGCTGGAACTGATAGACGGCCTGGAGTTACTGCTGGTCTTGGCCGAGGTTTACCTGGGGCAGGCGCAAGTGCCACTGGAACGGCTCGAAGCCCAATTGCAACGGGCCCGTCAGCGGGGCATGTTGGCGCTGCAAGGGCAACTGCATCTGGTCATGGCTGAAGTCGCCTGGCTTGACGGCGATCCGGACGTTGCGAGGCAATCACTGACGCAAGGATTGGCCCTGGTTGAGCGGTACAACCTGCAACAGGCCCTGCGCGATTTGCAGTTGCGCCAGCCGCAGCTACCCGACGCTATCGGGCTGACCGAGTCGCGCGCTGAACAGAAGGCGCCGGGCGCAGCCCAAAACCAGTTGAGCCAGCGTGAAATCCAAGTGCTGCGGTTAGTGGCGCAGGGCAACTCCAATCAACAGATTGCCGATTTGTTGTTCATTTCCTTGCATACGGTCAAGACCCACGCACGACGCATCAACGGCAAATTGGGTGTGGAACGCAGGACGCAAGCCGTGGCCAAGGCGAAAGTGTTGGGCATTGTCATTTGACGTCCGAAGGGCAGGCACCTTGTCATCCGGCTAACCCATGACAGTGGATGGTTCATAGCCCATCCGCCAGCTGACGGCCCGTGTTGCCGCCAGTAGACGCTGCGCCGCCGGACCGTTTTCGTCGGCATGAAACAACGAGGTCGGGCCGACAATGGTGATTACCGCCGCCACGTGCCCGACGGCGTTGAACACCGGTGCCGACAATGCATCGACGCCAGGCATCAGCAAACCATGCACATGGTGCAGGCCGCGGTCGCGGATCTGCCCGCACAGCGCTTCATAGGCCTGATCATCGCTGAGGGGGTGAGCGCTGGCGGATTGCAGTTCCTGCTCGCGTAACTCCACGGTTTCGCGCTTGGGCAGGTAGGCGCCGAACACCAGCCCGGTCGATGAACTGAGCAGTGGCAATACCGAGCCCAATTGGGTTACCACGGTCACCGCGCGCACCGCCGGTTCGATGTGCACCACGGTCGCGCCCTGGTTACCCCACACCGCCACAAAACAGGTTTCGTTCAGGTCGTCGCGCAACTCGGCCAACGGCAGGGCGGCGACTTTCAGCACGTCCATACTGTTGAGTGCCGCCAACCCGACGCGCAAGGCTTCGCGGCCCAGCCCGTAATGGTTGGTCGCGGCATTCTGTTCGGCAAAGCCACTGGCGATCAGCGCCTGCAAATAGCGGTGGACCTTGCTCGCGGGCATTTGCACGTGCTCGGCCAGGCGTGACAACGAAGTCGAGGGCGACAGCTCGGCCAACGCCTTGAGGATGTCGGTACCCACCTCGGCGGAGCGGACTTTCTGTTTACCGTTGCTTTCTGGCTTTTCCATGGAGGGGATCCCGGGACGAATGGGCGTCTTTATAGCTTGACGGTCAATACCAATCAAATTACGTTATGCGTAATCAGATTACGATAAAAACAACCCCGGCGTGCCATGATCGCTTTCATAGAGTGAAGGGCCATTGCCGACTCCCTGTTCAGGAGGCTCCATGAACTCCGATTCAAACGTCCAGGCGCTGGCCTATCAGTCAGGCTTTGGCAACGAATTCAGCAGTGAAGCATTGCCCGGTGCACTGCCTGTCGGTCAGAACTCCCCGCAGAAAGCACCTTACGGTCTCTACACCGAACTGTTCTCCGGCACCGCCTTCACCATGGCCCGCAGCGAAGCCCGGCGGACCTGGATGTACCGCATCCAGCCCTCGGCCAATCACCCGGCTTTCGTCAAGCTTGATCGGCAACTGGCTGGCGGCCCGCTGGGCGAAGTGACGCCCAATCGCCTGCGCTGGAATGCGCTGGATATGCCCGCCGAGCCGACCGATTTCATCGACGGCCTGGTGAGCATGGCGGCCAACGCCGGCGCGGATAAACCGGCGGGGATCAGCATCTATCAGTACTGCGCCAATCGCTCCATGGAGCGCGTCTTCTTCAACGCCGACGGCGAACTGCTGTTGGTGCCGCAACAGGGCCGCCTGCGCATCGCCACCGAACTGGGCGTGTTGGAAGTGGCGCCGCTGGAAATTGCCGTATTGCCTCGCGGGCTGAAATTCCGCGTCGAACTGCTCGACCCGCAAGCGCGCGGTTACATCGCCGAGAACCATGGCGCGCCAATGCGCCTGCCGGACTTGGGCCCGATTGGCAGCAACGGCCTGGCCAATCCGCGGGATTTCCTGACTCCGGTGGCGGCCTACGAAAATCTGCAACAACCCACGACCCTGGTACAGAAATTCCTCGGCCAGTTGTGGGGCTGCGAGCTCAATCACTCGCCGTTGAACGTGGTCGCCTGGCATGGCAACAACGTGCCGTACAAATATGACCTGCGTCGCTTCAACACTATCGGCACGGTCAGCTTCGACCACCCGGACCCGTCGATCTTCACCGTGCTGACCTCGCCGACCAGCGTGCACGGCCTGGCCAACCTCGACTTCGTGATCTTTCCACCACGCTGGATGGTGGCCGAGAACACCTTCCGTCCGCCGTGGTTCCACCGCAACCTGATGAACGAATTCATGGGCCTGATCCAGGGCGAGTACGATGCCAAGGCCGAAGGTTTCGTGCCTGGCGGCGCGTCGCTGCACAGTTGCATGAGCGCTCACGGGCCAGACGGCGAGACCTGCACCAAAGCGATCAACGCCGAACTCAGACCCGCGAAAATCGACAACACCATGGCTTTCATGTTCGAGACCAGCCAAGTGCTGCGTCCGAGCCGCTTTGCTCTTGAATGCCCGCAATTGCAAGCTGACTACGATGCCTGCTGGGCCACTTTTCCCGCCACTTTCGACCCGACCCGGAGATAACCCATGACGCAAACTTCCATCACTCGCAGCTGGGTTGCTTCGGCCAACGATCATGCGGATTTTCCGCTGCAGAACCTGCCATTGGGCGTGTTCAGCGTGCAGGGTTCAGCGCCGCGCAGTGGCGTGGCCATCGGCGACCATATCTTCGACCTGCAAGCGGCGCTCGAGGCCGGCCTGTTCGAGGGCGCGGCAAAAGCCGCCGTCGAAGCCACCCGTGGTGGTCAGTTGAATGCCTTCTTCGAACTGGGCCGCGAGGCTCGGGTGGCCTTGCGTGAGCGTTTGATCGAACTGCTCAAGGAGGGCAGCACCCTGCATGGCAAGATCGAAGCCCAGGGCGCAAAACTGCTCCCGCTGGCCGCGAATTGCCAGATGCACCTGCCAGCGAAAATCAACGACTACACCGACTTCTACGTCGGCATCGAGCACGCCCAGAACGTTGGCAAACTGTTCCGCCCGGACAATCCGTTGCTGCCAAACTACAAGTACGTGCCTATCGGCTACCACGGCCGCGCCTCGACCATTCGCCCGTCGGGCACCGACGTGCGCCGTCCGAAAGGCCAGACACTGCCGGCCGGCCAGACCGAGCCGACGTTTGGTCCGTGCGCACGCCTGGACTATGAACTGGAACTGGGCATCTGGATCGGCCAGGGCAATGACATGGGCGACGCCATCGCCATCGGCGACGCCGCCGATCACATCGCCGGTTTCTGCCTGCTCAACGACTGGTCGGCGCGCGACATCCAGGCCTGGGAATACCAGCCGCTGGGGCCGTTCCTGTCGAAGAGCTTCATCACCAGCATTTCACCGTGGGTCGTGACCGCCGAAGCGCTGGAGCCGTTCCGCCGCGCCCAGCCTGCCCGCCCGCAAGGCGATCCGCAGCCGCTGCCGTACCTGTTTGATAAGCGTGATCAGGCCGCCGGTGCTTTTGACATCGAGCTGGAAGTGCTCTTGCTGACCGAAGCGATGCGCGAACAGAACCTGCCTGCCCATCGCCTGACCCTGAGCAACTCGAAACACATGTACTGGACCGTGGCGCAAATGGTCGCGCACCACAGCGTCAATGGCTGCCAGTTGCAGGCCGGCGACCTGTTCGGTTCAGGCACCTTGTCGGGCCCGGAAAGCGGTCAGTTCGGCAGTCTGCTGGAGATCACCGAGGGCGGTAAGAAGCCGATCGAACTGGCATCGGGCGAGGTGCGCAAATTCCTCGAGGATGGCGATGAAATCATCCTGCGTGGCCGTTGCAGCCGCGAAGGGTTTGCGTCCATCGGTTTCGGTGAATGCCGCGGCAAAGTCGTGCCGGCGCGTTAAGAGGAGCAGGTCATGGAGCTCTATACCTATTACCGCTCGACCTCGTCCTATCGGGTGCGGATTGCATTGGCGTTGAAGGGGCTGGATTACCAGGCGCTGCCGGTCAACTTGATCGCGGCGCAAGGTGGCGAGCATCGGCAGCCGCCCTATCTGGCCATCAACCCGCAAGGTCGTGTGCCGGCCTTGCGCACCGATGAAGGCGAGCTGTTGATTCAGTCACCGGCGATCATCGAATACCTGGAGGAGCGTTATCCACAGGTGCCGCTGCTTTCCAGGGACCTCGCTGCTCGCGCCCGTGAGCGCGGTGTGGCGGCGGTGATTGGCTGCGATGTGCATCCGCTGCACAACGTCAGCGTGCTCAACCGGTTGCGCCAGCTGGGTCACGATGAACCGCAGGTCATGGAGTGGATCGGGCACTGGATCAGCCAGGGCCTGGCGACCGTGGAACAGTTGATTGGGGATGAGGGTTATTGCTTCGGGCCTGAGCCAGGTTTGGCGGATGTCTACCTGATTCCGCAGTTGTACGCGGCTGAGCGTTTCAGTATCTCCCTTGAGGCGTATCCGCGGATTCGTCGGGTGGCGGCGTTGGCGGCGGCGCATCCGGCATTCATCAAGGCGCATCCGGCGAATCAGCCAGACACACCTTGATAACAGCAGGCTGCGATCTTTTTGCTGTCAATGAACGATGGAATTGGGCGGCAAATGCCCCAGCCGCTCAGTCAGGCGAATCCGCTGGATCGGATCGTCGCTGAGCAGCAGGGCATGCTCCAGGTCGAAGCGTTCGGCATTCGGGCAGTCCAGCCGTTGGTAAAGGCTGGCCCGGGCCAGATAGTCGGAGGCGCTGGCATTGCCCAGTTCCAGCACGCGTTCGGCGTCGATCAGCGCGCCAATGTAATCGTCGTGGGAAAGATGCAGCTGGCGCAGGTTGCGTGACAGGCGTTGGAGCATTTGCGCCGGATCGGCGGTGACCAGGTGTTCAGCATTGAGCTTCATGTTCGGGCCGTACTGGCGATGCAGCAACTCCCGACAATCGTTGGGGTACAGGCGCCGGCCACCGCAAGGGTCGAGCAGATGATCGGCGCCTGGCACCCGCAGCAGGAAATGCCCCGGGAAGTTGACACCGACCAGGGGAATCTCCAGGCCTCGGGCCAGTTCCAAGGCTATCAGCCCCAGTGACAGCGGCTGCCCGCGGCGATGTTCCAGGACTTTATCGAGCAATGCCACTTGCGGTCGCAAGGGGGCGAAGTCGTCCTGGGCGAACCCCAGCTCGACCATGCGCCTGAGCAACGGTTGCGCCAACTCGCTCACGGGCAGCATCGGCAAACCACCACTGACCCGCTGTTGCAGCTCCTTGAAGTCCGCCATTACCGCTTCGGGGTTTACCTGCTTGTCGTGTTCGACGGCAATCCACAGCGCCGCCTCGAACAGCGCAGGCGGTGATCGTTGCAGGCAGGCGAAAAACGATTGGCGCGGCGTCATCGGAATCTCCGGGCTATGCCTCGTTTTAGACCGGTCTTTGCCATCCGTCCAGTACCGCACGGGAGCAATTGCGGTTATTTCCTAAAGCTTTTATGGCGCCGTTGCTTATTCCGGTGCGCTTCTGCAATTTTTGGGCGCAAGCCTATACTGGCGACTACAAGAAGTGATTCGGGAGCCCTACGATGTTCGCTCTCATGCAAAGCACTCGCCTTGAATCGCTGCATCTGAGCGT
>Ga0247818_10000530_pt1 | contig 23881 bp, 19 predicted proteins | sample 13C_Glucose_Day1_FD_192424 | JGI IMG/M metagenome (GOLD analysis project Ga0247818, IMG submission 192424) | Soil microbial communities from agricultural site in Penn Yan, New York, United States - 13C_Glucose_Day1 | ecosystem: Environmental > Terrestrial > Soil > Agricultural land | place... | reverse complement strand
GGGCGTAGTTGGAGCAGGTGGGCCGGTAGCGGCAGCAGGGTTTCCGCAGGGGGCTGATCTCTTCCTGGTAGAGGTGGATCGCTGCCATGAGGAAGGCCCCTGTCCTCGGCTGCAACCCCCTGGCAGAGGCGTCGGATCGCTGCCTGCTGGCTGCCGTGGCTGATCGCCACAACCGTGATGGACCGAGGAGCGCCAGCTGTGGTCCGCAGCCACCCAGCTCGATGATGCAGCAACCGCTCTGGACCAGGCAGACATGGCGAGTGCACGAGCTGCCGTCCTCATCGCGGCGCAGTGCGCGCCCCGTGGGCCCGAATGGCCGTGCCCGTGCCCGGGAGCCCAGACGTCGGCCGCGGATGATCACCATGGGCGCCACCGCGACGAGGGCTCACTGCCCGACAGCCCGGCCGGACCGCAGGGGGCAGAACCGAGGGTGGGCTCTGTCCTCGTGGTCCGACGACTCATGCCGCTGCCCTGCCGTTCGCGCTGCTGACCGACGGACGTCAGGACGTCTCGTGGCCCTTCCGAGTCACCATGGTGGCCCGATGGGGCACTGTTCGGGGACGCTTTGGCCAAGCCGGGGGGATATCCGGTCACGAAGCGGCAGAACGCGGCGAAGGTTGTCGTTGCGGGCTGACCCGTGGGAGGTCCCTGCCGGGTGACGACGGATTCCCCTGAGGCTGAGGCCGGCCCGGCGTACGCTGGGTCCGGGCGGGGCTTCTCCACAGACCCCGGAAGCGTTTGCCGCGAACGGACGGTGTACGGGATGGTCACAGTCAGGGACACCGCGTGAACCTGTTGAGTCTCGGCGTCATGGCCCGCTCGCTCAAGGAGAACGAGCGCCGGCTTCCGCTGCATCCCCGCCACCTCCATCGGATTCCTGATGACCTCCGGGAGAGCGTCTACCTCGAGCAGGGTTACGGAGACCGCTTCGGTATGTCCGACGACCAGCTGAAGGGCTGGGTCGCCGGCTTCAGGACCCGCGAGGAGCTCGTCGAGCAGTGCGACGTCATCCTGCAACCCAAGCCGCTGCTCAGCGACCTTGCCGAGATGCGGGCCGGCCAGGTCTTCTGGGGATGGCCGCACTGCGTCCAGGATGAGCAGCTCACGCAGCTCGCCATCGACCAGGGGCTCACACTGATCGCCTTCGAGGCGATGAACCACTGGAACAGTGATGGCTCGTTCAACCTGCACGTGTTCCACAAGAACAACGAGCTTGCCGGCTACTGCTCGGTGCTGCACGCCATGCAGATCGACGGATCCACGGGTGACTACGGGCGTCGTCTGCGGGCCGTGGTCATCGGTTTCGGCGCCACCGCCCGAGGTGCGGTGACGGCGCTCAACGCCCTGGGCGTCCACGACGTCGACGTGCTCACCCACCGTGAGGTGGCGGCCGTCGCGGCACCGATCCACTCCGCGCGGATCGTCCACTTCGACAGCGACAAGGGCGCGGCGGGAGTGAGCCACGCGGTGACCGAGCGAGGCAGGGTGCCCCTCGCAGGGTTCCTGACGGAGCACGACATCATCGTCAACTGCGTGCTCCAGGACACCGACGCCCCGCTCATGTTCATGACTGACGAGGACCTTGCGGACATGAGGCCGGGAACCCTCGTCGTCGACGTCTCGTGCGACGAGGGCATGGCGTTCAGCTGGGCGAGGCCCACGACCTTCACCCACCCCACCTTCGTGGTCGGTGACAACGTGCTCTACTACGCCGTCGACCACAGTCCGTCGTACCTGTGGAAGTCCGCGACCTGGGAGATCAGCGAGGCACTGCTGCCCTTCCTGCGCACGGTCCTGGGAGGCAGCGGTGCCTGGGATGGAGTCCCCACCGTGCGTCGGGCCATCGAGATCCGGGACGGGGTCATCCAGAATCCCGCCATCCTGTCGTTCCAGGGCCGCTCACCGAAGCACCCGCACTGGCCCCTTGCGACCTAGCTGGTCAGGTGACGGGGCCCTGGCTCTTGTCATCGGCACGCGGCTGCACCCCGTCTGGCCTCGCCGGCGCCTGGGGCGCGCCGCCGACCAGGTCCAGGACGCGGTTCCATCTGGCGTGGTACGCGGTTCCGAACCGACGGTTGGCGCGCTCGAGCTTCTGCTCCTGGTACCGGCGTCGCGCCCAGACCGAACCGGGTTTGGCCAGCCTCAGAGCTCCCACCAGCGCGACGACCGGCACGACGATGCCGATCAGGCCCGTGGCGAACTTGCTCTTGAGGAAGCACACCAGGGCCATGGCCAGGTGGGCCGTGACCGTGCCGAGGTAGGCCACCAGCAGCGCCCGGCTCCCTCCCACCTCTGCGCTCGGGCCGACGGGGGTCGCCTGGATCAGGAGGACCGTGCCGATGGCGCCACCGAGCAGGATCGCGTCGATCGACTTGCGGCCCTCCTGGCCCCAGTACACGTCGTCGAGATAGAGCCACATCGCGAACTCGTCGAGAGTCAGGGCGGCACCAGCCCCGAACAGGGCCGCCAGCACCTCCGACCACGGGGGTGCGGGGCTGTAGCGGAACTGAAGCAGCCCGGTCACCAGCACGAGCAGGATGCCCCAGACCTGGTGGTGGACATGGATTCCGCCTATGTAGATGTCTGCCAGAGCGTCCCGCTTGGGCGGTCGTGACTGCTCGGCGGAGCTGCTGGCCTTCTGGGCACGGATCCGCCGCGTCACACCCCTGGTGACAGCGAAGGTGACACAGAACGCCACCAGCGCCCACAGGGCAGCGGACCGACCGGTGGCCACGAAGGTCTCGTGATACCAGTCCATCAAGTCCACCCGCGTTCACGTCCTCGACCGCCGGTTCCGACAGGAGCGAAAGTCAGCCAGTCCAGCCCTCCCGTGCCACCCGGCACGCCGCCGGCAGCGACCACCTCGCCCCACCGGCTCAACCCGATCACCATCGAACTGCCTGGGCGGCCAGGTCAAGGTCCCGTCGACGTCAGCCGGGGGCCGCGTCCCCGCCGGCGCGCCAGTAGTCCGACGGTGAGTGCGACGGTGCGGGGTAGCGGGGCACGGACCTCCTCAGCTCGACCAGGTGCAGGGCATGTCTCTCGAGTGCGACGTCCTCGTCTGAGACCGGTGTCCAGGAAAGGGCGGGGGCTGCCTGCCCGCTCGCCGTGAGGGGCACGAAGACGATCAGGCAGTGCGTCGTGACGTCCATGTCCGAGGTGGCGGGATCGCCCGATCGCACGTGAACGCTGATGTGCATGCTGGTGCTGCCGGTGTGGAGCAGTCGTGCGTCGACCTCCACGAGGTGCCCGATGCGCAGCGGCCGGTAGAACCGCACTCCGCCCGCGTAGACGGCGACGTTGGCCGCGCTGCCCGTCCACCGTGTGGCGAGCACGTGGGCGGCTTCGTCGATCCACCGCATCACGATGCCACCATGCACCTTCCCGCCCCAGTTCACGTCAGTGGGAGCGGCAAGGAACCGCAGCACCACGCGAGGAGCCGTGCCCTCGTCGGTGTACGCCTGGGCCGCCATCGCGCTCTCGATCTCGCGGCGCAGGGCGATCCGTGGAACGACGAGCTCCTGGGCCCGCGCGTCCACGTCGGTCTGGGGCTCGAAGGCGGGGACCTCGACAGGGCGGCCGTCACCGTCGACGGCGACGAACACCATGAGGCAGTCGGTGGCGCTCGTGAGCCGGCCCGTCTGCGGGTCGCCCGAGCGCACGCTGACGAGGATGTGCATGCTGCTCCGCCCGGTGTGGATGAGCCGGGCGCTCGCCTCCACGAGCTCGCCGACGGCCACCGGCCGGGCGAACTGCACGTTGCCGACATAGGCCGTCACGCAGTAGCGACCGCTCCATCCCACCGCGCAGGCATATCCGGCCTTGTCGATCCACTCCAGCACCCGGCCCCCACTGACACCGCCGGAGTAGCCGGCGTCGGTCGGGGCAGCGAGGAACCTCAGGGTGATTTCAGGCTGCCCGCTCGGCACGGCGCCTCCCGTCTGCCGGGGTCGCACTCAGCGACCCAGACATGTGTGCACCACTCCATCCTCGTCGGCATCGAAGGCCGAGCCGCTGCCGGGCACTGCGCCACTGGCTCCGCTGAGCGACCCATCAGCCGGTGCGCGCTTCGCGTTGGCGCTCACTGCGACGCCACGGGACTGTTCCGTCGATCTCGGTCTCCAGCGAGAAGCTGAGGAAGGTCCGGATCAGGACGATCAGCCCCAGCACCGCGATGTTCTCGACCGTCGGGTCCACAGCCACCGTGCTGATCAGGTCGGCGGCAACGAGGATCTCGATCGCGACCAGCAGTCCCCCGCCGAGCATCTCGCGCAACGTGCGGTACGCGCGCCGCGGATCCCGAGACGTGCGCCACATGATGGCCGCTCGGACGACGGCGAAGGAGAAGCCGACCACCAGGACGAGCACGGCAGCGACCTCGAAACTCAGGCCGATCACTTGGGCTACCGCGTCGAAAGTCATTGCTCACCACCTTGCCGCCAGCCTGCACGGCACCGCGTGGCCGGTCTTCCCCCGGCAGGGATGAGACGCGCACCGCCGACGCAGACGGGCAGGGTGCCGACGGAGGCGGCCGCCGCAGGAGACGGTGGCGACCTCCCTGGTCACATCGATCGGCGGTGGCGCAGGGCAAGCGGCCGTCCATCCGGGTCGTAGACGCCCCGGTACACGGCGCTGGCCCAGGCCCGGGTGATGCGGCTGTGGCGGTGGCGTGCCAGCGGTCGCAGCTGCCCGGGTGGTCGCGGACCGGTGCCACCGCGGTCCTGATAGCGCTGAAGCGCCGCTGCCGCGCCGGCATACGCGTCGTAGGTCTCGCCCAGGCCCAGGGACCGCGCGGCCGCGCCGTCGAGACCCAGGTGCTCCTGCGCGAGCATGGTCCGGAGGCTGCGCGCGAACTCCGGATCGCACACGGCCGCCGTCAGCTCCGAGTCATGCGTCCACGAGCGGCGGTTGAAGTTGTCCGAGCCGACCGATGCCCACTCGTCGTCGATGATGCACACCTTGGCGTGGACGTAGACGGGTGTTCCGGCCCGGTTCTCCAGGCCGTAGAAGGCCACCCGTCCCGGGGCCGCGCTGCTCAGTCGGTCGATGAGGCCCTCGCGAGCGATGAGGCTCGGCGGCATCGCGAGACGGCTGTCCTGGTCGGGGTAGTGGGGCAGCACGGCGACCAGGCGCAGGCCCGGGTTGGTGCGGAGGGCACGCGCGAAGACCGACGAGACCTCTTCGGACCACAGGTACTGGTCCTCGACATAGATCAGGTGGCGGGCCAGGCCCAGGGCCCTGGTGTAGCCGCGAGCCACGCTGCGCTCCCCGACCGGAGCGAACGGATAGCCGCCCAGGCGCCGGGGATACGTTCGGAGCAGCTGGACGGGAGATGATCCGGTCGGGAGCGGGTCGGGCAGCTGCGGCGGGAGCGGGGTGGTCCTGACGTGGTCATGGCGGAGCACGTCGGCCGCCCAGCGCAGCGGGGAGCGGCTTGGGGCCCCCGGGTCCTCCCAGCGCTCGCGGAACACCGTCTCCACGTCCCCGACGGCCGGCCCCGTGATGGCCACCTGGAGGTCGTGCCACGGTGGCCGTGGCCCGTAGACCGATGCCATGGACTGGGGCTGCGGATCGCCGAGGTGCTCGTCGTCGTCACGCCTGCTGTGGCCAAGGTCGATCCCGCCGACGAACGCGATGTCCCGCTCCGGCCGGCCGGGATGACGGAGGACGACGAACTTCTGGTGGTGAGAACCGCCCGCCCGGACGCGCATGTCCAGCACGCACTGGCCGCCGGCCCTGTTGATCTCCTTGCCCAGGCGCCGGTTCTCGGCACTGGAGAAGGCCAGCCTGTCGAGGTGCGATCGCCACACCAGGCCGCGGACGTCCACCCCTCGCCGTGACGCCGCCTCGAGGACGCGCCCGACCTCACTGCCGGGCAGCCCGGTCAGGCGCTCGTCAGGGTCACCTCGCCAGTCGGCGAACATCAACAGGTCGCCGGCCCGCATCTCGGCCACCCGCCGGGCCAGCTCCTCGAAGTAACGGCTGCCGTGCACGAGCGGGCGGACCAGGTTGCCCTCACTCCACGCCTTCGAGTCCGTATGCCGCGAGTCGAGGCGTGTGGCGGGGTTCCCTCGTTCTTCGGTCGAGAGAAACCACTGGGAGGCATTCATCCGAGGATTCTGCATCCCCGCTGGGTCTCCGGCGACCGCTGCGGGTGGGCCGGGGGAGTGCGGAGTCCTGTGGGCTCTAGCGAACGCCCTCCCACAGAGCCCGCTCCCAGGACCGGGGGTCGTCGACCACCCGGGACGTCGTGTCGAAGCGCATGGTGGCTCTGCGGTGCAGGTCGTACCTGGGCCAGCCCGGGTCGCCGTTGGTGGCGAACGACACCCAGGCGGCGTGCATGGTGTCCGCGAGCTCCTGGGGCGGGTCGTCCCCGAGCAGCGGTCCGAAGAGCCGCGCCTCCTTGGCCAGGGTGTCGAAGACGAAGGGGACCTCCAGCGCGTGGACAGCGCCGAGTCCCGGTGCGGGCCAGGCGAACTCGTACATGTAGGTGCCAGAGGTGTCGGTGGTGGTGCTGTGGGCGTCGGCCAGGCGGATCGCAGGAATGCGTACCCACCAGTCGGTCTGCACCGCGGCGAGCAGGTCCCCAGGGCCCGCCCCGGGATACCTCGCTCGGTATGCCGCGAGCGCCGACTCGACCGGGAGCCCGTAGGCAGCGAGAGCGTGACGTCCGTGGGCGCCGACGGCCCCGGCCAGGGCATCATCCGTGATCTGGCCGATCTCGCCGGTGATGGCCAGGAACAGCTTCCAGTCGTCGACGTTCGTGCCGACGACGAGGTCCACCTGCGCGGCAGACCCGCCCCCGATCCGCTCGAGCGGGGGACCGGGAACGACCTCCCCGTCGATCACCGGCTGCCAGGGCATCGTCATCACCATGTCCTGGCCCCAGCGGTCGGAGACCGGCTGTGCGACCAGCTCTGCACTGAACGCCACCTGCGCCTCCAGCAGTCGCTCCACAGGGACCGCGGCGATCGCCTCATGGGTCGGCGGCACGCCGAGCTTCTCGGCGAGGTACCTCCCGACCCGAGCCGCGGTCTCGGCCGGGGAGACGAAGTGGGCTGCGCCACTCTGCAGGATGGCCCGTCGGAACAGGCCGTCGGCCCGGGGCATCGAGAGCAGGACCCCGATGCTCATCGCGCCGGCCGACTCACCGAAGACGGTGACGTTGCCGGGATCCCCGCCGAACGCGGCGATGTTCTCCCGCACCCATTCCAGGGCCGCGACCTGGTCGAGCAGCCCGAGGTTGGCGTACCCGTCGCCGAGGTACAGGAACCCGTCGGCCCCCAGCCGCCAGTTGATGACCACGCAGACGACGCCGTCCCGGGCGAAGTGGCTGCCGTCGTAGGCGGCAGTCGACCCGATCTCGAACGCGCCGCCCTGGATCCACACCATGACCGGCAGCCCGGTCGCCTCCGGGTCGGGCGTCCAGATGTTGAGGCTCAGGCAGTCGTCGCCGGTCACGTACGTGTCCCAGTCGGTCCCTGCGCTCTCCGGCGGAGCCACCTGAGGAGGTGCCGGCCCCCATTGGGAGGCGTCCCGCACGCCACTCCAGGGCTCGACCGGCTGAGGTGGGAGCAGGCGGTTCGCGCCGGAGGGCGGTGCCGCGAAGGGAAGCCCCAGGAAGGTGTAGACACTGTCGGTCACGCTGCCGCGCACTGTGCCCTGCGCGGTCTCCACCACGACACCCATGCGCACCACGGTCCGACGGGCCAGCACATCCCTGCAGAGGCGAAAGGCCCGAACCCTCCACCACGGGCTGCGGCCCGTTCCCCGGCGGCTCCCTCAGCGGCTGGGGTCGAAGCGGCGCAGCCGCAGGCTGTTGCTGACGACGAACACCGAGCTGAAGGCCATGGCAGCGCCCGCGATGAGCGGGTTGAGCAGCCCGAGTGCCGCGAGCGGGAGGGCTGCCACGTTGTAGGCGAAGGCCCAGAACAGGTTGCCCTTGATGGTCCCGAGGGTGGCCCGCGCGAGACGGATGGCGTCCGGCGCAGCGCGGAGGTCGCCACTGACGAGGGTGAGGTCAGAGGCCTCGATGGCCACGTCGGTCCCGGTTCCCATGGCCAGTCCGAGGTCGGCCTGGGCCAGGGCAGCGGCGTCGTTGACGCCGTCGCCGACCATGGCCACGGTGGCACCCTGGTCCTGGAGTCGTTTGACCACATCCACCTTGTCGGCGGGGAGGACCTCGGAGACGACGTCGGCCGAGGCGATACCGACCCTCTCGGCCACGGCCTGTGCGGCACGGCTGTTGTCGCCGGTGAGCAGGACGGGGCGGAGGCCGAGGTCGCGCAGGTCCGCGATGGCCTGGGCCGAGGACTCCTTGATGGTGTCGGAGACGACGACCACGGCGCGGACCGCGCCATCCCAAGCCACCCAGACGGGGGTGCGGCCCGCTGCCTCAGCCGCCTCGGCCAGCTCCGCCAGGTTCGCGGGAGGTGCCTGGGACCACTCACTCTCCAGCCATGAGCGACGACCTGCCATGGCGGCGTGACCGTCCACGACTCCCGACACACCGTTGCCGCCGTGGCCGGTGAAGTCCTCCGCTTGCGGCAGGTCCAGCCCGGTCTCGCTGGCGTGCTTGGCAATGGCCCGGCCGATCGGGTGCTCGGAGGCGTCCTCCAGGCCGCCGGCTATCGCCAGGACTTCCTCGACGGGCTGCCCGGCCACCGTGTGGATGTCCGTGACGCCCATGTGGCCGGTGGTGACGGTGCCGGTCTTGTCGAGCACCACGGTGTCGACACGGCGCGTGGACTCGAGGATCTGAGGACCCTTGATGAGGATGCCGAGCTGCGCGCCGCGCCCGGTGCCGACGAGCAGCGCCGTGGGAGTGGCCAGGCCGAGGGCGCAGGGGCAGGCGATGATCAGGACCGCCACCGCGGCAGTGAACGCGGCAGTGGGGGAGTGCCCGGTCAGCAGCCACGCCGCCAGCGTCGCGAACGACAGGCCGATGACGATCGGCACGAAGACCGCCGAGACGCGGTCGGCCAGGCGCTGGACCTCTGCCTTGCCGTTCTGGGCGTCCTCGACGAGCCGGGCCATCTGTGCCAGCTGGGTGTCCGAGCCGACACGGGTGGCCCGGACGACCAGGCGACCGCCGGCATTGACCGTCGCGCCGACCACAGCGTCGCCGGGCCCGACCTCCACGGGGACGGACTCGCCCGTGAGCATGGAGGCGTCCACCGCGGACGTACCACTGGTGACCGTGCCGTCGGTCGCGATCTTCTCACCGGGGCGGACCACGAACAGGTCCCGGACCGCGAGCTGCCCGACCGGCATACGGGTCTCGATCTGCCCACCCGGGCCGTCCCGCAGCACGGCGACGTCCTTGGCGCCCATGTCGAGCAGCGCCCGCAGGGCCGCGCCTGAGGTGCGCTTGGCGCGCGCCTCGAAGTAGCGGCCGGCCACGATGAACGTGGTGACGGCAGCGGCGACCTCGAGGTAGATGTTCGTCCCTCCGTCGTTGGCTCGGCTGGGCAGCAGCTCGAAGGGCATGCGCATCCCGGTCATGCCGGCGTCGGTGAAGAGCAGCGCCCACACAGACCATAGGTATGCCGCGGACACACCGACCGAGATGAGCGTGTCCATGGTGGCGGCGCCGTGGCGCAGGTTGGCCCACGCCGCACGGTGGAAGGGCAGCGCGCCCCAGACCACGACCGGCGAGGCCAGCGTCAGGGACACCCACTGCCAGTTGTCGAACTGCAGCGCCGGGACCATGGACATGAGAAGCACGGGGAGCGTCAGGAGCCCGGAGACGACCAGGCGCTGGAGCCAGGCTCCGGCCTCCTCGTCCTTGGCCCGTTGGGCGCTGTCCTCGGCGGGCTGCTCCGTCGCCGGTGGGGCAGGAAGCACGGCGGTGTACCCGGTGGCCTCGACGGTGGCCACCAGGTCCGCGGGGTCCACGTCAGGCGCGAAGCTCACCTTCGCCTTCTCGGTGGCGTAGTTGACGCTGGCCGACACGCCGGGCATCTTGTTCAGCTTCTTCTCGATGCGGGCTGCGCAGGAGGCGCAGGTCATGCCCCCGATGACGATCTCCACGTCGCGGGTCGGCTGCTCGGGTCCGTCCACGTGCACGGACATCCGTGCCGTCCTTCCTGCCCCGTTCGGGGCCACTGGTCGCTAGTTGCCGGCGAGCTGGTAGTCGCCGGCCTCGTCGAGGGCCGCGGCGACGACGGACTCGCCCACCGGCTGCTCGCTGGAGACGGTCACCGCTGAGGTTCCGCCGGCCACGAGGTCGACGGTGACGTCGGTGACGCCCGGGATCTGCCGGAGCTCCTCGGCCACGGCGCTGACGCAGTGACCACAGGTCATGCCGGTCACGGGGAAGGTCTGGGTGTTCACGGCTGTCTCCTCCAGTGCTGGGGAATCGAGGATGGTGGTGCTGGGGCCTGAGCAACAGGCGCACCCGCCTCCGGTGTCGGCCATGGGCAGCGGGGTCATGCCGTTGTTCATTCGCGTGTCTCTCGTGTCGTGTTCGGCGGGTCGGGGCGTGGTCATCGACTCAGGAGCGGACGAGCCGGGCGATCGCGGCGGAGGCCTCGGTGACCTTCTCGTCGAGTTCCACCGGGTCGCTGGCGGCGTGCGCCATGCAGTGCCGCAGGTGGTCGTCAAGCAGGCCCAGGGCCACCGCCTCCAGTGCCTTGGTGGCGGCGGAGACCTGGGTCAGGATGTCGATGCAGTAGGTGTCGGACTCCACCATGCGCTGCAGCCCGCGCACCTGTCCCTCGATCCGCCGCAGCCGCTTGAGCTGCGCGTCCTTGTTGTCGATGTACCCGGGAACCACGGCGGGGTGCGGGGCGTGATCGGTCATGGTGTGCCCTCCTTCGCTCGCTTCCAACCATACCCCTAGGGGGTGTATTCCCGACGGGGTGGGTGTCTCGGTGACTACCTGCGTACCACCAGCCGGGACGCGGGCTGGTCACCGGTCGGGGGCAGAGGGCTGCGGGACCTCCGGACCTGCCGCAGGACCAGCTTTCGCACCTCGCTCGCCCAGAGCACGGTGCTGGCCATCGCAGCGCAGACCAGCCACTGCTCGAGGGAGAGGGGGGCGGTGGTGAAGGCCTTGTTCAGGAAGGGCGTGTGGACCACCGCGACCTGCAGGGCCGTCGACAGGGCGATCGCGCCCCACAGCCAACGGTTCGCGAACAGCCGGTGGAAGGCGGTCCCCGTCTCCGAGCGGGCATTGAAGGCGTTGAACAGCTGGGCGAGCACCAGCACCGTGAAGCCCGCCGTGCGGGCGTTGTCGAGGGACTCGGAACCCTCGATCACCCCGCCGGGCAGGTACAGGTCGATCGTGACCAGCGTCGCGGCCGCCATGACGAGCCCCACCAGCAGCACCCCTGCCCACATCTGCCCATCGATGACCCGGTCCTGCAGAGATCGTGGAGGCTGCCCCATGACGTCCTCCGTCTCGGAGTCCATGCCCACGGCGAGCGCTGGTGCACTGTCCGTCAGCAGGTTGATCCACAAGATCTGCGTTGCCAGAAGGGGCAGCACGATGGCTCCGTCGGCGTGCGACAGCCCCATCACGCCGGCCAGCACGACCCCGAGGAACACGGTCATCACCTCGCCCATGTTCGACGAGAGCAGGTAGCGGAGGAACTTCTTGATGTTGAGGAAGATGCCGCGGCCCTCGCGGATAGCCTGCACGATCGTGGCGAAGTTGTCGTCGGCGAGGATCATCTTCGCGGCTTCCTTGGTGACCTCGGTGCCGGTCTGCCCCATGGCGATCCCGATGTCGGCGGACTTCAGCGCCGGCGCGTCGTTCACGCCGTCGCCGGTCATTGCCACGATCTGGCCGTCGTCCTGGAGGGCGTCGACGATGCGCAGCTTGTGGTGGGCGGTCACCCGGGCGTAGACGGAGTGCTCGCGAACGGTGTCGCTGAACTGCTGGTCGTCGAGCTGGTCGAGCACGACACCCGACACCGCCACGGTCGCCGTCTCGGCGATGCCGAGGTCACGGGCGATCCTGGCCGCCGTCCGTGGATGGTCACCGGTGATCATCACGACGCGGACCCCGGCGCGCTGGGCCTCGGCGATGGCCGACGCCGCCTCGGGGCGAGGCGGATCGATGATCCCGACCATGCCTGCGTAGACAAGGTTCTGCTCGAGGGACTCGCCGAGCTCCGGGGAGGACGTCACCTCCAGCGGGAGGTAGGCCACGGCGAGGGTGCGGAACGCCTCGCCCGAGAGGCGCTCCACGTCGGCCAGGACCTGTCCTCGACGCGCGTCGTCCAGAGGCACGACGGCCTCGCCCATCTGGAGGAGCGAGCAGCGGTCGAGCAGGACATCGGGGGCACCCTTGGTCACGACGGAGAGCTTTCCGGCGCGCTGGGAGTCCGACTCCAGGCTCGTCATGAGCTTGCGCTCGGAGGTGAAGGGGATCTCGGCGACCCGCTGGAACCGCACCAGCCGCCGTTGCTGACTGCCGAGCTTGGCCTCGGCCACGAGGAAGGCTGCTTCCGTCGGGTCCCCCTGGATCGCCCACACACCGTCCTGCTGCTGCAGGGTCGCATTGCCGGCGAGGCTGCCTCCACTGAGGACGAAGGCAGTGGCCAGCCAGAGCGCGCTGTCCTCCTCCAGGGGCGTGCCGTCATGGAGAACCTGCCCCTCGGGGCGGTAGCCCGCTCCGGTGACCTCGACCTCACCGAGGCCGGTGACCACCCTGCCGATGGTCATCTCGCCCTGGGTCAGGGTGCCCGTCTTGTCTGAGCAGACGACCGAAGCCGAGCCCAGGGTCTCGACCGACGAGAGCTCCTTGACGATGGCGCTGTGGGCGGCCATCCGCTGCACACCGACGGCCAGTACGACCGAGAGGACGGTGGGCAGGCCCTCGGGTACGGCGGCCACGGCCAGGGAGACGCCGAGGAGCAGCGCGGTGACGACATCGTCGAGGGTGTCGACGCCGAAGAAGGCGAAGATCGTGGCCATCACGATCACCGCGATCGCCACGACCGCAACGCCGAGCATCCGGCCGACGCGAGCGATCTCGCGCTGCAGGGGCGTCGGGTCCTCCCGGGTGGCGTGCAGCAGATCGGCGATCTGGCCCATCTGGGTCGCCATGCCGGTGGCCGTGACGACCGCTCGACCGACGCCCTGGGTCACCGCGGTCCCGTTGTAGACCATGTTGAGCCGGTCCCCGAGCGCTGCGGGCTCCGGCAGGGTTCGCGGGTCCTTGAGGACGGGCTCGCTCTCCCCGGTGAGCGATGCCTCGGAGACCTTGAGCGTGGCTGCGGACATGAGCCGAGCATCCGCGGCCACCGTGTCGCCCTCGCCGAGCACCAGCAGGTCCCCGGGCACCATCTCCCTGGTGGCCACCCGCAGCTGGACGCCCCCACGCACGACCGTGGCCGTGGTGGCACTCAGGCGCTGCAGCGCCTCGACGGCGTGCTCTGCGCGGGCCTGCTGGACGAAGCCGAGAACCGCGTTGAGGACGACGATGACCGCGATGACGAGGGCATCGAACGGCCAGCCTGATGCCCCCTCGACCCCCCACGCGACCAGCGAGACGACGATCGCGGCGAACAGCAGGTAGATCAGCGGGTCCGCGAACTGCTCCGCGAACTTGCGCCACGCCGGCACAGGCTTTGCGCCCGTGATCTCGTTGGGTCCCCAGGACTCGAGCCGTTCAGCCGCCTCGGAGGCTGACAGGCCGAGTTCCCGGTCGGTCCGCATCTGGTGCACGACGGCGCCCGCGTCGAGCAGTGAGGGATCGGAGTCGGTGGCTGTGCTCCTCATGGTCCTCCACGCCGAAGTCCTGCGGCCCCTCGTGGTGGGCGGAGCCGACCGCGCGCCTCCACTCTGCCACGAGCACCGGGGTGCCATGAGGACAGCCGGGCAGGAGGGCCGGACCAGCACGGCAGGCGACGGCGAAGGGACCCGCGGCGGGCGCCCGGTCGCGAGGGCCTCGGTGACGGGAAGGGCGCCGAGGCCGCTGCTTCAGGGCGCCCGCTCGTGCTAGCCGCGCTCGACGCTGGAGGAGACGGGGTGCTCCGAGCCGTTCGCGCGGGCCGTGTGGGCCGCAGTGGAGGCCACCGTCTCAGCCGTGCCGCCGGTGACGGTGCTCGCCAGTGCCGACAGGTCCAGGCCGATGGCGTCCTTGACGACCTGGTTCAGCTGAACCAGGTTGGCGGAGACCGTCCTGGGCAGTGCCGACGCGCCCTCGTTGGAGATGACGGTCATCGAGTCGATGGCGGAGATCGGCGCAGCGAGCTCGTGTGCGACCTTCGGCAGGACCTCGACGAGCATCTGGGCGATGGCCGCCTCGCCGTAGTTCTTGAAGGCCGCAGCCTTCTTGTCCATGGCCTCCGCCTCGGCGGAGCCGACCGCCAGTGCCGCGGCGCCCTGTGCCTCGCCCTCGAGCCGGATGGCCTCGGCCAGGGCAGCCCGCTTGGCGCGCTCACCCTCACCGGACGCGGCAGCCGCGTCCGCAGCCTTCTGCGCCTCGACGAGTCCGGCGTCGGCCAGTGCGGCGCGCTTGGCCTTCTCGCCCTCGCCGGTCAGGCGCGAACGCTCGGCCTCGGCCTCAGCAGCGAGGATCTCGCGCCGGCGGGCCGCCTCGGCCTCCTGCTCGACGGTGTAGCGGGCGGCATCCGCCTCCTGCTGCGCCTGGTACCTGGCCGCGTCGGCCGGCTTGCGGACCTGGGTGTCGAGCTGGCGCTCGGTCAGAGCTGCCTGCTTCTCGGCGACTCGCTCCTCAGCCGTGAGAACTTCCTGCTGGCGCGCAGCCGCGGCGAGGGGTCCGGCCGCCGCCGCCGTGGCCTTGGCAGCCTCGGTCTCGGCGGTGACCTCGGCGTTGCGCAGCTCGAACTCGCGCTGGGCGTCCAGGATGTCCTGCTCGGCCGCGAGCCGACGCTGCTCGGCGGTGCGCCGGGCGTCGGCCTCGGCGATCGCTGCCTCTTGCTTGACACGAGCAGCCTCAGGGCGGCCCATGTCGGCGAGGTAGGAGCCGTCGTCCTTGACGTCCGCGATCTGGAAGGTGTCCAAGGTGAGGCCCTGCACGGTGAGCGAGGTCTCGATCTGCTCGGCGACCTGGGCGGCGAAGTTCGCCCGGTCACGGATGATCTGCTCCACGGTGAGGGTGCCGACGATGCTGCGCAGCACACCGGAGAGGACGTGCGTCGTGTCCTCGATGATCTTCAGCTGCTGCGAGGGCACACCGGTGAGGCGCTGGGCCGCGAGGCGGATGGACTCCTCGTCGCCGCCAACCTTGACGATGGCGATGCCGTCGACGTTGAGCTTGATGCCCTGCGCGGACACGGCATCACGGACGCTGACCTCGATCTTCTGGGAGGAGAGGTCGAGAACCGACAGCTGCTGGACGAAAGGGACGACGAACACGCCGCCACCGGTGACGACTTTCTGACCGGAGAGGTCACCGCTGGTCTTGCCCTTCCGGCCGGTGACGATGAACGCCTGGTTCGGCTTCGCGACCTTGTAGCGCGTGATCACCGTCAGAGCGGTGACGACGACAAGGGCGACCAGGCCGATCGGGGCGAACAGCGCGATGACGTTCTCAGGCACGGCGTTTCTCCTGCTTTCAGTGGGTCGGGTCGAGGGTCGGTCAGGTGGAGGGGTGGCTCAGGCGGGCATCGGCTTGACACGGACCGAGGTCGCCGACAGGGACTGGGTGATGACGACGTCGGCGCCAGACGTGATCGGCTCGGCCGCACGGGCGCTGAGCTTCAGACGGTGGCCCCCGACCTGAACGACGATCTCCCCGTAGGAGCCGGCAGGAATGGCGGTGACCACGACGCCGGCCGCGCCGATGAGGTCCTGGGGCCCGGGCGCGCGGTCGGTCGGTGCGTTGTGCATGGACCGGGTCAACGCGGCAGAGAAGGCAGCCATCAGCGCGCCGGCCACCACACCGATGAGCGCGGCCGGACCGACGCCGAGGTCGGTCGCGGCCATGACCGTGCCACCAGCCAGGCCGAAGGCGCCGGCGAAGCCACCAATGGCCGCCGTGGAGAGAAGTCCGCCGGTGACCCCCTCGAGGCCGTCGAGCAGTCCCTCGAGGACATCTCCGAGGAACAGCGAGACGAGGAACAGCGCGGCCCCCACGCCGCCGACGATCCAGAATGCGAGCACCGGGTGCCCTTCCTTGTGCGGTTGGCCGAGCCGCAGGCGATCACGACCCGGCCCGGCAGGCTTGCACATCACTGGGTGCTCGCGCGCGGCTTTTGCGAGGGTTCTGACCATTCGGATGAGGGCGGCACATCCCGCCCTACAGTGGGCCACAGTTCGATCCCGTGGGGCCCCTGTGACGTACTGGGGTGGAACGCCTCCTTGGGTCGGGGCACCCTCGGGAGGTGCTGGCCTCAGCGGGTCTGGCCCAGGAACGCCGCGACGACAATGCCGTACAGGACGTGGGCCACGAGGGTCACCGTCGCCGTCTGGGGTCCGTAGTTGCGTCCCAGGAACCCGGGTGCCTCCAGCAGCGCCACCGAGGTGGCGTCGTCCATGGGGTTGCCCATCCTCGGGTGGACCAGCGGCAGAAGAACGTTGATCAGGACGGTCCCGGCGAACAGGCCGTGGACCAGCCCGAACAGGGCGCCGAGCCACCAGTCGTGCCGGCCGACGACAGCGAACAGCGCGTGGTAGCCGACGGCGAAGGTGAGGCCGACCAGGAAGTGGGCGGCATACCCCAGTGCCTTCGCAGCGGTGCGTTCCCTGGTGAGGGCGGTCCCGAGCAGGAACGGGAGGTCCATGCGCGTGAGGTGCAGCTCGGTGGCGGCGCGCAGCACCGTCGTCAGGACCAGGGTGCCGGCGAAGCCGCCGGCCAGTGCCGCCAGGAGGCTCATTGCGGACCCGCCTCGGCGATGGCCGTGGCGGCGCTGATCAGCGCCAGGTGGCTGAGCCCCTGCGGCAGGTTGCCGAGGAAGGCCCCAGTCCTGGGGTCGATCTCCTCCGCATAGATCCCGACGTCGTTGGCCAGTGCGACCAGCTCGTCCATCAGCGCGGCCGCCTGGGCGGGCCGGCCGGTGCGGGCCAGGGCCTCGGCAAGCCAGAAGGAGCAGCTGACGAAAGCCCCCTCCGTCCCGGGCAGCCCGTCGCCGCCGGTGTAGCGGTAGACGTAGGGTCCGTTGCCGAGCCCGCGTCTGATCGCGTCGACGGTGGTGACCCAGCGGTTCCCGCCGGAGCTGCCGTATCCGGACAGCAGGCCGAGCAGGACGCTGGCGTCGAGGTCCTCACTGCCCGCGGACCGGGCGTACGCCGCCAACGACCCCGAGTAGCAGTGCGTCTCGATGTAGTCACGGCATGCGTCAGCCTCCCGGCGCCATCGGCCCCGATGGCCGTGGGGGAGGAGGCCGCGGTCGGCCAGCTGGCCCGCCCGTTCGAGGGCGACCCAGCACATCATCTTCGAGTGGGTGAAGTGCAGCGGCTCGCTGCGGACCTCCCAGATGCCGGCGTCGGGTTGGCGCCAGAGCGTGCACACGAGGTCGGCGACCTCGCCGAGCCGGTGACCGACCTCTGCGTCGATGCGCCCGCCGGACCCGGCATAGAGCCACGCGCACTGCAGCAGCTCGCCGTAGGTGTCGAGCTGCTGCTGGGCCGCGGCGGCGTTGCCCACCCGGACCGGGCGCGATCCCCGGTAGCCGGCCAGGGCCACGTTTCGCTCCCTCAGCGAAGACCCGCCGTCGAGGCGGTAGAGGGGCTGCAGGCGCGGATGGGTCAGCTGGGTGGCCTGCAGCAGCCACCAGAAGTAGGCCTCAGCCTCCGGTGCACATCCGAGCCTCAGCAGGGCGTTCAGGGTGAAGGCCGCGTCACGGATCCAGCAGTACCGGTAGTCCCAGTTGCGCCCACCGCCGACCTGCTCGGGCAGCGAGGTGGTGGCGGCGGCGGCCACGGCTCCCGAGGGGGCGTACACCAGCAGCTTGAGCGCCAGCGCGCTGCGCAGAACCTCCGGACGCCAAGGCCCGTCGTAGGTCCGGGTGGCCGTCCAGGTGCGCCAGCTCGCGACCGTGTGCGCAAAGCGCTCGTCCAGCTCGGCCAGCGTGGGGAAGACCAGAGGCTCCTGGTGGGCGCCGCACAGTGCCAACGTCGTTCGGGAGCCCGCCGCGGTCGCGAAGCTGCCCCCGACGGCGCCGGCCTCGAGCTGCGGTGTCCCTGCCCCGAACGTGCGGACCGCCAGCGCGACGCTGCCGGCAGTCGCCACCGGGATCCCCGACCGCCAGCCCAGTCGGGTGGCGTCCTGCCCGTACCCGAAGCGCGGCTGGACACGCCACGCCATCGGCACCGACCCCGTGACCCCGTGGACACGTCGCTGGAGCTCCCGGCCGGGGCCCAGCCGCCGGCCCCGGAAAGTCATCGCGTCCACCACCCTCGCGGTCCCGGTCTCGGTGGCGTACGTCGTCTCGAGAACGTTGGTTCCGGTGAGGTACCGGCGGGTGACCGCGAAGGGAACCGTGGGCGCGACCCGGCACGAGCCGCCGGCGGCGTGGTCCAGCACCGCCGCGAACACGCTCGCCGAGTCGAGGTCGGGCCACGCCAGCCAGTCGATGGCGCCGTCGTCAGCAACGAGAGCAACGCACCGCCCGTCTCCGATCGGGGCGTACGCCCGCAGGGGTGCGTACCCGGAGCGCGCCTCTGCCCCTCGGTCGTGGGCGCCGGCCGTCATGGCCCACCTCCCTGTGCTCGACCCGTTCGGTCCGGTGGGCCGAGCTAGCTCCCGGCCCGGGCCAGGGACAGGAACTCGGCCCGGGCGCTCGGATCGGAGCGCAGGGTACCGAGCAGTGCCGACGTGACCGTGTTCGAGCCGGCGGCCTGGACACCCCGCAGCGTCATGCAGCTGTGCTCCGCCTCGATGACCACCCCGACGCCCTTGGCGTCCAGGTGTTCGTTCAGCCAGCTGGCGATCTGCATGGTGAGCCGCTCCTGGACCTGGGGCCGGCAGGCGAAGTGCTCGACGACCCGGGCCAGCTTCGACAGGCCGAGGATGCGCGGCCCGGGCAGGTAGCCCACGTGGGCCACGCCCACGAAGGGCAGGAAGTGGTGTTCGCAGACCGAGCGCACCGGAATCCGACGGGCCAGGACGACCTCGTCGTAGCCCTCCTCGTTGGGGAAGGTGGTCATCTCGAACCGCCTGGGGGTGAGCAGGTCGGCATAGGCCCGCGCCATCCGGGCAGGGCTGGCCGCGAGGCCCTCGGCCTCCAGGGAGAGGCCGAGCGCCTGCAGGAAGGCTGCGGCCGCCGTCTCGGCCGCATCGAGGTCGAGGGGGACATTCCGCGGGATGACGCGCAGGGCGGGGTGGGCTGTCATGGGTCGTCCTCCTGTCCGGTCAGCTGCCGGACTCGGTCGGGTGGTGCCGGTCTGAGGGCTGGTACGCGCGGGCCAGCTGGCCGAGGGCGAGCGCGCCGAGAAGCAGCCCGACGTCCCGCAGTGCGACGTCGAAGAAGCCGGGATAGGTCAGCAGGTTGACGATGATGCCGGCGAGCCAGAGTGCGACCACGTATGCCGCGTAGCGAGGCCGGAGAGCCACGAGGACCCCCGCGACGACCTCGATCCCGCCCACGATGAGCATGGCCGTGTGGGCGCTGAACGGCAGCAGGCTGACGACCCAGGGGGCCAGGTAGCCCTCCCAGTCCGCCAGCACGTTGGCGAACTTGTCCAGTCCCATGACCAGCGGCAGGACGGTGAACCCGGCCCAGAGAGTGAGAAACGCTCCGTATGCCGGTTCGGACCGGGCGCGGTGAAGCGCGCGACGGAGCCCATGGGTCTCGCGCGGGTGAGAGGCGGTGGTGGTCATGAGGACTCCTTGTAGAGACAACAAATGATGGTTTTAGAATCGACCACGCTCTTCACTTTTGTCAACGAATCTTGGTAAAATTTAGGTGACGACCCCAGGAGACCACGATGAAACCGAGCCCCTCAGCCGAGGCGGGCGATGTCAGCGCCCTGAGCTCTCTGGACGACCCCGTCCGGCGGCGCCTGTACGACTACGTCTGCGAGCAGGGCGGGCCGGTCTCCCGCGACGAGGCCAGTGCCGCAGCCGGCATAGGCCGGACGCTGGCGGCATACCACCTGGACAAGCTGGAAGGAGCGGGGCTGTTGACCGCGGCATTCCAGCGACCGGAGGGCCGCGGTGGTCCCGGCGCCGGACGCCCCGCCAAGCTCTACACCCGGGCCGACCGGGAGTTCGCCGTGACGGTGCCGCCGCGGGACTACGAGCTGCTCACGCACCTCCTCCTGGAGTCGGCGGAGCGGGACGGCAGCGGCGTGGTCCGCGGGGCCGCTGGGGACGCCGCCGAGCGGGCGGGACGGACCGCTGGACGCGAGGCGCGCGAGAGCGCTCCTCGGACCGGGCGTCCCGACGCCGTCATCACGGCCGCCCTGCGCGGCTGCGGGTACCAGCCGAGCGTGCAGCCAGATGGGGACATCGCGCTGCGCAACTGCCCGTTCGACCGGGCGGCCAGGACCCACCGCGACATCGTCTGCGGGCTCAACCTGCGCATGCTCCGGGGAGTGCTCGAGGGCACCGGAGACGACCCGGACCGCGCCGCCCTGGAGCCGCTGGAAGGAAGATGCTGCGTCGTGGTGCGGGCACGAGGCTGACGGCACCCGGGGGCGGGCCTCCACATCCGCTGCGTCGTCCTTCTGTGGGAAAGGCCGTTCGCGCCCTTGCGTCGCCTGTGATGATGTCTCCGTGACCGTCAACAGCCCCGAATGTTGGCCTGCGGAGCCGCGCCTGCTTGATGCCTTTGACACAACAGCATTCGTGGCCGACGCCGGGGGGGTGATCGTCTACGCCAACCAGGCCGCCCGACGGCTGTACGCCCGGGCCGGCCGAGCGCTGGAAGGCAGCGACCTGCTGGGCCTGTTCGAGGAGAGCGAGCGAGTGGCCCTGGCCCAGGTCGTGCGGCAGGTTCTCGCGGGGTCGCCGTGGACGGGACGGCTGGAGGTGGCGCGTGCCGACAGCTCTCGGCACGGCGCCGATGTCAGGTGCGCTCCGCTGTTTCGGGACGACGGTGTCGTCGGGCTGCTGTGGGTCATCGAGGACTCTGGCAGTGACCGAGGCGAGGGCCGGGCCGCGCGCCGCCTCAGCGAACGCCTGACGCGACTGGCCCGCGTCACCGCCGAGCTGGTCATGGCCGACACCGTCGAGGCTGTCACCAAGATCGTGACCTCCCACATTGCGGACGCGGTCGGGGCGACCGTGGCGACGCTGATGCTTCGGGAGGGAGAGGACACCGTCCGCCTCGTCGGTCTGCGGGGTGGTCGCGAGGGTGAGGCTCAGCAGTGGGAGAGGTTCTCCATCGACACCCCGACCCCGGTCAGCGACGTGATCCGGACGGGGGAGCGGCTGATCGTGACCGGAGAGGCCGCCATAGCGGAGCGTTACCCCAACCTGGAAACACGCGGCGAGCGCTCGATCATCTGCCTGCCGCTTCGGGTGACGGCGCGCACCATTGGTGCGGTGGGGCTGTCCTTCCCGGGGATCCGGACGATGGATGCCGCCGAGCTCGAGTTCCTCGAGATCATGGGCGACACGTGCGCGCAGGCACTGGAGCGCATCAACGCGTCCGACGACGCGGCCAAGCAGACTGCGAGACTCGCCTTCCTCGCCGACGCGTCGATCGAGCTGGCCAGCAGCCTTGACTACGAAGCGACCCTGTCAAAGGTGGCACGGCTGGCGGTGCCCACCTTCGCGGACTGGTGCGCGATCGACGTCGTCCAGGACGGTCGTCTCAACCGGCTGGCCGTGGCGCACGTCGACCCGGCGAAGGTGGAGCTCGCCCACTCTCTTCAGCGGAAGTACCCGCCAGACCCCAATGCCCCCACCGGGCCGTGGGAGGTGGTGCGGACCGGACGGGCCCAGCTGATCCCCGAGATCACCGACGAGATGCTCGTCGCCGCTGCCCGGGACGAGGACCAGCTGCGCATCGGCCGCGACCTGCAGCTGCGCAGCGCCCTGACTGTGCCGTTGAAAGCGCGAGGCAGGGTCCTCGGCCTGATCACGTGGGTCACCAGTGAGTCCGGGCGGCGGTACGGCCCCGATGACCTCGGGTTCGCCGAGCACCTGGCCAGGCGGGCATCGGTCGCCATCGACAATGCCGAGCTGCACAGCCAGACGCTCGCCGCCGCGGTCCAGCTGCAGCGCGCGGTTCTGCCCGACATCCTTCCGGCGGCGGCGGGGTGGCAGGTGGCGAACTACTACAGTCCCTCCGGGCGCACCGACGTGTGCGGCGACTTCTACGACGCGGTTCCCATCGGTGACGGTCGTCTTGCCGTCTTTGTCGGCGACGTCATGGGGAGGGGAGTCGCAGCCGCTGCGGCGATGGCCCAGATGAGGGCCGCCGTGCGGGCCTACACCGCTGTGGACCCCACCCCCGAGGCCGTGATGAGCAAGCTCGACCTGCTGTTTGCGCAGAACGAGAGTGAGCAGCTGGTCACTCTCGTGTACGTGCTGCTGGACCCGGAGAGCGACGACCTGGCCGTGGCGAATGCCGGGCATCCGCCGCCGGTCATCCTCCGCAGGGACCTCAGCACCGAGCAGCTGCCCCTGGCGAGCGGACCCCCGCTGGGGGCAACCCCCGGACACCGCGAGCAGGTCACGATGCCCTTCGGGGGCGGAGACACGCTCCTGGCCTTCACCGATGGGCTGGTCGAACGACGTGACGAGGACATCGACCAGGGCATGGGACGGCTGCTTCGGACCCTGCCCGTCATGGCAGGGCCGGACCTCCCCACGGCGCTCGACCACCTGATCCGCCACACCAGGGATCCCTCCCAGGATGACGACGTGGCGGCGCTGGCAGTGCGACGGGTGGTCTGAGAGCTCCGCACCCCCGCCACCGCCGCGTGCCCGCCTTCCGGTGGTCAGTGTTCGCCACTCGCCATGGGGCGGGACCCGTTCCGCTTGTCATCCGTTCACCCGCTGAGGATGGTGCGGGGCGCGGTTGCCCGGGTGTGCCATGAGCGGGAGAAGGAGGTCGACATGTGTCGTTGGCTCGCGTACTCCGGTTCACCCGTGAACCTGGATGAGTTGATCTACAAGCCCCAGAACTCGCTGGTGGTGCAGAGCAAGCACTCCCGGCTGGGCGCTGAGACGACCAATGGAGACGGCTTCGGGGTCGGTTGGTACGGATCCCTGGAAACGCCGGGCATCTTCCGCAGTACGGAACCCGCCTGGAACGACCGCAACCTGCGTGAGCTCTCCGCCCACGCGGCCTCGGGTCGCGTCTTCGCCCACATCCGCGCGTCCACCGGGTCTGCCGTGCAGCAGACCAACTGCCATCCCTTCCGTTACGGGCGATGGCTGTGGATGCACAACGGGTCCATCGCGGACTTCCCCACGGTGAAGCGCGACCTGACGCTTGCCGTCGCCCCGGACCTGTTCCCCGCGATCGAGGGGTCGACGGACTCGGAGCTGCTGTTCTTCCTCGCGCTGACGTTCGGTCTCGTTGACGACCCGCCCTCGGCCGTGACCCGTGCGGTGGGCCTCGTGGAGGAAACCGGGCGACGGCACGGCGTGGCGCACCCGATCCAGATGACGGTTGCGACCACCGACGGCGAGACCACCTGGGCCTTCCGGTACTCGAGCGAGGGGCGCTCCCGCTCGCTCTTCCACAGCACCGATGTCTCCACCTTGAGACAGCAGTACCCGGACAACCCAGTGCTGCACAAGCTGTCCGAGGACGCCCGGCTCGTGGTCTCGGAACCGCTGGGGGACCTGCACGGTGCCTGGCGGGAGGTGCCCGAGTCCACGTGCCTGACCGTGCGGGGGGGCCACGAGGAGCTGCAACCGTTCACCCCCGCCGTCCCTCAGGCCGTGGGCTGAGAGGGCGACCGGCGCATGGGGCTGGCCTCGTCGCGGAGCGGCTGGCTGAGCGCAGCCGGTGCGGAGTCATCCTCCGCAGGCGATGCCAGCGCCCGCCGGAAGGAACAGGAT